>Ga0208564_1000099_pt1 | contig 80885 bp, 76 predicted proteins | sample AD_UKC073_MetaG_FD_184439 | JGI IMG/M metagenome (GOLD analysis project Ga0208564, IMG submission 184439) | Active sludge microbial communities of municipal wastewater-treating anaerobic digesters from USA - AD_UKC073_MetaG (SPAdes) (version 2) | ecosystem: Engineered > Bioreactor > Anaerobic >... | reverse complement strand
GAACAATGTTAGGGCTATTTGCTGAAATAGAAAGGGATTTAATATCTGCAAGGACAAAGGAAGGACTGGCCGCAGCTAAAGCATCTGGAAAACGGCTAGGCAGGCCCAAAGGCCCTGGCAAGTCAAAACTTGATGAGCATAAGGAAGAAATAATTGCATTGCTAAAGAACGGCTCAAAAAAAGTTTTCATAGCAGAACGCTATGGCGTTACCCCGGCTACCCTGACTAACTGGCTGAAGAGGCACGGCCTGGACAAATTGAAGCCTACACCGTAAGGAAGGAGGGCAATGGAAGAGAAACAAAATCAAAACCAGCCAATTCAGGTTTACGAAAATCCTCTTGTATAAGATAGTTAGAAAGCGAAAAGTTGAAGGAGGCGATACAATGACTGAGGATAGATCTATTAGATTCAGATGGAGGCCTGGCGAGGCCAAAGCTGAATTTTCTCAATGCGCGTATTGCAAGAACGCTTTGGATTATGCTACCTGCGCAGAATTCGGGGCAAAACCCAAAAAATACAGCGGCAACAAAGAACCCTGTCCAAAACGAATACCAGAAAAATGAAAGGAAGGAGGGAATAGCATAAAACCGTTTATAACATTATTGTGAACGGACCGCCGTCGAGTTCCTTCTGTTTCAACATCGGGAAGTCACTGGCAGACACTGCCATGTGATCTATTTCACCAGCCATGAACTTTGCAAGTCTGACTTCAGCATCGCTGACAATGAGGTATTCCAGTTTGTCGAAGTACGGCAGTTTGTTGCCGAATCTGTCGACTTTCCAGTAATAGGGATTACGCTCGAGAACTACCTTTTGGTCCATTACATACTCAACGATTCTGTACGGACCATTGGCGACGATTTCGCTAAGTGCAACATTGGTCAGCCACTGCTCGTTAACTGAGTCAGGACGAGACATGTCGATCTTGCTGGCCAATTTGTGTTTCGGGTAAATGTAAGCGTGTGAAAGGTTCATGAAGAAGGGGCCAAACGGAGATGGGAGCACTGCTTTGACGGTACGGTCGTCGATCTTGACCCATTGAACCGCTTTCTTAACACCATCGGTTGTATCGACGATAGTAAATCTGTCAACCGAGTTACCTTTGGCAACGGTGTTCATAATGAAAGCTTCAAAAGTGAAGATGACGTCATCTGCTGTTAAAGGAGTACCATCGGACCACTTAACATCTCTTAAGTGGAAGGTGACTTCTTTACCGTCTTCTGAGGTTTCCCATGATTCGGCAAGACCAGGCAAAATTGCGTTAGTAACAGGATGCAGTTCGACTAGCCCGGTCATCGTTTGACCGATAACCGTGTAGGCGTTGTTGTCTAGTGTTCCGTAGAATAAGAACGATTGTGGAGACCCAGATAAGGCTAGATACAGAGTCCCTCCGATAACAGGCTCTTCCGAGGGCGTTAGGTCTTCAGGAACGACAAAAGGTGCTGCATTGAGTGTCAAAGACAACAGAACACAGACTAGAGTTCCTAACCACAGACGTCTCATAAAAAATCCCCCTATCGCAATCTTATTGATCAGGTCTTTGACCCGACAAACAATGGCTGTGCTTTAGCTAAAGCAATTCAGCCACCACCTTTGGCATTCGCTCAGTCTCAAAAGATTCCTTTTTGAATTTTAAAAATTTTGATTATCACATTGATCTAAATTCCTTTTAGTATATATAAAATACTTTTGTATTAATATAAGTATTTCTTAACCCAGAAAACCTAATGGCTAAGAAACTTTGGCCAATGGCTTTTTACTTCAAGCAAAGGCCATAATATGAATGAGTGATGCGCAAAAACTCATCGATACTAGTAACTTGCATGAAAGGCAGGGTTTTAATGGGATATCGGAGGTACTTTTTCTTACTCTTGATAACTACTTGTGTCATTCTTCTTGCCGGTTGCAGGACCAAAGAGCCGGAAAAGGATTTCTTTGCCAATGAACCGCCAATGGAAGAGCTAAAGCCTAAAAAACCAACTGAGTCTTATGTAGTTATTGACAAGAACTACACGGAACACGGCATTTCAATTACCTATCCCCAAGTCACGGGACTTCCTGATGATGATCTTGAGCACAAGATAAACTCTCTTTTAGAGAATGATGCTCTCGAAGGTGCGCTTCGTTTTTATCCCGACAAGACAGACCTCACTATGGAGGTTGACTATGCTATAGTCTGGCAAGGCAGCAGGATTTTAAGCATCAAGTTTGAAGGTTATGCATATGTCGAAGGTGCAGCTCATCCAAACAACTTGTTCTACACCAGCAATATCGACGTCCCAAATGGGAAAAAGATATATCTTGATGAGGTTGCAAAGATCGATGAGAATCTCTTGGCAAAGCTTAGACCTAACTATGTAGGCAGCATTAGTGAAGAACAGCTGCCGGAGGTTTTGGACATTATACTGGACAGAAACGCGCTATCTCTCTTGGAACAGGCTGACTATGCCAAAACAACAACTGATTCCGCATACAGTTATTTCACTAAAGATGCCTTAGGGATCAGTTTACCTGCACCATATGTACTTGGAAGCCACGTGGAGTTTGAGCTTCCCTACAGGGAAATCAGCGATAATCTAAAACCAGAGGTGCACATCTGGAGCGATTTTGATATCCGGTAAAAGACACCGGAGTGTTCGTTTTCGCGAGACTCCGTGTTAGACTGTGTGAAAGCGTTAATAACTAGTTTAGAGTTCACTAGTCTGACCCGGGAGGTACGGTAAATGAAGTACCAGTCGGTTTTCCCGGATAGAAATGGTACCATCGGTGGTGATGGTCATTTTATCCATCCAAGGGATTTTGAGCCATATACGAGTTTCTACCAAGCTTCACTCTCTCAAAAAACACAGGGCTCAAGCTATTTGCCTTTACGATCCAACACAGGATTTCCAGAAGCAAAGCTACCATTGAAAACTTTCTTGAGGAGTTTTCCAGGTTGGATTAGATGGTGGTTAAATTTGCCCTCACGCTATAGGTGCAAACTGCTTGTGCCAAAAACCTGCGCCTAGCTTGCTCCTGCAAGCGCAAAAAGAACATAAGCTAGAGTTTGAAAAGTGTGTCGTAGTCGGTGATGTAGGTACTGATGTGCTTGCAGCCGACCAAGTCGGTTGTGTTAAGATACTGGAAAGGACGGGATGGGGAGAAGGTTCACTTACCAAGTTCCGCAACCTCTGGGCTGGAGTCGAAGCTGATTATGTTGCTCTTGATATCCATGATGCGGCTAAGTGGATTCTAAAGACCGGTGATCTTTGAATCACACAATAAAGACAACTCGGTAACAAAAGGACAACCGTTTAGAAACTCATCAACATAAAAAAGAACTTAAAGTTGGAGAATCGACATGGGTATTGAACAGGTAAAGGCTTTTTTCAAACAGTACAATAAAGACGTCTGTATCCGGGAGTTTGATGTATCCATTGCAACAGTTGAGCTGGCAGCAGCAGCTTTGAACTGTGAACCAGCAAGAATTGCTAAGACTCTTTCATTTATGGGAGATGGACACGCAATCCTCATCGTGACAGCTGGTGATGCTAAGGTTGATAATCAGAAGTTCAAAGCACGTTTTGCAACCAAGGCTAAAATGCTAACCCCAGATGAAGTAATCGAACTCGTAGGACACGCTGTTGGAGGTGTATGTCCTTTTGCGGTTAAAGACGGTGTTGCAATTTACTTAGACGAGTCTCTCAAACGTTTTAAGACAGTATTTCCTGCGTGTGGCAGTAGCAATAGTGCCATTGAACTAACAATAGAAGAGTTGGAACAGTACACCAATCATGCCCCATGGGTAGATGTATGTAAGGGTTGGAGTATCTAACAAAAGCAAGACACTTCCAATGTTTATCTGAAGGTGTCTTGCTTTTTTAACCTATGGTTTCCCTGGTTGTTCTGACGGTACTTTATTAGTAAGAACAAAAACCCGACTCTAAGTCAGCCGGAGCTATCCTCCGACTGTTCTTTATCTTTTCAAGCTATCCTGTGGTCTTAGTTTGATTTCAGCAGCTGAGACACTTGAGTCTGGAACTGGTCGAGGTGCTTTCGGTCCTGGTCTAGTATTTTTTCGACAAATCTTCTGGACTCATCATCCAGCGCACCCCTAAGTACTTTCTCAGCCATGTTAATGCCTTTTGTTTCTCCTTCAATGACCTTTTCGATAATATCAACACTGTCAGCTTTTTTGCCGAACTCGAGATTGAGCATGGTCTCTGCCATAGTACCCTTCATTCCAAGATTTTCCTGAGGCTTGCCCCCAAGACTCTGGATGTATTTGGCAAGTGCAGCAATGTTCTCTCTGTGGTGATTCTGCAAATGTTGGAGGGCCTTCTTGACATCTTCATCTTCAGTTTTCGAAATGAAAACATTAAGAGAGTCTACAGCCATGTGTTCCCCTTGAAGAAGCTGGTTCAATGATTTAACCGATTCCTGTTCGGCCATTCAATACAAGTCCCCTTTTTGCAAATTAGTACCTGTAACTATTATGCCCTTGGGATTTATATAAATACCTGTCTGTACATTGAGACGCTGAATCCAATTTGCTTTTGAATCTGAGATAGTAGAGAAAACCAATTGGTTAGAATTGAGTTGGTAGAAAAGATAACAAATCAATTTGTTGAAAAAACTCTATTAGCGGAATATAATCAATTCAACAAGACGTGTTGAATCGGGGTGAAATGATGCTTTGTATCAGATATCCTTGTTAATCTGAAGTATATGCTAGAGCACGAAGTCCTCCAGGTTGATTTGATTCGATGCTTATCTAAAAAAAACTGGAGGTTTTCCACATGAAGATTGTAAACATGACTCAGCTTAACGAGACTCAGATAATGCAGGCCGCACAAATCTTGACTGATAGTATTCCGATTGGCTGGCCGACGCTTCAGGATGCTCTGGACGAGATAAATGAACTTCTGGTCCCGGAAAACACGTTGCTCGCTGCTGTTGAAAATGGAGATGTGATCGGTTGGGGTGGTATACTCCCACAGTACAATGGAAATGTTTTTGAACTGCATCCGCTGGCTGTTCGCATTGACAAACGCAAGCAAGGTACTGGCAGGGTAATTGTAACAGCATTAGAAGATGAAGCGAGAAAACAGGGTGGTTTGACAATATTCGTAGGGGCAGATGATGAAAAAGACAATGGTGAGACGTCCTTTGCAAACGTTGATTTATTTGATGACTTTCCAGGAAAAATCAAAAGCTTCTCTTCTGGTACTCATCAATCCGGTTTTTACCTAAAGCTGGGATATAAGATTATCGGGGTAATGCCTGATGCAAACGGAGTAGGAAAACCGGATATCTTTTTAGGTAAACGCTTACGGTAATGTAAAATAGCGAGATAAGCATGTATGAATGGGGCGGCTTTTGCCGCTTCATTCATACTTTCATCTGAACTCATTCAGATGTGAACTTCAAGCTTTTTGTGTCATCTAGAACAACATCGTCAAATGGTATTTTAAGAAGTAAGACACTATAGAAAACCGAAAACACCTAAAAATGAGAGGTTTTAGACGAGTAACTGATCGCGCAGCTGTTTAACCTGACGCGATGTTGTCTGGAAACCTTTCTTTTTTGTCTGCCGAAAATGACTGATAAATGCTTCATTTCAACGTGCAGTGGTGTTTTTGGAGGAAATCAATCCAGTCTGGGGAATAGCTGAATAAAGAAGGATCTAGAGGGGTGAAGACATGGCTTTGCAAAATCCGATGTTTAAGAGGTGGAGTAAATACTTGATGAAAGCTTTAGCATTGATTACACCTGTTGTTTTGGCTCTGTCTCATGCAACACCTGCAAAGGCTTTTCAGCGGGGCATCCAGATCGATCCAGGTTTTGCCTACTACCAGGGTAGAACCGAGGAAAGCATCGCCGAAGAGCTAAAGCTCAACGGCTTTACTATAGTGCACTACTTCATAACTAATGAAAACAACATCAACGTGAAACTGGTAGAGGAACTGAAAAAAGCCGGTTTGGAAGTTTGGGCACTGGTTCTTGGCAACGGCTCATATTCGGTGGCTAACTTCCCTTCAAACTGGGAAAGCTGGCAGATGAAGCACATCAAAACCAGCTTCCCGGGATTCTACCACTTCTGTATGAACAACGAAGAGTACAGAGAGTGGAAGAAAGCTTCTCTTGCTAGGGTGATCCAGAGTGCGCCTTTCGACGGCGTGGAACTGGCAGAGTCTTATCTGCCCGAGGTTAATGGATTTTCAACCGGCGGCTACGCCTGCGTCTGCGACACCTGCTTAGAGATCTTCCGGGAAAAATGGCAGGACGAGGCTCCTGAGTTTGTGGACCAACGGGATCCCAGGTACTACAGAAGGGTTCCTGAAACTTATGAGAAGTGGATCGAGTTTAGAGTTTACACAGTGTCAAACTTCCTGAACGATATCGTCAACGGCAAAGGCGGTCTCAGAGAAGCCCGCCCGGATATTATCGTTTCGACGTGGAGTCTGGGCATAGACAGCGGCAGAAGAAGCGTTGAAATGATGCGTGAACTCCAAGGTCTTGATGACTACGACATCGTCAAGACTGTTAGACCTGACAGGCACACCATCCAGACCCACTGGCCCGACTGGACTAAAGCCAATCTCCCGCCGGACTACATTAAAGCCTACGAACCTTTCGCAGAACCTGTCCGGGAACACTTCCCTGAAGTAGAACTCATGTTGCAGACCGATATCGGTTCTCAGGAGCAGATGCGTCGCAGCGATGAGTGGATGGAAGAGTTCTACAAAGTTGCAGAAGAGCTAGGCTACCACAGCGTCATGAGCTACGAGTACCACCTAGGATTGGGTATGTACCAGAACCCGCCTACCTTGAAGATGGTTACAAGGCTATCCGGCAATCGTCTACAGCTCTCCTTCGACCGCAGGTTGGACTTCTTCAGTTCTACTGATATGAGCAAGTTCACTTTCCTTAATCACGATTCCGCTTATGCTTCCATGGTTGTTGTGGACGGCAACAGAATCATTCTTCTCCTTGGCGGTGTTGATGATTCGGAAGAGTTTGATCTGGACATCGGCGAAATCGAAAGCGCTACAGATGTACTGCTTCTGAAGGGTTACCCGAGAAATGGCAAGGTAGTGGGAACGATCCACGTTCCTCCTGCAGGGGAAAGCTATCTGCTGTAAACTAACAACATTACAAAGACAAGGACCGTTTTAGGCGGTTCTTGTCTTTTTTGTGTCCCCTATAAACCACTCTTTTCTCCAAAACCAGAATTTTCTGGGCTTCCAGTAATTTTACAGAAGGAGATTGTCTGTATCCAGATAAAATTATCTATGTGGAAGGAATAACTAAAGGGGGTTATTTTTTCATGAAACGTTGGGTGTTTGTACTTTTAGCAGTACTAGTTGTCAGCTTCTCGGCCTTTGCCGCAGAGAAGTTACTTTTTGAGGACGATTTCGAAGACGAACTGGACCTTACCATGTGGTTCCCTCTGTCTGATGAGTGGCAGTCCGGTGAAGGCGCCTTGGTGTTTCCTAATGTAAGCTTTGGCGACATTTTCGGCGGAGAAGAAGACTGGGAGAACTACGCTGTAGAGTGCGAGATTCTGCCCATTGAGTTCGGCACTTACGGTTCTATCCGCATTTTCGTCCGCTCCAATGAACTCTGGAACGGCTATGGCGTATCCTTCCACACAGGCGGTTTTATGGTCCACAGATTCGAAGGCAACTGGGATATCCACACAATATTTGCCAATGAAACTTCTCCGACGTTTTTGGCAGGTGTTCCCTTCAAAGCAAGAGTTGAGGTTTACAGAACCACGTTGAAAGTTTACATCAACGACGAACTGGTCTGGGAAGGCGAAGATGAAGAAGATTGGTACTTCGAAGGTATGTTCGGCTTCCGCGCAGACAACTCTGCTGTTGAAATCCGCAACTTGAAAGTCTATCAGCTGTAAAAAACGAAAGGGGTGCGAAAGCACCCCCTTTTTTTATGCCTGTTTTGGTCTTTTTACTCTTCCGATAAGGCTACTGCTACTACTTTGTCTCCTGGTTCAGGACGCATCACAAGAACGCCTTGAGTGCTTCTGCCCTGAACGGATATTCTGTCAACACTGGTCTTGAGGACGATAGCCTCTCTAGTGGCAATGATTACTTCTTCTTCTTCATTGCCGTAGACCATTCTGGAACCGACAACATTGCCGGTCTTTTTGTTGACCTTCATGTTGATTAAGCCTTTGCCACCTCTGCCCTGTGTCCGGTACTCATCGATGCGAGTACGTTTGCCGTAACCATTTTCGGTTATGGTCAAAACGTATGATTCGCCCGGCTTGACCACGTCCATTGAAACCACAAAGTCTCTGCGGGAAAGCTCGATGCCTTTTACGCCGGTGGTGGCTCTGCCCATGCACCTGACGTCGGGCACCTCGATCCTGATAGCTTTTCCGTCGGAAGTTGCGATAAAGACCTGATCGTCGTCTTTCACCTTGACAACAGAGACCAGCTCGTCGTCTTCTTCAAGTTTCATGGCAATGAGGCCTCGCTTGAGTCTTGTATCGTACTCTTTCAGCTCAGTCCGTTTGATCCTACCCTGCTTGGTGATCATCATCAGATCCGCTTCTTCTTCAAAGTCCTTAATGGAGATGACTGCGGTGATGATCTCTTCTTTATCGATCTGCAAGAGGTTGACCACAGAGGTGCCCCTTGACTGTCTCGACGCATCGGGGATCTGGTAGGTCTTCAGCTGATGCACAAGACCTTTGGTGGTGAAAAACAGCATGGTATCCAGCGTATTAGCTACAAAGATGTGTTCTACATAGTCTTCATCTTTGGTCTGCATTCCGATGACCCCGCGTCCTCCCCGTCTTTGACTTCTGTAGGTGTTAAGAGGCAGACGCTTGATGTAGCCCTGCTTGGTGATCATGACCACTACGTCTTCTTCGGCGATCAGGTCTTCTACATCTAATGTACCTGATTGTGCCGAAATGTGCGTGCGTCTCTTGTCAGCGTACTTGGATTTGATGCTGAGGAGGTCATCTTTGACGATGGCCATCAGCTTGGTGCGGTCGCCTAAAATGCTCTTGAATTCGGCAATGGTCTCCTGCAGTTCTTTGTACTCCTGCATGACCTTTTCGCTTTCAAGGCTTGTCAGTCTCCTGAGGCGCATGTCCAAAATGGCATTGCCCTGGATCTCGGTCAAGCCGAAAGTTGCCATCAACGTATCTAGAGCTTCTTTGTCTGAAGGAGACTCGCGAATAATCCTGATAACTTCATCGATGTTATCCAGTGCGATGAGCAAACCTTCTCTGATGTGAGCTTGGTGTTCTGCCTTTTCCAAGTCGTACTTGTAGCGCCTGGTCGTGACAATTTCCTGATGCTTGAGGTACTCAACCATCATCTCTTTGAGGTTTAGTACCTTTGGTTGTCCGTCAACTAGTGCCAGCATGATCGCGCCGAAGGTTTCCTGCATCTTGGTGTGTTTGTAAAGTTGATTTAGTAGGATCTTTGGATTGACATCTTTTCTGACCTCAATAACGACCCTAATTTGCTTATCGGACTCGTCGCGAAGATCGGTGATTCCGTCGAGTTTCTTGTTGCGAACCAAGTCTGCGATCTTCTCGATGAGGTTTGCTTTGTTTACGGTATAGGGTAATTCTGAAATAACGATACGGAATTTACCGCCGCGCATCTCTTCAATTTCAGCTTTCGCTCTAACCTTAATGGAGCCCCTGCCTTCTAGATAGGCTTTTCTTATGCCTTGACGTCCCAAGATGATACCGCCTGTTGGGAAGTCTGGACCTTTTACGTAGTTCATCAGGTCCTGGATAGTAATCTCAGGGTTGTCGATAATTGCAACCAAACCATCAATAACCTCACCTAAGTTGTGGGGTGGGATGTTGGTTGCCATACCGACGGCAATACCAGATGCTCCGTTAACTAAAAGATTGGGTATGCGAGATGGCAGAACCGTAGGCTGCATCTCTTCACCGTCGAAGTTGGGAATAAAGTCAACGGTGTCTTTCTCGATATCACGCAGCATTTCCAGAGCCATCTCTGACAGCCGAGCTTCTGTATAACGCATAGCCGCTGGCGGATCGCCGTCAACAGAGCCGAAGTTACCGTGGCCGTCTACCAGGGGATATCTGGTGGAAAAGTCCTGAGCCAATCTCACCATGGCATCGTAAATCGCAGAGTCACCGTGAGGGTGGTATTTACCCATGGTGTCTCCGACGATTCTCGCCGACTTCTTGTACTGGGATCTAGGTCCTAAACCCAGCTGGTGCATGGTGTAGAGAATGCGCCGGTGAACAGGTTTTAAGCCATCGCGGACGTCGGGAAGTGCACGATCAACTATAACGCTCATAGCGTAGTTGATGTACGATTTCTTCATCTCTTGGTTTATGTCAATATTAATAATCCTTTCCGAGGGCTCTAAAGCCAAGGTTTATCACCTCTTTCTGCATCTGGTTAAACGTCAAGATCGGTAACCTCTAGAGCGTGTTCTTCGATAAACGCGCGGCGCGGTTCTACTTCTTCACCCATAAGGGTTGTAAAGATGCGATCTGCTTCTTCAGCGTCCTCTAAGGTAAGGCGCACCATCACTCTGGTCTTTGGATCCATGGTTGTCTCTCTTAGCTGATCCGCATCCATTTCACCAAGACCTTTGTAGCGCTGAATGTAATAGGTCTTGCCTGCTTCTTCGAACTCTGCCTTGTACTTCTCGAGCTCTTCATCGCTCCAGGCATACTTCAGCCATTTATCGGCTCTGTCTCTTCTCTCTTCGATTTTGTAGAGAGGAGGCTGAGCTGCAAAAACTCTACCTTCTTCAATGAGCGGTCTCATATAGCGGTAGAAGAAGGTCAGAAGAAGTGTTCTGATGTGAGCACCGTCAACGTCAGCATCTGTCATGATGACGATGCGTTCATAGCGGGAGTTGCTGATATCGAAAGTGTCACCGTAGCCGGTCCCGAAGGCGCGAATCATCGCTTTAATCTCTTCGTTGCCCAGGATTTTGTCTTCGCCGTGTTTTTCCACGTTCAGAATCTTACCCCTAAGGGGTAGGATAGCCTGGAACTCGCGGTTGCGGCTCTGTTTTGCGGTACCTCCAGCGGAGTCTCCCTCAACGATGTAGATCTCAGTTCCTTCGGAATCTTTTCTGGAACAGTCGGCAAGTTTTCCAGGTAGAGTACCAACTTCCAGAGCGTTTTTCCTTCTTGTTAGTTCTCTAGCCTTTCTTGCGGCTTCTCTTGCTCTGAGAGCGGCAAGTGCCTTTTCTACGATGATTCTCGCAGCAGACGGGTTTTCTTCAAAGAAAATTGAGAGACGTTCAGTACAGATGGTGTCTACGATGCCGCGAACTTCGGCGTTACCCAAGCGGCCTTTAGTCTGGCCTTCAAACTGGGGATTCTGCAACTTGATCGAGACAACACTGGTAAGTCCTTCTCTGACATCATCGCCGGTAAGATTGTCCTCGTTTTCCTTAATCAAGCCGACTTTTCGCGAATAGTCGTTGATGGTTTTAGTAAGGGCGCTTCTAAAGCCCGTCAGATGCGTACCGCCTTCAGATGTATTGATATTGTTTACGAATGAATAGCTGATCTCCGAGTATTCGTCGGTGTACTGCATTGCCACCTCAACGATCACTTCGTCTTTCTCAGCTGAGAAGTAGATAATGTCTTCGTGAAGGGGGGTCTTGCCGGTATTTAAGAAGCTGACGAAAGATGCGATCCCGCCTTCGTAGAAGAACTCTTCTCTTCTATCGTGAATCTCATCTTCAAAGATGATCTTTAGCCCTTTGTTTAAGAACGCAAGCTCTCGGCAGCGTTCAAGGAGCACCTTGGGATCAAAAGTTGTGTTTTGGAAGATTGTATTGTCGGGTTTGAAAGCAATGTAGGTACCATTGTCGTCTGTTGTGCCGATGATCTTGATGTCGCCCTGCGGAATGCCGCGGGCAAACTTCTGTTGATAGATATTGCCATCTAGGTATACTTCAGCAACAAGCCACTCTGAAAGAGCGTTAACTACCGAAACACCTACGCCGTGCAGACCTCCGGAGTATTTGTAAGCGCTGTTTTCGCCGCCAAACTTACCTCCAGCATGGAGGTGCGTGAGAATGACCTCCAAAGTAGACTTGCCGACTTCTTTGTTAATGCCGACAGGAATACCTCTGCCATTGTCCTTTACAGAAACAGAACCATCTTTGTGCAATTTCACAATGATGGTATCGCAAAATCCTGCTAAAGCTTCATCGATACTGTTGTCAATGACCTCATCAACTAACTTGTGAAGTCCTCGCATCGATGTATCGCCAATATACATACCGGGGCGAAGTCTAACAGGCTCTAATCCCTTGAGTATTCGTATTTGTTCCTCGTTGTAATGGGAGTTTTTATTGTTCTCTGGCATATTTTCTACTGGTTTATCGCTCATAGCATGGAAACTATAAGGATGAGACTTACTCGCAACCAGTTAGTTCACCTCCCTGTTTAAAATTCGGCATAGGGCTTTTCAAACCTTGACTTGAGAGTCACAGATGATATCGGGGACAAGTACATAATGTTTTCTGTGGTTATCACGAGACTTTTTGCCTTTTTTGTTATATTTCTTACAAAACCTTCTTCCTTTGCAGTCTGCAAAAACTCCAAGTTGGCCTCAGAGTCGCCGAGACTTTCAATGTCCAATATTGCCACAACTTTGCTGTGAGGAATAACCACGTTCTCACCCAAATGTAGCATCGTGTTTCACCCCCGCACATCCTCTTTTGATCTCAAAAACTCTTTTTTGCTCTCCGACTATATCTTCTAAGTCTTTGGGATTTGCCGTTGAGATAAATGTTTGAACTCGATTTTGTCTGACTATCTCAAATAGTTTCCTTCTTCTTATGTCGTCTATTTCTGAAAAAACATCGTCAAGAAGAAGAATGGGGTATTCGCCCGACTCGCTTTTCAAAAACTCCAGCTCTGCAAGCTTAAGTGCCAGCACTACTGTGCGCTGCTGTCCTTGTGAGCCGTAAGTTCTGACGTCAATATCGTCGATGTACATGCTGAAGTCATCGCGGTGGGGTCCTATTAAAGTATAACCTTTATTCTTTTCTTCTGGAAATGCTTCTTTTAAAGCTTTATGGAACGCGTTTTTAACGTCTCCTTCAATTGGAAAAGAAGGTTCGTATTTTAATGAAAGACTCTCCTTGAGCTCTGTAAGACGTCGCTGTAAGAGCTTGGAGAGAAGGTTCAGCCTTGTAAGCATTGAACTGCGCTTTTCAATGATCAAAGATCCCGCTTCCACGAGCTGCTGGGAAAACACGTCCAGAAGCTCCGGATCAAAGTTACCTTCTTTAAGCAGGTTGTTTCTCTGAAAAAGCACTTTATTATACTGGTTCAAGGCATGGCGGTAGTATGGATTCACCTGGCTAATCTCCAGATCCATAAACCGCCTTCTTTCGCTGGGACCGCCTTTAACCAGTTTAAGATCGTCAGGTGAAAAGTAAACACAAGTTAAGTGTCCTTGAAAATCCGTGTACCGGCTCTGTACTATGCCGTCTACAGATGCCTTTTTTCTTCCTTTTTCGGGAATGACAACTTCCAGCTCGTAGGTACCCAGCTCGGTTTTCACCTCGCCGTAGACCTTGGCCTCTTCGCTGCCGAACAAAATCAGATCATTGTCGTTGCTGGTTCGCGGTGAAGAAAGATGGCACAAATAAAAAATAGCTTCTAAAAGATTGGTTTTACCCTGTGCGTTATTGCCGATTAGAAAGTTAAGTCCTTCTCCAAATGTAAGCGACGCTGATTTATAGTTGCGGAATTTTTCAAGACTAAGCTTTGAAAGCAGCAATACAAGCCACTCCCTTATTTTGCGACCTTGAACTTACCACTTCCTTCGATTTCTACAAGATCGCCTTCCTTTAATTGTCTTCCCCTTCTCAGTTCTTCTTCACCGTTAACATAAACGTAGCCGTCTTGAATGAGGAGCTTTGCTTCTCCACCGGTCTGCACCACACCGGCCCATTTAAGAAACTGCTCCAACTTGATGGTCTCCGTTTTAATTACAACATCTACAGGCTCCATAAAAAAGCCACCTTTCAAGTTTTGGCTAGAAGTTAAGAGGCATCATGAGGTAAATGTACCCCGGCATCTCTTTAGACTTAAAGAGAATTGCCGAGTCTGGACCTTTAAACATCATCTCTACACTTTCGCCGGTGAAAGCTTTTAATCCTTCGAACAAAAATCTGTAGTCCACTTTGATTTCCAGATCTTCGCCTTCTTTTTCCACGTAGACCTGTTCTTTGGCGCTACCATATTCCATCTCTCCAGAGTTGATAGTGAGAGAGTTGTCTGCAACTGTTAGTCTAACTGCAAGCGAGCTTCCACCGCGAACCATAACCGCAATTCTATCTACAGCATCTACGATAGTTCTTCTATCTACTTTAACTTTAGTTGTGTGGCTCGTCGGTATGACTCTTTCATACGGTGGGAAGTTGCCTTCAATGAGCCTCGTGACAACTGTTGTGTCGTCGAAATCGAAGAACGCTCTTCTCGGTGTCAGCGTGAGGTTGATGATCTTCTCTTCGTCTTCTTCGTCCATCAGTTTGGCTATGTCGCTGAGATCATCTGCGGTAATCATTGCAGAAATATCGCCATCTACACCGGGGATCTGGTAGTAGCCCATGCGATGGCTGTCTGTTGCCACAACTCGGAGAAAGCCTTCTTTACTTTCAAGAAGGATAGCAGTCAGGTAAACTCTTGAATGATCTACTCTAGCTGCAGCGAACGCCGTGGCATTCACCGCTTTTTTCAACAAGCTTTGAGAAATATCCCAGCTTTTGGCCAGGCCTTCTTCGATATCCTTTTCTGCATCGGGAAATGCTGGATAGTCCTCAACGTTCATGCTCTTAACTTCAGCTTTAAAACTGGAGTTTTCGTTGCCATCGTCGATGATTACGTTATTAGTGTTCTCATCGTAAACGATATTAATAGGCTTACCGGCAGGCCACTTCCTTACGATATCAGAGAACAGCTTACCTTCAATAAGAACTTTTCCAGTTTTAAAAATGCTGGCTTTGGCTCTGGTCTTTATGCTTAAATCAGTGTTCGTACCGACGATAGTTAAGCCACTATCAGATGCCTCGATGAATATCCCTGCGTATACTTCGATGGAGCTGCTTGATTGTACAGCCTTTTGTACAATATTTACCGCAGACGACAGCACATCCTTAGTGCATTGAATATGCATCCACTAAACACCCTTTCTTCTATTTTATATAGATATATATTTAAATAGATTTAAAGATCGTAGTAGTCGTAGTAGTGCTGTTCATAAAGTGGATAAGCGGTTTAAATCCACCTATTTACAGCTTTTCCTGGTATGGATAAGCTGTGGGTTAATTGCTCTGGCCATCAACAGTGTCCACATTTCAATATTTGGATTTAAAATCCAAGGGTTTTGTCCACAGGATTTAAATGTTATCCAGATTTAAATCACAGCCACTCCACAGCTTTATCCAGAGGTTTAAAACGCAAAAAAAGAGGTCTTAGAGAGAGCGGATTTTCTCTGAGATTTTTTTGATCTGGCTTTCGAGCTCTGGATTTTCTTTGATCATTTCGCTGACTTTGTCGCAAGCGTGAATTACGGTAGTGTGATCTCTACCGCCAAACTCCTCCCCTATCCTGGGAAGGGAAAGATCTGTAAGCTCTCTGGCAAGATGCATGGCGATTTGTCTGGGAAAGGCAACAGAGCGAGTTCTTTTTTTGGACTTCATGTCGCTGACAGTAAGGTCAAAGTGCTCTGCTACGACCTTTTGAATCAGCTCTACCGAGATCTGCTTATTTTGGATAGGAAGGATATCCTTCAAGGCATCCATAGCCAGCTCCACATCGATGGGCTTGCTGTGGAGCGAGGAGTATGCCGTTACCCTTATCAGCGCTCCTTCTAGTTCTCGGATGTTGGAACGGATCTGTTTAGCAATGAGGAGCAGCACTTCTTCAGGAACCTCGATGTTTTCCATGCTGGCTTTCTTCTTTAAAATAGCGATTCGGGTTTCGAGATCCGGAGGTTGAATGTCTGTAGTGAGTCCCCATTCGAAACGAGAGCGCAGCCTGTCCTCTAGCGTTGAGATCTCTTTGGGAAGGCGGTCGCTGCACAGAACGATCTGCTTATTGGCTTCATAGAGGGCGTTGAAGGTGTGGAAGAACTCCTCTTGGGTTCCCTCTTTACCGGTGAGAAACTGGACGTCATCAACTAAAAGCAGGTCGACAGTGCGGTACTTATTGCGAAAATCTTCCATACGGTTGTGTCTGATGGAGTTGATCATGTCGTTGGTAAACCTCTCGGCAGAGACGTACATGATCTTCATGTCCGGGCGGTTTTTTGCCACTGAATGGCCGATAGCTTGCATTAAGTGGGTTTTTCCCAACCCAACACCACCGTACATAAACAAGGGGTTGTAAGCTTTGGCAGGAGATTCGGCCACAGCTAGACATGCCGCGTGGGCAAATGAGTTGCTTTTACCAACGACGAATGTGTCAAAGGTGTAGCGAGGATTCAGCCCGTTATGAGTGCTTTCTTCTTTGCTGTATGTTTCAGCTTCCCCAGACTCTTCGGAAGTGTTGGTTGTGCTGGGAGCCTTGGTGGATATGTGGTCGTTCTTTACAACAAAAACCGGTATGAGGTTTTGACCGGTTAGACTGTAAAGGATGCGCCTGATTAATTCGCCGTATTGCTCTTCTATCCATTCGCAGGCAAAATCGTTGCTAGCTTCAACATGGAGGTAGTTGTCTTCGAGTTTCACTGGTTTAGTGGGTTTAAACCACACGGCAAAAGAGCTCTTGCCTACCTCATTACCAACTAGTTCCAGAACCTTCGCCCATAGTTTATTGAGTTCATCGAGTTTCATTGTCATGCCTCCAAGTCGATGTAAGAACACAGTCTGTTGTTTAAATTATAAACATATCTGTTGATACAGTTTTTCACAGATATGTGGATAGATGGGTTTAAATTGGATTTAAATACTTATCCACAACCAAGAAGAGTTCCTGCTAAACACCTGTTTAAAAGCGGATATCCAGATGGTAATCAACAAGTTATCCACAGGGCAGGAAAATGTTAATAAACCTGTGCAAACAGCCATCTAGCTGGGGTTTTGCGAATTTCACTGCGAACAAACTTTTGGTGCTGTGGAAAAAGGTGTGGATAAATAGGGTTAAATGGCTGGTAGAAAGCTATCCACAATTTTATACACCGTCTGTGGATAAGTTGATAGTTTTAAATGGTCCTTTAAACGTCGAAAAATCGACATGGACCAGGTGGTCAGAAAATGCGGAAATAGTAACGCGAATTAGAAGCTGATATAAATGTTTGCTGTTAAAAGAGGAAAAAAATACCGCACCAAAGTATACTAGCTGATGCGGAACCTAGGTGGATATGGAAAAGTCTTTTGTCGGGTATTTTGCGGTGGGAAAGTAAGCCTACTATATTGTAAAGGAAATAGGGCCTTTCTTCAACCTGCACCTAAAGGTGGATTAAATAGAAAGACAGGTATCTGTGGATAATACACCTAGGTAAACCCGAAATTCCTCTTTGAGTTTTAAAGTGAGAGATCGCTTCGGGAAGCTTCTAGCAGTGCAGAACTTTCGGAGCAGCGTTTTATAGTTTGTAACAAGTCAAGCACAAAATGGCGATATGCAGAGTTTCCTTGACAGTGCAGTTAATAATAATCTATAATTGATCAGGAATGCCTGTTTTATTAAAGGGTTTAAAAACATCGGTAAAGATGCCTGAAAAAGGAGGTTAGCCAGGTCATGAAAAGAACGTTCCAGCCAAAGGTTCGTCGTCGCAAGAGAAGGCACGGTTTCCTGGCGAGAATGCGTACTCCAGGTGGGCGTAATGTTATAAGGAACCGCCGTAGAAAGGGTCGCAAAGTACTCAGCGCTTAATAAGCGATTGGAGCGGAGCTTTTGGGCTCCGCTACTGCTATCTAAAGGCATATGCTTTTTTAAATAAGGGGTAAGTCAATGGAACGCCTTAGACGTAACACTGATTTTGTGAGGGTATATGAAAAAGGAAAGTACTCAGCTGACAGATACGTGGTTGTGCACTTTCTGCCCAACCAGCTCGGGGTGTCCCGAATTGGATTTTCTGTCAGTAAAAAGATTGGGAAAAGTGTTACTCGAAACTTGGTCAAAAGAAGGCTTCGAGCTATTATGCAGAAGCTAAGCCCTAAAATCAAACAGGGGTACGATATCGTGATAAGTGCGCGGGTTGGAGCCCAGGAAGCGGACTTTGACAGCCTCGAGAAAAGCCTTAGAAAAGCCATTTTTAGAGCTTTTTTATTTATGAAAGAGGATAGGAAAAATAAATGATGAAAAATACAACTGGAGTCTGGTAAACATGAAAAAGCTTCTATTGCTTCTCATCAAAGGCTACCAGTTATATATATCACCTTTGTTTCCGCCTAGATGTCGGTTTACGCCGACTTGTTCGACTTATGCCATGCAGGCCATCGAAAAATACGGTGCCCTGAAAGGCAGCTTCATGGCGATAAAAAGAGTCTTGAAATGTAATCCGTTTCATCCAGGAGGCTACGATCCTGTTAACTAATGGAGGTAGGAATGATTGGGCTTTTTGACTAATTGGTTTAGCAGTTTGTTGGAGTTGTTTCGTCAGGTTACCGGCAACTACGGGGTTGCGATTATTCTGCTTACCTTGACATACAAAGTTCTGCTATTGCCGTTGACAATAGCACAGAGAAAGTCTTTGAATGTCATGAAAGAGTTAGCTCCCCTTCAGCAGCAGATTCAAGAGAAGTATAAAGATAACCCCCAAGAAGCCAGTAAGAAGCTGACTGAGCTGTATAAGGAACACAACGCCAATCCCTTAGGCGGTTGTCTTTTGAGTTTGCTCCAGCTGCCAATCGGATTTATCCTGATCGGAGTTATGCGTTCTATCGACTTAGAAGGAACATCATTTCTCTGGATTAAGGAACTAACAAAACCAGATATCATCTTAGCTCTCCTTACAGGTGTGGTTGCGTATTTCCAGATGAGTCTGGATACGACTAATACTTCAACAGGTAAAACCAACGCTTACATTTTCCCTGCCATCATTACGTTTATGGGAATCAACTTCCCAGCAGGATTTTCGCTTTATATCCTCATGGTCTACATTATTTCTTACATTGAAGTGATTGTGATAAACTCATACTTAAACAAGAAGAAGGCCAGCGTAAAGGGGGGCGCGAAAAAGTGATTAAGGTTGAGCAAACAGCAAAGACTGTTGATGAAGCAATAGAGATAGTACTGAGTCAGTACAACGTGACAAGAGACGACATTAAGGTCACAGTAGTGGACGAAGGCAAAAAAGGCTTTTTGGGAATCGGAACGAAGGAAGCCAAGATCATTGTGGAGATCAAAGAGGAGTCCGAAAAGAAGCAAGAAAGAGCCTTGGAGTTTGTAAAAAGCGTTGTAGAGAAGATGGGACTCAACGCCGAGATAGACATTAAAGAAGAAGACGGAACGCTCTTTGTCAACATTGAAAGCCCCGATGTAGGAGTAGTTATCGGTCGCCGCGGCGAAACCTTAGATTCCCTACAGTATCTCACAGGACTTGTGGTTAACAAGGATTCGGCCCAGTGGACCAGAGTCATCCTGGATGCCTCCGGATACAGAAAGCGCAGAGAAGAGTCTTTGGTTGATCTCGCCAAGAAGAAAGCCCAGCGCGTCAAGCACACCAAGAGAAAGCTTTCGCTTGAGCCGATGAATCCTCAGGAAAGAAGAATCATCCACACAGCTCTTCAGGATGATCCACAGGTTACAACATTCAGCGAAGGCGAAGAACCGTATCGCCGCGTTGTAATTGCCTTGAAAAAATAGGAAGGTGCGTGCCCTTTTGGCGCGCACCCTCTTTTTAATTATGGAGCTTTTATTTAATATTTAATTTGGTATATGTACTATTATAGAAGTAGGCAAAGAATTGGGCTAAAGATCCAATTCTCTTTTCACGGTATAGCAAGCTTCTTTACGGAGGTTGGAAGATGAACAAGGATACAATAGCTGCAATTGCTACTCCCCTTGGAGAAGGCGGCATAGGAATAGTGAGGCTGAGTGGCAACGAAGCTATCAATATAGCCCAGCGGATTTCGAGTTTGAGTCTTCGAGAGCTGCCTCCCCGCAGGATGACTTTGGGGTTTGTGGTTTTGGAGGACACTCGCTTGGACCGGGTGCTGTGGGTTGTTATGCCGGGACCTCACAGCTTTACTGGTGAAGATGTGGTGGAGATTCACTGTCACGGCGGATTGAAAGTCACGGAGCTCGTGCTCGAAGCGGTGATCAAGTCGGGAGCCCGTTTGGCAGAACCAGGTGAGTTTAGTAAAAGAGCCTTCTTAAACGGCAAAATGGACCTCGCTCAAGCGGAAGCCATTGTTGATGTGATTAGGGCAAAGACCGCTACTTCACTCCGAGTAGCTTTTCGCGTTCTTGAAGGCCATCTTTCGGAGAAGATAGAAGGGATTCGGGAAACTCTCCTCTCTACTCTCTCGACAATCGAAGCGAGCATTGACTATCCGGAAGATGTAGAAGAGCCTGACAGAGATCAGCTTAAAGATACTCTAGGCAGCATCACTGAAGACCTGAACGAGCTTATTAGATCATATAGGAAGGGAAAATCTCTCCGCGAAGGTTATCTGGTGACCATCGTTGGCAGACCTAACGTGGGGAAATCTAGCCTTCTGAATCATTTGGCAAAAGAAGAGAAGGCCATCGTCACAGACATACCCGGAACTACAAGAGATGTAGTTGAAGTTGAGATTAACGTCGGCGGGGTTCCGGTGGTCTTTGCCGATACAGCAGGTCTCAGAGAGACCGAAGACAAGGTTGAATCTATCGGTGTAGGAAAGTCCAAAGCCTACCTAAGTAAAGCAGACCTCGTTCTCTGGGTTTTGGACAGCAGTGAAGAACTCACTGTTGAAGATAGAAAGATTGCAGAGATGCTTGATGGCAAAGATGTTATCGTTATCCTGAACAAACAGGATAAACCATCGAAAATCTCTGCTTCCGAAATAGAAAGATTAGTGGAGAACACCACAATTCTCCCGCTGTCACTAACTGAAAAGACCGGACTCGATTCTTTCATGGCTGAACTCGAGAACCGAGTTAGCCTTGGAGGAGCTGAAGCTATGGGAGAGGTTCTCATAACTAGAGTCCGGCACAAGAACGCTTTGGACAACGCTCTAGATGCTATCAAGCATGCTATAGGGTTTGTACCCACCTCTCCTCTTGACCTGATTGCTATCGATCTGAGGATAGCGTATAGTGCTTTGGGAGAGATCACAGGGCACACAGTTAAAGAGGATGTTATTGATAGAATATTTAGTGAATTTTGTATAGGAAAGTAGGTGAGAGCTTGTACGACGTAATAGTTGTAGGAACAGGGCATGCAGGGTGTGAAGCTGCACTGGCCACTGCCAGACTGGGTTTGAAGACCCTTGCCCTTACCATAAATAAGGAAAACATTGCAGCGATGGACTGCAATCCATCGCTCGGCGGACCAGGGAAAGCCCATATTGTAAGGGAAATCGATGCTCTCGGTGGAGAGATGGGAAAAAACATTGACGCAACCTATATTCAGCTCAGAATGCTGAACACCAAGAAGGGTCCAGCGGTTCAAGCTCTCAGGGCTCAAGCGGATAAAGTCAAGTACTCTGCCAGAATGCGCTCGGTTATGGAGCATCAGGAGAACCTCACTGTGAAGCAGGGAGAGGTTACCGCTTTGATCTTTGAAGAAGGCAGAGTAGCTGGAGTTGTGACAAGAACCAACCGAGAGTATCGTTCTAAAGTAGTGATTCTCACAACGGGAACCTACCTTGGTGGTAGGGTCTTTATTGGCCAGGAGATTAACTACGAGTCGGGACCTAGTGGTCTTCGTCCAGCCACAGAGTTTAGCAAGTTCCTTAGGGATGTTATGGGCTTGAAGCTTATTAGGTACAAGACCGGTACGTCTCCGAGAGTCGACGGGAGGACAATTGACTACAGCAAGCTGGAAGAGCAGCCTGTGGATGATGTACCTTTCTCTTTCTCATACGACAGTACAGAAGTTCGCAAAGACTTCGTTCCCTGCTACATCACCCACACAACAGTTGAAACCCACCGTATTATTGAAGAAAACCTTACCAAAGCTGCTATGTACAGCGGGGCGATTACCGGGGTCGGGCCGAGATACTGCCCTTCGATTGAAGCTAAACTAGTTAAGTTTCCCGGTAGAACGGGACATCAGGTTTTCATTGAACCGGAAGGCCGTTATACTACGGAAAAGTATCTAGCGGGAGCTTCCACATCCCTACCTGAAAGCATACAGCTGGAGTTTCTCCGCACCATTCCCGGGCTCGAGAACGTGGAAATCGTCCGTCCTGGATACGCAATCGAATACGATGCCATTGATCCTACGGAGCTTGATCTCACTCTCGAGCTAATCCGTTTCCCTGGAATCTACTGCGCCGGACAGATCAACGGCAGTTCGGGATATGAAGAAGCCGCAGCGCAGGGTCTAATAGCCGGAATCAACGCTTACTTGAAGCTCGAAGGCAAAGATCCGTTTATTCTCGATCGCTCAGAGGCTTATATTGGGGTTCTCATCGACGATCTGGTAACTAAGGGAACAGATGAACCCTACCGTATGATGACAAGTAGAGCCGAATATAGACTGCTCCTCCGTCAGGGGAATGCCGACTTGAGACTTACACCGAGGGCGCGGGAGATCGGGCTGATCTCCGACGAGAGATGGGAGAAGTTCTTAAGCAGGAAGAATGCTATAGAAGCGGAAGTTCAGCGCCTTGAAGAAACGAAGGTCTACCCGAACGCCGAGACAAACAGGATCTTGGAAGAGCTCGGCAGTGCTGCCCTGAAGGATGTGGCGACTCTTGCTGATGTTCTCCGGAGACCTGAGATGGACTACGAAACGCTGAAGGCATTGGATCCAGATAGAGAACCCCTACCTTCCGATGTGATTTACGAGGTAGAGACGGAAGTTAAGTATAAAGGTTACATCTCTCGAGCTCTAAGTGAAGTTGCTGAGTTCAAGAAGATCGAGTCGGTTCTTCTTGATGCGGATTTGGATTACAGTAAAGTTAAAGGGCTCTCTTCGGAGGCAATAGAAAAGCTTTCTGCTATTAGACCTCGATCTGTGGGACAGGCTTCAAGAATCAGCGGTGTTTCACCAGCAGATATAACGGCGCTTCTAATCTATTTGAAAGGAAGGTCGTCCCATGTGGAATAGCCAGGAGAAGGAAGCCTTCCTGAAGACGCTGGAAGGTTCGGTTCCCTATCTGACGGAAGAGAAGAAGGGGAGACTCCTTACCTATGCAGCTTACGTAGTAGAGCAAAATGAAATGATCAACCTTACGGCCATCACAAAGCCCGAGGAGTTTGCCATCAAACACATTATTGATAGTTTGATGGTGTTAGAGCATGTGGACCTCGCAGGCAAAACTGTGATCGATGTAGGGACAGGCGCCGGGATGCCCGGGTTGATTTGGGCGTGCGTGTGCGATGATACCGAGTTTTTGCTTCTTGATTCGTTGAATAAACGAATCGCTTTTCTAGAAAGAGCCATTTTACTTCTAGGGCTTAAGAACGTCAGAACCGTTCACGCGCGGGCAGAGGATGCCGGTAGAGACAAAAACCTGAGAGGTAAGTTCCAGGTTGCCACAGCCCGTGCGGTAGCGAGTCTTTCAGTTCTACTTGAATACTGCCTGCCTTTTGTTGAGGTCGGCGGAGCATTTGCAGCTCTAAAAGGGCCGGATGTTGATGAAGAAGTCAGAGGTAGCGCCAATGCGTTGAAGGTCTTGGGCGGTGAGATTTCCGAGATTGCTAGTTACGACCTCCCGCAGGGTATGGGAAGTCGTAGCTTAATTATGGTAAAGAAAGTTGCTCAGACTCCAAAGACCTATCCCCGAAAGGCTGGAACTCCCAACAAGACTCCCCTTTAAGTGGGAGGCGGCAGGAAGCAACTTTGCATTAGAGAACTATACTTAATGAAGACCTAAAAGAAAGGAGGCGGTAGGATGGGAAAAGTTATAGCAGTCGTCAACCAGAAAGGCGGCGTAGGCGTGCGCCGGGCAAAGTTTGCATAAGCAATGTGGACATGCCACTTATAGTTTTTGCTATAAAGGCTGACTAGACATCCATAATGCGACCAATTGCATTAGCGATGAAGCTCTAGGAACAAGGCAAACTCGGTTTGCCGAGCCTGAGTCAGACTATGACTACGTACAGGAAGCTGCTTAAAACTCAGTGAACGCCTAAAACTTGTTGTCTTGTGCGACGGGGACGGCCTACTCCCTATCGTATAGCCCCTGTTTACATAAGGGAGGACAACCTGGGTATAGCAGCAGTCTAAGGTCTGATGTAGTGTTTATGCAAAAACCCGGGAACTGTTATTATCCATACAAAGCTATGGTCGGCTGGATAATAAGAGGGCGGAGCACTCGTAGTAGTCTGAGGTAGGGAAAGCCTACTACATGGCGAAGGGGTGCAGGGGTGGAAAACATCCCGGAGAGCCGTGTGAAGCGAAAGTTTCACGCACGGTTCGGGGAGAGGGGTAAGCCCTACTCCACAAAAGTACAACAGCAATTAATCTGGCGGCTGCTCTTAGGGAACTGGATAAACGAGTTTTAATCATTGATAATGATCCACAGGGCAATACAACGACAGGATTTGGTATAGACAAGGATGGACTTTATAAGTGCACATACAACGTCCTAGTGGAAGGCACACCAGCAAAAGATGTGGTGGTTGATATTAATGGGATTTCCTTGATTCCCGCTACCATTAACTTAGCTGGAGCAGAGATAGAAATGGTTTCGTTTTTGTCGCGGGAGTTTCGCTTGAAAAATGCCATTAGGGACCTTGTGCCGCACTATGATTATGTTCTCATCGATTGTCCCCCTTCTTTAGGACTGCTGACTGTCAATGCGCTGGCTGCAGCTGAACGAATTATCATACCGATCCAGTGCGAGTACTACGCGTTGGAAGGTTTAACTCAATTGCTCGAGACGGTCGAGCTGGTGAAGTCTAATATCAATCCTACGTTGGCAATAGAAGGCGTTTTGCTTACCATGTATGATCCTAGGACCAACCTGGCGATTCAGGTTGCTGATGAAGTTAAGAAATACTTCCCCGGGCTCGTCTTTGAAACGATCATTCCGCGTAATGTAAGGATCAGCGAAGCTCCAAGCTTTGGGCTTTCGGTTTTGGAGTACGCTTCAGACTCCAAGGGCGCGATTGCCTACAGAGAACTCGCTCAGGAGGTTTTGCAGCATGAGCAGACAGGCTCTAGGTAAAGGTCTAGGCGCGCTTTTGCCGCCTAAAGCTCAGGACGATGTCAAGACGGTAGAGATAGCTAAAGTTGATCCTAACCCCTATCAGCCTAGGAAAGTCTTCGACGAGGCATCTCTCCAGGAACTTGCCGATTCCATCAAGGAGCACGGTGTTCTCCAACCCATTCTGGTAAGGCGAGTGGAAGATCGCTACCAAATCGTCGCTGGCGAGAGAAGGTGGAGAGCTGCGGGCTTGGCCGGTTTGACAGAGATTCCTGCGGTAGTTAAAGAGTTCGACGATAGGCTAATGAGTCAAGTCGCGCTTGTAGAGAACCTGCAGAGAGAGGACTTAAATCCGTTGGAAGAAGCTGAAGCATATCAGCATCTTATTGATGAGTTTGGTATGACCCAGGAAACTATCGCAGAGTCCGTGGGTAAAAGCCGTACGGCAGTTGCAAACACGCTGCGTCTTTTGCGATTAACAGAGTTCGTGAAGGAAAGTGTTTCACGTGAAACAATTTCTGAAGGCCATGCGAGAGCTCTCCTCGGACTGAATGATGAAAAGCTTCAAGACGAAGTTTGCGAAAAGGTCATCGCAGAAGGCTGGAGCGTAAGGGCAACGGAAGATTATGTCCGCAGACTGAACGAGGGTGTCACCGAGAAGACCAAGGCCACAAAGGGCACGAAGACGAACATCTTTCTGCAAGAAATCTCGGAAAAGATCGGTGAGCGTTTAGGAACTAAGGTACAGATCAAACCCGGGAAAAAGGTAAACAAAATAGAAATCGATTTTTATGATAACGATGATCTTCAGAGGATCTTAGACGCCATTGGCGTTGATAACGTTTGACCTGCGCGGGCTTGCGCTCAGCAGGTCAATTGTTTCACGTGAAACATTTGGTATGGTGTTTGTTACGAGTCTTGCTGAAGGCCAGGAGGTCTGATGAAGGAACTGTTCAACGGTTTTGAAAGCTAGGTTCGCAAACACGGCGTTATAGAAGAGAACCTTTAGCTTTAAGTGGACGACCAAAGATGTGGCAGGGACGACCGGGTTAAGCAATGTTTCACGTGAAACATTTCACCGGAGTAGTTCATCGTGCCGGAGACGTCGAACGTCGCTTGCCACGAAACGGTACTGGAAATGATACCTGCGATAGACGGACTGTAAAAGTGTTTCACGTGAAACATCGTTAAGTGATTCTGGAATTAAGAAGGAAAAATGGAAAATAATATTAACAATGATGATAAAGAGTGTACAAGGACTGCCGTGCAGCGGGTGCCATATTTGGATTGCAGAGGGGCTGTTCATGATAGACCCTACAGTACACGTCTGAAGCTGTCGGTTGCCAACGCAAGTCGGGGTAGTGTGCATCCAGCTCGAAAGTTCTGGCGACCAATCCGCTGGGAAAAGTCCATGGACCTAATCTTCGTTAATTATTTAACAATAGAAAAACTTCCTCTCAGAGCGGTTCGGGACTAGAGGCCCTTTTAGGATTAGGGCGTTAGTCTCAAAAAACGCGACGGGCAGGAAATAAAGGGTTAAAAGAGAAGTAGAAATTTGGTATAATTAGACCACGTTTCCTAGATGCAACAAAGACGACAACAAGAAAGGAGGGAAGAGAATGTTCTGGTTGATCTCTCGTTTTTTAGAGTTTTATCGGACAAACAAGGGCAAGAAGATTACCTTCATGTCAGTTCCAGACGATCATGGAGAGGTTAAAACTTTAGCGGTTCCAGTTTTGGGATTGTACTTTGGAATAGCCGCAGTTATCGTGATAGCTTTCTCCACCATAATGGTCGTATGGAACTACCGTGACGTAAGGAACAACTATGCTACAGTCTTCGATCTGCTGCAGAAGAAAAACACGCAGTATGAAGCGGTCCTGGATACATCTCAAGAGCAAAAGAAAACGGTAGAATCATTGATCACGGAAACCGAAGAACTAAAGTTGAAACTAAAGCAGCTGGAGAACGCCTTTACCGATATAAACAGACTTTTAGAACAGACAGGAAATCGACCAGTACAGATCAAGCCTCTTCCCGAAAGACAGGATACTGTCGTTGCTTCTACAACAACTACTCCCGTCGTGTCTCAAGCAGGTATTGGTCTTCCCCTTGAGAACCGTTTGGGATTGGATGACAAAAAGAATCTAATGATCTTTACAGGTGTGGCGTTTGCAGCGTCCAACGTTCAGGATATAAAACCACCTGTTGATCAGCAAGAGGTGGAGAACTTACTTTTAGACTTGCAAGAACGGTTATCTTCAATCGAGCAAACTCTTGTGCAGCTGGAAAAAGTAAGCATGAACACGAAGAACCGACTCATACAATTGAAGTATGAGCAGGATCATACGCCGGATATTTGGCCGGCGAAAGCCTACATCTCTTCAGCATACGGCTGGAGAACCCACCCTATCTATGGGGATCGGCGTAAGCACACAGGTATAGATATTGGTGTTCCAAAAGGAACCCCAGTCAAAGCTACCGCTGACGGCGTCGTTTCCAGAGCTGGATGGGTCAGTGGATACGGCATACTGGTGCAGATCGACCACGGTAATGGCATTGAAACCCTATACGGACACCTCTCCAGAGCGGTGGTTAAAAAAGGTGATACAGTTAAGAAAGGACAGCTGATCGCGTATTCCGGTAACACGGGGCTCTCGACAGGCGATCACCTCCATTATGAGGTTCGGCTTAATGGCAAAGACGTGAACCCAATGAATTACTTGCCATAGGAGTTGTGAATAAATGTTTGGAAAAAAGAGACCGGAGGGCAATAACATGCAGGATGCCAAAAGAAGAACGCAAGTGGTGAAAGCTGTCGATACCATAATCGGAAAGACCACTGAACTCACTGGTACGATCAAAACTTCAGGTTCCGTCCGCATTGATGGTAAGTTTAAGGGCGAGATCTTCACTACTGCTGATGTTGTAATCGGCGACCAAGGTGAAGTAACGGCCGAAATTCATGCGGTCAACCTCACCATAGCAGGGAAGGTAGAAGGCAATGTTGAGGTAAAGGGTAGGTTGGAGATAGTTCCAACGGGAACGCTTCTTGGCAATGCAACAGTCGGTGTACTCGTTATAGAAGAAGGCGCCCGACTGGAAGGCCAGATCGAAATGATCAATAAAGAAGGCCAAAGAGTGATCAAACAGGCAGAAGCAAAAAAAGAAGCGGTTGCGAATTAAACTCAAAAATTAAGAAACTGAGGCGTGTGGCCTCAGTTTCTTTTGTTAAGTAACAAGAGGTGAACTCAGGTAGATCTAATCAAGCCATTTTGACGCTGCAGCAGGAAGGTCTCCTGCATCTACGGTCAAGGACAAGTTCGATACAGCTTCGCCAATAGAGGCAGCGAGAATTTCTGCCATCTGCATCACAAGGCTGAGTCTGGTATTCTGCAGAACAAAATACTCCATGAACCCTCCAACATTGACGATACCAACAACGTTCATGTTGCCAACTTCCGGTAGCTCCTTATTGACTCCCGTTCCGGGTTTTAGAGCTCCTTCTTTGCAGCTTATATAACCGACGCTTTCTGACTGACCTAAACATGCGTCCAAAGCGATGATGAAGGGGTTTTTTAGTTTCGAGTTGATTTCCGCCACTTTTTCGGAAAGGTTTGCTGCGTGGATAGGGTCATCGAGCGTCCCAAAAACCGGAATTCCCGGGAAATCTCTAGACAACAGCGTTCCAGTTAGAGGCCCCAAGGAATCTCCTGTAGAACGATCTGTGCCGACACATACTATCGCTAGCCTTTTTCCAGTAGGGAGGAATTTGTCGCGTAAAAACTTCGTCAGCTGACTTGTGAGCTTTTCCAGGGCTGCTGGGTCTTTGTAATGTACCCGAAAGCGCTGGGTTTCTTGTCCCCCAAAGAACCACATGTAAATCTTCCTCTCTAGTTGGGATGGATAAATCACTCACAGTCAGTATATGTATTTGTCACAAAAATATTCCTAAAAAAATAAAAACCTGTACAATAAGTTAAATTATCATACAGGTCATAGGCATAATAATGGTGCGGCTACCAGGAATCGAACCTGGGCAACCGGCTCCGGAGGCCGGTGCTCTATCCCCTGAGCTATAGCCGCACATTGTTATTAAATTATAGCACAGGAATGGGAACGTAACAAGGGAGGCACCGCGCATTTCGCGCTTCTCCGGCAACCATGTTTTGAGAAAAACTCGCTGTTTTTGAGTGCTTTGCACCACAGAAGCCTGTTGAGTTTTCTTCTTGATTGGAAGCTCTCGGTGAGAGCAGCCGGCTAAGCATTTCTGCGAAATCCCGAAGGTGTTTTTGCAATATTAAGACTGGGATAATGCACTATCTGTGGTATAATATTTTCCATAATCAATGTGCCTTATAAAAAAGCGAGTTATAGTTTTTGAATAACATTCCGTTTTTGGTTAAAGGTAAATCTACAGTTAAACCATATCTGAAAAACAAAGCTGCATCAAGCATTCATTCACATAAGTACACTTACTAGAAGGGAGCATGTCTGATTGCTGACAAGTGGTATAGTTGGCCTACCTATGGTGGGCAAGACAACGATTTTCAATCTGCTTACGCAGTCGCACACTGAGCTATCCAACTTCTATACTGGTAAAGTGGCATCCAATGTTGGCATGGCTAAAGTGCCGGATAGACGTTTAGAAAAACTCAGAGAAATGTACAAGCCTAACAAGTACACTCCTGCGGTGATCAAAGTCACCGATGTCCCGGGCCTTGTTTCCGGGTCCAGTGAGGGTAAGGGAACGGGGAACAAGTTTTTAGCCGATGTCAGACAGGTGGATGCTTTAATACAGGTTATAAGAGCGTTCAACAGTTCGGTGCCCCATGTCGAAGGCTCGGTCGATCCGGTGAGAGATTACAATATTCTCACTACAGAGCTGATTCTTGCTGATCTCCAGGTTATGGAGTCTAGAAAAGAAAGACTCACCACAGGGAAGAAGAAAAAAGTGGAAAACTACGAGGCGGAACTGGAACTGACGGAAAAATGCATCGCTGTTCTTGAAGAAGCAAAACCGATCAGTTCACTCAGTCTCACTGATGAAGAAAGGCTCTTGATCCGCGACTTCGGTCTCCTTACGCAAAAGCCAATGCTGCTCGTTGTTAACGTAGATGAAGAGCAGTATAAGAGCGGTTCATACCCAGGGAAAGAAGAGCTTGAAGCTCTTGCTGAGGAGTACAACTACCCTCTGCTAGTAGTTTGCGGCCAGATCGAGATGGAGATCAATGACCTAGACGGGGAAGAAAGAGCGCTGTTCATTGAGGATTTAGGGATTAAAGAACCTGGAATCAACCTCATAGCCAGAGCAGCTTATGAGCTCCTTGGACTTGTTTCCTTCTTCACTGTTGGCGAAGATGAAGTTAGAGCATGGACCATCAAGAAGGGCGTAAACGCCAAAGAAGCGGCCGGAGCAATTCATTCGGACATTTCCCGGGGATTCATCCGGGCCGAGGTCGTTTCATATGAGGATTTTATCAGAGCAGGTTCCGAAGCTAAGGCTAAAGAGTTAGGTGTGTTTCGTTTAGAAGGGAAAGACTATATCGTTTCCGATGGCGATATTATCAGTTTCAGATTTAACGTATAAGGTGAGATAGGAAGAGGAGGGCCTGGTCTAATGTTTATCAATGAGTTGGCTAAGTTTGATCCTGAAATTCTGGAAGTGCTCCAAAAAGAAGCACAGAGGGAAAACGATAAGCTTGAGTTGATTGCATCAGAGAACTTCGTGACGCCTGCAGTTTTGGCTGCACAAGGCTCGGTGTTAACCAATAAATACGCTGAAGGCTATCCCGGACGGCGCTACTACGGCGGTTGCGAATACGTTGACGTTGCCGAACAGCTGGCAATCGACAGGGCAAAAGAACTGTTTGGTGCTGAGCACGTCAATGTGCAGCCTCATTCAGGAGCTCAGGCTAACACCGCAGTGTACTTCGCAGTACTGAAACCTGGTGATACGGTGCTGGGCATGGACTTGACTCACGGAGGGCACCTGACCCACGGACATCCGATCAACTTCTCCGGTACCTACTTTAACTTCGTGCCTTATGGTGTAAGCAGAGAGACTGAGACCATCGATTACAACGAAGTGGAGATGCTGGCGCTGCAGCACAAACCGAAACTGATCGTGGCAGGGGCTAGTGCTTACCCCAGAGTCATCGACTTTGCCGCACTGAAAGCTATAGCTGACAAAGCAGGTGCGCTTTTAATGGTCGATATGGCGCATATCGCCGGACTTGTGGCAGCGGGACTGCATCCCTCTCCTGTACCGTATGCGGATTTTGTCACCACCACAACTCATAAGACTCTAAGGGGTCCAAGAGGTGGCATGATCCTCTGTAAAGAGCAATACGCCAAAGATATCGACAGAGCTGTTTTCCCCGGCATCCAGGGTGGACCTTTGATGCACGTTATCGCTGCAAAGGCCGTAGCTTTTAAAGAAGCTTTAGATCCAAGCTTTAAGAAGTATCAAGCAGCTATCCTGGATAACGCCAAAGCATTGGCAGAGGGACTGATCGAGGAAGGTTGGCGGCTGGTATCTGGTGGTACAGACAACCACTTGATGCTTGTTGACGTAAAAGCTAAAGGTATGACTGGTAAAGATGCAGAACATATCCTTGACAGTGTTGGCATCACCGTCAACAAGAACACAATTCCCTTCGATACAGAAAAGCCGTTTGTCACAAGCGGCATTAGACTAGGGACTCCTGCATTGACCACGAGAGGTATGGGGAAAGCTGAAATGAAGAAGATCGCCTCGATCATTGACATCGCTTTAGTGGAGAAGGATTTCGAAAAAGCCAAGTCAATGGTTCAAGAACTTACAGAAGCTTTTCCGTTGTATAAAGAGATACGTGCACTTTATAAGGGGGACAGCGTAAATGCATGATCTTAAAGAGATTAGGGACAACCCGGAGAAGTATAGAACTGCTCTGAAACGAAGAGGCGAAGACGTTACCGTCATCGACACCATAATTGATTTAGATGAAGAAAGAAGAAAGATCATTGCCGAAGTAGAAGTCTTGAAAAGCCAGAGAAACAGCGAAAGCCAAAAAGTTGGAGAGTTGAAGAAAAAAGGTGAGGATGCATCTGCGATCATTGCTGCTATGAAGGAGCTTGGCGACAGGATCAAAGAGCTCGACGATGAGCAAAGAGTGATCGAAGAAAAGATCCAAGATGTTCTCCTCGGTATTCCTAACGTACCCCATCCAAGCATTCCCGACGGCAAAGACGACACCGAAAACGTGACCGTAAGCTTTTGGGGCGAGCCAACTAAGTTCGACTTCGAACCTAAAGCCCACTGGGATATCGGTACAGATTTGGGAATTATGGACTTCGACAGAGCCGGCAAGATCACAGGTTCGCGATTCACGATCTTGAAGAAGGAAGGTGCAAAGCTGGAAAGAGCACTGATCAGCTTCATGATCGATGTTCACACATCAGAACACGGCTATACAGAGGTCTATCCACCGTTTATGGTCAACACTGCCAGCATGACCGGTACAGGTCAGCTGCCGAAATTTGCAGAGGACGCATTTAAGGTCGACAAGACCGACTACTGGCTCGTTCCTACTGCAGAAGTACCAGTGACAAACATGTATCGAGACGAGATTCTTGACGTAGCGGATCTGCCGATCTATCACGTAGCTTATACCGCCTGCTTTAGAGCAGAAGCTGGATCGGCCGGCAGAGACACAAGAGGCCTAGTTCGCCAGCATCAGTTTGACAAAGTAGAGCTGGTGAAGTTCGTTCTTCCGGAAAGCTCTTACGATGAGTTGGAGAAGCTCACTGCTAACGCAGCGAGGATCCTAGAGCTCTTGGGCCTTCCATACCGCAAAACCATGATGTGTACAGGCGACGTAGGATTTTCTGCAGCTAAGAAGTACGACCTTGAGGTTTGGATGCCAAGTTACAACAACTACGTAGAGATCTCGTCCTGTTCGAACTTCGAAGCCTTCCAGGCTCGCAGAGCTAACATTCGCTTCAGAAGAGAGAAGGGCGCAAAACCAGAGTTCGTCCACACTCTCAACGGTTCCGGTCTGGCAATTGGCAGAACTGCAGCGGCTATCTTGGAGAACTTCCAAACAGCAGACGGTTCTGTAATTATACCTGAAGTGCTCAGACCCTACATGGGTATAGACAAAATTTCAAGATAAAACAAAGACCCACTGAAAAGTGGGTCAATCTTTACATAGGAAGGGGGTTTTTGCGATGGGTAAAGAGATAGTGATCGATGTCAGAGGCCTGTACTTCGGCTATCTGAAAGAGCCCATTTTGCAAAACCTCTACTTCCAAGCACGCCAGGGTGAGAGAATTGCCATAGTGGGAGCTAACGGGAGCGGGAAAACGACGTTCTTGAAGCTTCTACTAGGACACCTCAAACCTTGGGAAGGCGAGATTAAGATCTTGGACAGAGAAATCGCGTCAACCCAAGACCGGGTTTTTTCCAGAAAGCATATCGCTTATGTACCGCAGGAGCGCATCGTGGGTAAGATGCCCATTTCTGTTTACGATGCAGTGCTTTTGGGTAGGTATGCTGTAGGTTTTGCGGGTATAAAAAAACCAACCCAGAAAGACCGAGAGTTGGCCTTGGAAGCTATAGAAGCGGTAGGATTGAAGGACTTTGTTAGGGCAGACGTTTCCACTCTTTCCGGAGGTCAGCTACAGAGGATGTCTATCGCTAGAGGCCTTGTACGTAAAGCGCCGATCATGTTTCTCGACGAGCCCATAGCCCACTTGGATAAGCTGGGAAAAGAAGATATTCCGCTGCTCTTGGAGAACATCCACTTAGAGAAGCAGTTCTGCATGATCGTGATTACCCATGAAAACATCAGCATGGATTTCGACAGGGTCTTTCACCTTGAAGCAGGACTGTTAAAGGAGATCTAGGGCTATGAGTATAGCGGCTTACTTCCACTATCCCATATTTCAAAGGGCTTTTTTGGCCTGCGTTTTGGCAGGAGGATTGGTTTCTCTGGTTGGCGTAGTGATCGTAGTTTTGAACCTTACGACCATTCGCTTCTCTCTGATGCATGCAGCGCTTTTAGGTTCTGCAGTGGCAATGGTTCTAGAGTTCCCCTCGGTATGGGGAGCCCTGATAGCGATTGCCCTTACTGCGTGGTTTGTGGGGCCTCTGTCTGACAAGTTAAAGGTGGACACCGGCCTTAGTGGAGCGTTGTTTATGACCGGCACATTAGCACTGGCGTTTTTCTTGTTTTACCAAGCGGGAGTGCCGGCGATGGAAGCGTTCGACGTCTTCTCTGGAAACATCCTGGCCTTAACGAGGGCAGATGTAGTTTCGCTATGTGCCGTTTCGCTTGTGATCTTGATTCTGGCAATCTGCTTTTACAGGGAGCTGCAGCTTGTACTCTACAATGAGGAACTAGCACAGACTCTGGGTATTCATAGCAAGCTGGTAAGGAACGTTATGCTGTTGATCTCTGGGATGGCAATAGGCGTCGTTATGCGCCTTGTAGGAGCGCTACTTGTGGATGCCATCATTCTGCTTCCGGCGCTTGGAGCGCTGCAGATCGGAACGTCACTTGCTTCTGTTCTTGCAGTTACGTCTCTTTTAGGACTGATCACAACGGTCATGGGTCTTGTTTTTGCCCTGTTTTTCAACTGGCCTTTAGGCGTCACCATTACACTTACAGGCGTTGTTGTGCTGCTTTCAATCACTGTGTGGCGAAAACTATCAGAAAACGTAAAAAGAAGGTAGGTTAGAAACATGCGGACAAAACTTGTAGCATTGGTGTTGGTAGTTCTTTTAGGTTTGGCAGCAGGAGCCAGCGATCTTGAGATCGTTGCTTCCACCAGCTGGGTTGGAGCTATTGCAGGTGCAGCAGGTGCGAAAGACGTAACCGTGCTAGCTCCTATCGAACTCAGGCATCCACCAGAGTACGACTACAAACCTGAAGACATCGTCAGAGTTTTGAAAGCAGACTATGTACTGTGGGCCGGCTACGAACCCTTCATTAAAAAGATGATAGAAGCTGCACCTGAAATCGAGGGCAAACTGGTGCAAGTGAGAACAACCAACACACCTGAGTATCTCGTTTCCGAGACGAGAAAACTTGCGGGGCTCTTCGGCACTCAGGAAAAACAGGAACAATGGGAAAAGCTTTTCCTCAGCGAGATGGAGGACTTCAAGGAGCGGGCCGAACGTGCTAACGTTGCTGAGTGGAAAGTAGTTGTCAGTGTACACCAAAATGAGTTTATCACTTGGCTCGGGTTCAAACCTTTCAAGGTTATCGGCACAACACAGCTAACGCCTCTCGATGTTGTTGAGATACTAGAAGCAGAACCCGACATGATCATAGATAACTTTAACTCTGTAGATGGTAGACTCTTAAGCGACAACTCTGCCTACATCATCCTGTTCAACTTCCCCACAAAAGAGTACCCCGAGATTCTTGATGTGATTAGAGAAAACATCAGAAGGCTCGGGATCTAGGTACCTAGGAAAAATTCCAGAGTCTGGGCAAGGATCTCCGTCTTGGAGAGAGCATGAGATGGCAGGGCAATATACTCAAGGCCGGACTTTTCTGCAAGTTCTAGGTAGTGGTCTTGGCTTTTCATGTAGTGGTCCAGGATCTCTTGGAGGTCCTTCCCATAGCGCTGGATGTAGTTGAAAAAACCGGTGCTTTTACGCTCTTCAAGCCTGTCCATAAAAGCTTTTCTATCTACAGTAAGCAGTACCATTTTTGTACCGAGGCCCATCAACTTTTCATTGATGCTGGTCACGTCATTCCAGCTGAGATAAGGATAGTAGGCTGCATGGGTTAGGTGAAACCTTTCCAAAATGAAGAGCAGAGAGTTAGAAGAGAAACCGCGAAGCCTGAGAAGGTGTTCCTGCTTTAGGAGATGGTCGGTTATTTCCTGAAGCAGGTCGATATTGTCCTGCTTGTTCAATAAGCCTCTATTGTAGGACTTTTCAAGGACTCTCTGAGTTAGGTTTTCTCGATAGATGAGTTTACTAGGTTTGGCAAGCTGAGAAAAAGCGTCGCTCTTTTCAATGCCGCTTAGAAGTGAACTCTTCCCCGACAGCGGAATTCCTTCGATTACAAGTCCCAGAGCCATGCAAAAACCCCATTTCTAGCAGAATTATGAGAAGAAGTGCGGTTGCAAACGATTCTTTAGATGTGCTATAATAGCACCGTTGGAGAGGTGTCCGAGTGGTTGATGGTAGCGGTCTTGAAAACCGCCGTCCCGAAAGGGACCGTGGGTTCGAATCCCACCCTCTCCGCCATTTTATCATATCACATTGTCTTTTCGGGAACAGTATAATGCTGGAATGGCATGATAAGCTGTTGCCAAGGCATTCTTACTATGGTAATATAAATTTAGTCTGACGCGGAGGAATACCCAAGTAGGCTGAAGGGGCGGGTTTGCTAAACCTGTAGTAGGGCGTTAGCTCTAGCGAGGGTTCGAATCCCTCTTCCTCCGCCATTTTTGTCACTTTTGTAAAAGTGGCTTTTTTTATGCCCATTTTTAATGGAGGAAAAAAACGGAGCAAGTGGAAAGGATACATCAAGAACAAGTGTGAGGGGGTATCTGAATGAAGATATCTAAGACTTTGTTGTTGGTGTTGGTAATTGTTCTAATCTCCTCCTATGCACTAGCAGCCGAGTTCATCGGCGTACGTGCTCCAAAGAACATGAAAATCGATGGAAGACTTGACGAATGGGAAAATGCCAAACCGTATGGCGTGACCATTGACCGTTTGGACTATTTGGTTGCAGGCAATGCCAGCGAGTGGCTAGGACCACAGGATATCTCGGGCACCTTCTACGTGATGTATGATGACGAGTATCTCTACGTGGCAGCTGAGATCATTGACGATGAGCTCTATGTAGACTTCTTTGGCACTTATCTCTTCCAGTCAGATGGCATTCAAATCTTCATTTCCTGGGATGGCTATCCGACCGGAAGGACATCATACTCTACTCAAGACTTCCAGATCGGTTTTGCTCCAGGACTCGATGGCGGATATCCAGAGATGTGGATCTGGAACAACAGCTATAAGTTCTCAGATATCCAGTACGAATCCACCATCACCGATAAAGGTTATATCATCGAGATCGCCTTCCCAGCATACGAGATCGGAGTATTCCCAGAGAGAGGCATGTCTTTTGCCTTTGACGTTGGCTTTACAGACACCGATTATCCCGGTGTAGCTCAGCAGAACTACTTCATCTACTCAAAGTGGGGCGACGGTTGGGCTAATGTAAGCCGCTTCCTCGAACTCATGCTGCAGTAGGATAAACTCTTTTGACAAAATAGGCCTATATCTCATATTACTTTGGTAATATAAGATATAGGCTTTTTACTGTCTTTACAGCAGTTGTGTTTCCCAGTGGGGCTCTGTCATGTGGACACCAAAGTTGAGGTGGGATAAGTATTGCTTTATGTAATCATCGCTTTGGCTATCGTTGCAGCGGACATTTTGGTAAGTAAAGTTTGGCTTGAAAAAGCCAACTTCAAATCCAAGACTTTTGCAGCAAATCTTCTTAGGGCTGTAGTATCTTTAACACTTGCCTTCCTGCTCAAACTACCTTTTGGGTTTGTAGGAGCTAGTGGTGGACTAATCCCTTTTATACTTGCAGTTATTCTGTTTGTGATCAGCGGTTTTTCTTTGCGGACCGCTTTCTTGGAAAACGTCGTGGAGGGGTATCTACCTCTTCGGAGAATTCTGCGTAACCCGTTTTGGCCTACAGTACTGCTATTTGGTCTCGTTGTCCCTGTCGGTGAAGAGTTTTTGTTCCGAGGCGTAGTGCAAAACCTCTTGACTCGTGGTTTAGGTACTGTCGTTGGCAGTACACTCAGCGTCATCGTGTTTACCGGAGTGCACTACGGAAACGTGAAGAGCGGCTTCGAAACCAAAGAGCAGTTCATGAGGATGCTCCCGGGAAGAGTCCTCATTACCGCCATTTTAACCTGGCTGTATGCTGCATCTGGAAGCATTTGGCTGGTAGTCTTCATTCATGCGCTCCAAGATCTTGGGACGTTTCTCCTTGCCCATTACTACACAAAAAAACTAGGTAGTCAGAAACTACCTAGTACTTTCACCTGTGAGGAATCTGGGACTGACATTGAGTCCTCTAGCTAAGATCTTGACAGTGGCATCATCAGGCTTGGAGCCTTTGAGATATTTGGTGATCTCGGTCTCTGGGATGCCGGTGATTTCGGAAAGATCTTCTATTCCCACACCTTTTAAATCCATGATCTCTGCCAGAGTAATGGCAAAGGACTTGGATTCAACAGGTTGTTCTTGAACAAGAGTCTCATATGCTGCGGTTTTTTCATATGCAGCTGATGGAGTACCAGTAGGAGCAGCTTCAGCATAGTACTCGCTTCTTGCTGTTTCAATGAGGGCCGTAATGTCCTTAGAGTCAGAGTCTTCATCTTCATTCTGAGCTGCGGTCAAGAAGGACCATATCCAGTTACCAATGAGGAGGAACAATAAACCAAAAGCGATGCCTAAGTTGGATGGTGTACTCAGCCAAGCAGTCAGCCTTTGTCTTATTGAACCGTCAGCAAAAATCAGAGGATAGGACAATGCCAAGCTTACAATTAGTAGACCAACGTGTGCTAGAAAGTGAAAGATACCCCAGCCCATCTTTCCGGTATAAATCTGGCCTAAACCTGGGAGCAAAAACGAAAACACGGATGCCAGACCTGGGTCGCGTTTTTTCATACGAACGCTGCACGACTTCTCTGCAGCTACCCCCCTTCTAATCGGTGTGCGTGTGTGCATACTCGTTATTTCTCTTGATCCTGCGTCAAATCCTGCTTGCATTGATCTTGTGACCTAAAAGATCGGTTTTGGTTACATCGTCATTCAGCGGTTGTGGGGCACAGTTGGCTTTGCCGGAGGAAACGGTTGAGAGATCAGGGGTAAAGTGTTATATTAATTAGAAGGATAAATAATATACTTAAGCCTCTAATAGTTTGCGTTAAGGAGCGTAATTATGGGTATTGCAAAAGAAATTGTCGCGGAGTCTATTCACGCCGCACTGCCAGAACTAGATCTGCGGGAAATAGCCGATCTAATAGAGGTTCCGCCTAGCCAAGATCTAGGTGACTACTCTTTTCCGTGCTTCAGCTTGGCGAAGCGTTTCAGGAAATCTCCTGTGCAGATCGCAAGCGACATAGCCGGGAAGATCCCTGAAAATAAACTTTTTGATCGAGTTAATGTGGTCAATGGCTTTGTCAACTTCACTTTGAATCAAAGCGAGCTCGCTTCGATGCTCTTGCCAAAAGTGATTAAAGAGCACAGAGACTACGGCAAAAACAGCGAGGGTGTAGGCAAAACAGTTGTAATCGACTTTTCGTCGCCGAACATCGCAAAGCCGTTCAGCGTTGCCCACCTGAGGTCCACAGTAATCGGTCATTCTTTGGCCAGAATCTGGGAACACATGGGCTACAATGTTGAGAAGGTCAACCATCTTGGTGACTGGGGAACCCAGTTCGGTAAAGTAATCGTAGCCTACAGAAGATGGGGAGACGAGCCTAGCCAGCATCTTAAGGGCTCTATCAGGCATCTCCTCGAGCTCTACGTCCGCTTCCACAAAGAAGCAGAGGTTGAACCTACTCTCGACGATGAGGCCAGGCTGTGGTTCAAAAAGCTTGAAGACGGCGATCCCGAAGCCTATGCGCTTTGGGAAGAGTTTAGGAAAACCAGCTTGGATAACCTTCAGGAAGTCTATGAACTGATGGGCATCACCTTCGATCACTACACAGGGGAAAGCTTCTACAATGACTTGATCCCTGCAACTATCGAGAAGCTCGAACCCATGATGGAAGTTAGTGAAGGTGCGGATATCGTGCCGCTAGGAGACGATATGCCCCCATTTTTGGTGCGCAAATCAGACGGTGCAACTCTGTACGGCACAAGAGACGTTACAGCAGCCATTTATCGTCACGAGACATTTAACTTCGCTAAGTGTTTGTATGTGGTCGGCGACGAGCAGAGTCTCCACTTCAAGCAGGTTTTCACCGTTCTGAAGAAACTCGGATACGACTGGGCAGACAACTGCGAGCACGTTCCTTTTGGGCTCATGAGATTTGGAGACATGAAGCTATCCACAAGACAGGGCAACACCATCTTCTTGGAAGATGTCTTGAATAAAGCTATTGAACTGACCAAATCTATTATTGAAGAAAAGAACCCCAATCTCGAAGACAAAGATGCAGTTGCTAGAATGGTCGGTGTTGGAGCGGTTATCTTCAACGACCTCAGGAACAACCGTATTAAAACAATTAACTTCGAGTGGGATGATCTTCTGAACTTCCAGGGAGACACCGGTCCGTACGTTCAGTACACTCATGCCAGAGCCAGCAGCCTTTTGGCAAGAGCCGGTGAGGAGATCAATCTGAACGAAGTCAACCTCTCGCTTCTGAAAGAAGAAGAGGAAAAGGTTCTCATAACACAGCTAGAGCGCTTCCCAGATGTGGTTGTACTTGCCGCAAGATCTAACGAGCCTTCTACAGTTGCAAGGTATGTTCTTGGTCTTGCAAGAGACTTCAACAAGTTCTACCAAGTTCACCGCATTCTCGATGAGGACACAGATCTCAAGAAAGCCAGACTAACGCTGGTAGATGCTGTACGGAAAACCATCGATACGGCACTCTATCTCCTAGGACTTGAATCCCCAGAAAAGATGTAAATAAAAGAGCCCGGCTTATGCCGGGTTTTTTACTTCTGAATGCAAACAGGATTTATGCTTCTTTAAGCAAAAAGTAGTTAGCAAACAGCCTCTCCGCTAGAGGTTCTGGAAACTGAGTTTCGTCGGAGGTGATGAGATGTACAGAATTCTAATTGTTGAAGACGATGCTGTAATTGCCTCAGCCATGAAAAAGGGTTTGGAGGTTTGGGGATACGAGGTTGAGTGCGTAAGCGATTTTAAAAACGTGCTCTCAGATTTCGCGCGCATCGACCCTCAACTAGTGCTTTTGGACATATCGCTGCCGTTTTACAACGGCTACCACTGGTGCGGCGAGATCCGTAAGTTCTCCAAAGTACCTATCATGTTTATCTCATCAGCGTCGGACAACATGAACATAGTTATGGCCATGAACATGGGCGGAGATGATTTCATCGCAAAGCCCTTTGACCTAAATGTTTTGACAGCAAAAGTACAGGCATTGCTTAGGAGAACGTATGATTTTGCAGGTACAAGCAGTCTCTTGGAGCACCGCGGAGCAATACTCAACGTTAGCGACGGAACCTTCACCTACGACGGGGAAAAAGTGGAACTAAGCCGCAACGAGCTGAAGATCTTACAGGTGCTTATGGAAAACAGTGGGAAGGTAGTGAGCCGAGATACGCTGATGGTAAAGCTTTGGGAGACAGACAGCTTCGTCGACGAAAACACTCTAAGTGTCAATGTGAATCGCCTAAGGCGGAAACTGGAGTCTTTAGGTTTGACGGATTTTATCACGACCAGAAAGGGCTTAGGTTATCTGGTGGAATAAGATGGAAGTCTTTTTGTCATACTTCAAGAGACAATTAGGCCGTGTTGCTTTCGGTCTTATAGTGACTGGCATCTTCTTTCTCACCCTTTACCTGTATGGCGTACCTTTGGAACCGGCTTTGTATGCAGCAGTACTTGCGATTGCCTTTGGCGTTGTCTGCTACGGTTATGGGTTTGTGCGTTTTGCCAGGCGGCACAGACGGGTTTTGTCTGCAAGAAAGCAGCTGGCAGTGCAGCTACCGGAGTTTCCGCAGCCAAGAGACATCATTGAAAAAGACTATCAGGAGATGATTGAAGCGCTGTTTTCAGACCTCACGAAAAAGATAACTGAGGTAGAAAACGAGCGATCGGAGCTTCTGGAGTACTACACTCTGTGGGTACATCAGATAAAGACTCCGATCTCTGCCATGAAGCTCCTTCTCGAAGAAGAAGACAGTGAACTCAACACGGAGCTCAGCTTAGAACTCTTCAAGATTGAAAGGTATGTGGAGATGGTTCTGAACTACCTCCGCATAGAAAGTCCGTCTTCGGACTTCGTCTTCAAGAAGCACGACCTTGCAGAGCTGGTGAAGCAGGCAATACGCAAGTACGCAAGGATGTTCGTGAAGAAAAAGATCAGACTTAATCTCCAGGAGTTTCAATGCGAGGTTCTCACCGACGAGAAGTGGCTGGTGTTCGTACTGGAGCAGGTTATTTCCAACGCCATCAAGTACACCGATGAGGGCACCGTCTCCATTTATTTGGCAAGCTCCGAACGCAAGGAACTAATGATAGAAGATACGGGAATTGGCATTGCCGCTGAGGATCTCCCTCGGGTTTTCGATAAAGGCTACACAGGTTATGCTGGGAGACTCGACAAACGGGCAACGGGTATTGGTTTGTATCTTTCGAAAAAGATCCTGACCAAGCTATCGCACACCATCGATATCGAATCCACACCTGGGAAGGGGACCAGGGTGAAGATTGGCCTCGAGACAGTGTCCCCAGAGGTGCGCGACTAGATTCTTACGGATTTGTAAGATACGGCGGGAGAATGTAAGCCAGCGTTATGGCTTCGCGTTTTCCCGTTTTGTTATACTCAGGTTGAAATCGACTTAGGGGGAAATGGTTATGAAGCTACTTGAGGTAAGGAACCTGAAAAAGACTTACACAACGAGATTTGGAGGGAGCCAGGTTCAAGCCCTACGCAATGTCTCGTTCACAGTAGACTCCGGAGAGTTTATCGCTATCATGGGAGAATCCGGTTCCGGAAAAACTACACTTTTGAACATCATCGCTGCTCTTGACAGGCCCACAAGCGGTGAGGTTCTTCTAAACGGCAGAAACATTCATTCCATAAAAGAAAGCGAAGTTGCTGCCTTTAGGAGAGACAATTTGGGATTTGTCTTCCAGGATTTTAACCTACTCGACAACTTCTCAATTCAGGACAACATCTTTCTACCGTTGGTTTTGGCTCGAAAACCTTACAAAGAAATGCACGAGCGGCTGCAGCCCATAGCCCACATGCTCGGCATCTCGCATATTTTGAGTAAGTTTCCTTACGAAGTTTCCGGAGGGGAAAAGCAGAGAGCCGCAGTGGCACGGGCGCTTATTACAAATCCCAAGATCATTCTAGCCGACGAGCCGACAGGAGCTTTGGACTCTAGAGCCAGCGATAACCTGTTGAAACTGTTTTCCGATATCAACAGGCTAGGCCAAACAGTACTGATGGTGACCCACAGCACTAAGGCTGCGAGCAATGCAAGCCGCGTTCTGTTTATCAAAGACGGAGAGATCTTCCATCAGCTGCATAAAGGCGCAAGTTCCAACGAGGAGCAGTATCAAAAAATCGCAGATACCTTGACGATGATTGCCACCGGAGGTATCCGCCATGAGTAAGTTCTTCTATGCGAGACTTGCAATCAACAACATCCGGCGAAACGCTCAGACTTATGTTCCTTACATCGTTACCGCTATCGGTGCCATCATGATGTTTGTGATTATTGGCATGATGACCAACAATACTCAGTTGTTGAAGCTGAGAGGCGGCACCACGCTCCGGACAATCCTCTTTTTTGGAACGATAGTGGTGGGGATCTTCTCTCTGATCTTTCTGTTCTACACCAACAGTTTTCTGGTTAAGAGGCGTAAGAAGGAATTTGGTTTGATGAACATTCTTGGGATGGATAAGCGCCATCTTGCAAGGGTCATGTTCTTAGAAACTCTAATTGTTGCCGTTATTTCTATCACTCTTGGGATACTCAGCGGCGTCCTACTCTCGAAGTTGATGTTCTTGGTTCTATTGAAGATCCTTAACTTCGAAGTGCAACTGGGGTTTGAGTTTGATGCTTATTTTACGTTGTTTACAGCAATGCTTTTCGCAGGAATCTTTTTCCTCAGCTTGCTTAACAACCTGAGGCAGGTTCAGTTGGCAAACCCTATTGAGCTGGTGAAAGGTGGCCAGGTTGGGGAAAGGGAGCCCAAGACAAACTGGCCGGCTTTCCTCTTGGGACTAATCACCCTCGGCTCGGGCTATTACATTGCTCTCACTATGGAAAACCCGAGTACAACCATTCCGGCCTTTTTCGGTGCTGTTGTTTTGGTTATCATCGGAACTTACTGCTTGTTTACTGCAGGAAGCATCTGGTTCCTGCAGTTGCTGCGCAAAAACAAAAAGTTCTACTACCATCCGCAGCACTTCCCCAATATCTCTGGAATGATCTATAGGATGAAGCAGAATGCTGTAGGACTGGCTAATATCTGCATTTTGTCCACGATGGTTCTGGTCATGCTTTCAACTACGCTGTCTCTGTATATCGGAATGGAAGATGTTCTAAGAACCAGGTATCGTCGCAACTTCGAGCTGACCGCATCTGATATTGACAGCGGAGCAGTTCAAAGAATCCGTGATGCTGTAGACAGTGTTCTTGCAAAACGCGGAAAAGCCCCACAGGATATTATTAGCTACAGATATCTGGCCTTGACTGCAAAGCAAGAAGGAAGCTCTTTTGCAACCCGAAAAAACGATCTGGATATGTTCAGTACTGCACTGAAGTATGTGTACTTCGTTCCGGTGGAAGACTACAATGCACTCACCAATCGGTCTGTTGTACTAGAAGACAATGAAGCCCTGATCTGTTCGGCTAGAGAAGCGTACGATTACGATAGTTTAAGTATCTTGGGACGAACATTTACGATCAAAGAAAAAGTCGACTCTTTCCAGGGTGATGGGTCCAGTCTGGTGTTTTTGTACAGCAGCTACTATGTAGTGGTAAAAGACATGGATACCGTCCAAGAGATGTACCACAAGTATACGGCGGAGAACGAGCTTTACCGACCTACCATATCTTACTACTTTGGATTCGACGTAGATGCAAACCGCAGCGAGAGCCTTGCAATTCACGACGATCTTGTTGCGAGCGCTAAGCAAGCCATAGCTGGCTCGGGTTACGTTGTTGTTGAGTCTGCAGAAAACGCTAGAGATGACTTCTATTCCCTGTATGGAGGACTGTTCTTCCTTGGAATCTTCCTTGGGGTGCTGTTTATCGGTGCTACAGTGCTGATCATCTACTATAAACAGATCACTGAAGGGTTTGAAGACAAACACCGCTTTGAGATCATGCAGAAGGTTGGCATGAGTCGTTTAGAGGTAAAGAAAACCATCAAAGACCAAGTGCTTATGGTGTTTTTCCTTCCCTTAATTGCAGCAATCATCCACATCGCATTCGCGTTCAAGCCAATCACTAAGATGCTTGCACTCTTCAACTTGACGAATATCGCTCTATTCATATGGTGTACCTTGGGAGTCATCTTGGTCTTCGGGCTATTCTACGCAGTGGTTTATGTTCTTACGGCAAGAGTGTACTATCAGATAGTAAGTGCCAAAGAATGAATTTGGGAAGGAAGCATAGCAGAAACACAGAAAGAGAACTAGCAAGTGTTTTGCTGGTTCTCTTTCGCTCAAATCCATGTTCCACAGTGATCAAACACCAGATAAATCTTAGGTTCTGGAACAGATCATGAGGTGGAATCCATTACCTACCTATTTCTTTACACTGATTTGTTTATTGTGCTATAATATTAAGCGAAGTGGCCCCGTAGCTCAGTCGGATAGAGCAACGGTTTCCTAAACCGTGTGTCGGACGTTCGAGTCGTCTCGGGGCCGCCATACATAATGCCTGCTCGAGACCTGTTTGAGGTCTCTTTTTTGTTGCGGTTTTGTCAGAAGCCATACGTCTGTTGGCTGAAATAGAACAGACCTGTTACTCGATGGCGGGCGTGAACAGTATTACGTTCATTTTTCACACGGTATGGAACTTAAAACCTCTTGACGAACAGTGTATAGTGTATATAATGAATATATACACTATACCTTTTAAGGGCTGATTGAAATGGACATTATTATCAGCAATTCCAGTGGTAAGCCAATCTATGAGCAGATCACCTCACAAATCAAAAACCTGGTCATCACCGGTGAATTGAAACCAGGTGATCCGCTCCCGTCCATACGAGTGCTAGCCAAAGAGCTCCGAATAAGCGTCATCACCACGAAGCGGGCTTATGAAGACCTGGAACGGGACGGTTTCATCGTGTCTGTTCCAGGCAAGGGCACTTTCGTTGCCGATCAAAGCATAGAGATGCTTCGCGAACGGCAGCTTAAGATCGTGGAGGAACATCTCCAAACGGGTGTAGATGCCGCAAAAATGGCCGGGATCAGTTTGGACGAGCTAGTGGAGATGCTGGGCATTCTTTACGGAGAGGAAGAGTGACATATGGAAAACGTTTTGGAAGTGAGAAAGCTTCGTAAAAAATACGACTCTTTCGAGCTGCAGGATATCAGCCTCGACTTGCCTAGGGGAAGCATCATGGGGTTTGTTGGGCAAAACGGAGCTGGAAAAACTACTGCAATCAAGCTGATCTTGAACCTAATTCGTGCTGATGCGGGAGAGATAAAGATTTTTGGAGAAAAACACAATGCCCTGGACAGAAAGTTAAAAGAGCAAATTGGAGTAGTATTCGATGAATGTAATTTTCCCGAATACCTAACAGCTAAGGACATTATTCTGGTAATGAAAAACATCTACCGTTCCTTCCAAGTCGAGCGTTTTGACAAACTGCTTGACTCCCTCAAGCTTCCGAAGAACAAGCCAATTAAAGAGTTTTCCCGCGGCATGAAAATGAAACTGTCCATTGCTGTAGCACTGTCACACGGGGCGAAACTGCTTATCCTTGACGAACCAACCAGCGGTCTCGATCCCATTGTTCGGGACGAAGTATTGGACCTTTTTTTGGAGTTTATCCAAGACGAAGATTGCGCCATACTTGTTTCATCCCATATTATCAGCGATTTGGAGAAAGTCGCCGACTACATTACTTTTATCCACGAAGGCAAGATCATCTTCAGCGAAAACAAAGATCGGCTGCTGGAGGAATACGGTGTACTCAAGTGCTCTCACCACGACTTCGAGCAGATTGATAAAACTAAAGTGCTCGGTTATAGAGAGAACCAGTTCAGCGTAGCAGCTCTGATAAGAAAAAAAGACGTACCTAAAGGTTTTTTGGTCGAACAGGCTAGCATCGAAGAAATCATGCTTTTTATGACAAGAGGTGAAAGAGCGTCGTGAAGGGTTTGCTTATCAAAGACTTTCTGATACTAAAAAACCAAGGAAAACTTCTGGCCTTGGCGTTGCTCGTCTACTCAATAATCGCGTTTTCTTCCGGCAATGCCGATATGGTCACAACAATGCTTTTTGTCGTGTCTGTGATCATGCCGGTAACTGCAATTGCTTACGACGAAAAAAGCCGCTGGGAGAGGTATGCTCTGGCAACTGCACTAAACAGGCGCGATTTGGTGCTTAGCAAGTACTTGTTCGGCGGGTTGTGCATTGTCTGTGGGATGCTTTTAGGCATACTCTTTACTCTCGCTGCAGAAAAGGGGAGCGCTGCAGTTTTGCTACCAAGACTCAGGATGCTTGTGGTTGCGGCCTGTGTAGGAGTGGTTGTACAGTCTGTAAACCTGCCGATTGTGTTTCATTTCGGCGTTGAAAAAGGCAGGATTGCCATGTTTCTGGTTATAGCTGGCACTGCAGCACTCCAGTTTTACTTGGGCCAAGTAGGCATACAGGTATCCGGTTCACTGTTTTCCAATATGCCACTAGTTCTTTACGTTGTTATCGCTGCTGTTAGCTTTGGCCTTTCGATAGTGGTTTCGAACCTCATCTATAGCAAAAAAGAGTTTTAGAAGAGCTGGTGCATTGTCACCAGCTTTCTTATCTAAAACGAGATAGACGGGAAGCGCGCGGAAAACATTTAGGTTGACATGAGACGAGCGTCTTTTCAGACGCTAAACAACGAGCTGTAAAAAGGATCCAGATGAATAGGTTGAGGCGTTTCCCTTAAAAAATGGCTGGGTTACTCACCCGGCCAAAAAGCTACTCCACTGAAGTTTCAAGAAGGTGCGTTTGGTTAGCCACCGTACCTTTCAACCAAATTGTTGAAAAACTTAACTGCTCGCGCAACATCTTTGGCATTTGGACGGCCTTTTGCTATACCTCCAATGATCTTAAACAGTCCATAGGTGTCATAGCCTTTGCACCCGTAATGCCCGACAAACTGCCCATTTCTCAGACTAATAATCTTTTTAAGGTTGTGTATACGGGGCTTTACGCCACCGTACGTGGATATTACGAAGACCTTCTTTTCCATGGGCAGATTTCTTTCAGCAAATTCTATTACGCTCTGATGAAGTTTAGAGAAATAGGTGCCTGATGCAAAGCCTATAAGGTCGTAACCGGAAAGATCGGCATCTAGGGTTGTCGACGCGTCGATTAAAGTAATATCGCTTTGAGTAGCTATTTGATCTAAGAGCTTTTTGGTGTTTCCGTGGTGCTTGGAGTAATAGATGATAGCTGTTTTCACCTGCATTCCCCCATTCTCGATACGGTCACCTGTGTCTTGTCTCTATCGCTCGGTTCCCCTTTTGCTTGTACCTATTGTAGCACGAGATGAGTTGATTGCGAAGGCAAAGGCCTCGACACATAAAGGTCAAGCTGGTTTTAAAAGCGAGGACCCCAATGCACTCACGATCATTGAGGTCCTCAGAACATGAGGAAGTGTGTTGGATCTAGCTTTCGGTAAACTGAACTCCTCCAGGGGTATTATCGGAGAAATCGTTGACAGCCAAAATCTCTTCTTCGGTTGTCATTTCGTTTCCATCTTTGTCCTTCACCTTTACGCTTTGTGCGATCGAGACAACACCATCACTTGTCGTGGAAGAGTTATTGGTCACGTTATTGTCGACGAACGTGATATTTGCACTCGTTGCAAACATAGCAGCGCCGCCTATTGCTGCGGTGTTTCCGCCTATGTCATTGTCGGTGATACTGACTGAAGAGAACGAGATATACATACCTCCACCATAAGAGGCTTCATTGTTGATAATTGTGCAATTGGAGATGGTGTTTGCACCCTGTCCGTTGGACATCCAAATACCAGCCCCGGTGAAGCTTGCATAGTTGTCGCTTATTAAAGTGTCGGTTAACGTCAAAGTCGAGTTATTTGAGTAAATACCCGCCCCATGACTACCTGTATTCCCAGTAATTGCGCAGTTGCTGATCACAGCTTTGCTGTACTGTCCGAGGTAAATGCCTCCACCATAAGCGTAATCCCCTGACATGGGAACTCCAGAACCGTTGGTTAGGGTAAGCCCTGATATGGTGACGTCGGCGTACTGGTCGATGAGAATGCAGGGTCCCTTTTTATCTCCGTCGATAACCGTTGCCAAAATGGTTAGAGGATCATCTGGATTGGTGCCTCTAATGGTTATATTCTTCTTTCCTGTAAGGTCAAGGTTTTCGTTGTAAGTGCCCGGTGATACGACGATTTCGTATCCCGGCCCAGCTGCATTGATTGCAGCTTGGATGGTCTTATACTGTTCGGGAACCCTTAGCGAGGACTCTTTAAACACAGCTCGTACTGTCTGGACTTGTCTACGTAAACCACTAAAGGATTGGTTGTGCCTGTAGCATCTAGTTCCCAATGGCTGAAAAGCCAACCATCATCGGGAACCGCTTTCAGTTCCACAACAGAACCGTACTCGTAGACACCTCTACCTGCAAGCACGGTTTCCTCTACTTTCCCATTCCCCTGAACTATTACGTAGATAAAGTGTGTGTCTTTTGAGAACACCGCTTTGATGTTCTTCGGTGAGTCCATTTTTACGGTGATCACCTGGGAGTTGCCGTCGATGTCCCCTGTCCAATGCGCAAACTTCCAGTTATCCGCCGGTATTGCTTGGAGCTCAACAATAGTGTCTTTCTTGTAGCCTCCGGCTTCAGGTTCGGGGTTACTGACTAGGCGTATGTACTAGAGGAACGAAACATCGTTGTCGCTTCTTAAGAGCACGCAGCTTTTTGGCCTTGTCCATTCAAGAATCTTCATGTGACACGGAGATTATACTAAAATAATCGTTTGATATTTCAGAAATTTAAATAGGGCAAAAGTCATATTTGCGGTTCTCTGGAAAATGGAAGTGAAGTTTTGCACCATAGGACTTGTTTTCATGCTCTTAGCATTGGTGGGGGGTTAACCAGCTTCGAACAATCTTCCACGAAAGTTCCTGAAACAAGTACTGTGATTTCAGTGTCACCTGAGTGGTTTATCCCCAATGAGTAGATAGACCTTTTATTGAACCTACCCTATCAAAGAAAACAGCTAGAAAGCGCACGAGACCTGCATAAAAGAAAAACCTACTGCGCATAATAATGGCGAGGGCAAGGCAATTGCCCTAAAAATACAAAATGCCCCCAGGAAATCCTGGGGGTTTTTTCTACTGTGGCTTAGTGATCCTATAGGATTAGTGTTATCGAAGCCCATGTGCGATCACTATTATTTCTGATCCTTGAGGAAGATTTGATAAGATACTGCAACAGCGAATATGGTCCCAACTAAAAGGAGAACCACTGCACCGATCAACGAGGAAATCCCTTGGAGGAACGCACCTAAAAGCATCGACGCAGCACCACAAGCTGACATGATAATGCCACCGGCTTTTTGGGACTTCTGCCAGACTCTCTCATTTTTCATGCTCCAGACAGTGCGGAGTCCAACAATGCCGTTAAGGCTGGTCTGCGGCATCAGGTAGCCTAAAATCATCAACATGAATCCCAGACCTATCGTAGTGATCTGGAAGATAATGCTATCAGTCGTAGTATCAGTCAAGTTTGGGGCAAAGGAGGCCGAATTCCGCAAGAAATACGCAAAAAGTACGTTCAGAAAGCCTAAGAGGACTGAGCCTGAGGCCAAAACAACCCTCTGGTTCTCCAATTGCTGTCTTTTCTGGAAGTGTCGTGCCAATAATAGAAACAGGACCCCTAGCAGGATCATTGAAACCGGCATGATCAGGTTCTCGTACTTACTGCCGTAACGATCGATCTCTCCCTTGATGTTGTAGTGCATGGGAACCGTGTCGGGCATTAGTGTAAGAAAGATTGCGGTTACAGCAACAGACAGCATCATTAAGAAATAGACTGCAGCATAAAGTTTTTTCAATCCACCAGCCCCCTCGAACTGCAAATGCCAGATTTGCAGGCTTAATCTCTAATTATATTATAGTGCATTTCCGGGATAAACCGAATTCCAGAGTAGCATCGTCCATACCCACCTCCAAAACAGTTCAGCAGCTTACAAGGAGAGATAACACAGGCATTTTACTGAAATTAACAAAGAAGGGAAACAACTTAATGTGACCGAAGTACCTGTTATAGAGCATTTGGGAGAAAGGGTGAGTTTAGTGAGGACCAAAAGACTAGCACTAATATGTCTTATTATTATGCTGTCTGCCTTTGTGTCAGCTAAAACTCTGACAGTGTGGCTGACTGGTGTGAACAACGAAGTTCTGAACATCTACAGAGATCTTGTTGAGGAGAAGTTCACCCCCATCACAGGAATTGAAGTTGAGTTCACCAACCTGAGCTGGGGAGACTTCGAAAACCGTTTTATCTTGGCCGCTGCTACCGGTGATGCTCCTGATGTGGGCGGTATGGGACCTCTATTTGCACCGGAACTGGGGATCAGGGGTGCAGTTATTGACCTGCGGGCAACATTCCCAGATTTCGACGAAGTAGTAAAGAACCTCTATCCTGCAGTGTTCAGATCTTTGAGTTATCAGGGATCGGTGTTCGGCGTCCACTTCGATGCCAACTTCGCCATGACCGGCTTCCAGAGAGATGATATTCTGCAGCAGCACGGAATTGGCAGTTTGGATACTTGGGATGACGTGAGAAAAGCGCTCCCTAAACTCCAAGCAAACGGCAGCAATCTTTCTCTGGCATGGCAGCTGACCACCGACCTTTATGAAGACGTCAACATGTTCATGTGGCAGCACGGCGGAGACGACTACACTCCGGATCTCAAAGCATCCGGTTACGATCAGCCAGAAGCCATTAGAGGTTTCACCGAGTACGTCGAGCTGTACACAAAACACGGCATTGACAGGGCTTCACCTCAGATTCAAGCTTTTGCTGACGGGAGTCTGTTTTACTTCATCCAGCAACCACCTTGGTACTCCAACCTGCTTGTTGCACATCCGCAGCTGCAGGGCAAGTGGAGCGTAGTCCAGGTTCCCGGTACCGTGCGCGATGGAGTTCTTCACAGAGAGTCTTCTGTAGCTGGCAACGCTTTGGCAATTTTCCGGTCTTCCAACATGAAAGAAGAAGCGTGGAGCTTTATCAAATGGATCATTTCCGAACCAATTCAGGTTGAGATCGCCAAAAGGACACTTGCGTCCTCTGCAGGGAGATTGGTGCTTCCCGCAGATCTCAATGCTCTTGCGAAAGTCGATTTGCCTGAAAGAGACATTGAAGTTTACAAGAAAGCGCTGGCAGAGGGCACCACTTCGATCTACGGGCTGGTTGCACCTAGACACAGAAGGCGCTATCTGCAGTTTGCTGCAGAAGAAGCCATCCTGTTGAACGTGTCCCCAGAAGAAGCGCTTGTAAAATATGCCGAAGAGCACAACTTTGAGATCAAGAAAAAAGAAGTCGAGTATGCTCGATTCATTCAAAAACTGCTAGAGGAGCAGCGTAAGTAGTATGTATGAGGTGGGGATAACTGTGTCCCCACCTTTTGACTATGTAAAAAGAGGAGGAAATTCGATGAAAGGTTTCGCTGCTTTCTCCAACGCGCTGGTCATGCTCGAGATGAAAAATCCAGAGAGATCCAGGATCGACAAGCTGTTTAAGGCTAAAGTGGTTCTGCTTGGCGCACTCACAGGAGCTTTAACACCGATCATCGTGTGTCTACCACTGCTGCTGTACCTAGCTGTGGGTTTTGTCTATTCGAGTGCCGCAGAGTTTTTAGTGCCTGGAGTGACAGGGTTTGAAGGTATTTCCTTTAGCCAAGTGGCAAGTGAAAATGCGGTCTTTTTCGCTGGCATCATGAAGCTGATTCTGAAATACACTGTACTGCCATCGCTTGTCACAGGCATCCTTGATGTCTACCTGCGGTCTGTCTCTTTGAAAGATCCAAAGTCAGAAAAACTCCCGAACAAGCTTTACACCCGCTTTGCTGCCCCTATTGCGGTTATCTACATACCACTTATAGTTCTGACATGGGGTGCTAGAGAGGCAATGTTTGGTGCACTAGGGCTTCTCTTTTTAGATTTTGTCATAGCACTGTTTTTGGGTTTCATATACCGCTGCGCACTGCTTGTTACGATGGATAGGGTACTTCAGGTTGCGCTAAAGATGCAGAGCTTTTTTACCAGACTATCTGCAAGGAAGTTAACCGGCACCGTTCAATAGTGTTTATGCTCGAAACACACACTCGGAGATTAACAAGTGGATCTGTGTTAAGCGATAGGTGGCCATGAAAAACAAAACCGCCTACACCCTATAATCTGGATCAAGGGCGAGAAAAGCAGAGGCTGAACTGTTCGTTCATCCTCTGCCAATTTTAACTTACAGGAGGTCTTTCCTGAGTATTTCATTTGGTTTTGGGGCGATATATGCTGGGGCCACGTCAAAGACGGTCTTGGCTCCTAGCTGCCCTTCTTCGTTCATGCGGTATGCAGCCCTTGCATATGCAATCAGTACGCTGGAGGTAAAGGCTGGGTTGGATGCAAGTTTCAAGGAGAACTCCACAACATGGCTGCTTCCGTCGGCAGTCTCACCGCTTCTAATCACAAAGCCACCATGAGGCATTTCTCCGTGGTCGCGTTTCAGTTCTTCTTCGCTGATAAAGTGTACAGTGGTTTCGTAGTCTGCGAAGTAATTGGGCATATTTTTGATGGTTTCCTCAATCTTAGCTTTGTCTGCGCCATCTTCTGCAACAACAAAGCACTCCCGGCGGTGCTTCTCTCTTGTAGAAAGCACAGGCCTTGAGCCGCTTCGAACCTGCTCGAGGGCATCATCCAGAGGTATGGTGTACTGAATCCCCGCTTTCACCCCGGGCACGCGCCTGATGGCGTCGGAGTGGCCTTGACTTACTCCCTTGCCCCAGAAGGTGTAGGTATCGCCTTCTGGCAGGATAGCTTCGGTAAAGGCACGCATGATGGAAAAAAGACCAGGATCCCAACCTACAGAGATGATGCTGGTTTTTCCACCAGATCTGGAAGCTTCATCCATTTTGGCAAAGTATTCGGGTATTCTAGCGTGGGTGTCAAAGCTGTCGACGGTGTTGAAAAGCTTTGCTAGTACCGGTCCTTGCTCGGGCAGGTCTGTTGCCGAACCTCCGCAGAGGAGCATAACGTCGATTTTGTCAACAAAGTCCTGAACATCGTCCATATGATATACCGGAACGTGTCCGTCTACTTTGACGCTTTTAGGATCACGGCGGGTGAAAATCCCCACAATCTCCATATCGCTGCTGTACTTCAGCGCTTGCAGTGCTCCTTTGCCTAGATTACCGAAACCAACGATGCCAATGCGAATGGTTTCTGTCATGATGATCTCCTCCAAAAAGACAGAATGAAAAACCTTTCTTCCATGTTATCTTTTTCTCCGTAGACGCGCAAGATTTCGGTCTTTTGTATACTGTGCTTTTTTCTTCACGGTATTTATGGCATTTGGGATAAACTTGCAGGTAAATTCGAAAAAATGAAGAATTTCCCTATTGGGATTATAGGGTGAGGGAGGTTATACACATGAAGAAAAAACTATTAGGGCTTTTAGTAGTGGTTTTGCTTCTTTCTGCTGGGGCTTTTGCAGAGGTTATCTACAGCCAGGACTTTGAAGACAACAAGATGCCCGATGATTTTCTAGTTGTTGAAGGATCTTGGCGAGTGGTCAACGGACAGCTCATCGGTGAAAGCCCGAACAGCTCAGTTCAAGGACGCGTGGTTTTTGGTCCTGTAATGGATAGTTTTGTCTATACCGTAGACGTCACCATCCTTAACGTAGTAGAGTCCACCCGCTGGTTCTCGATCTTCTTCAGATCGACTGAAGACGGTTCTGCACCTTACCACATGTTCACCATCAGACAAGGCGCTAGTGCTCACAACGGTACGGAGCTCGCCTTCAGACATCCCCAAGGGTACTGGGATGTAAGGAGGACCAAACCGTACGAAAGAGACTTCGGCTTCAGAGAGACATTTACGCTCACAGTTGCAGTTGATGGGGATCTATTCCTCTACTTCATCAACGGTGAGCTCCAGTTTGCAGCCTACGAAAACGGATACCGGGATGAAGGCATCTTTGGCCTCCATGTCAACGGCTGCAGAGTTGCTTTCGATAACATTAAAATCGAGAAATACGAACACTCTAAGTTCAGACAGTACGAAAGAGAAGCTTACTAATTCAAAACGCGACTTTTGGATCTGAATCACCGATGCCTATATTTATCATCGCCTGATAAATATAGGCGTTTTTTTTGTAGGTGTCGACACTTACCGTCCACCTAGCTTATAGAGACATCGGGCATTTTATGTTTCTCATTCCCTTGCAGCTCGGCCCCTTACTTCTTCTCCAGCCTGTGTGCGCTGGAATGGAAAATAGAGGGATAGAAGCCGACTTAAAGAATCACTTAATTAATACATAACCCAGGAGGAAGAGGAATGTTCCGTTTTATTCATGCAGCAGACCTTCATTTGGGTAACAGCGGTCCGAGTACGTCGGGCTTTTCCAAACAATGGGCGGACTTGATCTACAAAGCAACCACAACTGCCTTCAGCAACCTCATCGATAAAGCCATTGAACTGAATGTGGATTTCGTGATTCTGGCAGGCGACGTTTTGGACACGGCAAACCCCAACCTGAACTCGCAGCTAGACCTTTTTGCTGGATTGAACAAACTGAGCCGTGCGGGGATCCAGGTCTTTATGGCAGGTGGCAACCACGATCCTTTGGACCTGAAAAAAGCTCAGACCACTCTTCCAGAGGGTGTCCATCTGTTTGGCGAAAGGGCAGAAACCATCCCGTTTGTTAAGGGCGGCGTGACTCTTGCGGAGATAACCGGCATCAGCTTCCCTGTTGCCAAGGTTTCAGATGATCTCAGCCGGCAGCTGGTACCGGGCACAAAAGGTTTCCAGATCGCCGTTTTGCACTCCAACGTTAAGGGAGCGGGAAAAAAGGAAAACTACGCTCCGTCCAAGCTGGAGTACTTGACCCAGAGCGGCTTTGACTACTGGGCACTGGGCCATGTGCACACAAGAGCTGTTCTGTCTGAAAAGCCCCATGTAGTGTATCCGGGAACGACCCAGGGAACCCACGTCAACGAAACCGGCGAAAAGGGTTGTTACTTGGTTGAGGTTGAAAACGATTCGGTGTCTCTGCAGTTCATTCCCACATCAGCATACACTTGGGAAAAGCTAGAACTTGAAGCGCCCAAAACCCTTAATGAGCTTACAGAACTCCTGGAGGGCTTAGATGAATTAGCCTCTGGCGCGAAGAAGGTCTATCGCCTGAAGCTCACAGGCATGACTCCCCTGTACGAAACCCTCATCACCGACTTAAAAGATCTAGAGGAGCGCTTTAAGGAAGGGAAGCACTACGTTCTGGAGTCCGTCGAGCTGGATATTCTGCCTGACGTCGATCTCGAAGAGGTTAAGCTTGAGGAAAGCCTTCCCGGGGAGTTTCTTAGAGAAGCAGAAAGACTTATGGCTCTCGGCGTGAGCTCGGAACTCAAGGAACAGCTTGCCCCCCTCTACGACCGGCTAGGCGGCATTTTAGATGATCTCGACGAAGAAGAAGTAAAGTCGATCATCAATGGTAGCATTGCACTGGGCATAGAACTGTTTTGGAGAGGTGAGAGCCGATGAGAATCTTTGAAGTTGGCATCGAAAACTTTGGCCTTTTCAACGACTGTACCATTCACCTTTCTCCAAAGATGAATATAATTCAAGGCGAGAATGAAGCAGGGAAGAGTACACTTCTCACCTTCGTCCGCTGGGTACTTTTTGGTTTTGCCAGAAACGAAAAACTTGTTCCCTTTAGCGGTGGCGACCCTAGCGGGTACCTTTTAGTGGATCTTGACGGTAAGGAGTGTGTCATACGGAGACAGGGAAAAAGCCTAAAAGGCGAGCTTTCGATTGTTGTGGACGGGAAAAACCTAACCGGCAAAGAAGCGGAACACTTCCTGGCAAAACTCCTAGGCTCCATCACCGACAACGTCTACAAGAACGTCTTTGCCTTCGGGCTGGGCGAGCTGCAGCAGATCAGCACAGTGGAAGACGATCAAGAGGTAAGCAGCTTCCTTTACTCCAGCGGTCTCTATCCGGGAAAGCTTCCTCTGTCTGCGATCACCAAAGAATTGGAAGACAAGAGCAAAGCACTGTATTCGCCTTCGCGGCATGCCAAAAACCCCTTGATCAACCAGGAGCTGCGCTCTTGGGAAGAGATCGAAGACAAGCTGGGCGAGTTTAAGAATGATCCTGAAAAGTACAACAGCTGCTTAAAAGAGATCGAAGAGACAGGGAAGGAGCTTACCCACATTAGCGAGAGGATCCGAACGCTGCAGGAAAAGCGCGACTGGCTTGGGGTTCTCAGCAAAGGGAGGCCTACATGGAGCAAAATCCAGGAGATTAAAACCCTTATGGAACTGATCGAGGTAGACGACGAATTCCCGGCAGAATCCCTCGGTCAAGTAGAAAAGCTTAAAGCGGAGATCGAAGAGTGTGAAAACCGCCTGCTTGCGCTTAACGCCGATCTTTCCACACACAAGGAAGAGCTTAATGCACTTGTCCTTGATGAAAAAATCTTGGAAAACGCAGCAGAAATCGAGTTTTTGAGCGGTGAGCTTTCCAGGTTCACAGAGTGGAAGTCTGGAGTCCAGGGTCTTCAAGATGAGATCACGGCTCTGGAAGAGTCTTTGGAGAAGCAGATCGTCGGAAGGCTCGGTAACGGCTGGAATCTGGACAAATTGAAAGAAGAAGAACGCACCTTCTCCTACGAGATCAACGATACGGTAAGGAAAACTGAGGAGAGATTCAAAGACCAAGAGTTTGCCATCAAGCAGGCTGGGGAAAAAATCGAGGCCGCAGACACTAAGAAAAGAACCCTTGACCAAGAGGAAGAAACACTGCAGGAAGAACTGCAGCGTTTAGATGTAATAGACAACTTCCCGGAAATCAAGGATGCCTTTGAAACCTACAGGCATCTTGCACCAAGCCGAGCTTTTTTAAAGGGGCAGATCGAAGCGCAAAAAGAGCCAAAGGCAAAGCCTAAAAAACTAAGTCCGGTCCTGTTCCTGATACCGGCTGTGCTTTTGGCGGTTCTATCTGGAGTGTTCGGACTGAAGGCCAACTGGCCACTAGCAGTAGCTGGGGCGACAGGTGCTGCATTTAGCATCGGTCTGCAGATTGTAGCTAGCAGACGTTACAAGAAAGCCTTAGTAGCTTGGCAGGAGCAGGAAAGCAAGCGACTGGAGGAACTGGAGAAGCTGCTGGATGAAATGAAAAAGATCGACGCAAAGCTGGAATTAGCAAAAGAAGTCCTGCCCAGCAGTGCCAGTAGCGATCAAGCAAACCTCATTGATTTAATCCAAAAGCATATTGAAGCTGAAGAAGATAAATGGCAAAAGCGCGAAGAACTGCAGAGAAAACTTGGCCATCTTGCCACAGAGAAAGCGAAGTGCGAAGATGAGCGAAAAGCCGCTGAAGCTGCATTAAAGGAGGCCCTAAAGTTAGAAGAAGAGTCCCGCAGCCAGTGGGAGGCTTTCCTGAGAGAAAACGACCTTCCGCAAATGGAACCTCTTAACATTTTGGACTGGCTCAGCGCATACAGGGAACTCAAGACCCGAGTAGATGAACTTAGGCAGAAGGCAGTGCAAAAAAACGCTGTCCAAGCCAACATAAAACAGTTTACGGAGAAAGCGGAAAACCTTGCTCTAAGACTTGGAAAAAATCTGGAAAATGTAGAGATAGATGTCGTATCATGGAAAAAGGAACTTAGTGAAAACAACGATACTCTGTTGAAAAAAGAGAGGCTCGAGACCGAGGTAAAAAGGATCGAAACCCAGATCAAAATCGAAGCAGAGAAAAAGAAGGGCAAGAGCGAAGAACTTGACGGAATTCTCGAGAAAGCCAAGGTCAGCACTGTAGAAGAGTTCCGTACTTTGGCAAAGAGAAAGACGGATAAAGATGAACTGAGGAAGCAGCTGGCTCTGCACCAGTCCAATCTTATTTCACTAGTTTCCGGCGAGGAATCAAGACAAAAGCTTCTTGCAGATCTTGCCTCTTTCAGCGAAGCAGAACTCCAAAAAGATATCAACGATACAGATCTTGCTCTAGCTTCCGCAAGGACCGAACAGAATCAGGCCAGCGAAAAGTTGGGCAGACTGCAGGAACAGCGAAGTCAGCTAGAGACCGGCAGGCAAACGGAAGAGCTTCTAAGGCAAAAAGCATCGACCAAACAGAAACTCAGCGAGTACGCCAAACAGTGGTCGCAGCTAGTAATCTGTAGGTATCTCATAGAAAAGGCTCGAGCAACTTATGAGAGGGAGAAACAGCCGGGAGTTTTGAAGACCGCGTCCACCTACTTCGAAAAGATCACAAACGGAAACTACATCAAAGTGATGTCCCCTCTCACAGAGCAAAGGTTTGAGGTTCTCAGCAGAGATCGGAAGGTGAAGGGAACCAACGAACTCAGCAGGGGTACCTTAGAGCAATTAGCGCTCTGCCTCCGGTTGGGGCTCATTTCGGAGTTTGCCAAACACCAAACGCCTCTTCCGCTGGTGATTGATGACATTCTCGTAAACTTCGATCCAAACAGGGCTGCGAACACGCTCCGTATTTTGGCGGACTTAGAATCCATGCACCAAGTGCTGTTTTTCACATGCCAGACTCATTTAGTGGGGCTTTGTGAGGATAATAATATTGAGTTCAAGTTAACTGTTCTTAAGAATGGTAAAGTTGTTAGCTCAGCGTGATGCAGGGTATTAGTTGTTTTAGATGTTGCTTAGGTGCAATTCATGAAGAGGTGATACTAGATGCTCAACAAACTGCAAGGGGAAATCAAAAAACTGATGCCAGAGATGATTGAAAGCATCAGTGAGATGATAAAGATTCCCAGCGTGGAAGATCCCAAGACCCAGTCTCCAGAAAAACCCCAGGGAGAGGGTTGCTATAGAGCTCTGATGAAGATGGAAGAGATTTCGAGAGAGTTGGGATTCTCGTTCAAGAACGTGGGGAACGTAGCAGGACACGCTGAATGGGGAAGCGGCGATGAGATCGTAGCGGTTCTGGGACACCTGGACGTGGTTCCTGCAGGTACCGGTTGGGACGACGATCCTTTCAGCGGTAAAGTGGAAGACGGCTACATTTGGGGAAGAGGTGCCCTCGATGACAAAGGACCGACCATTGCCTGCCTGTATGCCCAGAAGGCATTAATGAATCTGGGCTTCAAACCTAAAAAGCGCATCAGGACCATCGTAGGCACCGCAGAGGAAACCAACTGGAAATGTATGACCGCCTATTTCAACTCTGAGGAGATCCCTACCTATGGCTTTACCCCTGACGGGCAGTTCCCGATTATCCAAAGCGAAAAAGGCATTCTGCATCTAGAGATCCATGGACCTCTTACAGACAAGTTCAGAGCTTTTGCAGGAGAGCGGGCAAACGTAGTGCCAAACAGAGCTTTTGCCAAAGTACCTGCGGGCCTGAAAGTGGAGGCTCCACTTGAGGAGGTCAAAGAGGCAGACCTTGCCGAACCAGAAGCACTTCTTGGACCTTCACCTGAAGGTAACTTCAAGTTTGTTTGGGCGAAAGGTCTAGAAGCTCATGGTTCAACACCACAGCTCGGACACAACGCTATCATCGACCTTTTCATCGGCTTGGACAAAATGGGTGTTCAACATCCAATGGTTCAGTTCTTTGCCAAAGTTGGCCACAGCCCCGACGGTGCGGCTCTTGACATAGATTTCGAGCATGAGATCGCAGGCAAGCTTTCGATGAACCCTGGGGTTTTGCGGGTAACTCAAGATCAGTGCAAAGTCACTATCGACATCCGCTATCCTTACGGCGTGACCATCGAAGAGATCGTAGAGAGAGTTAAGCGGCACCTTGTTCCCGGTTTGGAGGTAAAACCTTTATCGGTTGGCGGAGATACCACAAAGGCACCACTTTTGGTGGAGAGCGACCACCCACTGATCCAAAACCTCCAGAAGGCTTATGAGGAAGTTACCGGAGAAGAAGCCAAGTTGCTGGCTATTGGCGGGGGAACCTATGCCAAAGCCATCCCCAACACCGTGGCATTTGGCCCAGAGTTTCCAGGAGAGCCGATGCTTGCCCACAAAGCTAACGAAAGGCTCAGTCTAGAGTCTTTGGAGAAAATGACACTAATCTATGCCTACGCTATTTATCTTTTAAGCAAGTAATACAGATGTAAAGAGAGGCTCGTAAAAGGGTCTCTTTTTTACTGCGGTTTATGACTCGAAGTGCTATTTCTTCAAACACAGATGAAATGGGGCTTTAGAACACAGGACCTTTAGCGACACGAAAACCTGCCTCCGCATAGACTGATTTAACGGAGGTGAGTGTATGAAGGTTTTGCTGCTCAACCACTATTTCCGCTGCGGCCAATCTGTACATGTAGAAATGCTCGCGAAAGCCCTTGCCAGGCGGGGCTTCGATGTTAGCATCTACTTCAACAACAACTTCAGGTATCTCAGGTCCCGTACGGCGATTATCGAAGCTTTCAGGTTGCAGTTGAACGCACTTGCAGAAGCTGGAGTAAATGTACTTGGATCCCTACCGAAGAAGGTGTCGCAGGATACCATAATCCACGCACACTCGGCTCTCACGTGGAGAAAAGGTTTGGAACTTGCAAAGGCAAGCGGTTGTCCCTTTGCTGTAACTATCCACGGCACTGGACTGGAGCGTTACACAGATGTTATGCAGCAGGCAGACTTGGTGCTGTCTGTGGCAGAGGTGTTTGCTGCACCGTATAGGAGTTTTGCTGAAAACATCATAGTTCTGGGGAACGCTGTTGAACTGGATGTTCATAAACCACAAAAGAAGCACACCACCAAGGTCATGCTCACATACCTGGGCAGATACGCCGACAGTAAGCGTGTGGGCTTGATCGCGCTTAACAATGCCATCAAGACTCTTAGGAAAGATCGCCCGGTAGAAGCGAGAGTCATTGGCAATATTCCCCGGGGAATCTTCGATGAGGTCAACTACATCAAGCAGCTTGGCTGGCAGACAGACAGAGCCAAGTGGCTGGGAGATTCGGATATCGTGATCGGAACCGGTATGGCAATCCGAGAGGGGATGGCTGCAGCAAACGTAGGTTATGTAATGGGTAAATTCATAGATGGCATAGTCCAGCCGGACCTGCTTCCCCCGGTTCCCGAGTTTACCGGACGCGAGTCGAAGGTGTGGCCGTCTCCGAGGACTATCGTGAGCGATCTAGCTCCGCTGATAGAGAATCGCGAGGCGTTAAGGCTTTTGCAGTATAAAAGTTATGAGTTTGCCAAGAAGTACTTTGACTTTGAGTATTTTCTGGATAGGATTATTGATTATTACCAAGGGGCATTTGAGAAGAAAAAGTAGAACCTGCCGGCGCAGGTTCTACTTTTCTAATCTATATCTGCTGTACTGAATGATTCTATCTCGCCAGATCGGGCAGTCGATTTCTGACACTTGAACAACGGGTTTGCTGTAGGTTGTGGCGTGGATGAACTCGTAGTGGGAAATGGCAAGGCCGACGTGGCCGTAGCCTTCAAAGAAGATGAGATCTCCTGGGAGAACGTCTTCTCTTTGGATGTCTATGAGGTATTTGCCCTGGCCGATTTGGTTTGCGTCCCGTTCGAGAGGAAGACCGTGCAGTTTGTAGATGTGCTGCACAAAACCTGAGCAGTCTATTCCGAAAGACGACGTCCCTCCCCAAAGGTATGGCACGGCGCCTTCGAACTTCTTAGCCCAACGGACAAGGCTCTGGCGCAGAGCTGAAATCTCGCGGAACTGGAACTCTTCAGGAGTGCAAGTGTCGCCTTTCTGAATGAAACCGGTCTGATCATTGGGGATCTCTACTCTTAGCCAGCCATCTGGGATGCCTGCCCCTTGGGTGTTTAGCAGCTTCAGCCTGATGCCCAGAGGTAGTCTTGTAAGAAGCGGAGATTGTACTTTTGCCCCTGTGTACACGAGGTTGGCCAGTGAAGCAGTAACGACTTCAGGGTCGGGATTCCAATCTGTGAGACCAGGGTCAACGCACTTTTTCTCTACGTATCCCGTGTAGCCGTCCCACAGATTTTTTACCAGAAAAAAGCTTTGGCCGGTGTCTTCAAGTATTTCGACGTCATCGCCCATCTTGGCTTGGCTCACCGTTTCAGAAAACAGGTTCGGGTTTGCATACATATTTACAACTGGTGATGTTACAATCGCCACGAAAGTCTCCCTCCCTCAGATCTAGGATATGCAGCTCTCCGGCAAAGGAGTTTGGAACTACAGTTAATTGTTCGCTGCAACCTTGCGTAAGCCTTTGGGAAGCTAGTTAGAAGCACAGGTTTTCTGTTCTAAACGCAAAACAACCTTGACCACGATTTCCGGCCAAGGTTGTTATCTGTAGAGTTGCTTCAATCGGGAACCGACAATAAAGCGGATTTTTGGCGGAACGATCTGACCTCCAGGTAAACCTGAAGTTCGGCCTGTCCCGCAGGCACGACCGTGTAGTCTTCTATGTACAGAACGACTGTGAAAACCATTTCATTGTCTGGCATATCGACGGTCGGTCCACCTTCACAGACCCACTGCTTATCGTGGGTAACCGGAACGATTTTGGGCTGGGACAGAACGTTGCCGTACTTATCAAAGATAACTGCATGTAGTCCATCAACCACTTTCAGCCCCTGAATCGACAGTTCCCATGGGTCTCTGGATTTAATCCTTAACGTGTGTTTGGACACTGTCGAGGATTCCCAGGGCTGCCCGGTTTCTGGAGGAGGCCACAAGTCGGTCTGCTCAATAAGGAGCTCCGGCAGAATGGTGAAGGCGTAGGTAAAATACTGCCGACTGTGTGGATACTCGCTTCCGCTGTTCGGATTAATGGAATAAGTACAGATGGTAAACTGATATGTGCCGGGAGGTGCGAACGCATCGCTGGAGAGGTAGAGCGGATAAGATGTATCGTGTTTTTCTACAGGAACCTCAACTACTTCTCCGCGAACAACTTTGCCGTCTTCAGTTTTGAGCCATATTGGCGGCGTGGTGAAGTTGTCCGATCTCCACTCATACCTTACATAGTGGACTTCGTTTTCTCTTGAGTGAATCCAGAGGGGGATCTCTAACTCCATAACATTGTCCGAGCCTGGAGTCAGGACGCCCAAATCGATGATGGGATCGGCGTATATGCTAACTGTCAACAGCAAGAGCAGCACCAGAACTTTCATGGTAACACCACCAAATGTAGGAGTTTTGTGAATTGTACCTCTATAGTCTAATTATAGAGACTGGGAAGGCAACTGTCAAAAGCAGGATAAAGTTTCTGGCACCAGGGCGTCTTCTTCAGGCAAATGCTCCGGGCTAGACTCGACCCGCTTCAGATAGTTTCGATAATTATACTATATTGAAAACTATATAACAACACGCTTGCGTGGGGGATCCCTATCATTCCCGTAATTCGCGGGCTGTTTATGTTTGTGATGCACTGCTTGGCAGGAAGTTCCTAAAAGTCTCCTGTAGAGCCTAGTTGTTGACAAACAGGGAGGCGTTTGCTAAAGTTAGAACCACAATAGCATACAGTTTTAAGAATCGAACGGGGGTGCCCCCAGAGGGGCTGAGATCATACTCCGAATACCTGATCTAGGTAATGCTAGCGCAGGGAGTTTCGAGGAGATGTGTATTCTTAGCCCTTTCCTGAACAAGGAAAGGGCTTTACGTTTCTCGCAAATCCCCGTGAACAAGAGGGAGGTTTTTTTGTTGAGGAAGTTGTCCGTTTTGCTTACTGGTGTTTTCTTGGTTGTATTGGTACTGTCCATGGTTATGAGCGCTCAAGAAGTGGTCATTTACACTTACGACTCCTTCGGTCAAACGCTGATGGAGATGATGGAGCAGCATATGCAGAAGGAGTACGGAGCTAAAGTCCGCTTCGTGCTGTTTGAAGATACAGGAGCGATGTACACTAGGCTGGTCTTGGAGAAGAACAATCCCAGAGCAGATCTGGTGATCGGGCTCGATGAGGTCTTTGTGATCGATGCAAAGAAAGACGACCTTTTCCAACCTTACAGGCCTAAGGATGCAGACAAAATTCGCAAGGAGCTCGTCTTCGATGAGGAGTTCTACATGACTCCCTACGATTTCGGGTATATAACCTTCAACTACGATTCTAAGACACTCCCCAACCCGCCGAGGACTTTTGCTGACCTTGCGGGAGAAGGGCTAGGGAGGAAGATCGTCATCCCCAATCCCATGACATCCTCTCCAGGCCAGGCCTTTCTGCTTGCTACCATTGCCTACTTCGGTGAAGACGGTTATCTGGAATTCTGGAAAGAACTGAAGAAGAACATTTTGGTGATGCCTTCTAGCTGGTCCATTGCCTACGGTATCTACACCAATGGAGAAGCTCCGATTGTACTCAGCTACGGTACAAGTCCTGTGTATCATTTGATTAGCGAAAGCACCGAAAGATACCAAGCGCTGGTGCTAGACGATGTAGCTTGGGCCCAAATCGAAGGTGCAGGCATTGTGAAGGGCAGCAAGAACCCCGAACTTGCGAAAGCCGCTCTGGACTACCTCCTGAGTATACCAATGCAGGAAGCCCTACCTGAGTCCCAGTTTATGTATCCTGTCCGCGTGGACGCAAAGCTCCCCGAGTCGTTCAAAATCGCAGCACAGGCTTCAGAGATCCTCAATCCCAGACTCGATCTAGGAGACGTTCACGACAAACTCGATTCATGGCTTCGGGATTGGGAGAACGTCATGAGATAGCTTGCACTGCTTTTGATAGATCATTTACTCCGGAAAGGAGGGCTGCATAGTGAAAGATCTGCGCATCTTTGCGTTAGTACTCCTAGTCGTTATCGTTTATGTCCCTATCGTCGGGCTTGTAGTGAAACTTGCAGCCCTTCCCAACTTGTTTGAACTCATTAAGGAACTGTTAGAAGACCCGAGTCTGTACAGAGTAATCCGCTTTACCTACTCACAAGCGGCGATAAGTGCGGCAATCAGCTTAGTTGTCGGTCTGCCAGCAGCCTACTTTTTCTCTCACTACAACTTTAAAGGGAAAGAGCTGTTGAGGAACTTCACCATGATCTCGTTTATTCTGCCGAGCATCCTGGTGGTTTTGGCGATGATCGTCTACTACGGACAGCAGGGCCTTTTTTCCCGGACCTTTGGCATAGGTACGTTCATCTACAGCTACGCAGGCATCGTTTTTGCCCACGTGTTCTACAACTTCTCGCTGAGCATCAGGATTGTAGGAGGCACTTGGGAGAAGCTGAATGAACGGTTAGTGGAGTCTGCCTACACCTTAGGTGACTCGAAATTCAAGGCCTTCTTCCGCATTGAACTTCCGCTTTTGTGGCCGTCCATTGCTTACTCCTGGCTTTTGGCGTTTTTGTATTCGTCTCTCAGCTTTGCCATTGTCTTAGTTTTCGGGGGAGTATCCTATAACACCCTTGAGGTTTTTATCTATACACTAACACGAAGGTTGAACATGGAAAAAGCTCACCTTCTGGCATTTCTGCAGTTGCTTTTCTCCTTTTTCTTCATTCTCATCGTGAACAGGTTTTCCAGCCGCTCCGAGCAGACATCTAAGGCCTTTACAACCTCAAGAGCTGTGCCGCTTGTCTATGAAAGGAAGAAAGCGGTGAAGATACTCCTGGTCCTGTACTTTGCGGTGCTGCTAGTCCTGTTTGGAGGGCCGCTACTCAACCTCTTCTGGCGTTCTTTTGTCCCCAGAGGTGAAGCTGGGTTTGTCACGCTGGAAAACTACCGCAGCCTTTTCGGATCCAGGGTTGAGAGAGTGCTGGGAACGCCTCTGTGGCAGGTCTTTATAAACAGTTTCCTTCTTTCTGGCACCAGCAGCTTGGTTTCGGTGTGGCTTGCCTACATCCTTGCCAGGCATTATCCCAAACTTCGGCCGTGGTTTCTCGTACCTCTGGGAGTCTCGATGATGTCCTACGGCTTTGGCGTTTTGGTGACTCTTAAGAGCTGGATGCCTCCTGCGATCCTCATGCTGTTTACTCAGGTCTTCATCGCTTTTCCTGTGGTGTATTCCATCGTAAGCCTGGGAGTGGAGGAGATCAATCCCGAGTACCGGGAAGTGGCGGCAACTCTTGGCTCTACAGAGAGCGAGATCACCAGACGCATCTACCTTCCCCTGCTCAGGCCAGCGCTGCAGTCGGCTTTTGCCTACGGTATGGCCCTTTCTCTGGGCGATCTAACCGGTGTGATGCTGGTAGGAGAAGGTCGGTTCGTCACCTTCACCGTCGCTCTTTACAGACTCATCGGCCACTATAGCTTCCCCGAAGGCACTGCTTTAGGTACGCTAGTGTCCATTCTCTTTATCATCTTGTTTGTGTTTATCGAGTCAGGAGGAGGGAAGAAAAGCAATGCTCAAGATCGATAATTTGGTAAAAAACTACCCGGACTTTCGAGTTTCTGTAGACTTCTCCGTGTCAAAAGGCGAGTTCTTTTCCCTTCTCGGCCCGAGTGGCTGTGGCAAAACCACGACCTTGAGGCTCATTGCCGGACTGGAGTATCCTGACAGCGGAAGCATTCTGCTTGAAGGTGAGGACATCACCAAACTCCCGCCACAAAAACGCAGGTTTGGTTTGGTCTTTCAGGACTACGCTCTCTTCCCCCATCTAAATGTAGAAAAGAACATTCTTTACGGAATCGCTAAAGAGAACAAAGCGTACCAGCAAAAGAGATTGCAGGAGCTATTGGAGCTCTTTCGTCTGGAACACCTCCAGAAAAGGTCGGTCCGGAATCTCTCAGGTGGCGAGCAGCAGCGAGTAGCTCTCGCTAGAGCTCTTGCTCCCAATCCCCAAGTCCTTCTTCTCGACGAACCTTTCGCTGCTTTAGATCCGTCGTTGCGGGAGTCTTTGAGGGAAGAACTGAAGCAGCTTCAGGAGAGATTGGGCTTGACTATAGTTTTCGTAACCCACAACCAAGAAGAAGCTTTGAGCCTTTCCCACCGTATTGCCATCATGGAAAAAGGAATCATTACCGAGATCGCTAGGCCCTTTGAGGTCTACACTAAGCCTAAAGACAGGGACTCGGCTGCCTTTTTTGGCAGAACGAACTTTGTCAAGCTTAAGGTTACAGGTGGTGCAGTCCAGTGGGGAACCATTAGTCTTCTTCTAGAAGAACCAATCACAGATGGCGAGTATCTCTTTTCCGTCCGACCGGAGTACATCGGGGAGGGTAAAGGGGTCGAAGGAGTGATCGTTTCCAGCAGCTTTTTGGGCTTTGGGGTCCTGTATGCTGCAGACACGGCTTACGGTGTTCTGTACTTTCTGGAGTTTGCACCGTCTACCATCAAATCTAAAGGATCCAGAGTTGAACTGGGTCTTTCGGTGAAGAACCTTGCTCCGATCAGAGAAGAGGAGCAGGATTCTTGAGGTAGATCGGCAAAATATATTCGAAGAACAACACCTAGAATAAGCACCATATTAAACCAGAGGAGGAGTTTTTGTGAAAGACTGGTTGGTATTGGGGCTTATTTTTTTGCTGCTGGTGAGTCTACCAGCAGGCGCTAAGTGGCAGCTGATGGTGTCTCCAGCTCAGGAAGGACTTCGAGAATTCTGCATGATCGGGTACAGTTGGGACGTGGAACCGTTTACTGTTGCCCTGCATCTTGGCGCAAGTATGAACGGCGAGGCCTACCTGTCTGAGATGAACAGCTACACCGACGAATCTTTAGGCCACTACATGGAGGTTTACGGTGGTCTCCTCATCCCAGCGGTTAACCTACGCATTGAAAAGCTGGACTACCAAAAGAGAGTTGTGCCGTTTTTCCAGATCAGGTACGCTAGGGATTTGGTTAGAGTAGGAGGCGGAGATCTCGATATTCCCTGGCTACCTAGAGGAGACGCGGAAAAGCTTGAGCTGGATGAGATAGAATCCAGCCTAATCTATGAGTTTTTCCGAGTGGGAGGCGGTGTCCGCCTCAAGGTCTCGGACTCGTTCAGTATTCTGGGCGAGTACGGAATAGACGTTAGATTGGTGAAGTTCGACCAACAGGGCTACGAGAAGAAGACCCTAGTGTTTGATGAGCGCATCAGAGGGGTATGCCCTAACACGTATGGAGGAGTGACTCTGGTTTGGCAGTGGTAAGTAAGTTACTCCTTAAAAGAGGAACAGAAGCCTGCGTCTATAATTAAACAGATCTAGGCTATGCATTAGGAAAGACCTGCAGCAAATGTTCTGCTTTTTACTGAATTAACAATAACAAAACGCTGCTGAAGATGAGGAGTGAGTCCATGGCAGAAAGAAACGACACAATTCAGCATAGATCTGGATGCCTCCAGTGTCATGGGGTTTTTTGCGGCGAACGGGTGCCGATTTTCCGCAGCTTAGAAGAGGCGGAATTTGCCGCAATCGCAAAGCTGATTATTCACAAAGACTACGACAAAGGCGAGATCATCTTTCACGAAGGGGACAACTTCCCGTATCTTGCGATCGTGCGAGAAGGATTGATCAAGACCTTTAAGTATACAGCCGAAGGCCGGGAGCAGATCCTGGGTATGTTTGAAAAGGGAGACTTCGTCGGCGAAATCAACCTCTTTTCCGGTAGACCGTGCAGCGTGAGCTGTTCGGCCATCCAAAAGACCGGTCTCTGCCTAATTCCCAGGGATAGTTTTCAGGCACTGATCAAAGAGCACTCTCAGATCATGTTTCACATTCTTGAGGAGCTGGCCGGCCGGGTTGACGATTTGGAGACTTTGGTTCAGCAGCTGGGGACCCAAAACACCGACGCCAGGCTCACCTTTCTTTTGGTCCGTTGGGGAGAGCGCCATGGAAGACGTCATGGAGAAGACATTTTAGTGGAACTTCCTCTTTCCCGCGAGGGACTGGCAAACTACATCGGCGTGTCTCGGGAGACCGTAAGCAGAAAGCTAAGCCAGCTCAAGGAAGAGGGGTTAATCGATCTTATCGGCAACCGCAAGGTGCTCATCAAAGACCTGGATAGTTTAAGAGAAAGAGCTTGAGGAAATTTTCTGCCTCAAGCTCTTTTTGTGACAGCTGTCACAGATTTATCCTTTCAGGTTAGGTAAATTTAAAGCATCAACAAACCCCGAGTTTTGCGTTAATACGCTTTGTATTCTGAGCGAAAACCTTGAACTTGAAAGGAGCGTTTTGCATGAGCAAAATCGAAAAACTGGTTGGCCTTTTGCAAAGGCTAAACTCCGGTGAGAAAATAGAAGATGTGCAGAAAGATGCTGAAGATTTTTTGAACCAGATCAGCGCTACAGATCTCTCCATTGCCGAGCAGCAGCTCATTGACAACGGAATGGATGCAGAGGACCTTCGCGGCTTGTGCGTGATCCACATGCAGATGCTTGAAGGCGAAGTAGAAAGAATGACTGCTAGTCTCGACGAGGGTCACCCACTAGCCATTATGATTCAAGAGCACGATGTTCTTCTGAAGACCCTAGAGGAACTAGAAGCGTTGAATGCAACTCTCCAAGAAAAGCCGCTTACCCCGGAACTCCAGGAAGAGCTGCTTAGGCTTGCGGTAACTTTGACCGGAGCAGAGCTGCACCACCTAAGGGAAGAAGACGCCCTTTTCCCTGAACTGGAAAGAAGAGGCATTTCAGGTCCTCCTACGGTAATGAGACTCGAGCACGATGATCTCCGTCCGAAAAAGCACAAGCTGGAAGTTTTGGCTCGGGAAGCTCTGGAGATGGATCAGGAAGAGTTCAGACACCACTTAGCGGCTCTTTCACGCCACATTATCTTCAACCTTAGAGATCACATCTTCAAAGAAAACCATATCCTTTATCCCGCTGCAGTAGAGACCATCACCGAAAGAGAAGTCTGGTCCAAAATCGAAGAAGAATGCGACAAAATAGGCTACACCCCTTTTACCAAAGGTAAGTAGCTGGAAATAATCGGCCCTGGCTCCACGTGGAGTCCAGGGCCTTTTTTGGCGAACAGCCTGCAGAATAGACGGAAGAATTCGCCGAGATTTAGGGACTTTGCGTCAAACTTCTAAATACTGCTTTCAGGCCGAAAATTATTAAGCCGGGTTTGGTATAATTTGCCTTCGTCCTGCATATACTAAGGGATATCCGATCTACAATGGATCTACCTTTACTGCGGCGCGAAGGAGAGTGAGGCAAAGAATGTACAACCAGATAGCGAGAAGAGGCGGTGGGTTAAGCAACCTAGAGAGCACACGGACTTTAGAGTGCGAAAGAGGCTTTCCTGAACTTGAAGGCAACTGCGTCATTTCTCTTGTTGCAGACTCTGGAAAAAGGTCCCACAGAGACTCTACCATAGTGCTGCAGATTAAAAACGAAAGTCAACTGCGGGACTTCTACAGAGCCATTACCAAAGGCGGGAAAGTGGAGTTTGAACTACAGGAGATCTCCTCAGGGAGATTCCAGGCGATTTTTTCTGACGCGTTAGGAGTAACTTGGAATTTAAGCTACTTAAAACCTAAGTGATTATGTGTAAACGTTTTTCAAGCTTGTACAGAAGAAAGAGCTAGGGTTTTCACCTTAGCTCTTTTTGGCGTTTTCTTAGAAGCTGCTCAACCATTGGAGATAGTTTTCGTACAGCTTCTTAGTATTATTGTTTTTGTATGGGTTCATGTAGTGGTTGAACTCAAAGATAACCACCTTCTCTACAAACGGTTCTACAGCAAACAGCTGCCTTTTCACCAGATCAATATCTGCTGGGAGCCAGACGTCGATATCAAAGATCTCCACATCGGCCCACAGACGAACGCCGTGTTTGTCGCAAGCGTTTTTGAACGCCTGGAAGAAAGTGGAGACCATCTCCGGCGTAGACCGCTTTGCTCCAACGCTGTCTTGGGGGCCGAGGATGTCAATCTTCACCACTTCCAGGAACTTGTCGTATTTTTCCTCCCACCATTTAGGAGAGGTGTTCGATTCATATGACGGAGAGAGCATTATGGGTTTCTCCGGTGTCAGGGACTTAATGTGGTTTACTTGTTCGCTGTAGTACCAGGTGGTGAGATCGAACTTGCTCGGGATAAGATCCTTTTCATCGATCTCATCGGTGATGTACCAGCCGTAGAAGGCTGGATTGTCGCCGTAGCGGTTGTAGAGATCGGTGATCTCTGCTTTAGTCTTTTCGAGAGTTTCGCTAAGCTGCTTCTTGGACAGGTCCGTCCAGTAGTAGCTGTGGTTGGAGAACGTACCGATCATGATGGAGATGCCCTGGCGGTTGGCTTCTGCAAACAGCTCATCCATGACGCTGTACACCGGACCGGTAGAGCCGGAGTATGCAGGTACGATTAAAAGATCCAGCCCTGCATCTTTCATGGCCTTTAACTCGTCTTTCCAGGAGCCTTCTTGGTCTCTGGTGTTGGTGTAGTCCAGCTGGAGGAAGGTTCCGGTAATCAGCGCATTGGGGTTTGGCAGGCGATTGGGCGTTAGGTCTATTTTAACAATGTTGGCCGTTTTAGGCTCAGGGTCTTTTTCTGCCGTAACCCTGATGTTTCTGATTTCAGCCAGAGAGTTCATAATGCGGATATCGATGGAGCCTTTGGTGTAGACTCTGTCTTTATCTTCGAACTCGCCCATTTTGGTCCCGTCAAGGTAGTAGGTATAGACTTGGTCCTTGCAGGTGAGCCTCACTTCGTGCCAGGTACCGAGTTTGAGGGCTCCGTTGATGTTCTTCAACCACTGGTAGTCGTTCCAGAAGCCGTTTCTCCTTGATACTGTTGCTCTATTCCTGTCGATAGCCACAGAGTAGCCAGCGTAGTTGTCTCCTTGGTGAAGGAGGACCATGATGCTGCCGTAAAGACCGTACTCTTCAACTTTTGCCTCAAAGGTGAGGTCGAAGTCTTCGAAGTTGTAGAGGATGTCCACTCTGGCAGTGGCTACTTGAGCAGTGCGGAAGCCACTTTCTGTAAAAACCAAGTTGGCTCCTTCCAAGAAAAGCCAGGGAGCGCTGCTGGTATCTTGATTGATTCCCGAAATCTCGAAGGCAAAGGCTTCTGGAGCAAAGATCAAAGCACACAAAGCAACTAGTAGTACGGTCTTAAAGCCGGCTGATAAACCTCGCATACTCTCTCTGCTTCCTTTCTAGTTCGACGTTCATTTCCCGTGCTGCTTCCAAAATGGCGTCTACTGGATCTTCATTGTAAAGCACGACTTTGGCGCAGGCGTTATTGATAAACCTGTGAGTTATAGATTCTGGAGCCAGGGCATATGCCGGAGCGATGCTGTGCTGAGCCTGTTTCATGTAAGCTTCCATGTGCTCCTCAGGAAGAGGAATGCTTTGGATTGAGTGGATGTTTGGTGGAATCACGATGGCTCCTGGGATCTTTTCCGGAACTATCGTGGCAAACTGCGATTGAGTATCAGCAGACAACCACCACTTAAGCCACTTGAAGGCATTGTCGATCTGCTTTCCGTCCTTAAACATCACAAATGTATTGCCTCCGATGTAGGCCGCATGGCTAATGGAGCCGTCTTCTCTCACCGTCCCCGGTACAACGGTTACTCCCCACTTGCCCTGCAGTTCGGGCATGGAAAAGAGGAACGAAGAGTACCACCAGTTTGTCAGCTGGATGAGCGGTAGTTCGCCGGACTGAAAGCCCATATACGTGTTTACAGCCTTCGGTACATTGTGTTTTGTATAGAGTTCGGTAAACTCGATAAAACCAGCGATCGATTCTGGAGAGTCCAAACCGGACCTGGTGCGATCTTCTGTGTACCAATCTCCACCGTGCTGCCAGATAAACATGGAGACATCCGCATACACCGTGTTGCCCGTGCCCTCAAAGCCAAAGGCAGTGGAGAAGTTCATGTTGTTGGCCTGGAGTTTGGGGAGCATCTGGTACAGATCCTGCCAGGTAGTGGGTACAGACAGACCCATGTCAGAAAGGATGTCCGATCTGTAGCCCAGGGGATACAGTGCAATATCCAGGGGCAGACCGAAGTCGGTGCCCATGAAATCAAAGGACCGCATGAGTCCGGGATACATCTCTCGCTTGATCGCCAGATATTCCTCGCCAAATCTCTCTCTGAGATCCACTGCAGCACCGCGGACGCCGAGGTCTGCAGGTCCCAAAGAACCAGTGACTCCGATGTCTGGAACATCTCCCGAAGCAGCAGCAAGTAGATACTTGCTTTCTCTGCCGTCAGAAGGAATACTTTCAATCTTGACTTCGATTCCCGTTTTGGCTGTAAAGACTGAGTCGGTCATCTCCTGCATAATGCGGTTTTTCTCTACAGAAAGAGACGACCAGACCACGACAGGAGCTGCCAAGATCATTACCGATGTGATTAGCACCACAAGAACACACAACAACCCTTTCTTCATCTTCCACCCCTCCAATGAATTTGTGCAGAATAAAAGCAACTTGCAGTTGATTACTACTTTCTGCTACTCCCCCAAAAGTCCTTGAAACGCTGCTTTTTTTCAGCGTATAAAAAAAGCGCGGCTGTTTACTGCCGCGCCAGTATCCTAGAGGCGGATAACCGGGCTTACAATTAACTTGTTGCTTCCCATGTAATACATGACTTTCAGTCCCAAATCGATAGGAAGTCTGCCGTAGGTGAGACTTATGGTGTTGGTGAACTGAAGGCCGAAGCTAAGGTCCCAGTTTTTGTCGCCTAACATGAAAGCGAACTTTGGGCTGAGAGTCATCTTTTCGGACCATACGGTCGATGATGCACCGACAGACCAAAGGGGTCTTGCAAACACCCAGTTCATAGCGTATTCGGAGAATGCAATATGCTCTCCGAGGTAGGTGTTGGTTTCAGTGACATAGCCATCGTGATTGAAGTTGTAGGAGAAGGAAAGCTCAAAGTTCACGTCGTGACTTGCTTGGAGCTTGTGGCTGTAACCCAGGTTAAACTCGTAGTTGTCCAGAGTCTTTTGCCACAGTTCCACGCTCGCCTTTCCGAAAATGAAGCTTGTGCCCGTTGCTGCTTTCGTACCCCATGGAAGTTGAAGACGGACTTCGGTTGCAAAGTCCCCAATGGTGTTAGCAGAGCCTGAAAGGAGCAGGGCATTACTACCAAGCGGAACCGTTCCTGAATAGATGGTACTGAAATAGGTTTTTTTAAAATTGGACTCTACGGACAGAGAAACCACATGCAGGGGATTGACGATTAAGTCCACCGCTGCGGCAAACTCGTGCCTCGATACGCCTTGCTCTGCGAAGGGGTTGTAGTTATACAGCGCGGTATATACGTAGTTTTGCAGAGGGTCGGTGCCGAGGACCAGAGCGCCTACAAACGAAGGCAACCACATCGTGGGTTTGGCGTAGCTCGAACTGCGGTACTTCTTCAGGGAGTAACCGTCTTGAGCCAAGAGCTCATCGAGAGATGGATACTGCTTTCTCTCAGGGGGACTTTCTATCGTCAACTGCTGCCACGAAGCAGCTCCGGAAAACTCATGGATGGCTAGCCGAAGGCCATCATTGGTGTAGGAGACAAAAGCCACTCGGTTTTCGGTATCTAGGCTAGGTGTGGGCTTGAATGCTCCGTAGTGGTTTGTAGCCACAGGTGCTATCTGCATTGTTTGTAGATCTAAAACCCAGATGCCGTAGCATCCGGTACGGTTCGACTGGAAGTACAACTTGGTTTCATCTTTGCTCAAAGCAGGGAACGAATCGGCATAGTGGTCTGAAGTAAGGAAAGTGATCTTTCCGTCTTCAAGAAGGCCGAGGTCCACAAAACCGCCTTCCTGCCAGAGAGAAACGTAGATCTCATCTTTACTGGACACTGCAAACTGCAGGATCTCTTCGCCGGGTTTGGACAGGTACAGCAGAGTGATGTTCCCGTCCAAGTCCCTTTTGTAAAGGGCGTTTCCTTCTGGATGCTTTTGGCTTAGGTAGTAGAGGCCGGTTTTGGTGGCCACAGGGGAGAAAGCCCTTTCTCCAATAACTACAGCTTCTGTCTTGCGGTTTGCGTATCTATAGATGTTGAAATACTGGTTGCCCTGGGCGTCTATGTCGAGGGAGGAATACAGAATTCCTCCGGAAGGATCTTTAGAGATGCTCCCATAGATATAGGGGACGTATTTGACCAGCTCTTCTCTGCCTGTTTTCAGTTCGATGCGGTAGATGCCGCTCGATCCACCTCGCATGGCATAGTAGAAGAATTCTCCGTCGAAGAACCCGGGGAAGATGGTATCTCCTAGGTTGTCGTAGATTCTGCCTTCAGGGTTGAGAGGAGGAGCATCGTAGTTTTCTTTCATCCACTTGTACCACTCACTTGAAAGAGTTCCAAAGGTCTTTCCCGTGAGCTTTTGCAAAGCCACGTCGAATTGTGCCATAAACGCTTTTCCCGGTGTGTTTACGTAGTAGTCCTGGAGCATCAGGGGTGCGTTTTCTCCGTAAGTGTCTGCAAGAAACTCCAAGAAGTTCCAACCGTAAATATAGGGAAGACCTGCCAGATCGTAGCGATCCAGGTCGTAAGTTCCTAAGGTGGACTTGGGATCGGGGAGGTCTCCGGCATCTATGGCTGCATCCAGGATCATGGGATAGATGCTGCCCGAACCGCGACCGACTCTCTGGTAATGGGTTTCGTTATAAACTGCAAAGCCTTCGATGTTGGACAGTGGAGACGACCAGATGGGGTAGAAGGTAGGATACCTACCGAAGATTTTGGTGATATACTGGTTTGGAAACTTGGTCATCTCGACATGGTAGAGATGGGTACCTTCGTGCCAAAGGAGCGTCTCAAACCAATCATCAATGTCCGGGCCTAGCCCGCCCAATAGGGGATCTCCCGGGAAAACAGGGTAAAAAGCGATCAGCGGGTAGAACGTGTTGGTGGCATAGCCGTTTGATAGATCAATAGAATCCTCAATGACAAAGTGACCTTTGTCGTTGATGGTCAGATTCATCTTTTCGCCTAGCTCTGCCATAATCTCCTCAGCTTGGACCATCAACTTGCTTGCAAGGTCTTCATAACCTTCGGGAAAATGTACAAAGAAGTGAGGTCCTTCTAAGGTGTAGTAGTTAGCACCAACAGTGAGAGTTAGTAAGAAGCTTGCTATCAGCACAATTAACGTCTTTTTCATAGACTCTACCCACTTTCAAAGGATATTGCATTTGGAGATGTTATGTACTTAACAAACAGTTCTCTGAAATCGGAGTGTTTCCTTCATTACCCAGGCGATTGCAGACAGCCCCTTTGTAATCTGTTGGCAAACGTTGGTTTTGATGCAGGAAAAGACTAATGAAAAATGAAGATAATAGGTAGAAATTAACGACTTCACTAAGGATTATTGCAGATAAATGGAGGGTTACGGATGTCGGATAAAGTGGCGGTAGTGATTCTCGGTGCAGGTAAAGGTACCAGGATGAAAAGTAGAATGCCCAAGGTCTTACATAAAATTGGCACCAGGAGTATGATTGAAGAGGTAATCAGCACGGCAAAAGAACTGAATCCCGAAAAGATCGTTGTTGTAGTGGGGTTTGGTGCCGACCAGGTAAGACAAGTACTGCCTGGAGATGTGGTTTCTGTAGAGCAGACTTCTCAACTGGGAACGGGACACGCCATGCTCACTGCTCTGCCAGAGTTAGAAGACTTCGACGGACATATCATCACGCTGTACGGCGATGTGCCACTGCTGTCTGCAGGCACTATTCAAGAGTTGATAAAGAAACATATCAAGACCGAAGCAGCTGTTACCATACTCACCGCCATCCTAGAGGATCCTACCGGATACGGCAGAGTTATACGCAACGGCGACGGCACGTTCTTTAGGATTGTTGAACAGAAAGATGCGTCAGCAGCAGAACGCCGAGTTAAAGAGATCAACTCCGGAGTTTACTGTTTCAGTTCTGAAGTTCTCAAAACCTATCTTCCCCAACTGACTCCTCAGAACAAACAAGGCGAGTACTACCTAACGGACGTATTAGGTCTGGCAAGCAAAGACGGCTTGAAGGTGGAGATGGTTGTAGCTAAAGATCCTGTAGAGATTACCGGAGTTAACGATAGAGTCAGTCTTGCAATGTTAACGAAGATTAAAAATCAAAGAAAGCTCAATAAGCTGATGCTTTCGGGGGTTACCATCGTCGATCCCGACAACACGTACATCGACGATAGCGTGGAGATCGCTATGGACGCCAGTGTCCTTCCGGGAACTATTTGCATTGGAGAGTGCAAAATAGAAAGCGGTGCGGTTGTAGGCCCATACACCACGCTTGTGGACTGTTCTGTTCAGGATGGGGCTGTGGTAGAAAGGTCAGAGCTAAAAGGTGTTGTGGTGAAATCCAAAGCGGAGATTGGGCCGTTTGTCCATGTTAAGCCCGGTATGGATCTTGCAGCGCTTGGACTTGCAGACAAGATCGAATTCAAGGATTGACCCCTTCTCAGATGCCCTGCAAAAGCCAAAAGGATTTAGTGCCTTCTTGACGAAGCCTTATCGGCAATTTGCTTTTTGATGCAAGCATGCTAAATGCTTTTTAATATCAGACTGGAGGTAAATTTATGTCGTTGGTGCATAAAAAGATGAAGATTTTTTCCGGCAACGCCAACCCTGCGCTTGCCAGAGAGATTGCCAGCAATCTCGGAATGAACTTAGGAGACTCCTCTGTTACGCGTTTCAAAGACGAAGAGATATCGGTTAATATTAACGAAACCGTTAGAGGTGCAGATGTTTTTATCATTCAACCTACCTCAAAACCTGTAAACGAAAACTTGATGGAGCTCTTGATCATGATCGATGCCTGCAGAAGGGCATCTGCAAAATCCATCACAGCGGTTATTCCTTACTACGGCTATGCACGGCAGGATCGCAAGACCAAGCCTCGCGAGCCCATTGCGGCCAAACTTGTGGCTAATCTAATCACTGCTGCCGGAGCCAACCGCGTGCTCACTGTGGACCTCCATGCAGGTCAGATTCAAGGCTTTTTCGATATTCCTGTGGACAACCTTAAAGCACTGCCTATCCTTGCCAACTACTTCATCAAGAAAGGTCTTAGAGGCGATGATGTAGTAGTCGTGTCTCCTGACGTGGGCGGTGTGACCCGCGCCAGAGAACTTGCAGGTATTCTTGGGACAAACCTTGCTATTATCGATAAGCGCCGTCCCAAAGCCAATGTGGCTGAAGTTATGAACATTATTGGCGATGTTAAAGGGAAGACCGCAATCATGATCGACGACATGATCGACACCGCCGGAACCATTACCCAAGGTGCACAGGCTATCTTAGATGCAGGAGCAGTAGATGTTATGGCCTGCTGCAGCCATGCTGTATTTTCCAAACCTGCCATTGAGAGGCTCAGAGACTCTGTGCTTTCTGAAGTGGTAGTGACCAACTCAGTGCCTCTATCTGAGGAAGGTGCGGCGGTTGATAAGATTAAGGTACTGTCGATCGCATCCTTGCTGGCAGAAGCTATGCGCCGCATTTACGAAGAACTCTCGGTCAGTGTGCTCTTTTAGGAAACATTAGGAGGAAATCATGCGAGAAGAACTATATCGAAACAAACGCTGGTCAAGCAGGAACAAAACACTCTACATGGAACCAGGCGACGAAAAAATCTATATGCCAAAGCCACTGCCAGAAGGACCTATACCTCCAGGGATCTACATGGGAGAAGGGCTAATGGCTCTGAAGCGGATTGAAAGTGATTCAGTCCAGGCAGTCTTTGCAGATCCGCCTTACTTTGGAAAGCAAAAGGCCTTTGGACGCAGCGTATCCAACGTTTGGGAAGATTATTCCGCATGGACTTCAGCATGGCTTGCCGAAGCTTACAGGGTCTTGAAAAAAACCGGCTCCATCTATGTCTGCTGCGACTGGAGCTACTCGGGAAAGATTCAAGAGCTGATGGAAGCTGCAGGGTTTAAGGTCCTCAACCGGATCACCTGGAAGAGAGACAAAGGGCGCGGAGCTCAAAAAAACTGGAAGAACAACATGGAAGATATCTGGTTTGCGGTAAAAGACGAGAAAGAGTACTACTTCAATGTAGAAAGCGTTAAAATCAAGAAGAAGGTCATCGCTCCGTACAGGGATTCAAAGGGCAAGCCTAAAGATTGGGTGGAGGAGGACGGAGACCGCTACCGCTACACCTATCCTCCCAACATCTGGATAGACATTACGGTGCCGTTTTGGTCTATGGCGGAAAACACACCTCATCCGACGCAAAAACCGGAAAAACTTGTTGATAGATGTCTGAGACCTGTCCTGCAGCCGGGAGACTTGGTTGTGGATCCGTTTCTCGGTTCGGGGACAACAGCTATTATTGCCGACAGAATAGGTGCAGAGTGCATAGGGATCGAACTGGATCCCGATTACGTATGCTTGGCAATGAAACGCTGGGAGCTTCGCCACGAAATTGCAGCAAAATCCAGTTTGGATTTTGAGATGGAGATAGAATAATTCAAAGATGCAAAAATAAGTCCCTCGTCGAGGGACTTATTGTGTCCCTAGAGGATTTTGGCTTTAGCTAGGCACTAGTATGAGTTGGCCACAGCTTTGGCTGCTCTAAAAATGGGTTTATAAAGGTATCGATTGGTGATATACTCCCGTCTTTGACAGTAAAAAGATGAAAAAAGCTCAGAATCCGTTGTAACAGCAACGGTTCTGAGCTTTTCAGTTTTTCTTCAAAACTGCGTACCTTTTTAGCTTTTTGTTTTCTTGAGGATTTTTT
>Ga0208564_1000098_pt1 | contig 81321 bp, 90 predicted proteins | sample AD_UKC073_MetaG_FD_184439 | JGI IMG/M metagenome (GOLD analysis project Ga0208564, IMG submission 184439) | Active sludge microbial communities of municipal wastewater-treating anaerobic digesters from USA - AD_UKC073_MetaG (SPAdes) (version 2) | ecosystem: Engineered > Bioreactor > Anaerobic >... | reverse complement strand
TAAACTGTGCTAACTCAAAGCGAGAATTAATCTTGTCGGTGAGCAGTTCGGCCTTGGTCTTGATGTACTCCTCGATCAGATACAGCTCACGCTCCAGCTTTTCAAACTCTTTAGCAAGCTCTGATTCCTGTGCCTGAAGTTCGGCGATACGCCTGTTTGCCTGCTGATACAGCTCAAACTTGGCTTTAGCGGCTTTGAGTGCATCAATATCCTCATCCAATGCCTTGATGTGACCTTCCAACTTCTGTTTTTCTGGCACCAGTGCTTCTTGATCGCCATCTAGCGCTTTAAGGAGCTGTGCTTTTTCTTCCGCTAACTTCTTGTAATCGTCCCGCTCCTGATATTCAGCTAATACAACTCTGAGGGTCTGTAGGTCTTTCTCTAAGCGGCTCTTTTCCTTTTCCAACTTCTTAAGCTCATCTGCCAGGCCGGGCTTTTCAGCTTCCCAGTCCGCGATTTTGCCTTTGAGGGCTTCCTGCTTAACAACCATGTCCTTACCTTTATTGTTAATGGCCTCTAGCTTTTCCGCCTTAGCGCTATTAAAGTCGGCAATGGCCTTCTCTCTTGCATCCTCCACCTTTTCTGCCGGCAGAGCTTGTCCGCACGTGGGACACGATTCATCTACGCAGAGCTCTAGCTCTTGACGGTTGACTTCATGCCATTTGTCGCGCAGTTGAGCGAGCTCCATGTCAATCTGCTCGACCCTTTTTTTGTAATCAGAGATGTCGACTGTGATCACAGCCAGGCGGCGCTTGGCTTGGCCGATAGCTAGATCGGTATCGCGCAGCTCGTTATCTAATTTTGAAATATCCCGGTGGATTTCTCGTTTGTGGTCGTTCTCAACTTCCATCATCTGGGCGTCAACTTCAGCAATTTGCTGCCTAATTTTACCTTGGTTGCCACTGCTCATAAGAGTAGCCAGCTCGGCTTCTTTTTCCATTCTTGCTTTTTCGAGCTTAGCTATGTTTGCGTCTAAGGCTTCTGGGTCGATAATATCTCCGATATCTGGCATACCTTGGCTGACCTCGTCAATGCGGATAGGAATCTTTCCGAGCTCCTTGTTGACCTCGGCCCTGCGCGCCATGACAATGGCCTTATAATCATCAGGGCTATGCTTGCCAAGGATAGTTGGCAGTTCTTTCAGATCAGGATTGGCTGCAATTACGTCGTCCATCGTCACATCGCCAGCTATCTCAATAAGCAGCTCGCGCCGGTCTTGCCACTTCATAAACTCATTGAAGTACAATGGCGATGTTAGGAGCTTGAACCGATCCTCCGGCGCTATCTCTGCCACCCGCTAGGTGTACTCTGACTTTTTCACCGGCACACCATCGATGTAGTAGTCAGTCTCATGACCGGTAAAGGTTTCGGTGGCAGAACCACGCTTCTTGGTCCACTTCTCCCGGTAGACCTTACGCAACTCGATACGCTCACCGTCTACCTCGTCGAAAAACACTCCGGTCACTTCGTGGTCCAGGTGGTGGATTGGCTCGCCATTCTTGAGCGTTTTAATCGTGAAGTCTGCCTTGTTCTGGCTGTCCTTGTCGAATAGGAGCCAGAGGAACGCATCGTAGATAGTGGTCTTTCCGGTGGCGTTGTCACCGAAGATTTTGAGGTTCTCGCCATTCGCCTTGAGTTCCAGGCTTTTAATACCCTTGAAGTTTTTGAGCTTCAGCTTTAGTAACTTCAACTTGATTCCCCCTTGTTTTCCGGAGCCCAGTCTGGTAAACTGGGTTTAGGTGTTTTGTTCGTGCCCTTTATCTGTGCCACCAGATATGGGGCTTTTTTATTTTGCTTCTCTCTCGATTCTCAGAAGCGCATCCTCAATAGGGTCTATAATCTGCTCTGCCAACTGACAATGCGGGCAAAGGTTAACTCTCGCAAGCTTGCTGTCGCAGTCACTTGGGCAAGAGAACTTGTTGTTTGCCAATGCGGTCGTGACTACCACGTCGGCCAACCTTGAACGCTCTACATCCGACAAGGTTTCTAGCACCGTCTTAAGTGCACTTTTCATCTAATCACCCCCTACTGTGCTTTTTCGTAGTCACTTATAAACCGATTTACAAAGTACATCTGTCCTTTACCGGTGACCCGTGGGGTGCGCTTGATTTTAGGTTCTTGGTTTGAAACTTGTATCACCCGTTCTTGAATCTCAAACCAACCTCTGTCCATGCTGTACTGTGTTGGCATATTGCGGGACGACCCGGATTTGATTAGATAGCCGTTGTTGCGCATCCACTCGAAAAGTCTGTTCTGCCCCACGTTGATACCGTTTTGCCTGAGGATCTTGGCAAGGTCACCGACTAGGATGCTTGTGTCGCTGGCCTCCACCGCCTTGCTCAAGAGCACCCGCGGCTTGTCCTGCTCAACTTGTTGTTCTAGGGCCTTACGTTGCTCACGCTCTGCCTTTAATTCAGTGAGCAACCGTATTCCAAATTCAGGATTGTCGATGATCTTGTCGATGGTGTTATCTGTTGCGTAGATGCCATGTTTGCGTATGTCCTTAAGAATGCGCTTAACCTGTTTCTTGAATTGCTTAGCTATTGGCTTGCGACTTTGCATTAACACTTCATAAAGTCCGTCTTCTGTAAGCAGTGTAACCTCGCGTCTTTGACCTCCACTAAGGATTGTTGAGTTCAGCTTTTCTTCTGGATCAACTGTCCTTACCATTTCCGTCGGGTTGCTGTGACCAATCCACTCTGCAACATCTTTAGCCACAAATAGTGGATCATCGGGAGTGCCGTAGATTGTAAACTCGCCACCTAAAATTGTTCTTTTGTCAAGTACTTGTAGTTCGTTCATCCAGCCTTCACCTCGCACTTCCTTAAAAAGTCCTCGATGTGCTTTCGAGTGAATCGAGCGTAAATGTATTTCCCACCCGTATTCACATTGATGTAATCGATTGAGTTAGACCATATAAGCTCTCGCATGACGTCCATACTTACTCCAAGTATCTTAGCAACTTCCTTAGGTTTTAAGAGTTGTTCCATCTTTACACCTCCTAAGCAATTCTAGACCGATGCATGTATTTCTCATAGTTTTGTGGTGTCGCATAACCACGTTCGAACAACTTTTTGTAACCTTCGATTGCCTGTCTATCAATGTCAAACTGATACCACTCGTGCCATCCAGCTAACAAAGTTTGGATCCCAGCCAGCAAATCAATCACCTGTTCCCCTGCGTATTCCATGTCATGCTTATCTCGATCAGTTAGCTGCTCGCCTGTCCTCTTATTGGCTAGTCGCAGCTGTCCTAGAGCCTCGTGAGCTTCTTGTAGTTCCTCCATCAATACAGCGATAACAGTCATTGGATGCATATCCACTAAATCAAGATGTGGCATCGCTAGTGGATTGACTGCGCATTCAAAGCACGCCTGGGTCCTTAGCTTGTTGCTCTCCAACGCTCTGATTGCTCTACAAATTACATCATGTGGTATTAGCGCCTTACCCAACTCATAATTACTGATCATAGATCTATCAATACAACATGCTTTGGCTAGTTGTAGCTGACTCATGCCTCGCCTAATTCGCTCCTCCCGTAAAACCTCTCCCAATCTACTCATTATTGAAAACCTCCTCTATTTAGGTAGTTCTAGTTTTTGATATGGGTAGATCGTTGCGCTTTTCATTTAGTTTATCTTCCTAATTTCCCAAACGACTTCTCGAGGGTCCCGTTTGGGGTAATACTCTTTTGCTATTTGCCACAAAGTCTCGCCTGGTTGTACTTGATGGGTGTCTGGCACAACAATTTCTTCTTGGTCAACAGAAGCTTCTGCAATCCACCAAATCCCGACTGCAATTACCATCACCACTAACAGCACTGCGCAAATACCGTTGATTAATCGTATAACCTCACCCCCTTTGTTTGTGTAGCCAAACTGTCACATTGCACTACTTATGTTGTGATTCACTGTCGCTATACAATGTGTCTAAGCAGTCTCTTTAGTGGCGGATGTTTCGTTTAGCAAACCATACCCACCCCTCACAAAGGAAATAATTGTAATATTGTTAAATCTCCCTTGTAAGAAGGGAGGCGCTACAATGAAGGTTGATTGGGATGCCTTTTATCAAGAGCTGCTTGAGCAATGCACGACAGGTTTGGATATAGAAGAACTAGGCTATGTGGTTAATTCTGCTACCGTTTCGGTTGTCGTTAGTGCTCTTGAGAAATATCATGAACTTTTACTTTCTAGCAATTCCGAGGGCAATTCTACTAGCTAGTTCTCGCTCGATTTTGTCCAAATCATCACGACTGAGTGTGGGCTGCCCTTGGAGTTGCCGCTCCAGGGCAGTCACCCTCTCTTCCAAACTTTGAATCCGTTCTTTATCTGTCATCCTTATCACCATCCTTTCTATGCGGTTTCTTTGGTTGCGGAGGTTTCGTATTAACAGGAACTTCCAACGTTTCAGCGAACTCCCTCACGAGAAGGGAGGTGAGTTCGTGACTTCGGTAAAAGAACTAGTCCTTGGGTGGTATGGAACTCTGGCAAACGCCGAAGGGTGCTACCTCAAACTAGTAACCGCGTATGGGATTATCCAAGGGCAACCTGAGGATGAAACGCTGAATGTGATTGCTAAAACACTCTCAAAGGTTGACTCTGAACAGCCGAAAACAATCAATGGTTTCAGCATAATCGCTTTGAAGGATGCCGAAATCATCCAGTATGGAAACCCAAATGTGGTTATGAAGATACCTTCAATCACTGTCTTTCCGGACCAGGTCATTGCCGTGTATGTGGGCGGCAAGGAGACCTTGGAGCGATTGGAGGTCCGCTGATTTAGGGTTAACGGACTGAACGTTGATCACGATATCCCTTGGCCGTTCTTCAAGTTGCGCCTTGAGGGCGGCCACTTCTTTTTCTAGTTGTTGCACTCGCTGTTCCAAGTACATTTAAAATTCACTCCCCTCTAAGCCGAGTCGCGAGTCGCGGAGGTTTCGTCTGCGTCAAAGAGCTCTTCCAGGGTTGCTTCTAAAGCCTTGGCGATTCGTAATCCAACACTAATTGAACAACGACCACCTGCCTCTAGTTTTGATATCATCGATCGATCGACACCTACCATCTCAGCAAGCTGCGCCTGAGTCAGGTTCAGTTCGTTACGCCTTCTTTTGAGACGTTTGTTCACCTAATCACCTCCATCCGTGACTTTCTGTCACCATTAAAAGTGAAAGACTTTCACGTGTCAACACTTTTTGGTCTATTTTTTCACATTTATTGATGAAAAAAGCACCCCATTGTAGAATAGGGTCAAGGGAGTGTGAACTATGGTCACATTTGGGGATCGTATTCGTGACTTAAGAAAAGCCAATAAATGGACACAACAAGAACTCGCTAACAAACTAGAGCTGGATAGGACCACAATATCCAAATGGGAACGGACAGATGGTTCAGAACCAGATAATGCAACGCTCGCTAAAATAGCGGATATTTTTGGTGTTAGTACAGACTATCTTCTTGGGCGAGTAGATTGCCCAGAGAAAACTATAGAACTGCCACAAACCATTACTCCCTATCTGCCAGAAGGTTTTGAGGAACTATCTCCTGAAGCTAAGGAAGAGATTCTGAACTTCATTGACTACATAATGGTCAAATATTCCAAGAAAGGCGGTGACAAGAAGAAGTGAGCATGGAAGAAAAGATCCTGTCGACGCTAGATAAAATATCATCTGAACTACAGGAGCTTAAACAAGACGTAGCAATCATAAAGCAGACTATGGTCACCAAAGACGATCTTCACAAGGTTATTGCTGATTCGCAAGAAGATATTAAAGCTATGCTGTCGTTGGTTAATGAAAAGCTGGACGAGCAGGACTTTAAGTTTGCAGCATTGAATGACAGGCTGTTCAGTCAAGAAGCCCATATTAGGCGAATCAGCAAAAGGGACGAATTGTAGTAACCTGTAGAGCAAGGAGGCCAAGTGCGACAAGTGATCCCAACATTCTTTCTGTTCCAGTTAGCGGAGTTTGAGGGAATTGCCATTGAATGGCACCGTTTTAATCACATGGATGCTCTCTATATGTACACGCCTTCGATACCGAAGCCAGTAATAGCCCTATCAAAAACCCTTCAAACCCAAGAGCGGAAACTCCGCTGCGTACTAGCTCACGAACTAGGACACCACTTTGAAACAGCAGGACACCATATCATCGCTGCAAATAGTACAAGCTCCGTCTACGCTACCAAGAACGAGCTCCTTGCAACAAAATGGGCAGTTAACTTACTAGTCCCAACTGATGTTTTCATCCAACGCATCAAAGATGGTATGGATGGCCAGCAGCTTGCAGATTATTTTCACGTTACCGACGATTTCATTAAGTTTAAGAGCGAGCTCATAAAGGTGGATGAACGGCAGTCAGATATTGCCTCTGAACTAAGAGCCAGCTACAACGTTGTTTTTTAGCATCAAGTGACAGAAAACTTTGTCGAACTTTGAATGATGTTTTCTAATGTGTGTTCGGGAGGGGTTGGATTGAGGTTCATCAGGGGTCTGTTCAAGTTTATTGTAAATGCAGTGCTATTGCTCCTAGTGGTTTACACTGTGCTTAATGCTATCGGTGGGATCGAAACCGACGTTGAACCAGTGGTAGATGTCACACAATTGCGTGCGTCGCTGGTACCGCTGTCTTACGACGACCTTGCCCGATATCCTGATGAAAACAAGGGGAAATCGGTTGTTTATCGGGGCAAGGTCGTTCAAAAAGTTAGTGATACCACCTTCCGGGTCAACATCACCCAGGACAAGTACGGTTTCTGGTCTGACACTGTATATGTTGAACTTAAAGGGCAAGCCAAAGAAGCCCGAATACTCGAGGACGATATCATTGAACTTCTGGGTGTAACCAATGGTGAACGATCGTATCGAGCTGTTCTTGGCAATCGAATCACAATACCTAGAATCTCTGTCTATGAAGCTAGGGTATTGGCCAAAGCCGGGGAACCATGGCCTCCGCCAGAATTGACCGCCGACGATGCCCTAAACAGAGTCATCGCTTCCCAGTCGTACGAAGACAGTCTGGAACGCTATATGGAATGGTGGAGTTCGCAAGGAGGAACTGCATTCACTATCGAGTTTTCTGTTGGGGAAAGTGCCCACCCTGATGGAGTAGTTCGGTGGTGGGTAAATGCCATCAACCCGCAAGCGGATCCAGACGTAAGAACCGCAGTTGTCATAACCACCCATATTGTGGACAAACACACCGGACGGATTTACCAATATAACAACTCAGAAGGTTTTTTGATGCCTGTGAACTAGCACACAGGTGGGATACGACCAAGGAGGTGAAACTGTGCAACGCCGTCGCAGAGTCATAGTCCTAAAACAGAGTTTATTTTGAGAGTCGCAGCGAGGCCATACAACTTGGTTACAGGCCTTGCCAGAAGTGTAGACCGTGACAAATAACCCCACTCCCTCCAGGGATGTGGGGTTGGACTCCGGCCCATATATTTTTTACCACTCACCCGAACATACGTTTGTGTGAGTTGCAGTACACAGGAGGTTGATGATGTGTGAGTAATACCATACACATTAAAGGTTTGAGGGGAACGATTTATAAGCGCGGGAAGGACAGCTACCGAGTGCAACTAAGCCTGGGGCGTAACGCAGAAGGAAAGTATGATGTTAAACGTGAAACTATCAGGGGCACCGAGCAGGATGCGATTAACCTTCTTACCCGTTGGAATGTTGAATATCTGGACAACACCATCACCGCTACTAACCACCAGACGGTTCGGCAAGCCTATGAAGAGTGGATAGAGTTCATTAGGGAATATCGGAAGCCGAACACTCATCGGTTCTACCGCGAACGGTTTGAGACCGACATTTTACCAATGATCGGGCATCGCAGGCTCAAGGATATTAAACTTTCTGATCTCCAGAGACTGATGAAGAAGTACCCAACTAAAGATAGACACAACAAACGCGCTCTTTCGGCATTCTGGGGTTGGTGCAAGAAGAACAAGAAAGTAGTAGAGAATATCTGTCGGGACTTAGAACCCCAAGCAAAACCTAATGAACAGACAGAAGATGATGTTTGGAGTATTGATGAAGTAAAGAAGATGTACAATCACTTAACCTTCAAAAATCTATACGATATCTTCATTGTCTTGGGAGTGGAGTGTGGCCTCAGGCCACAGGAAATCCTGGCATTAACATGGGATGATGTCTTCGAAGATCACCTGGCCGTAGAGAAGGCTGTAGTAGAGCGAGATTCTTTAGAATATATCTTCGGCACCACCAAAGACGGAAAAAACGATACCCAGCCATCACGCCTTTTGTGGCCAATCGGTTGCGCGTTCACAAAGCTGAACAGAACAAAAGAATCATCAAAACCAAGGATTACAATCGAGAGAGCAATTTGATTGTGGCCGATAGTAAAGGGCACGTGCCAGATCTAGCCTATATACGCAAGTACATGCAACGCAAGGCTAGAGAGGCTGGAGTGCCTCCAATACCACCAAAGAACCTTCGCACGACCCACATATCACTACTGAATGATATGGGTATCCCGCTGCCCACTATCCAAAAGCAGGTAGGCCATGCCGAAGGCTCCCGCGTAACCAAGGAACACTACATCCGCAATTATCACGCAAGTTTAAAGCAAGCAGTCATACATCTGCACAATAAGTTGCACGGGCCAGACAGTTAATTTGCCCAATTTTGCCCAATAGACCCCCTGATTTTCCTTTTCGTGAAAAACAAAAAAAGACCGCAACCATCGTTGCAGTCCTGATTTCAAAATGGCGCGCCCGGCAGGATTCGAACCTACGACCTTCTGATTCGTAGTCAAACGCTCTGTCATGAAAAATCGGAATTTTAAGCTCGTTTAGTGAGTAGATGGTGGTTCATATACGACCCCTAACTTCGTTATAAATGAGTGTTTGGGCTTAGATACCACGCCTATTAACTAGTCTGACCCGCCAAGAATCGTTCAACTTCAGCAGCAGAAGGCAGGGAAGGAATCGCTCCCGGACGCGTTACAGCAATGGCGCCAACAGCGTTGGCAAATCTGCAAGCCTCCACTAGAGATTTCCCTTTAGATATTGCCACAGCAAATGCTCCGTTGAAAGCATCGCCTGCTGCCACCGTATCTACTGGCTGTACTGAGAATCCTGATACGTGGGTAGCGCCTGCATTAGAAGCCACCAGCGCACCTTTCTCTGCCAAGGTAAGCACCACTGTTTTCACGCCTTTTTCAAGGAGTGCTTCTGCAGCTTCTTTCGCCCGGTCGATACTTGTAACCTTAACCCCAGTAAGTATCTCAGCTTCGGTCTCATTGGGTGTGAGATAGGTCACTCCTCTGAGGAGTTCATCGTTTAGAGCCCGAGCAGGTGCAGGATTAAGAATAACCGGAACTTGATAACGACCAGCTAGCTCCACAGCATGCTCGATAACAGACATGTCCATCTCAAGCTGCATGATCAGAATGTCGCTATCTTTAATAAGGCTTTCTATCTGAGCAAGGTCTTGAACGCTGTACCGCAGGTTAGCCCCAGGAACCACTACGATGCGATTGTTGCCTGCGTGATCAAGGGTAATGAAGCCCACACCTGTTGCTGCTTGACTGTCGCGTAAAATGTAAGCAGTGTTTATACCTTCAGAAGCGAGAACAGACAAGAACTCATCACCAAAGTCATCAGAACCCACTTTGCCTGCCATTGTAACTGCTCCACCTAAGCGAGCAGCAGCAACCGCTTGGTTTGCCCCTTTGCCTCCAGGAAAACGGTTGAAACTGGTACCGATTATCGTTTCTCCATTTTCTGGAACCCGTGGAGTCCTAACCACAAGATCCATCATGAAACTTCCCACCACCAGGATTTTCGCTTTCTGCTCTGCCATACTCATCGATCTCCTTTGTTCTGCAGATCGGACAACTTTGCACCTAAACTGCCCCCTGGATGATAGCGATGAAAGTCTTCCTCGCTAAACTCCTTTAATATGGATAAAGCAACAGCTAGTGCATCGCCGATCACCATCGTCAAAGTGGTGCTAGTTGTCGGGGCCAGATTCAGATGATCGGCCTCTTTTTCATAGTTGTAAGCCAGGGAAACGTCGCTTAGTTTTGCAAGAGTGGACTCATGGTTAGAAGTAATCGCAATCCGTTTGCACCCAATCTGATCCAATACCGGTACTACATCCAACACTTCTCTCGTCTCACCGCTGTTAGATATCATAACAACCACGTCTCGTTCCTCAATCATACCTGAATCGCCATGAACAGCTTCACATGCATGCACAAAGAAAGCCGGAGTCCCTGTGCTAGACAGAGAAGCGGCAATCTTCTTGCCCACAATTCCGGATTTGCCGACGCCAGTTACTACAACCTTACCTTGGCACTTCTGAATAATCTCTATAGCTTCGGCAAAACTCTCATCGATTTGATCCACCAGCTTGCTGAGTGCTTCAGCTTCAGTTTGGACTACCTGCTTGACCAACTCCACTACACGCATGCTATTCCACCTTCCTCACCATTATCCGACTGCTACTTGCCATAAAAGTGCTCGCTGACCTTAAACCTAAAAATCCCGAACGTCTTATTAAGCCAGTACTCTTAACAGAACAATACCGTCTTTGACATGCAATATCAAGGTTTCATTTTCCACGTTCGCTTTAAGAATACGCCTTCAAGCAGGCAGTTCCTTTGCTAACGTAGTTAGTGTTGGTATGACTCTTACTCCGGTCACAAGTCTCTCTTAAAAACGCATCAATGACCGTAGTTTTCATGTACATGGCTGTGCGTATCGTTCTCGTGTCCAAACAACGAACAGGATAGAACGAATGAAATGTTAAAAGCGCTGCCCAAACTGGACAGCGCTCTGTTGTATTGTAGAAACCGGGAAGACTCCGTCGACGTAAACGCAGTAACTGTGTGGTCTGTTAATCTCAATCACCTTACGTCTGTAGGAGTTTTAGTATTCTGCTTTTTTCAAATACAGTCTGTAAGCCAGTATTAAAACCAGGATGTTGTACAGAGCCCCGATAAGGAGATACAGCGGAAAACTTAAGTTTGCCGTTCCTTCAAAAGGCATAAACTCCACATACATACCTCTGAGCGCCCAGAAGTTCGGGAACACACCCAAAAGATACTGAAGGCGTCCCTGGAAAGACTGAAGAACCATCAAAGCCGGAACCAAGGCCAAGATACCGGTGCCCTTAATCATGGCAAAGCCCTCCACCTTGTTCTTGGCAACAGCCGCTTGCAGTAGACCTAATGCTGGAGTAAAAAGCCCGTTGACTAACGCAAAAGCAATCATGTGCGACAATTCTATCCTGTCGAAAAGGGAGTACCCCATAATCACGTATTTGTCCCCAGCAATGAGCTTAGTGCCCACCAGAATTACAATAATGCCAATAACCGACATGAAATAAATGTAGGTCATTTTGAACTTCAGATACCCTGAAACTCCACCTGGTGTCACTGCGATGCTTTTTAACGTGTTCTCGTCTTTGTGCTCCAAAAGCAAGAACGTAGCCATGGCGCCAATAAAAAACGAACTGAATGCCAAAATGATAATCAGAAAGAGCATCGTGGCGGCTTTGAGCATAACCTCCTGCATCAAATCCAACGATCCAAAGATTTTAGGAAACACATATCCTGACAAAACTAAGATAATGAGCGGGAACAAGCACATATAGAAGTTCAGAGGGTCGCGAAAAATGGTTTTTGCTTCGTACTTTAAAAGTCCGAGGAGTTTTTTCATGTCAGACTACCCCCTTACGGCATTGCTCTTGAACTGGGGATACACAACGAATCTGAAAAGCCCTACGGTAAGTAGTACCAGATATACGCTACCAAAAACAGTCATAGTTAGATTGAACTCGCCTTTCACTGCTGAAGTCAAAAGGTGGTTGGCACTGTGCGAAGGCGACAGCATCAACAGCCATTCGTACTTAGCGTCGATCACTCCCAAGCTAAAAAGCACAGAAGGTATGGTAAAAACGAACATGTAAGCCATAAGGAAACCGAGCATGGTGGTAAAGTCTTTGCTTGCAAGAGACATTACAAAACCGATGGCGGCATGAGCGGCACCTGCGATGAGCACAACTGCAAGCAAAGCTGCGTAATTGAAGGTTATTCTATGAATCACAAAAAGTGCCACAGATACTATAAGTGCCGACTCTAGTGCCAGCACCAGAGATGCTATGGTTTTAGCTACAAGAACTGCCCATGGAGACACTGGCAATACCATCATAGTCTTAATTGTTCCGTCCTGCTTTTCCAGGTGATGAGAAGCTCCAAGGAGCAAAATAGACATGGCTGCTACGTCCACAAATATCACAAGGGGAGTTAACTGACGTGCTTCAGCTCCAGAGACAAACAAAAACAATATGACCCAAAGCACGGAGGTTGCAAGGCTTACAGGAAGGATCTTGTACCGTATGAGCCTCTTCACTTCGCCTGCAGTTAGCTTGATCAGGCTGTTCACTTCAGATCAACTCCTGTCACGACAATGAAGATCTCTTCCATGGATGTCTCGCCACTGTGTATGGTTTCGATGGTCTTGGTCTTTAAGAGTTTGGCAAAGTCTTCGTCGTCGCCAATTCCGTCGAGAGGGAAAGTTGCGCTGGCTAATTCGCCGTTTTCCCTGTACTCTACCTTAACTTCCCGTTTGCCGTACTTCAGCTTAAGATCTCTAGGAGTTGATACTTCCACAAGCTTACCATTTACACAGAATCCAATCCGGTCGCAGAGCTGCTCTACATCGTTCATCAAGTGTGTAGTGAGAAACACCGTTCCTCCGCTGTCACGGTATTCTGCGATTATTTCCTTGACAATCATAGCGTTTTTAGGATCGAGACCGTTTGTCACCTCGTCCAAGAATAGCACTCTCGGTTTGTTCAGCATAGCGCGAACGAAGTTCAAACGCACCTTCATTCCTTTAGAATACTCCCCTACCTTCATGTCGCGGTATTCCCAGATGCCAACTCTTTCCATCAGCGCTTTGATGTCTGCAGTCTTCTTGTAAAATCCTGAAAAGAACTTCAAGTTTTCCATTGCTGTTAACTTGGTGAAATGCACGGGGACTTCAAAACCTACGCCGATGTCTTCATAAAACTCGGGGCCCAAGCTTTTAAGGTCTTTCCCGAAGTATTCAATGCTACCCTGGTAGTCTTCAAGAAGCCTGATTAAAATCTTTTGCGTCGTAGACTTACCTGCACCTGAAGGCCCAAGCAAACCGAAGATCTCGCCTTCACGGACCTCAAAACTGATTCCTTTAATCGTGTCTTCTTTTGCAGTGGGATACCTGAACGTCAAGTCCTCCACCTTAAACGCAACTCCCAATGTATGTCCCCCTCTCACGAAAATAAAGAGCAACTTCAGCTCTTGCTGTTAAAAACTTTATCCCTTTTTCCCGCCAATGCCGCGCTCCATCATGTCGACTGCTTTAATGGCTGCATCAAGAATCTCTTTGGGATCGCTGCTCGAAACCAGCTTATAGAGATTGGAAAACACGATCTCAATGATCCCCACCACAAACTCAGGAGAATACCTGTCATCGATTTCTCCAGATGCGATTGCTTTTTGGATGTATTCGTAAAAAGCCCGACTGTAGTCGTAGTACGGGAAAAACTCATAGAGGCGTTCTCGAAATTCCGTACTTTCCTCCATCAACCTGCTGAACAGATGCTGTAAGCGTTCATCTACTGGCAGCATGAAATTCATGGTGCTCTTCATGACGTCCCTGAGGGCGTTAAAAAATCCTCCGCTCTCGTCTGACTTCTCCTGAAGAACTGGGAAAAAGTACGAGACCTTCTTTTTGACGATGAGGTCGATAATCGCCAAATACAAGCCGTATTTGTCACCGAAGTGGTGATAAAAGCTACCTTTGCTCATCCCGGACTTCTTCAGAATCTCATTGAGGGATGCTTCCTCGTACTTCTTAGCACAAAACTCATCAAGGGCAGCATCAAGGAGGTTTGGAAACTTCGGCAACGGGTTGCTTTCCCCTATAAGCAGTTGATAGTCATACTTCCTTTTCATAGAAACCCCCTTCCCAAAAATGAAACAATCTGTTCTGTACATTCCAAACGCGTGTAGCAATTCTTAGTGACTTGTCTAGACCGCCTGGTCTAGACCACCTAGTCTAAAAATGCTCCAAGTTTTTGCTCTCGTCAATAGCGTTTTTGGACGTAACGGCGCTTCCTTCAGAAAATCCCAGTTAGGAGACGATCTGTTAGGCTAAAACAGTCAAACGTGACATTTTCTCTGTTTTGGCAGGTACACCAAGAAACATCGCAGTTGGCTCTTAACTCTAGCCCAAAATATCAAATCCCTATACAACAAAACGCCGTCCCTTGTTGGACGGCGTTTCATTCAGAGCGTTCATTAGACGTTGCGCTCTGCAATCATCTCTTTAACTTTCATCAGACGCGTCAGGTTTGCACGTTCATTCTCGTCGAGTTTCATGGTAATGAACTTGATTGTCTCCTTCAGCTGAGGAATCATAACATGCTCCAAAGCATTCACGCGTCTTCTAGTTTTTTCGATTTCGTTGGCCAAGAGATCGCAGGTTTTTTCTATCTCTGCCAAGCGGATCAAATCGGGTAAAAGCTTTGCCAGACCGGCAATAGCACCATCAAGTTGAGGACTGGTCTGAACCAGACCGTAGGAAAGCACAGCTTCTTTAAGGCTTTCCTCGCCAATTGTAAACTTAGGTACGTGTACCGACATGATGTTCCGTCTCTCTACGTCGATCTCGGCCTTCCTTGCAGGATACATCAACGCCTGCTCCATCATCTCCGGAGACATGACGCCCCGTGCAAGGGCAAACTCTGAGAGAGCCGCTGTCAGCTCTTTTTCTACTTTCTGCCTCAGCGCTGCGTTCTCCCTGACCAAGATGATAAAACGGCGCATCATCTCGTCCCGTTTGTCCTTCATCAGTTTGTGACCGCGAACTGCCACTGCAAGGCGTTTCTTAAGCCGCGACAGTTCCATGCGGGTGGGGTTTACGCGTAATATAGCCATTAGGCACCCCCTACTTCCGAATCCTCAACTGGCAGATATTTATCCAGCATTTCATCGCGAATACGCTTGAGTTCTGCACGCGGAAGTATCTTGAGCAGTTCCCAACCGATGTTCAGGGTAGTCTCAATATCTCTGTCGGTTGTGAATCCTTGATTGATATACTGCTTTTCGAACTCTTCAGCAAATGCTGCAAACAGCTTATCAGTATCGGAAAGGGCAGCTTCGCCCAAGATAACTGCGAGCTCTTTCGCTTCCTTACCGCGCGAATACGCCGCAAAAAGCTGGTTCATAGTAGGAGCGTGATCCTCACGGGTTTTGCCCACACCGATACCCTTGTCCTTCAAACGAGAAAGGGAGGGCAGAACGTCGATCGGTGGAGCGATGCCCCTGCGATGCAGCTCACGGCTAAGAATAATTTGTCCTTCAGTAATATAACCGGTAAGGTCCGGAATTGGATGGGTCTTGTCGTCTTCTGGCATGGTTAGAATTGGAATCAGCGTAACCGATCCGGGTTTACCTTTAATTCGTCCTGCACGTTCGTAAATCGTGGCAAGGTCTGTGTAGAGATATCCCGGATAGCCCCGACGACCTGGAACTTCTTTACGGGCAGCCGAAACTTCTCTCAAAGCTTCGGCATAGTTTGTCATGTCGATCAAGATAACCAAGACATGCATGTCTTTCTCAAATGCCAAGTACTCTGCAGCGGTGAGCGCGATACGCGGTGTGGCGATACGCTCGATCGCAGGGTCATTGGCCAGGTTTACAAACAGCACAGCTCTTTCAATGGCACCGGTTGTACGGAAGTCATTGATGAAGTAGTCAGCTTCTTCGAAAGTGATGCCCATAGCACCGAAAACAACGGCAAAGTTAGATTCTTCTCCGCCTAAAACTTTCGCCTGTCTTGCAATCTGGGCAGCAAGTGCAGCGTGGGGAAGTCCCGAGCCGGAGAAAACCGGCAATTTCTGACCGCGAACCAGTGTGTTTAATCCGTCGATAGCACTGATACCGGTCTGAATAAACTCGTTCGGATAGTCTCGGGCGGTGGGGTTTAGTGGCGTGCCGTTAATGTCCAAACGGCTTTCGGGAATAACCTCTGGCCCGCCATCGCGAGGTCTTCCCAATCCATCGAAGACCCGTCCCAACATGTCAATAGACACGCTGAGTTCAATACCCCGGCCAAGAAACCTTGCTTTGGCAGTAGAGATTTGAAGCCCCTGGGCGCTTTCGAAAAGCTGTACCAGCGCCTTGTCTCCGTTTATCTCTAGAACCCTTCCTTGGCGGATTTCGCCATTCGTCTGCTCGATTTCCACAAGTTCTTCGTATTTTACGCCCTCTACACCTTCAACGAGCATCAGGGGGCCAACTACTTCACGAATGTTGCGGTATTCTTTCAGCATACTACTACACCTCCCCCTCAACCAGCGCTGCCATTTGACTGGATAGTTCTGCTTCTATTTGATCAAACTTCTCGAGTTCTGACTCCAAGATATATTTCATGCGGCCGATCTGCTCGCGAACAGGCAGCCCAATGACTTCAGAAAGAGTAGCTCCAGCATCGAGAGCTTGATTGCCCTTTTCATAGAACTGCATGATGATCCGCATCATGCGGTGTTGCTTCGTCAAAGACGTAAAAGTATCTATGTCGTCGAAAGCGTTTTGATGCAGAAAATCTTCGCGAATCGAGCGAGCTACTTCCAGAGTCAATCTGTCACGCCACGACAAGGCATCGATACCTACCAAACGAACGATTTCGTTGAGCTCTGCTTCCTGCGAGAGGATGCGCATAAACTCTGTTCTGAGCCTGGTCCATTCAGGAGCTACGTTGTTTTCGTACCACTCGCCAATGCGGTCTACATACAGAGAATAGCTCTGTAGCCAGTCAATAGCTGGGAAGTGCCTTGCATAAGCCAAAGAAGCACTAAGACCCCAGAAAACTTTAACGATACGCAGGGTAGCTTGGCTTACCGGCTCCGAAAAGTCTCCGCCTGGAGGTGAAACAGCACCGATAGCTGTAATCGCACCAGATCGGTTCTCTGTTCCCAAAGTGCGGACCCAACCAGCTCGTTCGTAGAACTCAGCAAGACGGCTGGAAAGGTATGCCGGGTAGCCTTCTTCACCGGGCATTTCTTCCAAACGTCCGCTCATCTCTCTAAGAGCTTCTGCCCAGCGCGATGTGGAGTCTGCCATTACGGCTACTTTATATCCCATATCGCGGAAGTACTCCGCAATAGTAATACCTGTGTAGATGGAAGCCTCTCGAGCGGCAACTGGCATGTCCGAAGTGTTGGCGATAAGCACTGTGCGCTTCATTAGCGACTCGCCTGTACGCGGGTCGCGGAGTTCGGGGAACTCGTTCAAAACGTCCGTCATCTCGTTACCGCGCTCGCCGCAGCCGATGTAAACTACAATATCTGCGTCGGCCCACTTGGCCAGCTGATGTTGAACAACGGTTTTCCCAGATCCGAAAGGTCCGGGAACAGCTGCAACGCCGCCTTTTGCCACAGGGAAGAGAGCATCAATGATGCGCTGTCCTGTAACCATAGGTTCTGTTGGTGCCAATTTTTCAGCATACGGTCTGCCAATACGCACCGGCCAGCGCTGCATAAGTGTCAGCTCTTTTTCCGTTCCATCTGCAAGCTTTACTTTTGCGATGGGCTCTTCTACAGTGTACTCTCCTTCTGGAGCAATCCACTGAACGACACCTGACACCTTAGGCGGCACCATGATGCGATGTTCAACTACTGTTGTCTCGTTAACGATTCCCAGAATGTCACCAGCGGTAACGCTGGCTCCAACCTCTACGCGTGGGTGAAACTGCCACTTTTTCGAGCGGTTCAGCGCTGGCACTTGTACCCCGCGAGCAATTCTATCTCCCACCTGGTCGCGAATGCGATCCAGGGGACGCTGAATTCCATCAAAGATGGACTCGATCAAACCTGGTCCAAGTTCCACCGACAGCGCGCTGCCGGTAGAGTATACGGGCTCTCCAGGTCCTAAGCCCGCTGTTTCTTCATATACCTGAATACTTGCGCGATCGCCGCGCAGTTCGATTATTTCACCAATAAGGCCTCGTTCGGATACCCTAACCACATCGAAGAGTCTGGCATCGGCCATTCCCTCTGCGATAATCAGTGGTCCGGCAACCTTGATAATCCTTCCCTGGCTCATTCAGCATTACCCTCTTTCGTTAACAGAATATCAACCCCAACTGCCTTTTCGACATTGGCATGGATCCTGCTCATTCCGTAGTTGTTGCTGCCGCGGCTGCCGGGGATCGGTATAATAGCTGGTAACATCTCTTCCCGATAGCGGGATATCTGTTCAGGAATCGCAGCCGCCGCGTCTTCGGTAATAAATATCACCGCGTACTTTTCCATAGCCAATTTGCGTACTGCTGCCGAAACTTCCGCTTCAGTTTGGGTAGGTATAACTGTCAGCCCCAAGGCCTTAAATGCCAATACCACATCTTTTTCTCCGACTGCCGCCATCTTAGTTCGCATAACCCTCACGCAACCTTTCCTCGAGCAATGCTGACGGGAATCCTGACAGTCGTGCTGAAAGAATAAGCCGAACTGCTGTAGCTTCACGCTCCCGTGCTAAAAGATACCCTACTACAGGCAAGACGCTCAGCGGATCGTAGCGATGAGGTCGAATTATCGAGAGCAAGTAGTCCTCGCGCAGCTTTTCCAAGAACGCCAAACCGCTTCCGCTTTGATAGGCTTTAAGACCTTTAATCATCTGCGAAGCGTATGGTTTCCCAGCGACAATCTGACTCAAAAGCTCAGGGTGTTCCACAAGCTTCAGAACATCGTCAGCTCGAAGTTTCCCGCCCTCCACTAGTAACGGTTCGGCAAAATCCGCTCCCCGTCCCATTTCTCGAACTCTAAGGGCGATCAAGATGTTGACCAGATCCGCTTTGTCGCTGAAGTACTGTTTGATCGCTTCGGTTTTGGAATGCGCAAGACGACGGTTGATAAAACGATACATCGCCCGATCAAGTTCGCCATCGATCTTGACTGGATCTATATCAGAGGAAAGAATTACCTCAAGTTTTGCGGCACTCTCCCTCAACTCTGCAATGGGAATTTCGTGATAATTACCATTTTCGACGCAGGCGCGCAAAAGCTCCCTGGGTATCAAACCGTTAGGCGATAGTTCGAAGGAAATGTTCTCCCCAAGGGCTTTAGCTTTGAAAAGGGTCTTTAGATTGTGAACATCATACTCGATGAAAAAACAGTCCGTGACTTCTGGCTCTGGGGTGTTTTGACGCACGAATTCGTATGCCTCTGCAATTCGGTTAGCAGCGATTTTTTCCACATCGGATTGAGAGTAGGCGTCGCCCCAACCCAACTCTGCCAGAGCACGGTAAAACTCATCAACAGTCTGGGTTGCCAGTAAGCGATCCAAACCTGATTTACCCAATAGTCCGCGTTCCATGACGCTGATGCGTCCCGCGGCATATGGATGGCTTTGTTTTGCCAAGGTTAAACCTCCTTGCTTCGAGCAGACTTACTTATCCGTGTGTGGAAACAAAATCGACGCGACCTCGTTCTCCAGTTCGACTTGCTTCATGGTCAATATGGCTGCAAAAGTACAGTTTGTCTCAACCCCGCCGCTAGACAGGATGCAACCGGCGCCGATTTCTCTTCTCTCTTTAGAGAGCTTTAAGTCGCCAGCCTTACCAGAAGCCCGCAGCTCTTTATTGATGCTTGTAATAAACTGCTCGGTAAACACATCCTCGCTCTTGGGATCGATAATGATCTCTTCATCGCCTTTTGCTTGAAGAAGCAGGGTGCGCATGAACCTTTGCACCTGATCTACAGGAAGTGACTGCATCTTCTCTAAAGCTTTTTCGAAAGCGAGTTTGATAACATCTCTCTTCATTGCCAAATCGAGCTTGCGCTCTTCGAGTTGCGCCATGCTCAACATGCGCTGGTGCTGCACAGCAGCGTCGTTTTTGGCCTTTTCCAACGCTTTCTGTCGTTCTTTGGCAAACTCATCCTGCTGCGCCTTCCGTCTTTCTTCAATGCGACTTTGGGCGTTGGCAAGCATTTGGGCAGCGTCGGCTTTCGCATCATCCAATATCTTTTTGACAATCGGTTCTACCGTCATCACGCAGCCCTCCTTCTTATTTCTCCACTGTCATCTGTGAACTTATAGTGCGACGAACCAAACCAGTAAGAAGGAAGCCAAGAATGCTAGAACTGCGTAAGTCTCAACCATAACGGTCATGGTAATACCGCGACCACCCAGTTCAGGGTTGCGTCCAGTCATGGTAATACCGGCAGCGGCCATTTGACCCTGGTAAACGGCTGAGAGACCACCAACTATTGTAATCGGTAAGCAACCGAGGAAGATCTGGAGCCCTTGTGTCAATGAAAGGTCAATCATTCCGCCAAGGAAACCAGTCTTAATGAGCACGATAAATGCAATCAAGAAACCATAAACGCCTTGTGTACCAGGAAGCAGTTGCATAACCAATACTTGACCAAATGTATCTGGATTCTCACTGACTACACCTGCGCCTGCTTGACCCGCAGTGCGAACAGCTTTTGCCGAACCCAAACCTCCACCAAGTACTGACAATCCTGCACCAACTAGGGCTAAAATCTGTCCCCATGCTAAATTCATATACAGTTCCCCCTATACTTAAAGTGATTTATATTCTAGGCTAACGCCAAAACAAACTAAGACAAAGAGTCCTCTTTGACTTGCATATACTTAGTGACTACCTTCAAAGGACGGAAAGTGCGACCACCCGCTTCGTAGAACTTGCTGAAAAACTCAATGTACTGTAGACGGCTGGCATGGACAAATGCACCTAGTGCGTTGATAAAGAGGTTAAATGCATGTCCCACTAGTAGGAAAGCAGCACCAAGAACAAACCCGATGGGGTTGCCCATGATCATGCCTGCAACCGTGTTGAAAACCATACCGATAATGCCTGTGGCAAGTCCCATACCGAAGAGACGGGCATAACTCAAAATATCGCTCAAGTAACCAGATAGATTATACAGTGAGCCAAGTCCACTCAAGAGCTTCTTGAGAGGTCCGCCTTGTGCGTTCCTTCCTGCAGTCAGGGCTAAGCCGCCTACACCAATAATTGACAGAACCTTGCCGACACCGGCCAGCTGAGGCACTGCAAGCATTGGAAGGCCGAACAGCGTCAGAACCCACAAGCCCTGATCCAAAATGGCATCTAAAACCTTTCCGCGCTTGATGTTCATGTAGGCTGCAAAGCCAAGGCCCGCTAGCAGATGGATGAAACCTACTCCGAAGCACAGTCCGAGCATCAGAAGAGGTTCGTCCATAGGAGCAAAGAGCCAAGGAGTTATTTCGATACCGAAAATACCTCCAAACATGAATCCCCAAAAAGCGGTTGCTACTCCGCCGAGAATCAAGATCCCAGCGATCTGCTTTATCATGCCTTGAGGCTTCATGAACTTAAGGAATAGTGCAGCTAGAATGCTCATGATAATGCCGTAGCCGGCATCGCCCACCATCATACCGAACAAAAGCACGAAAAACGGGCCCATGACCGTCGTTGGATCAAATCCCTTGTAGGATGGCAGAGAGAACATCGCCACGACGCCTTCGAACTGTGAAGCAAACCACTTGTTCTTCAACAGCACCGGTGGTTTGTCGTCATCTTCCGGATCGGCGACCTCCAGGACGGTGTTTGGCGAGATCTTCTTAATCTCTTTTTCCAAAGCAGGCACTTTCTCAGCTGGCACCCAGCCGTGCATAAGGAACGCCTTCTCGGTGCAGAGCAGTCTTTGAGTAGCACGCAGGCGATCTCTTTGGATCAGTTCTAAGTCGTATGCAGCCTCAAGCGCAGGTAGATATTGGGCTAGACTCCGCTTTTCCTCCGACAGAGTCTGAGATCGTCTGTTGAGCTTAGCTAGTTCAAGCTCGAGCATGCGGATGTTATTATCAAAAGTACCCTGAATGCCGGAGAAATGGGCTCTTGCAAAGCCCGCTTCCTTGAAGATGGGAGCAAGACTTTCACTATCGTCCTTGTGGTTTACAACCAAAACGTTGACCCCCGAGCGGTCCCTGGACAGCACCTCAACTACTGCCCCTGATGCTGTCATCTGCTCCACAAAGTAGTCAGCCTTAAACTTCTCTACAATACCTAGCTGAACGTGGCAGTGTTCTGTATCCTTCACCTGTTCTACGGGGATGGTCAACTCTCTCCAAGGCTGCCACTGCTCAATCTGATTATCGATGCGAGCTCTGCTTCCCCGTATCTCCAACAGGTTGCGTTCGATCTCTTCTAAACGAGAAAGCACCGAACTCAGCTGTTCTTCCTCGACCAGACTGGGGTCTAAAACGGGTTTTTCAGCAAACAAACCGCCTTTTTTCTCGCCGTAGCCAGCAAGGGCTTTGATGGCACTTTCAATCTGAGCCAACCTCTTTTCGGATGCTTCAAGGGCCTCTGAATCTGCTGCAAACGCCTGCAGCTCTTCATCGTCATGTTCTGAGATCTCTATGCATCCCATTTTCTGCATGCTCGTAAGCAGTTTTTCACAATCTTCGCGCATAGCCACCAGTGTGACTTTCTTCATTTCAACGATGGCCATCTGATCACGATCCTTTCAGGACACGATCTATGATGAGATCGCACGCTTGGGGAAGGCGGTTCAGCGCCTCCGCGCGTACTGCTTCACGCTGTTCAGCTCTCTGTGCCCTAATGCTATCAATCTCGTCCTGTGTTTTCTGCTTCTCTTGCTCAAGAAAAGCTTGTACACTTTGCCTGGTCTCTACTACAGCCTTCTGTGCTTCGGCGGACAACGTTTCTTCTGCAGCTTTGATCACTTCTCTTACATCTTCTGCAGCTTTTTCTCGTATTTCAGCAGCTTCCTGCTCCGCCTGTTTAATCCTATTGAGAACTTCCAATGACAACTAAATCCCACCTTTCTGCTTCAGAGTGTGCGTTGTCGTTTGTATGGAACACAGTTTGCACTTAAACCAAGGCAATACTAACTGAAGGGTATGCCAATAGAAAGACGACTGTCTCTCCTACCCTTTACATAATACTTATGAACTTATCCTTTGTATTCAAAACCGGCACTCCGGTGTTTGTAACAGCTTCCATCTTATAAACTCCTGCCGGTTATTGAACATTCTCCTGTAATATACTACCATAATCTATAGACCCTTAGCCAAGTACCTTCCGGTATGTGCTGCACAGGCAGAGCGATTGACACACCGTAAGTGTTTCGCGGCTTTTCAGTTTTATCCTTTTTTGTCAACTGTAGTTGGGTTCTACACCAGAACGATGTAGGAATCCGTTCGGCTTCTTGTTTGAAAAAGCATACGATGAAACCATATAATCATACATTACAACAAATCGGCCCTTTGAAACCCTTACGACCGGCAAACCTTCTCGTTCTGGGGTTGGATCGGTTTTCCAACAATCCGATTTTTAAACATCACTGCCTTTTATTATAGCATAGAACTCCTGAATTGTACCTCTGTTGTATACACGGAAGAAGCAAAACTCGATGTTTGTTTCAGCTTTTAGACCAATGGTGTGCCTTGAAGCAGCAGAAGAGGTCTCGCTTTCGACAGCGTAGGTCCCCGCACATACGGACCGCTCATATGAAACCTCTCCTTTAGAACAGGTGACTGTTTATCGCACTTGTTTAGGCCTTGAACCTGCACAAAGACTTTACTCCCCATTTGGCAGGATTCTCCAAGGACAACATTGAACTTTAATTTGGCTAAATTTCCGATGTTGTTAAAATGTCGGTGTTAGGTACAAAATACAGACAGAATACGTTTGCAGGAATTTCCAGCGTCAGCTGATCTAGTTTTTACGTCGATTTGAAAGGATGAACTTTATGGCGAATTTTCTTGGAGAACCGCTAAAGGCTTTTTTGCAGGAAGTTGCGGATGTCGTTGTGGTTGCCTTCTTTATCATCTTCTTCATCGCCCAGTCTTTTATCGTTGACGGCCATTCGATGGTGCCAACCCTCCAACATAAGGAACGCTTAATCGCTGAGAAGATCTTTTACTATTTTGCCGGCCCAAGACGCGGCGACATCGTTGTCATCAAGGATCCCGTCGACCACAATCGCTACTGGGTAAAGCGCATTATCGGCATCGCAGGCGACACCATAGAAATCCGTAACGGCGTAGTTTATCTGAACGGCTCTAAACTTCCCGAAAACTATGTTGCAGAGCCTATTCGCATCCCCCAAGAAAAGACCTATGAAGTTCCCGAAGGCCACATCTTCGTCATGGGAGACAACAGAAACAACTCCAATGACAGCAGGTTCATCGGCCCAATCCCCGAAAGCGACATTATGGGCCATGCAGTCTTCATCTACTGGCCGCTAAACAAGATCAAAGTACTTTCTCGACCAGAGATCTTCAAAGGACTATAGAATTCAGGCGATCTAGCAATAGATCGCTTTTTTACTGCCCAGTGCATTGGATAGGCCTGTAAAACCGTTGAACGAGAAAAGTTCGGTGCCGGTTTTGTACTCCGTGAAAGAGTAAAGCCAACGCTTGCTTTCGTCCATGTGGATCTCCTCGAGTCCACTGCCAGCTTGCTTTGTTACTCGGAATAGCCAGAGTACCATTGGTTTTTCAAACAAAAAAACAGCCTCAAAGCCGTTTAGGCTTTTGAGGCTGTACTTTTATGCTGCATTGGGAAGTGGAGATTCCATGCCCAGTGCTTTCTTTATCTCCAGTACTGCTCTGTGCAGCTGGGTATCTTCATCTCTTCTTTCAGGTATGAGCGGAACAAAGTCTCTTTCTGCCTCTTCGGACAGGAGTACCTCGATATCAGGGGTAACACCGGTGCCGTGGATAGCGATGCGACCTGCCGTTAGATACCTCTGGGTAGTTAGAGACAGTGCTCCTCCGCCAAACAGCGGAAAAATCGTCTGTACCAGTCCCTTTCCGAAGGTCTGCTGGCCAATAACCAGCCCGATCTTACGGTCTTTGAGGAATCCCGAAAGGATCTCCGATGCAGAAGCGGACATGTTATTCACCAGGCAAACCACAGGATAGTCCTTCACGTCTCCGGTTTTAACGACACTTATCTCTCTCACTACACCAGTTCTCCGTTCTTCATAGAGAACCGGTCCCGAGTTGGCAAACATGCTCGCTATCTCGACGGCAGCATCCAAAAGGCCTCCGGGATTATAGCGGAGATCGAGAACCAAGCCCTGCATTCCTTCGCTTTCGAGCTGCTCAAGCTGAGTCCTCAGTTCGCTAGGTGTTCTGCCACCAAACGATGAAATGCGGACGTAACCGATACCTTCTTCCAGCATCTCTCCGGAAACGGTGGGCATTTCAATGATCTTGCGTACAATCTCGACCTCGTACTCCTTCTCCGTTTCTGGGCGGTAGAGAATAACTTTTACTACCGTATCGGGATCGCCGCGGAGAAGGTTTGCTGCTTCTTCTGTAGTCATGCCCTTGGCGGACTTCCCACTGATATAGCGAAACTCATCACCAGGTCTAAGTCCTGCTTCATAGCCGGGAGAGCCGGGAAAAGGATCGACGACAATTACTTTATCTCCCTCAGCCAGGCCGATAATCACGCCGATGCCCCCGTAGACTCCTTGAGTTTGAATCCTCATCTCATTGTACTCGTAGGGAGTCATGAAGTAGCTGTACTTGTCATCGAGGGTCTCCTCAAGCATACCGTTAATCGTTCCTGTCTGGCTGTAATTGTCCAGTAGACTGATGAAGCTCACATCCTCAATGTACTGCGTTTTTACCAAAGCAGCCACTTGTAGAAGTGTAAGCAGATCTTCATCTGGCGGAAGCTCTGCATTGACTCCGCGGACAAAGCCAATGATGCCTCCGACGATGACCAGGACTATTAAAACAATCGCTAGTTTGCGGTATTTCATTGTAAGCACTCTCCCATCTAGTTCCTGCAAGAGACCAAAGGTGCAGATTGTTTCTACCCTTAATTGTATTAGGAACTAGCTTGTTTCAATCCTAGCAAATTACTCAACGGGAAGCCATCCCCATGGATTGACTGGATCGCCGTTGGAGCGGATTTCGAAGTGCAGGTGAGGACCAGAGCTCATACCGGTGGAACCCACCAGAGCAATGACCTGACCCTGCTTCACCTTATCTCCAGCTTGGGTCAGGAGCTTGGAAGCATGACCGTAAAGGGTAGTAATATTATTACCATGAGAAATCACCGTAGTCAACCCGTACCCTGAAACCCAGCCGGCAAGAATAACCGTGCCGTCTGCTGCAGCTTTAATGTCTGTTCCCTGAGCAGCAGCAATATCTATCCCTGTGTGCATGCGGTTTTCATTGAGAATCGGATGAAATCTCCAACCGTAATCTGAGGAGATGCGTCCCTTCAAAGGCCAGATCATACTGATGGTCTTCTTCACGCCATCCTCTTCCAGGGTTTTCTCCTGCAGGCGGCGGATAGCATCGCCAAGTTCTTGGGAGGCTTTTTCCATTTCTCGAAGAGCTCTGTCATACTCTGCTCTTTCCTGCTCGATCTTCTGCAGGGCTTGCTTCTTCTCTTCGATGTTCTTTTTAATCTGCGCTTCGTTTGCTTGGAGCTGTTTCTGAGTGTTTTCCAGCTCCTTTTTCTTCTTCTGAACTTCGGCAGTTTTGGCCTGCAGGTCTTTGATGATCTCCTGATGCTCTTTATACACTACGTTCAACTCATTGATAGTCTCCATGTCACCTTTGATCATCTGCCTAATCTGGTGAGATCGCACCCAAAACTCCGAAATGCTATCTGCAGAAAACAGGAAGGACCACCAGCCCTGGGCATTGATCTTTTGCATGTTCCTAAAGCTTGAGCTGGCCTTTTCCCGCAATGCTTCCAATTTCTTTTCGCTTTCTGCGAGCTCTTGCTGCCTCTTTTGCATTTCTTTTTCTAGAGTCGCCAGTTCGTCAGAGACTTTTTGGATGGCAGCGTTGATTTGTGCCTTTTCGGCATCTAGTTTTTCCAGAGTTTTGTCCAAATCGTTGAGATTCGTCAGGATCTGCTGCTGCTTTTGGCTGCTAGCCTCTAAAGACGCTCGAACCTTCTCCATCTCTTTTTTGAGGTTTTCAAACTGTTCGGCAGTTTGCTTAATAGAAGTCTGGGCCAAAGCAGAAGCAGCAACAGCTACAATCAACAACAGTATAGCTATTCTTTTGGCCAATATCTTCTAACCCCCCATATGCTGCCGATTAAACCCATGGTAGTACCTAAAATAAGACCAGCGGTTATCAGACCGTATCGGACCGACTCTAAGGTTCTAAACGGAAGATAGGGCATGGCTTGAGCTGCCCAGGACGCAAATGAGTTGTAGCTGGTGAGGATAATCAAAAGGGCAGCTACAGAACTCAAAAATCCCAGCACCGTCCCTTCCCATAGGAATGGGCCAACGATGTAGAGAGGGCTGGCTCCTAAGAGCTTCTCCAGCAGGATCTCCGGTTTTCTTATCGCAAAGCTCAACCTGAGGGTGTTAGCCACAACAAGAAGAATTGCAGTAGTTAAAATGAAAAACAGTAAGAAGCCAAACCCGCCGATAAACCTCTGCAGATTAAGCAGAGTGTCTGTAGCCTGACCTCCGTAGATGACCTCATCTACCTCGGGCATAGCTTTGAGCTTCTCCACGATCTCCGGTATAAGCTGGGAATCCTCTGCTTTCAGCGCATAACTCGCCTGTAGAGGGTTATCTGTCAAAATCCCTTGGAAGTACTCGCCGTACAGAGGATAGCTATCGGTCATCTCTTTCATGGCCATCTCGGGAGTAATGAAGGTGAACTGAGTAATTCCCGGTAGTGTTTCAATCTGATTTACTCTTTGATTTTTGACTAAAAATGCTCTGATTTCCAAATTGTTTAAGAGACTGCTAGTTAAAGTCAACACGTTCAACCACGTAAGTGCAAAGAAGCCAAGGACAACCAATGCTATGGTTACTGTCACAAACGCGGCAACAGTGGAACCCTTATGTCGCCAAAGGTTACTTAGGCCTTTGCCAATCTGTCTAAGACCTGTAGCCGCTTTCATCGTATTCCCTCCCAAAAACGAACACTGCCATCTTTGATGAAGTACGCAGGAAGGTTGGTTTTCTCAACCAACTCCCACTCATGAGTTGCCATAAGTATAGTGATTCTACCTGTCCTGTTCAAGGAAACAAGTAAGTTGAAGATTTCGGCTGCAGTCGGAGGGTCCAGCTGCGCCGTAGGTTCGTCTGCCAAGATCAGTTCGGGGTTGGCCACGAGTGCTCTAGCCAAAGACACCCGCTGCCTTTCACCTCCGGAAAGCTGATGGGGGTATGCGCGGCTCCTGTTGCCCAGACCGATCACTCTCAGAATGGCGTTCACTTTCTCTTTGATCTTCTTTCTGGACAGTTCTTGAATCTCCAGTGGCAGAGCAACATTCTCGAAAACCGTCTTGTAATCGAGGAGCCTGTCCTCCTGAAACACGTACCCGATCTTTCGCCTCCAAGCGGCCTTTTGGCTCTTGGACCATTTGGTAATATCCTGCCCCTTGATGTAGACTTGACCTCTTGTGGGTTTTATTTCGCCGGTGATCATCTTTAGCAGCGTGGATTTACCTGCCCCCGTAGACCCCAACAAAAACGCGAACCCGCTTTTAGGAATCATGATATCTGCATGTTTTATTACAACGTTGTTGCCGTAAGCTTTGCTAACTCCGTTCAAGTAGATAAAGGGTGCATTCGACAACTTTTCTCCCCCCAAACCGCTGCCAAATCCGTATCAGACTGTGTTACTGTTTGTCTTTAAGATAAGTGGAAGAGTTACTCAAATTGGTCTGAACTCAGCTAAATATGCAGGCTTTTCTACATTTCCATTCTCCAAAGCTCACACTATACCCTCTATGCCTACAAGAAAAAGCCCTCATCTTAAGAAGAGGACTTTTTGGCTAAAATTTCCTTTACTTTATCTCTAATGCTTTCCGGCGTGAGCTTGTATTTTTCCATCAGTTCGTTGGGTGTTCCGGACTCTCCGAAGGTATCTTCGATCCCTACAAAACCCATGAGGCAGGGGCTGTTGGCTGCTGCCGCTTCCGCCACCGCTCCTCCGAGACCTCCGATGATCGAGTGTTCCTCTGCAGTAATGATGGCACCGGTTTTGGCAGCTTCTTTAACGGCTTCCACGTCCAGCGGTTTGATGGTGGACATGTCCCAGACCTGTATCGAGACGCCTTCTTCCCGGAGCATTTCTGCTGCATCTAATGCCAAAGACACCATGATTCCCGTAGCAATGACAGCGGCATCACTTCCATCTTTCAGCTTGGTTGCTTTGCCGATCTCAAACTGGTACTTATCGTCGTAGATCACCGGCACTCCAGGGCGTCCTAGCCTCAAGTAGACTGGACCTTGGTGCTTGTAGATTGCTTCCACCGCTTTTTCCGTCGAGACAGCATCTGCAGGAACTACAACGGTCATGTTGGGAATCGACCGCATGAGAGCAATGTCTTCAACGCTTTGATGGCTGCCTCCGTCTTCGCCGACGGTGATGCCGGCATGAGTAGCGCAGACCTTCACGTTGACCTTTGGATAGCAGATGGAGTTGCGGATCTGCTCGAAAGCCCTTCCTGTAGCAAAGATCGCAAATGTGCTGGCAAAAGCAACCTTGCCACAAAATGCCAGACCTGCTGCAGTTGCCATCATGTCTTGCTCAGCTATGCCCATCTGAAAGAATCTCTCAGGGAACTCTTTAGCAAAAAGCTCTGTCTTCGTCGATTTACTGAGGTCTGCATCTAAAACCACGATATTTTCATATCTACGCCCGAGCTCTAATAGAGCCTTTCCGTAGGCATCTCTTGTTGCTATTTTCTGCATCCTTATTTCCCCTCCCAAGTTCCGCCGAGGAGTTGAATAGCTTCCAGCGCTTGTTCGTAGCTTGGTGCTTTGCCGTGCCAATCGGCTACATGCTCCATGAACTTGACCCCTTTGCCCTTTACGGTGTGGGCAATGATCATTGTCGGCGCGTCTTTTTCCTGTTTGGCAGCTTTTACTGCCTCATCGATTGCCTGCAAATCGTGGCCGTCGATGTCGATTACGTGCCAGCCGAAGGCTTTGAAGCGGTTGGTGAAGTTGCCGTTGCCCATGACGTCTTCGATGCGCCCGTCGATCTGCAAGTGGTTATAGTCCAGAAAAGCTATGAGGTTGCCAAGTTGGTAGTGAGCTGCGGTCATGGCAGCTTCCCAAATCTGACCTTCTTCAGTTTCTCCATCACCGATAATGGTGTAGACCGTATAATCTTTGCGATCTAGCTTCCCAGCTAAAGCCATTCCGTTTGCAATGGAGAGACCTTGTCCTAAAGAACCTGTGGAAGCATCTACTCCGGGCACCTTAACGGCATCTGGGTGTCCCTGGAGTATGGAACCGAGCTTCCGCAGCTTCAAAAGCTCTTCTTTGGGGAAGAAGCCTTTAAGTGCCAAAACCGTGTAAAGAGCTGGCGCGCAGTGCCCTTTCGATAGCACAAACCTGTCGCGATCGGGATCGTCAGGGTTTGTCGGGTCTACATTCATAGCATGGAAGTAAAGATAGGTAAGAATATCAATACAGGAGAGGCTACCTCCTGGATGACCTGACTTCGCTTCTGCAAGGGATTTGATAATCCAAACCCTGGACTCTTTGGCTATCTCCTTGAGTTCTTCAAGTTTTTTATCGTCCATAGTTTACACCTCGATTTCACTCATTTGTACCTTTATTGGCTCTGAAACCTTCGCCTAAAACCTCGGTAGCTTCTCCAATAACGATAAATGCGTCTTTATCAATGGTCCGAACCAAGTCTTTTAAGGTCGCTATTTCGGAACGAGAACAGATTACATACAGTATGTTTTTATCTTTGCCGGAGTACATGCCTTTGCCGTAAAATCCGGTTACGCCTCTTTCCATTTTGGTCATGATAGCCTGAGCTATATCATCGGACTTGTCGGAGATAATGTAAGCTGCTCTGGCGTAATGCCAACCTTCCTGCATGAGATCGAGCAGCTTAGTAGCAACAAAAAGCGCTAAAGCGCTGTACATGGCCAGCTCTAAACTGAAGAAAAATCCTGCAATTACAATAACAATGGCATCTATCACAAGAAGTGTGGCACCTACAGAAAGTCCCAGAAACCTGTGGACAAGTACTGCCGCAAGGTCTGTACCTCCGGTTGTTCCACCGTTGGTTATGGCAATACCCAATCCGACTCCCATTATTATACCACCATACAGAGCTGCAAGGAGGGGATCTTGGGTAACTGGGCTCACGTACCTCTGCAAAATATCAACGGCAAAAGAGAGATAAATAGTGGCTACCAACGATCGCAGACCGAAGACAAATCCCAGTTTTTTTATGCCAAGTAAAAAGAGGGGAATGTTGATGAGCAGCATGACCAGTCCAACACTGAGACCTGACAAGTGGTAGACTACTGTTGCCAGTCCGCTAACTCCCCCTGGAGCGATTTTGTTGGGGATTAGAAAAAGCACAAGCGAAAGTGCCAGGACCGTAGTCCCTGCAAGCACCCCAAGCATGCGCATGATCTCTTTAAAAAGGCGAGAAGTCACTGCGTTGTCTCCCCCTTTGAGGTCCCGAACTTTTCTTTGAGGACCAAACGGACAAATCGAGGAAGGAGTATGCTCCTTTTGAGCCTTGAAGGTTCTCTGATGTAGCGGTACAGCCATTCCAGACCTTTTTTCTGCATCCAGAGCGGGGCTCTATCCACCCTTCCTGACAGAACATCAAAGCTTCCGCCTACACCAAGGGCTACGCGGCAGTTGAGTTCTTCGCGATTTCTGGTCAGCCAAAGTTCCTGCTTGGGAGCGCCCATCCCAACAAACAAAATATCTGGTCGCAATTTATTTATACCCTCTATGACGGAGAAATCATCATCGAAATAACCGTGGTGATAGCCTACCAGTTTAAGACCGGGGTGGAGATGCTTCACTCTTGCTGCCGCTTCTACTATCACATCAGGTTTCGCTCCGAGGAAGTACACCGACCAACCGGCATTTTCTGCCTCTGTGAGAAGGCGCTGCATGAGATCGATGCCGGTCACCCTGGTCTCCAGAGGCCTTTTTAACACCTTCGATGCCCATAAGAGGCTGGTTCCATCAGGAACGACTAGATCGGCATTTTTCAAAACCCTGCCGAACTCCGCATCGTCATGAGCTTTAACTAAAATCTCCGCGTTGGGAGTAAAGACCAGCGCGGGATTTTTTCTCTCCTCGGCAATAAACCTGCCAATTATTGCTAATGCGCCGGAAAAGTCCACAGCGTCAATGGGAATGTCCAGGAGTTCGATTTGCTTGGGTCTCGGCGTAGCTTCTGAACAGGGCCCAGGCTTTTTCTGCTCGTTGGATGAGTTCTGTTGCATTGCCACTCCTGATCCACTCCTCCTTCGGCATGGTCTCCGGGCTGTGCCAAGCAAAGCCCACTTCTCTGCAGAATTGCTCAACTTTAGGATCGTAGCTAATGCCAATGGCGGGGATGCCCATCTTTGCTGCAACAATTAGCGAGTGCAGCCTCATCCCCCAAAGAAAGTCGATATCAGCGAAATTCTCAAGATCCTGGGTTTTTTCCATTTTTATAGTATGAGCATCCTTCAGAAGTTTCTCCACTTCTAAGCATACCCTATGATCGTCTTTATGAAAAGCAAAGAGGCGCACGGTTGTTTCGTCTCCGAAAGACTCCAGCCACCTAATCTGCCTCACATCAAAACCTGCTTTGGGAGCGATGCCGATGACTCTCTTGGTCCCTTCTCCCGTCTTTCTTGTGGGGAATCCAGTGTAAGTCAAAGCGAGATCTGCCACGAGATCTGCTTCAAGCCCAAAGCTTGCGGCAAGGTCTTTTGATTTTTTGTCCCTCACGGAAATCTCGAGACCTTTTAAGGACCTCATCCCCAGGTCAACCAGGGGATAAATGGGCCCCTTCTTGAACGGACCTAGACCTTGGGCCATCAGGTAGACGCTAAGTCCCTTTGCTCTTGCCCAGCGAATTGCTGCAAGGTAGTACAGCAGGGAGCGGTTGCTGGTTACACTCTGCAAAAGGCCGCCTCCCCCTAAGAGCAGGATGTCGTAGGAACCTGGGTTCTTCCAGAAGTCTTTCCTGGAGATGGCCTTCAGCTCGTGGATTTTCTCGGTCTCTTTGGGATTTCCGCTGACCACCGTAAGATCGTGGTCCTGCAAATGCTCTTTGATCGCTGCAACTAGGAGTTCATCGCCAAAGTTGCCAAAACCGTAGTAGCCAAAGACTAGAACTTTACCCATGGTTCTCTACCCTTACTATCAGTCTAAGTAGCCCAAAAGCCACAAGTCCGAGAAGCATTCCGATGGCAAAACCCCATCCGGTGCGCACTACAGATACGAGAAATGGTGTGTGAGCGTGACTGAAGGTGTTGAGGACCGACGTTACACCTATGGAGCCTACAGTCAAAATCAAAGGCAAAAGCCACTTCAGTCTTCGGATCAGCACCGAAGAAGCAATAAACAATCCTAAGAACAAAGCGGGATGACCGATGAAAATCTCTTTAAGTCTCGGTCTGATCACAAAAAGGTCCTCCAAAAACACTCGGATTTTTGTTTCTAGCTCCAAGACCGGCAGCCCCCAGTCGTGGCCTGTCCTGCCAATATAGACAAAACCAGCAAAGAGAACAAGCACCAGAACAATGATGTGCCCCAGCCTCGGCGGCCAGAGAGAACTGAGAGTTGCCCTAATGTTGCTCTTAAAGCCTGCTGCCCCGAAAGCCCCCCTACTGATGCTCCTGATGGAGATCCACAAGGTCAAAAGGGGCGGAATGATGTGCATCAGCTTTACACCTAAAAACTGATCTATTTTAATCACAAAGCGCAGGTCGCAAAGGGCTGCTGAAAGCAGCATACTCCCAGCAGCGGTGTAAAAGAGTACCGTGCCCATGGTCTGCCAGAGTCTTGCTTTTCCTTCCCCTATCTGCTTGGCCACAAAACCAACGGCAAGTGTAGGGAAGATCACCGCTGCGCCGAAAGCCGTGATTTGTCTTGCCAGTATAGTGTACCCTTTTAGATAAACAGAAGCGACAGCGACGAGAGCAAAGAGACCAGAAAACAAAGAAGTGGTTTCCCTAAACTCTAGAAGCAGCATTAACCTAATACCGCAGATGACTACAGCAAGAAGCACTGGTAAGAAAATCAAGAACGAACTCTTAAAAAACGGCTTGGGCTCTGCCTGTCCTAATCTGTAGCCGTCATCTTTCAGGTTCTGCTCAAGACCTGCAAACCAAGCAAGGTTTTCCTCAAGACCTAGCTTGGGAAAGGGTCTCAAGTAGAGAACTCGAGCTCCGCGTTCTCGCACTGCCCTGAGGTATCTCTCCATGGCCACTTGCGGATCGATCTTCAGCATCTCTCCAGGGGTGATGCTGTGAACCCTGATCAGATTGTAGTTGGTTAGTCTGGCAAGATCCTTTTCGCCGTATTGATTGGCAAACTCGATAAATCCCCAAGGCGTATCGCCGAGGAGTTCTGCTGCACTTTTCAGATTGCCTGGATAGCCGAGGACTTCTTTCCCTTCAAAGATAACGAGGTTCCCCGCGCCATCCCACTGGTCTACTGCATATTTTAAACTTTCTGGTGTATGCACGTATGGATTTTGGATTCGCGCCACAACCTGCATTCCAAAGCGCTGGGCAAGATCAAGGGATGAGTAGTCAGGATAAAGTGCTTCGTCCCACAAAGAAACGGTAGGCTCTCTAAGGGCTTCTTTCCTTCGGTTTACATCAACAGGGTACTCCTCTTGGAACTCCCAAAGTCTCGCATCGTCGGCAAAAAACGGAACCCCTAGGGGACTCAGCCTTCCTGCGATCGGTCCAGAAGTGTCGTCAGCGATGTAAAGCTTCCGCGGGTCTGTCCCTTCCATTTCCGGGCTGGAAAACAGTAGGTAGAAACCGGGGTAGACCACCGTCGATCTAGAGGCTACCGATTCCCAAAGTTTGACTTCAGAAATTGCCAGGTCGAAAGCGTCAAGATCTGCGACCTCTGCATATAGCGCCTCCAGGGGTATCCCCTTGTCTGCAGCATACTCTGCTAAGGACCTACTATCCAAGACCAGCTGCACGGTTCGGTCCGCTTGTTCGATACGTACCCTTTGATAGATGGCAAAAGCCGAACAGAGAAGTCCTATAACGACAATCCAAATCCATCCCTTTTTCATACAGCGCCCCCCGTTAGATAAGAGGACTGCCAAGCGGCAGTCCTTCGTGTTTTCTTACTCTAGTGCACCTTTTTGCAGAAGCTCTCTCTGCAGAGAAAGCACGTGTGAAATAATCTGATCTCGGACTTTTTCCTCGATCTTGCTGAAGTGAATGCCGACATCTACGTTGTACTTAGTGGCATCGGGATTGTGCAAAATTCGCACCACGTCCCCCCAAACGTAGACGCCTTCATTGTCTAGAGGCAACCACATTTCCAAATGGTCTCCTAACTTAAGACCGGATTTCTCCGAGACGGCAGCGAGAAGTCCACCTCCGCTCAGATCCTTGACAATTCCTTCCTGCTTTCCGGTTTCGTCTAGAGCCAGCTGCTTGTCAAGAATTGTCTTTTTCAGGTCTTCCTGTTTATGCGGATGACCGTAATTGAACGTGGCTTCAGGCAACACTCTAAAGTAAAACGGAATAAACACTTTCAATCTGAAGAAATCCCTGCGATTGCTCTTGGTAAAAGTCTCTGGCTTGGAGATCTTAACCATGCGGATGTTGCGCTCTAAGCGCTGCAGGACTTTGGATGTGAATCGGAAAGTGCCTGCTTCGGTGTTGAAGAACACCTCGATCTCTTCTCCCAAGCGCAAATACACAGGAACAGTACCATCTAGTGGTTCTGCAATAAAAATCGCATCATTGGTAATTTCTTCGATCCTGCTGGGATAGTATTCTCTTTTGGCGTCTCCAGATGTGGTTCTGCTCACCTGCACCCTTTGATTGACATCTAGCTTAATAGCCATTTTCTTCCTCCAGCTTAGAGATCTTTCGTTTTGTTTATTTCGTTTAGTTCTTTATCCGTAAGGATTTTCTCTAGATTTACAAACAGAATCAACTGTTCATCTCTTTTTATTACGCCTTCCAAATAGCCGTTTTGGCTGCTGAGAATATCTGGAGTGCTCTGTATGTCTTCTTTCTTAACCCTGATCACTTCAGTTACTTCGTCTACAATCACTCCAAAGCGGGAACCTTTTAGATCGATGATGATAGTCCTACTCTGGGGAGTAATCTCATATTTGTCTTTCCGGAATCTTTTACTTAGATTGACGATCGGGTAAATCTGACCTCTAAGATGAATAATGCCTTCGAGAACGTCGGGAGCATCTGGCACCTTGGTGACTTTGTCGACGCCTCTAATCTCCTTTACCTGGTGAATATCTGCAGCAAACATTTCATCTTTGATTTTGAACACGACTACCTGAAGTTCATTCTGCGTGTTTTTTTCCAGAACCTTCACCTTTCGGTCACCCCCTTGGTATAAAAGTTTTCCACGGCAGTATTTTAATTCCTTCCTTTATTTGCTGACACTTGCAAAGACATACAGATAGCCATCTCTAGAAGACGCATCGTCAATAATTAGAGGAAATCCAAAAACTCCCAGATCTATTGAGTAGCTGGCCATTTGGCCAAGTCTGTTCATGAGATTCTGGTTGCTGCCATTTGTTGAAACCATTCTCTTGGGGCTCAGTGCCAAAACGCTGTTTTGTTCAACGGTAAAAACGCAATCGAGATAGAATTCTCTGCCATCTAGGGTTCCACTTATTCTTATACCATCATCTAGAAGATCTAATCGTATACTATGATATTGATCATCGATATAAAAGCGGTGGAGGTACTTGTCCAGCTCTGCTTGACTGATGGAAAGGGCCGCCCTTCCTTCGCTGTCCAAAATGTTCAGCCTGCCGTAAACGAGTAGGTCCCACATGGACACTTTCAGCTTGTCTACCTGCAGGAAAACTCTGGACAGGTTGATGTACTGCCCCTCAAGGTTAGAACCCTCGATGGTTAGATCCCTGATTTTCCCAAAAAACAACAGAAAAGCAGGGCTCGCTTTATGTTTGACGGACAAGCTGTCAAAACTGTACAGATTCACTGCAATAGCTTTGGTCAGCTGATCTGTGACTAGAACCGGTAAATAAAACGCGATGGTAAGCAGGAGTAAAACCAGTGTAAGGCTGGGCAGAAACCATCTACCCAGCTTCCTTTGTTTTTTCATTCTGATCCCTCTGCTACTTCATTCTCAAGTAAGCCTCGATAAAGTCTTGAATGGCACCGTCCATTACTGCGTCAACGTTGCCGGTTTCAAGTCCCGTCCGGTGGTCCTTGACCATAGTATAAGGGCAGAAAACGTACGAACGAATCTGGCTTCCCCACGTGTTTTCGGCTTTCTCGCCTCTTATAGCTTCCAGCTCCTCCTTCTGCTTCTGCAACTTGAGAGCTACAAGCTTCGACATCAGCATGTTCATGGCCGTTTCCTTGTTAGCGTGCTGGGATCTTTCGTTTTGACACTGGACCACTATCCCTGTGGGAATGTGGGTGATCCGTACTGCTGAGTCGGTTTTGTTTACGTGTTGTCCACCTGCACCTCCTGAGCGGTAGGTGTCAATCTCGAGATCTTTGGGATCGATCTCAATCTCGCCAGCATCGGAGATCTGGGGAATCACGTCTACAGAGCAGAAAGAGGTGTGCCTTCTGCCTGCAGAGTCAAAAGGAGATATCCTGACCAAGCGGTGCACCCCGGCCTCTGCCTTCAGGTAGCCGTAGGCGTAGGGTCCGGAAATGGAGATAGTTACCGATTTGATTCCCGCTTCGTCTCCGGGCTGGAAATCCAACACCTTAGCTGTATAGTCGTTGATTTCAGCCCAGCGCATGTACATGCGATACAACATGCTTCCCCAGTCCTGTGATTCGGTTCCGCCTGCTCCAGGGTGGATAGTCAAAAGAGCGTCAGAAGAATCGTAAGGACCGTTAAGGAGCATCTCCAACTCGTAGCGCTCGGCAAACTTCAACAGCCTTTCGCTTTCTGCAATCACATCGTTAAGGGTATCTCCATCTTCCTCGCTCACCGCAAGGTCCAAGAGGACTTTTAAGTCCTCCAAATCGCGAGCGAGCTTCTGCAGAGTATCCCTGCTCTCTTTCAGTTCGTTGAGCTCTTTAGTTTTCTTTTGGGCAAGTCTTTGGTCGGACCAGAAGTTAGGAGCCAAAACCTCCTGCTCTAAAGCGCTGATCCTTTCGTCTACTTTAGACCTTTCAAAGATACTCACCCATTGCTTTAACCTGTTTCTCTACCTGTTTAATTCTGTCTTTAACGACAGGAATCATTTCCAAATTCAAACCACGTTCACTCCTTATTTACCACAGCATTTCTTGTATTTCTTTCCGCTGCCGCAGGGGCACGGATCGTTGCGTCCTGGTTCTTTTTTGGCTTGCACCGGTGCCGCCTGTGCTTCCGCAGCGTTCCTGTTGCTCTGAAGTGCGCTGAGCTTGGCTTTTTCCCTAGCTTCTGCTCTCTTCACTTCTTCTTCGTTGGCTAGCCTGAGGTGGAAGAGAAGCCTAATAGTCTCCTCTTCGATTCTCATAAGCGTTGCTTCAAAGAGCCGTGAAGACTCCTTCTGATACTCGATGAGAGGATTCATCTGGCCATAGGCTCTTAGGCCGATGCCTTCTTTGAGGTCATCCATGTTATCCAAATGATCCATCCAGGCTTGATCGACGTTTCTAAGCGTAACTACGCGGGAGATCTCTTGGAACAAAGCCTTCCCGATCTCCTCTTCTCGCTGGGCCATGGCCTTTTTCACTTCGTCGGTAAACTGCTGGACGATATCTTCTAAAGCATCTCTTGTGGAAGAGTTTTTGTGGGACTGCTGCAGCTTGGCTGCAAGGTCCCTGACTCCCTGATCGTAAGTGCCGATGAGTTCCCTGAAGCTGCTGAGAATGGAATCCCACGGCCACTGGGCAACCTGCTCGGTGTCGACAGTAGCATACTCCACTAGGTTTTTAACGGTGTTTTCAATCATGCTGTCGATTGTCTGGCGCGACTGTCCTCCTAGGAGGAAGCCCCTTCTAAGGGAGTAGATGGCTTCCCTCTGCCTATTCAGCACCTGGTCGTACTCGAGAACGTTCTTACGGATATTGAAGTTCCACGCTTCGACGCGTTTTTGTGCCGACTCGATCTGGCGGCTAATGGCGTCGTGCTCGATGGGCATATCTTCGGTCCAGCCCAGCTTCTCCAAAAGACCTAGAGCCCGATCACCGCCGAATCTTCTCATGAGTTCATCCTCGAGGGAGATATAGAATCTGGAAGATCCAGGGTCACCCTGTCTACCTGCACGTCCTCTGAGCTGGTTGTCGATTCTGCGGCTTTCGTGCCTTTCCGTACCGATGATGTGGAGACCGCCCAGCTCAACAACTTTTTGGTGCTCAACTTCCAGTTCCTTTTTAGCTTCCCGGAGCATTTCCTCATACCGGCTCTGCAGCTCTTTAAGCTCATCAACGCTGATGCCTAAGCTGTTTGCCAAATTCTCGCTGGGAACCTTTTCGCTGGCGGCGCTGACCATCTCCGGCGAAAGACCTTCTTTTCTAAGCCTCTCTTTGACCAAGAAGTCGGGGTTTCCGCCAAGGATAATATCGGTACCGCGCCCAGCCATGTTGGTAGAGATGGTTACTGCACCGATTCGGCCTGCTTGGGCAACGATCTCTGCTTCCTGCTCGTGGTTCTTGGCGTTCAAGACTTTGTGTGGAATGCCTGCCCTTTTCAACAGTTCGGAAAGGAGCTCTGATCGCTCAATGGAGATAGTTCCCACCAGGACCGGCCTCTTTTTGGCATACATCTCTTTTATCTCTTCGATGACCGCTTTGTATTTGGCAACTTCGGTCTTGTAGATTACGTCGGGGTAATCGGTACGGATCATCGGTTTGTGCGTTGGGATTTCCACTACTCTGAGCCCGTAGATTTTCAGGAACTCCTCCGCTTCGGTCTTTGCGGTACCTGTCATACCTGCAAGCTTTTTGTACATGCGGAAGTAATTCTGGAAAGTGATGCTTGCCAAGGTCCTGTTCTCTGCAGCGACTTTTACGTTCTCCTTAGCCTCAATAGCCTGGTGCAGACCGTTGGAGTAGCGGCGCCCGGGCATGAGTCTCCCAGTGAATTCGTCGACGATAATTACCTCGCCGTCTTTCACAACATAATCTACGTCGCGCTTCATGATGAACTGGGCTCTTAGAGCTTGGTTCAGGTGGTGGGTAAGACCGATATTCTCAGGATCGTAGAGGTTTTCTACGCCCAGGATCTTCTCAACCTTCTCCACACCATTTTCGGTAATGGCCACGGTCTTGGCCTTTTCATCTATGGTGAAGTCCTCGTCGTGCTTCAGTCTGGGGACTATTGATGCAAACTTGCTGTACAGTTCTGTAGATTCCTCGCCGCTTCCGGAAATGATCAGCGGCGTTCTGGCTTCGTCAATGAGAATGCTGTCGACCTCGTCGATGATGGCATAGTGAAGGTCTCTCTGCACCATGTCCTCTGCGCGGAGGACCATGTTGTCTCTGAGATAGTCGAAGCCGTACTCGTTGTTGGTTCCGTAGGTTATATCACAAGCGTAGGCCTTTTTTCTCTCTTCGAAAGTCTGTCCGTGGAGAATACAGCCTACGGACATTCCTAAGAATCTGTAGATGGCACCCATCCAGTCGGCGTCTCTGCGGGCAAGATAGTCGTTGACGGTAACGACGTGGACGCCTTTACCCTCGAGAGCATTAAGATAGACCGGCATGGTGGCAGCCAGAGTCTTGCCTTCACCGGTTTTCATTTCGGAGATCTTTCCTTCGTGAAGAGCAATACCGCCCATGACCTGCTCGTCAAAGTGCCTCATTCCCAAAGTTCTCACTGATGCTTCTCTTACAACTGCAAACGCTTCAGGTAAAATGTCATCCAGGGTTTGACCATCTGCGAGGCGCTTTCTGAACTCCTCAGTTTTGGCCCGAAGCTCATCATCGCTCAGGCTCTTGAGTTCTGCTTCTCTAGCATTGACCAGTTTGGTGATCTCAGCTAACCGGGCCAGTTCCTTTTTTTCTGGGTCAAAAAGACTCTTGATAAACTTAATCAAGACAAATACCTCCCTGATTGTCAAACCTAAATACCCAACAACACCTTGTGATTTTCGGGAAAAACTCCCAGAGTATAACGACGTTAATATTATATCACAGAGGGAGTTGGATTCTCATCATATATATAGATGAAGTAATTCTCGTAGTGTTCAGATGTTGACCTGTGAAAAGGCCCCAAGAAGGTTTGCCTATGAAACAAAAAAAAGCCGGACTGCGTCCGGCCTTATCTATCTAACCAATCTCTGGTTCAATCAAACCATAGTTGCCATCTTTGCGCTTATAAACAACCTTAACCTCGTTATCTTCCGCATCAGTAAAGACAAAGAAATCATGTCCGAGGAGATCCATCTGCATGACTGCTTCTTCTACTGACATTGGTTTTATCACAAAGCGTTTGCGTCTAACAATTTTAATCTCCTGATGAGTATCGTCATAACCGTTGGGGACTTCTAGGAGCTTGCGGTTGATTTCGGAAATGGCGTCTCTGGTTTCCTGTCTGTTTTTGTTTCTAATTCTGGTCTTATACTTTCTAATCTGTCTTTCAAGTTTTTCTACTACGCCATCGATGGATTCATACATGTCGGCTGTTCTTTCTTCTCCGCGCATAGTCATAGCGCCGAGATCGATGGTGACTTCGGTAACATGCATGCTCCGCTCAACACTCAAGACAGCGGTGCAATCGATGTTGTCTTTGCCAAAGCCTTGTAAGTACCTCTCTAGCCGACCCACCCTCTTTTCAACGTAGCTTCTCAACGCATCTGTAATTCCGATGTTTTTTCCCAGAACAGCGATCTTCATCCGCATTACTCCCTTCACAGGAAAATGGGTACTACTTCATATTCTTGTGTCTATTTATTTATTACCCAGGACTTGGCTTTTTAAACACCAAAAAAGAGGTTGCTGAGCAACCTCTTTATAGACACTGTTATGCTTTTTGAACATTGGCAGCCTGCGGTCCGCGAGCGCCTTCAACGATTTCAAATTCGACTTCTTGTCCCTCTTCTAGTGTCTTGTACCCATCTCCCACGATTGCTGTGTAGTGCACGAAAACATCTGCACCGCCGCCAGCTGGCTCAATAAACCCAAAACCCTTCTCGTTGCTAAACCATTTTACTTTTCCTAACATTTTTTCGAGAAAACCTCCTAGTTACTTGGAAACCCAAGAAAAACAATTTCATTACTAGCGTATATCATATGTTATATTCTGTCAACCGAAGACGACATCACTAGATAACTCCACAAAATGCACCGGCATCCGCCTTTTCGGTCTTAAACCGTCAAAAATAAGCTGCAGACTTTATTTTTTGTCATCAACAAACTTAGGAATAGACTTGTGGTAACTAGAAGGTCTGCTGTAGGCTTTGACCGCATCATTCCTTGTCTCCAGCACTTTGAGCTGACTGAGGGCGTGAGCTTTCTTCTGCTCAACTACGTTTGCGGTCTTCTTCTGAAGTTCCAAACACTCCAGAACTAGGGTTTGGATTTCTTTGTCCAGCTCTTCCAGCTTCCTGCTCTGTATCTCTTGGCCTGCTATCAGCTCCCCGATTAGTATGTCCAACTTATCGATTTTTTCACTCACAGTTTTAAAATTTTCTGCGAGGCTGTTGAACTCGGCCCACTTGTCTTCAAGTGCTGCCTGCAACTCTTTGCTGCACAGCTCGACGATTTCTTTTAAAAGATCTCTTTTTTCAGCCAAGAGCACGGAGGTTTTTTTTACTAGATCATCCATTGGAACCCTGCCCCGTCTTCATTGCCTCCTGCCAGGTCTCTCTGAGGTTGGAAATCAGATCCACAACCTCGCCGATGATGGCAGAGTCTTTCTTAATATTAGCTTCGACCAATCTCCGCTTCATATAGTCGTAAAGGGCTAAAAGGCTCTCTCCTATCTCGCCACCTTTTTCGGTGTCTACGGCATAGGAAAGCTCATCCAGAATGTCCTGGACTTTGAGAAGATTGGTGTGCGCAATATCCATCTTCTTTCCTTCAATGGCACTGGATGCCAGTTTGCAGCACTTAATTGCTTCGTCATACAGGAGGCTTACAAGTTCTGCGGGGCTTGATGTTTCGATTTTTGTCTTTTTGTAGATCGCGTATGGATCATAGGCTTTCACTTAAAATCCCCCATTTTCGCACAGTTATTTCTGGTTAGTCATCAGCGTAAGCTGTGTGGCCAACCAATCGCCTTGAGAATACAGACTTGCAAGCGCTGAATCCAACGCAGTGTACTGCCTGATAAGGCTTTCTTTTCTCATTTCTAACCTTGCTTCCAAGCGCTCAATGCTCTTGTTAGCGTCCTTAATGCGATCCGCCAGGTAGTTGATCTTGCCGTCGATGATTCCCTGGGAAGTGGTGTAACCCTTGATGAATTCCTGCAACCTAGCTGTAAGCCCGGTTTCCGGCTTGGTGAACAGTTCCTTCACCTGGTCTGGCTTTTCGGTCAGGACTTCTCTCAGCTTGCTTTCATCGAGGGTCATGTTCCCAGATCTGTCGATCTGAATGCCGACCTGAGACAGCATTTTTATACTGTCTTCGGGCAGACCTTCGACCACACCTGTCACCATAGACCTCAATCTAGATTTCAGATTGCTGATGGTGCTGTCGCCAAAGAGCTTGCCGGTGTTATTGCTCTCACCGTCTGCGCCTTTGGTGAACGAGGTATGTGTATCAAAGTATGCCTGGACTTTCTTATATTCATCAACGAATGCCTTGACTTTGGCGATTATGGAATCTACATCGGCGGCAACGCTCAGATTCACAGCTTCATTGGTCTCTTTTTTCAGCGTCAGCTTGAGACCTTCCACGGCATCGTCGATGACGTTCTTATCTCTTGCAATGGTAATGCCGTTTAGCTCGATTATGGAACCCTGGCGTTCCTGGAGGATATTTGTCTTGTAGCCTTCGCCCTCTTCTTTCAAGAGACCGATCTGCTTCAAGAAAGCGTTCTCCTCTTCACCTTCAAAAAACTTGATTTCTTCGTTGGTGTTTTTGGCCTCAAGGACCAGTCTGCCGTCTACTACCGTCGCTACAACGCCGATGTCTTCTGTTTTGTTGATAGCTTTGGCTACATCCAGCAGGGTCCGCGGTTCTTCGGTCTCTTCCAACACAACGACTTTGCCGTTGATGCTGATTCTAATCTCCCCTTGAAGAAGCTCTTCCGCATCTTCCGGATCGACTTTTTCAGACATGGCAATTTCAGCCTTGGCCAGCTGAATCACCTTAACCTTGTAATTGCCCTGCACAACATTGGCATTGGCTGTTGCGGTTACCACAGCTTCGTCTGCTGATGTAACCTTCATCTTATCGAAATCCGACTGGAGTTTTAGACCGTTGAGGGAATTGCTCAGAGCAGAAAGCCTTGTGTTGAGTTCCCTCCACAGGCTCTGCATCGACGTGTATTCGCCTCGTTTGGTTTCATACCGCGTAATGGGGATCCTTTCGATCTCCATCATCTGGTCAATTATGGAAGTGAGATCAAGACCTGATCCTACGCCGAGAAGATTCATTCTGGCACCTCCTATACTTTCTCATCAAAAATCAAACCGATAAACTCTTGGAACTTGGCTGCGATCTTCAACATATCTTCAGGAGGTATTTGCTTTATTACTTCGCCTGTTGATCTGTCGACGATTTCTACATATACTCTGTCGAGATCCTCATGTACCTGGAATCTGATACCTTTGTTGAACGCCTCTGCCAGAGTGTCCAGTCCGTCTGCAACCTGAATCGACTGATCAAGTTTGGACTCTTCTTGCTTCTGAGCGTCCACAGGTTTTTCGCTTTGTTCGGGAACCAGCTTCTTGTCAAAAGTCTTCTCTACAGATTTTTGCAGCGTGTGATCTATACTTACTCTCTTAAGTTCGATTCCCATCTCTGTCACCCCCGAAACACCTAGAGTCTGAAGCCTAATAAATAAATCGTGTGATTAAGATGTTTTTAAATAGGTATATGTAACCAATTTACTGAATAAAGGCACACAAGCCGCTTTTAAGCAAAAGCGGCTTAACTCCTACACTAGAAAGTCCACAAGCGAAGGCTGAATAATTTTGGCACCAACTTTCAAAGCCATAGTGTGGACGTTTGCAGCTGCCATCAGTTCAATGCTAGCTTTGGCTACATCTACATAGTAGGTCTCGGACAAAAGGTTATTGAGGTTGATTTTCTGCTCTTCCAGGCGCTCTTTAATTAGGGACATACCCTGAGACTTAGTGCCGATAAATGCCTGCCTCTGCAGAAGGCTTTCGGTAGCTTTATCGAAGCCGCCGATGTGAGGATGCAGATCATCGCCGTTTTTCAAAGCATCTGAAGCTTTGATCAGCATCGCAAAGATGCCGTCGTCTCCTGGGGTGTCAGCTTTGCCGAAGATCTCGATACCCGGTACGCTAATGGTTTCAGAGATCCCTGGAGCTATCTCCACCATGATCTGTTTGCTGTCGCCGTTGTAGGTTATTGTACGAGTGCTCTTGTCGTAAGTAAATGGTTTTTCTAGAGTCTTCTGACCTGCAAAAATGTGGCGTCCACCGATGTTCGAGTTAGCGATGCTCACCAGATGTTCGAGGAGCTCGTCCACCTCTGTGGCAATGATGTTTCTTTCAGCATCGGTATTTGTGCCGTTTGCTCCTCTGACCAAGAGCTCTTTCGCCCTGTGGAGAACAGAGGTAGCTTCTGCTAAAGCACTGTCTGCTAGATCCAGCCAGCTAGCGCCTTTTTCTGCGTTGCTGATGAACTGTTCAGCTTCATTAATCGACCGTTTGGTTCTAAGGACAGTACCTACTGCGGCCGGATCATCTGAAGGTAGAAGAATGGACTTGCCTGTGCTCAGCTGTTCCTGGACTCTCGAGAGCCTTTTATAGTTGTTGTTGATATTGTTTATTAAATTATCGATAACTGAGGTTTGTGTTACTCTCATCTAGCTTCTACCTCCCTACTACGCCCATGCGGGAAATAATGATCTCTAAGGCTTCATCGATGGTGGAGATCATTCTTGCCGCAGCACTATAGGCGTGCTGATACTTAATCATGTTCGCCATCTCTTCGTCTAGGGACACTGCGGAGTACTGATCCTGTTCTCCGTACAAATGCTGAACCAACGACGATTGGTTTTCTACGTTTCTTGTTGCTTCCAGGCCCATGACGCCGAGTCTGGAGATCATTCCATCGTAAAAACCGTTTAAAGTTACGGTATTCCCCTCTAAGATCGGACTGGTGAAAACGTTGGCAATAGCTAGGGCGTTGTCGCCGTTTCCCGGAGATGCCGGGTCCACCGAAGCAGCAATATTGCTGGGGTCGGCCATGATGTTGTCCATAACCTTGATGGTCATGGCATCGGTTCCTTCGAAGAAGTTCAAGCCGGTGCTGGAGTTCAGACCATAGCCACTTCGATGCAACTTGTTGGTCTCGTCGATGATGGTCCGTGCTAGCTTATCCAAATCTCCGATTACCGACACTAGTATCTCGTCCCTGGTTTCCAAAAGCGCAGCAATGCTGCCGTTTGTGATTCGTACAGGTGCCTGACCTTTGGACCAGACCAGTTTGGTGAGATCTCCCGGTGATGTAGGCTCAATGATATCGATCTTATTTACAAGATCGTGCTCTACTAAGGTGCTTCCGCTGATCTGCACCGTTACCGTCTTCTGCCGTCCCTCGAGTACAGTGATGTTTGCAATCTGTGCCATTTCTCTCAGGATTTGGTCCTGTCTGTCTAGTAGGTCATTAGGAGCCTGCCCTGTAGTATCTACCCTGGCAATCTGCCTGTTGATTCTAGCTAGCTCTTCAGCAAGCCTATTGAGTTTCTGAGCTTCAATGGCGACGCTCTGATCGATGTCCTTCTGTAGCGCCGTCAGTTGATTGCGGGTTTGCTGGAAGGCAAATGACAGTTCAGCTGCGCTTTGCGCAACCGGGGCTCTGTGACCCATATCTTCAGCTTCTCCTGCCAGTCTCTGCCAAGCCTCCCAATAGCGGCTGATGCTGTTGGATAGACCTGTGTCCGAAGGCTCGTTAAAGATCAACTCTATCTGCCAAACGTTACGCTGTTTGGTTTCCCAATACCCAAGAGTTTGGGTTTCTTTTTGAATCTGGGTTTCGACGAACTTGTTGCGCATTCTTTGAACTTCGGCAACTTCAACACCACTACCGAGCTGACCAACCCTTCCTGCACTCATTCCAGGAGCAGGAAAAGGAGTTGCAGCACGCATCTGCACTACCTGCCTGGAGTAGCCAGGTGTGTTGGCGTTGGCGATGTTATGAGCTGTTACGTCCAATCCCAGTCTTTGTGCTTGCAGCGAACTGCGCAGAATTTCTAAACCAAAAAAGGAAGATCCCACGGTAATTCCCCCTAAACCTAGCTTAGACCTGTCTGTCTATAATGGAGTGTTTTTTTGTATCTTTGCTCCTACGTCCCTTTTCGTCATAACTACCTGTTTCGGGTTTTTTGCCCAAAATGGTTTCCAGGCTGAAGTTGATTACAGCCAAGCTGCGGCGGAGCAGGAAAGTGTTTTTTTCGTTGAGCTCTTTAAGGGTCTCTACGTGTTCTTTGAGAATGGCGTTTTCCCTAGCTAGCTCGGGAACGAAAGCTCTCACTTCTTCCGGCTCTTCATTTAAAAGTGCAAGAAGACCGGATAGGTTAAAATCTTTGATGTCAACTCTGTACCATGTGGCCAAAGCCTTAATAACCTTTTCCAGTCTGTCTTCCCACTTTGCCACTTCTTCTAATACGGCCTGGTCCCATCTTGTTAGTTCTTCAAGCTTCTCGATATCTCTATTCTGAATCGCTTCTAACTTGAGTTTTGCGTTTTCAATTAACTTTTCGTGCAGTGTGATTTGAGCTGCAACAACCATCTGTTTTTCCTGGAGCAGACCGCAAATGGTCTCCAGCTCAGTTTGAGATCTCTGCATTAGGTAAACCTCCAATTACCAAAAAAAGAGAAAAGTTGCTAGGTGGCAACCTTCTCTTTTCTACTTATCTAGCACCAAACAAATGTTTTATTATGCTGTCAGCAATATCCTCTAGTTCGGGTTGATAAGTACCAGCCTGGATTTCAGCTTTTAATCTTGCCAGTTTTTCTTCTCTTTCGGATTGGCTGGATTTGGCAAGTTCTTTTGCTTCTTTAGAAAGGATAACCTCATCGGTTTTTTTGCTCTTTGAGGCTTCTTCACCTAGCTCAGCCTTTTTATTGCTTTTTTCTATAGCTTCCTGCTGCGCCTTGTAAAGTTGAGCAGCATTACCTATATTCGTGTTGTTGATCTTCATAGGTCTACTCCACCTTTACGGTCTTATTCATTATATAGATCGCGAGATTGCGCTATATATAAAACCGTGATATCAACCAGTATTGGACGCTATACCCGAATATCCTTAAATACCTCTCTCATGCTCTTCCTTTCGCCTCTTTAAGAACCGCACTTTTGAGGGGATTTTGTCGTTATCATCCTTTTTCGAGGAAGTTCTGAGCTTTTCAGTAAGTTCCGACTGGCATTGGGCACAAATCCTGCCTTCCAAAATCGGTTTATCGCATCGTTCGCACCTGACCTGAGGCCCGGCGAGCTTTGTGATGCTGCCTGACAGTCTCCCTGCTTTGATGAACTGCAGAATCAGCTGCCGGCTAACACCAGTAGCTTCCGAGATTTGCTCTACGGTAACTCCTGCGTTTTTTTGCAGATACTCTTTGACGATCTCGAACTGTTCGTTTTCGTACTTTAAGCAACGCTCACAAACACGAAAACCCACGTCAATAAAGAGACTGCCGCACTGTGGGCAATTTTTGACTTTCAAAGCCCTCCCCTCCTTGTCTATTCGATCTTTAGACCTTCGAACTCTAGTTTCCCTTCGTTGTTGACGTAAAGCTTTACGTCGCGATAACTCCGAGAAAAGGTATAGCGCCTCATGTTAATAGAGACCTGTACGTTGAAGAATACCTCTCTAGCAGTTAAAACACCTTTTTTTACGATAGTTATTTCTGTCTTGGCCCCTGCAGGTGATCCGATGGTTCCAGCTGTGATGTCTCCTTCAAAGACCACCATCGAACCTCCTCTGAAGAAGCTTTCCTTGCCAAATATAATACCCTTTCCTGCCACGATGTTGCTGTAGTAGCACCCTCTGAGTACATTTACCGTGCCTGTAGCTTCGATCTGACAGTTTTGTGCATAGGGCAGCACGATGTTGGAGTAGGTGTGCCGGCTTCTTACCTCCAGTTCTCTGGTAATATACACCAGCTTCCTGACCATTTCGTTCAGCTCGTTCACGTCCTCGATCTTTCTCGGTCCATGACCGAGGAGTGTGTCAGCAAGTTCCTGATTGATCTCTTGCAGCGTCTCCTGAAGGTCGTCTTCTGGATCAATGAAAACATCCTGCAGTCTTTTGACAACAAGGGGAAGCTCCCCGAACTTCAAATCGATGACCTGACGCACAAACTGCCCGTCGCTTTGCACAATGTTTCTGAGGGCACTTGCGACTTTTACCTGATTCACCGCAGCCACAACTTTTCTCAGCGTATGGGCAATCTGAGCATAGAGTTTGATAAGCTCTGGGTAGGGAGTTTGGCTGGATGCTGCAATAATCGTACTGCAGATGGCATTGCCTCCGATCACCAGATCGGCGCGACTGCGAACACTGGCTTTAGAAACGGTTCCCTGGATGTTTATACTGCCACCTGAGCTAACTTCGAAGTTAGGTTCCACGCTGCCTTTAATCAGAACATCTCCTGTAAAAGCCACGTTTCCCTGCTTAAGGTCTACATCGCCTTCTACTACAAAGATCGGCTCAACGGAAATCTGATACCGCTGACAGATAGGACGACCTGACTTAGCAGCGTAAACGTATTTGGAATCAGGAGAAAGCATTGCGCCTTTTCCTACAGTTACTTCGATTTCTCGAGGTTCCTTCACTGGAATCTCTTCACCGGTAACCTTAATCCCTGGCTCGCCGGGCTTTCCCGGAATTACTTCTGCAAGCAAATCGCCTTCATTGACCGCAGGGATGAAAAAGCGCTGGCGGAAATCGACTCTGACTTCGTCTTCTTGAGCGAGAATTCTTTCGGTCTCAAATCTCACCTTGAAATCGATTCTGGCATCTTGAGGTAGAATAGGTGGTTTCCCCTTGGCTACAACAACGGGATTTCCGTCTTGCGTTTCAACGAAATAATCTATGTTCTGTTCAATCAACCCGTAGGTGATACCCCTGTTTTGGAGAAACTCGAGCACTTCTTTTTTGGTGAAGCGCTGGGGGTTCTTTGTGTGCTTCAGCTCGGCTTCCAAACTTAGCCTTACTGTGTGCGGACTATCTCTCAGACCGTACTCAAAGCCGTCTTCTAGTTCAGCCCTAAGCTCAGCCTCAAGTCCGTTTTGTGATACTTGCAACAGCAAAGCTCTGCTGGGCTCTTTATGGGGTACAACAACTTCCAACTGTTGACCTTCATATAAAGAGATAGGTTTATTTACCTGCACTCCGTCAACATACATACGTAGAGTTTGGCCTGGCACTAGAACAGCAGGGCTGCCCAAGCCAAGAGGCTCCAAAATATACATCTGTCCATCCGAGACGTAAATAAGGCCATTTCGGTTTGCTCCCTCTTCGGCTTCTGGCTTAAGCCAGTTAACACTCACGGCAAACCGCCGTTCTTCCATGATGTCTGTCCTCTGTTCTCTCAAGGCCACTCACCTCGACATTTACATATTTCTTGGTGCAAATTCCTATACCTTCCTGGCTGAAATAACTGGGACTAAAGACGCATTTATATAAAAACAAACAAGTACTGCAGTGAATCTAAAAGGCGGGCGTTTTTCCAGCGGAGGTCAACCACCAGGGTGTGGGGATGGGGTTCTTCAACTAGAGGTACCCGCAGGTGCCACGCAACCCCAGAAGACAAACCTCCGTCTTCCTTCTGCAAAACCCAGTCGGTTTTTCCCCCAAGCATGTAAAAACGACTGGCAGCGATCGCCGGAACAAGGTCCGGAGGGATTTCTATTTCATCAGTGAAAACAACAAAGGCATTTCTGGCAATACGCTTCGGCGGTGGCAGCTTGTCCAAGCACCGAAGGCACACTGAAATGGCACGAAGCCCCCGCGGCTTGTTGCAGAGAAGGCATCTTTGGCCGGCGAGCGTTTCCCTGAGCAGTTTCAGCACAGAATTTCCCCTCTTTCCCTGGCCATCTCGTTCAAAGCAATGATCTCTGCTTTCGCGTCTTTCATGGGTTTATTAGGTTTTTTTGCCAGAAACACCACGTCTCCGGTGGGACATGCAACTGTTCTTCCCGCTCTACCTGCTATTTGAACCAAGACTTCTCTAGTATAGATGATGTCGCAGTTGGCGTTGTGCACAATGACAGTGACGCCACTTACGGTAATCCCTCGTTCTAAGACTGAAGTGCTTACCAGAACGTCAGTAGTTCCATCTTTTAACCACTGAATCAGCTGGTCTCGGTTCTCGGTTTCAGAAGAGATGCCGAAAACCTTCCAGTCCGGTTTACACCTTTTTACCCTCTCCACCATCGCAGAGACATTCTTTTTGTAAGGCACAAACACCAATAGGGGAGGTTTGACACCTTCGAGGGCCTTCTCCAAAGAAGCCGAGCTGAAACGCGGCACGGGAAGGGCTCTCTTGTGATGCCTTGCGGGAATAAAGACTACTTCGCTCTTTTTGAACTCCTTCAGCATCTCATCGGTGGGAGTTGCTGTCATGTATACTATGGGTCCCCTGGATGCCCTCTTTACCGCCCTTACTAAAAGGTCGTTGCCTTTATAGGGAAAAGCATCCCCCTCATCTATAATCGCGAGATCGAAAGACTTGTAAAATCTGATCACCTGGTGGGTGGTTGCGGCCACGAGCCTTTGATCGGTGTACTTCTCCGGGCTTTTGCCGTAGAGAATCACGCAGTCGACTTCGGGAAAATATTCCCGAAGTCTTTCGCCCACTTCCCTTGCAACATCGCGCCTAGGCACCGTGTACAAAACTCTCTTCCCGCAGTTCAGTGCATCTGCGATTAAAAGCGATGCTACTTCCGTTTTCCCCGCTCCACAAGCAGCGTGAAGCAAGAGCTTTCTGCTTCCTTTAGCTAATGCCTGCCTCAACGCATCTCCTGCGCTTTTCTGGCCCGGAGTCAGATCAAAGGGGATCTGGGGCTTTAGCTCTCTTGCGAAGTACTCGGGAACCCCTGGGCTCTGCCAGAGGTAAAGCCTACAACCTCTAATTGGCCCTAACATATAGCAATCCCTGCAAACTAAACAGTTCGTTTTCCCGCACTCCGGACACTGGTGAGTGTCGATGTTGCCCGAACCGCAGCGAACGCACCGCCACCGGATCCTGGAGATCCCGGGCTTAATAATGTCGTTCGGGTACACTCCTGTCTCGGATCTGTAGGGCCGCCAGATACCCTGTGGAGGAGTTTGGGGAAGTTTTGGCTGTGCAGCTCTGTGATAAACAAAACTGCGTGCCATGTGCGGTAAAAACCTATAGGCTTTCTGCAGAAAGACCGCTTTTTTGTAGTTGAAAGGTCCTGCTATCTGATAGGTTCCTAAAGGCAGATTCTCCAAAGGGAAAACAAACCTCCAATCTTTCTGATCGGAGGTTTTGTACAGATACAACTTCACAGAACTTTCATCTCCATTCGTCGGGTGAAAGCTCTAGGTGTGCTTCTTTTTTTAGTTGGAACTTACTGCCATTCTTATGCGTTCGGCCAAATAGCTGTATCTTTGGGCAGTGTTATTGTTCTTGATCCCCAAGAACAGAGCTTGCTTGCTGCCCACCAAAACCACCAGACGCTTGGCTCTGGTAATGCCGGTATAGAGGAGGTTTCTCTGCAGGAGCACGTAGTGCTGGGTTGTTACGGGCATCACCACTACGGGATACTCGCTTCCCTGGCTTTTGTGCACTGAGATAGCGTAGGCCAGAGTCAGCTCATCCAGTTCATCTTCCTCGTAGCGTACGTAGCGGTCACCGGTTTCGTCGGTAAACAGCACATCAACAACCTTGTCCTCAGGATCGATCCGGTAGATTTTTCCAATATCTCCGTTATAAACATCCTTTTGGTAGTTGTTCTTGATCTGCATGACTTTGTCCTGCTCGCGGTATAGCCTGTGGCCTATTTGGATTTCGTTCTTTTTACCGCTGGGGTTCAGGCGCTTCTGGAGCAGCTTGTTCAGGTTGTCGACACCTGTTTCGCTCTTGCGCATAGGCGTGAGCACCTGTATGGTATCGAAGTCGATGGTCATATTGTAACGTTTTCTCACATACTTAGGTAGCCTGTCCGCTACCAGTTCCACGATCAGACTGGAGATCTCTTCAGGCGCTTTCCGCTCCATGAAAACAAAATCGCCGTTGTTGTCGATTTCGGGGAAGTACCCCTCGTTGATTCTATGAGCATTAAGGACAATCTGCGACTGGTTTTTCTGCCTGAAAACTTTGGTCAGCTTTACCACCGGGATCTTCCCCGAGTCGATGATATCACGAAGAACGTTTCCCGGTCCTACTGCCGGAAGCTGATCACAGTCACCGATAAATAGCAGTCTGGTGTTTTCATCTACCGCTCGAAGGAGGTTATCCATCAACCAGATATCTACCATGGAAAACTCGTCGAGAACCAGCGCATCTGCTCTGAGCTTGTTTGATTCGTTTCTTTGGAAACCCATGCCTGTTGGCCCGAAACCGTACTCAAGAAGTCTGTGGATAGTCTTGGCAGGATGCCCCGTGGCTTCGGCAAGCCTCTTGGCAGCTCGCCCTGTAGGCGAAGCCAGTAAAACTTTAAAACCTGCCTTTTCCCATTGGTCCAGAATGACTTTGGTAATGGTGGTCTTACCTGTACCTGGGCCACCGGTAATCACCAAAAGCTTTTCCTGCATGGCTTTTTTGACAGCTTCTTTCTGCTCCGGCGCCAATTCAAACTCGGATTCTATCTGAAGATCGTCAAAAGGCAAAGTTGCCACTTGCTTGGCTAGAAGGACCAAAGCCTTAGCTACCCTCTGTTCAGCTTCGTAGAGGCTTGGAAGGTAGCACTTTGAATCTTCCACAATCAGCTGGCGGGCAGCGGCTAGCTGCTCAATTAAGCTTTCAGGAATCTCGAGACCAAGAAGTTTTTTTGCTTCTTCCAGAAGTTCATCCTTGGGCAGATAGGTGTGTCCCTGTTCCACTGCTTGTCCTAAGGCGTATTTCAGCCCTGCTCTCAAGCGGTTGGGATCGTCTTCTCTGAGCCCTAGACTGAGCGCGATCTTATCTGCGGTCTTGAAACCCACACCAAAGATGTCTTCAGCCAGCCTGTAGGGGTTTTCTTTGACCACATCAACCGAGTCTTTCCCGTACGCTTTATAGATCTTCATCGAAAGCAATGGGGTAATGCCGTTGCTCTGAAGGAAGACCATAACATCCTGAATATCCTTTTGTGCTTGAAATGCGCTGGCTATTACCTCCGCCTTTTTCTCACCGATACCGTCGACTTCAGTGAGCCGGTGGGGAGTCTCCTCGATGACCTTAAGTGTTTCCATTCCGAACGCATCCACCAGTTTCTTGGCGGTAGCCGGTCCCACACCTTTGATCAATCCCGACCCCAGGTATTTTTCGATACCAACCAGCGTGGACGGAGTGATGGGCAGAGCGCTTTCCACGCTAAACTGCAACCCGTACACGTTGTGCCTTACCCACTCTCCCGTAAGCCTAAGCTCTTCCCCGGCAGTGATGTGCGCAAGATTACCTACGCACGTGTAGATGTCATCTGTTCCAACCTTGAATTTAAAAACTGTGTAGAAGTTGTCCTCGTTGCGATAGGTAATTCTTTCCACAGTTCCCTCGATAGTGGTCACAAGCCTCACCTCCTGCACCGGTGACTGATAAATGAAGGCGGCCTAAGCCGCCTTGTTTGTAGCCGATTCTAGCTTTCTCCTGTTGCTACAGCTCGATATATCACTTCTTCTTCCATCGCGTTTTTCCTCTTTATACCGCTTTCATGTTTCAGTATATCAGAATATGCGTACTCTTGAGAACCCAATCTTTCACTTAACTGTTCTACCCTCTGATAGGCTAAAGGATTTCTTGGCTCCAACTCTAACCAGGTTCTAGCCATATCCAATGCCGAATTGATTTCCCCCATGCGCTCCAGATAATCAGTAACGATGCGGTACCCATCTGGGGTGTTTTGGAGCCTTGCGCGCAACATGAAGTGGTGTCTGGCCTTTTCCACCTCACCAATACCTTCGTAGCACTTAGCCACTGCATTGTGCGCATAGGAGTCTCTAGGGTTGAGTTCTAGCGCCCTCATTCCCGTCTCCAGACCCTTTTTGTACTGCATGGTTTCGGCATATTCCTGAGAGAGTAGAGACCACGGCAAGTAGTTCTCGGGGTCCAGTCCCACCGCTAGTTTGCAGATGTCTATTACCAAGTCGTGGCTGACGTTTATCCGCCGACCGTTTCTGATCTGCCTGAGGCGCATCGCCGTAGACAGGCAGTTTCTTTTCAACTTGGCTTTGCCGTAAGTGTTGTCCTCGCTTGTCTGGCTGAGAAGTCGGAGGCTGTGAACTAAATGGTAGATTCCCTCCCGGATCACTACCGGATCGTCGCTGTATTCGAGCAGCGCCTCTCCTAACCAGTAGTGGAGGTCTCCTTCATCGGTAACTTCCAGCTGGCTTAGTAGTGCCGTCTGCAGCGCATCAACAGATTCTTGTTCACCGTACACCAATTAAACATCCCTCCCTTAGGTGTTATCGTGAAAAGGCAATTAAAAAGATCTTTATTTCCTGCCGTGCCAGATGCGGCTATGAGTTATTCTCTCCTTCACTCTTACAATGTATGCGTGAAGTACCAAACCTGGCGATATAAATCCTTGGATCTAGATGGCAAATCGCAGGACTTTTGGTTCATCTACCTCTGGTCCCTAGTTAGAAATGGGGACAAAAAAAGCCAGCGGTAGCTGCTGGCATGTTTTCAGGTATATAGATTGTCGGTTTTAAGGAGTGTTCAGTCTGCAAAAAGCTCCGAAAGAGTCACAAAAACGTAGCCTCGTTCTTTCAAGGTTGTGATGAGTTCGGGTAGCATCTGAGCTGTCTGCCATGTGTCGTGTAGGAGCACCACAGAGCCGTCTGAGGCCTGCTCCAAGACCCTGCTGATGATAACGTCAACTCCTGGACTTGCCCAATCTTCAGGATTGAGACTCCAAAGCACTACCTTCATATCATTCTCGGCTGCTATCTCTAAGACCAAATCGTTGTAGCTGCCGTAGGGAGGTCGTAGATAAACCGGTTTTTTGCCAGAGTATTTCTGTACGGCGTAGTTGGTTTTTTTCAGCTGTGATGCGATCTCTTCTGCTGTCAAGCTGGTAAGGTGGGGATGGTCGTAGCTGTGGTTGCCTACCTCATGGCCTTTTTCGTTCATGGTGGTAAAGATGTCGTGGTATTCGTACACCCTCCAACCTACAACAAAAAACGTGGCCTTAACATCTGCTTCTTCTAGAGCTTTCAAGATCGCAGGCGTGATCTCTGGATAAGGACCATCGTCGAACGTCAATGCTATCCTCTTTGCTCCATCGTTGCTAGCTTTGCCCTGCCGCAAAATCCCTGCTGCAAAAGCCGATGAACTTACGAGAACTACAATTGTAGCAGCTACAAGCAGTAGTTTGAGGTAATGCTTTCTAGATTGCCTGGTGCCTGTTTGCTTCATTTTTGTCTCCCTTCTCTGCTCAGTTAACGACTAGGAAATAAGGGTCTTTTTTCAGGATAGCTACAGCAACTTCGAGCATGGGCTTTGTGTCGATGAGCCTGCACAAGGCGTTGCCGATCTTACCGTTTCTCTGAATTCCTTGCTTGATAAACTCTTCTTCCAACCTGTTAAAATCTCTTTCAGTTCCCCATTTATGTAAAGCTGTGAGGATTTTGTGCTCTTTCCCCTGGTAATCCACTACAGTAGCTAAAGCCGGTTCTGGAAGCATGTGGTACGGACAGTCTGCAAGCTCTTCTGCTGTATGAAATGTGGTGTTGGAGTTGTGATCCACCCCGACTAACAAAATCTTACCTGAATTTTCTGCCAGTTTCATGAAAGGACTGCCGTGGCTGCACGGAGTCTCTACTTTTTCGTGGTCTTTAACCAGCTGCTTGTTATCTGCGCCGATAGCTACCACTGAATGGGTTGGATGGAGGCTTCTTATGGCGTCTTCCCTTCTTCTTGCCGCTTCGGGCACTTTTCCCGTCCAGCACGGAGTCTCCCGCACATCAAAATAAGGCGGATTTTCAGCGGAATCCTGCGCAGTTCCGGTGAAGGTTGGAAACACCGCCAGCCCTTCGTTTCCTACAGCAGAAACGATTGCTTCTACGAAAGCCGCCGGTCCACCTTCGAGCATGCCAACCTTGCTCAATGAAGTGTGCACCAGCACTCTATCGCCTTCCTTAATGCCCAATTTGCGAAGATCGTCTAGTATGTCGGCTATTGTCAGCATCTGACCCTACCACCTTTAGCTCTGTGCTTCTCTCAGTGCAACTCCTATTTCGATATCACCATACTGAGTTTTGATGGGAATAACCAACTGGTTGATCTCTAGAGTAGAGATGATCACGCCTTGTCCGGAGATGATTGTCGGAGGGGTTAGCCTGCACGAATACCCAGCTTCTTCAAGCCCCATCGACGCCCGTCCGGTGATGACGTTGCCCAGCTCGGCGATGCCAGATTCCACGATTTCATCGAAAACCGGCAGTCTCTGCCCCAACATAACAGAGACAATCTGGCAGGCAGTTTTGTTGGCCATTCCGTAGAAAACCGCACCAGCCACATCGCCTGTTACGCCCACCATGATAGTTACTTCTTGAGCCGTCGTAGCAACCTTACGCACTGTGAGTTCACCTCTAGTGATCTCAGCTTGAACTTCAGTCTTTAAGACGTCAGTTGCTGCAACCATAAATGGGGTAACGAATTCCGTTTTCATAATTTCTTCTCTCCTTCAAAGTAATTACCAACAGTAGCAGCCTTTTAAGAAGCTACATGGAATCGTCTCTCTTGTAAAAAAATGGTAAGACCGGTGTTAGACCAAGAGCCTTGGGCGCTAGAATGCTTTCAGTTCCGCCAACAAACAAGATGCCATCAGGCTTAAGAGACTTGGCCATCTTGGCGAAAACAAAATCCTTTGCTTCTTCGGTAAAATAGATAACAACATTGCGGCAGACAATCAGGTCAAAACCCTTCCTGTACTCGTCCGCTAAAAGATCCTGCTTATAGAACTGAACCTTTCTAGCTTTTTCAGGAGCAAACTGGTAGTTGCCGTCTGGTAGTTTCGTAAAGTACTTGGCAAGGAGATGCGCCGGAACCTTGTGCACGGCTTCTTCGTTGTAGATGCCCTGCCGAGCTTTTTCCAAAATACGCTCGTCCAGATCAGTACCGTGAATCTGGTAGTCGGTAACACCCATTTCCTCGAGCATCATTAGCAAAGAGTAAGCTTCTCTTCCATCAGAGCAGCCAGCACTCCAAGCCCTAAACGGTGATCCCGACTTCACCAGCTGCGGCAGAATTCTCTTCCGTAGAGTCTCAAACTGCTCGTTGTCGCGAAAAAAGTCCGTTACATTAATGGTAACAAACTCGTGGAACATTTTAAGAGCAGTTTGATCTTTTTCGATCTTTTTTGCGAGTTGATCGTAGCTCTCCACCCTTAATTTGTGCATAAAGGTGTTTAACCGGCGTTTCATCTGCTGGTCTTTGTACAGTGCAAGGTTTATTCCGGTTATTCTATATATTTCTGAGCAGAAAACGCTGTACTCATCCCTCACCGTAACAACTCCTCAATAAAAGTGCTGACTGAATCGAGTGGAGCTACTCTGTCGGCTAATCCCATATCCACGACTGCTCTGGGCATTCCGTAGATCACGCTGGTCTTTTCATCTTGAGCAATGGTCTTGCCTCCCAGCTCCTTGATCAGTTTCATACCCTTTGCGCCGTCAAAACCCATACCTGTGAGAATAACGCCAACAGTATGTTCTTTGAATACTTTTGCTGCGCTTTCAATGAAGACGTCTATTGCAGGTCGCACTCCGTGTACCGGAGGTTCTGTGTTGAGTTTAACTTCTTTGTTTCCTGAAAGCACTAAATGGAAGCCGCCTGGTGCAATAAGCACTTGGTTTTCCAGTATTACGTCGCCTGTTTCTGCTTCTTTGACATATAGTGCAGAAGCCCTGTTCAGCCTTTCAGCCAGAGATTTGGTAAATCCTCTAGGCATATGCTGAACTACTACCACGCCTGCTCCAAGGTCTTTTGGCAACCTCGGAATTACTTCCATCAATGCGCTTGGACCTCCTGTCGAAGATCCGATGATAACCAGTTTGTTGGCGGTTTTGGTCGGTAGTTCTTTAAAACCTTCGTCCTCTTTTTTAGGAGCTTCGTATGTTTCAGGCTTTTGATAACGAGGACGCTCGGCAGTTTCCCTTGTCAGTCTGCTAGGCAGGTGAATTCTAGCTTTGTGAGCTGCTTTAACCTTCCGACACATTTCGTCGGCCACCTTCTGCATGTCCAACGATAAGGGTCCAGAAGGCTTCTCTACGAAGTCAATGGCGCCACTGGACAGAGCGTCAATAGTGATTGCTGCCCCTTCACTGGTCATACTGCTTACCATGACCACTCGTATGGGTTTGATCTCCATCTGCTTCTTTAAAAAAGTCAGCCCGTCCATCCTTGGCATCTGTACGTCCAAGGTGACAACATCGGGCTGCAGCTCTTTAACCTTCTCCAGTGCATCGTAACCATCCACTGCAACTCCGACAACTTCGATATCCGGATCTTTGTTAAGCAAGTTCTTGATTATGGTGCGCATAAAGGCCGAATCATCTACGACCAAAACCCTGATTTTTCTATCTTGATTTGAAAGTGACATTTAAGATCTCCTTCTTAACCTAGAACGCGTTTAATGGACTCCATGATCCGGTCTGGTTGAAATGGCTTCACAATGAAATCCTTGGCCCCTGCTTGAAGAGCTTCAATTACCATCTGCTGCTGTCCTAACGCGCTGCACATAATGACCTTAGCTTCTGGATCGTACTCGACGATTTTTTGCACAGCTTCAATTCCATCCATGACTGGCATGGTGATGTCCATGATCACGAGATCATACTGACCTTCCTTGTACTTGTTAAAAGCATCCAAGCCGTTTTCCGCTTCATGGACCTCAAAGTTGTTTTCAGTGAGCAGCTTACTCATCCTCATGCGCATAAAGCTTGCATCATCAACCACTAAGACTTTTGTCACTTTAACTCCTCCAAGTCTCGTTCATATTACGATCTTTCCAGACCAATTCCTCCAAACCTCAACAGCACCGTCTGCAGGATGAAACTTTACCGTCCTGCTTTCACTTCCGCCGAGATCGCTTGCTACTATCGGTATGTCGTACCTCTCCAGCTGTCTCTTAACTGCAATTTCGTTTTGCTTACCTATATCCAGCTCTAGTGAGTTCAGAGAAATCGGTGGAAGCACCCTGGCACCACCTACGACTTTGGCCTGGAGATTATGGAGCTTGGCTCCGCACTCTTTCAGTTTATTAAGCATAACGGTTAGACCTGAATCGGCAAACTTTGCAGGTCTTCCCAATAAATCGATCAGCAGAAGATAAGCCTCTTTATTGCCCATGTTGAGGTTATACTCTGCGTCTTCTGGCAGAACCACGTGGGCTAATCCGCCGATCTTGGTTTCGGGGTCAAAGAGTGCAACGGCTACGCAAGAACCTAGTCCGTAGCAGCTGAGAACGCTGTGAGTTTTGCTAAGGCCGATTTCCCCCAAGTTTACAGTTTTATCAGTCTTTCTCATAAACCACACCTTAAACCTTAAATGTGCAAAGGTGCCTAAATCTGACGGGAAGCACAAACATAGACACCTTTTTATTTTTCGATCCGTAAACAAAGATGTTAACCAAATGTTTCTTTATTTTAGACTTTATTCCTCTTTGCTGTTGCATTCAAACTTCACTCTACCCGGCCATCTGTCCCGTACTCGAGAAGCACCGGTACGTCGAGAATGAATGCGATCTCGCCGTGCCCGAGAATGGTGGCTCCAGACAGTCCCCTAACATCGCCGAGTAGTTTGGACAAGGTCTTAACAACCACTTCTTCTTCTCCTAGAAGCTTTTCAACGATGATGCCAACCTGAGTTCTCTGCCTTCTTACGACTATCACATAGAAATGCTCACCGCGCATTTCCGGAGCCGGGAGATCGAAGATCTCTTCGATGTGAATCAGTGGCAGGATTCTTCCTCTGAGCATCATGGCCTTTTGCTTGTTAACATACTTAATCTCAGAATGGGAAACTCGGTTTGTTTCAGCAACAGCAGACAGTGCAATGGAGAACAGCGTATTGGAGCTTTCAAACAAGAGGGTCCGCATAATCGCCAAAGTCAAAGGCAGTTCGATCCTGAACTCCGTACCCTTACCGACTTCGGTAATGATCTGGATGTTACCGCTGAGGTTCTCAATGTTTTTGCGGACAATGTCCATACCCACTCCGCGTCCGGAGACCTGGGTAACCTGTTCGGCAGTGGAAAAACCTGGAAGGAAGATCAGCTCAACTGCTTCTTTCGGCGTGAGGTTTTGCGCTCTCTCACGAGTGATTAAGCCCTTCCTTTGAGCCATTGCTACGATTTTTTCCGGATCGATGCCCTTGCCATCGTCTTTGATTCGAATGACAATATAGCTTTCTTCTTGTTCAGCGATGAGGCTGATGGTACCTGTAGGATCTTTACCGAGCCTCTCCCGCTCCTCCGGCATCTCGATGCCATGGTCTATAGCATTTCTCAGAAGGTGAATGATAGGATCGCTGATCTGTTCGATAACGGAACGGTCAATCTCGGTGTCCTCACCGGACATTTCAAAGCGGATCTTTTTCTTGGCCTTGGTGGCGAGATCTCGCGTAACCCGAGGGAACTTACGGAACAGAGTTCTCATAGGCAGAAGTCTTGCCTTCATGATCAAATCCTGAAGGTTTTCGGTTACCCTGCCGATGTGGCCGCCTGTTTGAGCCAGACTTTCGATAACGGCCTCCAAGTCGTTACCTTCTTGCAGTTTCTGCAAAGTAGCAGTGAGCCTGGTCCGGTCGATTACCAGTTCTCCTACAAGATTCATCAAGTCGTCCAAAACCGAAACGTCCACTCTGATAGTAGGTGCGATCAGGATCTGACCCTGTTTTTTCGCATCCTTAGGCTGCTCGTCCTGTTCGTCTTCTTCTGCCTCGGTGACCTCTGCAGAAACGTTCGATGTCTTCTTTTCCGCTTTTGGGACTTCTTTGGCTTCCCTAACAACAATCTGCTTGCAGTCGGGGATCTTGGCAATTCCAGCTTTTACAGTTTTGGCATCGGATGTTGTAACAAGCAGAGCTTTTAGTTTCCCATCCTGGAACTGTTCTAATTCTTCGAGACCAGGCTGGGTAAATACCAGTTTGCCCAAATCCTCCAAAAGCATGATCAGCTGGTACGCACGTACCGACGGAAGTGTGTTTTCCGTTTCTAGCTGAACTCCAATTTCGAATACCTTCTTATCAGGAGCTGCCAACTGAAAAGCTTTGGCTTTCAAATCGTCGGGAAAAACCAGTTCTAATGGAGTTTCCTTCTCGGTCTCTGCTGGAGTCTCTTTGGCAGGGGCTTTAACAGTTTCCAGAGAAGCAGCAACAAAGTCTTTGAAACTCTCTACCAGCTCACTTGAATCATAACCGCTTTCTTTACCCTGATAGATTTCATTTGCATATATTCTAAGTGCGTCGATGCCGCCTAAAAGTAATCCAATAAGCTCTGGGGTGATATCAATTGTGTTCTTGCGTAGATGGTCCAGAATGTTTTCCATTTCATGAGTGAGCTTAGCCATATCAACGTGGCCCAGTGCAGCAGAAGAACCCTTAAGAGTGTGAGCAGCACGAAAGATCGACTGCAGAAGTTCTGCATCGATATCTCCCTGCTCCTGTTCAAGGGACATGATACCCTCTTCTAAAGTCTCGATCTGTTCTTTAGCCTCTGCTAGGAATATTTGAATCTCTTCTTGAGTTGCATCAAAATCTAGCGCCATACGATTATCAACCCCTTTAGCTTATATTGCAATCCTTAGTCCTGAGTCTTTGCAATAAGCTCCAAACTCACCAAAACGACCAGTCTCTCGCCGATCTTGGCAATCCCTTCTATATAGTCCCTTTGGATTCCCGAAACCGCACCAGCAGGTGGCTCAATATCATCAACGGGAACCTTGACAACTTCGGTAACGGCATCGACGATGGCGCCGCACACATCTTCTTCCACTTCAAAAACAATAATGCGGGAAGCATCGGTGATGCTCTCTTTCATGCCGAAGCGCACCCGGAGGTCGATGACAGGAAGTATGCGCCCTCTCAGGTTCACCACGCCTGCAATATACTTTTTAGATCTTGGTACTTTGGTGATGGTAAGATCGCTCAGCTTCCTTATTTCCTTGATGCATTCGATGGGTACGCCGAACTCTTCGTTTTCCAGACTGAAGACGACAATCTGCTTGGATTCCGAGTCCCTTCTCTCCAAAAACTCCTCCATAAACAGCCCTCCTCGCCCTAAGTACCCATTTACCCACAGGCCAACTTTTTCAAAACACAGTTTTATATAATTCTACAATAAAAACCAACAGTTCTCTAGACCCATTTCCAGCAGGGTGCTGTCACAAAAAAACGGGGGCAAATGCCCCCAGTTTGGTCTGATGCTTTATTCGTAGATCTCTACTTCGGCTACCCACATCAGGTTTGGTCTGTTTGGATGACCGCCGCCTGGGTGTTGAACGACTCTTACGTATGTGCCTTTTACAGGCTCCTTAAAGTAAATCTCTGTTACCTGGATACCAGCGGCATCGCCTTCAATGTTCCGTACTTCTTTGACAAGGTTGTTCTTGTCCATAGGAAGTGTGGAGTCAAAAACGACTTTGCCATCTACTTCGATGTAGAAGTCGCGGCTGTAATAGAAAACTCCGGTATCGCGTGCCCACCAAATAAAGATAGATGTTATGTTGATTCTTCCTGGGAGTTCATACTCGAGCCAGTGCTCGCCAGGAGACTCTTGGCTTGCCCATGCTACTTCAGCCCATCTGTTTACTTCAGAACCTTCGTTCCGTTCGCCGTCGTTGGTAACGTCAGGACGATAACCGGAGAAGTTGCTGTCTGACTCAACGTAGGAAAGCAAGTTCACGTTCTCGGCTGCGAGTATGCCGACTGACAGAAGACCAACCAACACTAACAACATTAATGCCTTTTTCATCGTTAAACCCCCCACAATAATCTTTGAATCAATGTATACATTGATCTTGTTTATACCATTCCACCTTAACTCCCCTATTCCTTCCACTCAAGGATGATTTCGCCTTCTGTAAATTGTGGCAGTGTACCTGCCCCAAGTTCAAGAACCATGTAGGTTTCAGGAAAGTACGGCAAAATGCGCCAGGGCTTGACGTTTGGAAAAAATTTTACTACCCTACCTTGGCGGTTCAGATAGTAGACATCGATAGGGGCTTTCATGAAAAACGTGTGGATCTGCCGGCAGGGAACCAGCAAAAGAGCATCTCCCTTCTTGGGGACCGTGCCGAGAAAACCCTTAAGCCGCGAAAAAAAAGAGCTAGCGACTTTGATCTCTGGTGCTAGCTCACTGATGATTGTTTTAGGCATTCAGGTCCCTTATGGGTACAATCCCCGTCCGGAGAGCGTGTACTGCTGCTTGTGTTCGATCTGTAACATCTAGTTTTCTCAGCACATTGCTAACGTGGTTTTTTACCGTTTTCTCGCTGATAAACAGCGTGTCGGCAATTTCCTTGTTGCTTTTTCCCTGAACGATCTCTTCGAGAATCTCCAGTTCGCGCTTTGTCAGTACGTTATCCTGTTCCAGACCGAGCTTTCTCTCTTTCTTGTCCACGTTTTCCATGACCTGATTGATCAAGTTGGAGGGGTAATAGCACTCACCCTGATAGACTTTGCGAATGGCTGTTGCAATAATGCATGGCTCTGCGTCTTTTAAAATATAGCCCCTCGCCCCGGCTCTCATCAGAGCCAGTACATACTCGTCCTCATCGTGGAAGGTCAGTGCAATAACGTTCACGTTGTTAAAACGCTGTTTGATTCTCCTTGTGGCTTCGATGCCGTTTAAGCGGGGCATGTTCACGTCCATCAAAACTACATCGGGGAGGTACTCCTCAACCTTCCGTAGGGCATCTTCCCCATCAACGGACTCGGCCACAATATCAATGTTTTCCTCCAAACTTAAAACTTTGCTCAGACCCTGCCTCACTAGAGGATGGTCGTCTGCTAGCAAAACTTTAACTGAAGCTTGAGATCTCATTTTCCTTGAATTCACCCCCAGGAGTATCGTAGGCAACTCGACACCACACTCGTGTCCCCTCACCCAAAACCGATTCGATACCGAATTTACCACCTAAAAGTCTTATCCGTTCTTCCATGCCGACTAAGCCAAAATGGTGGTTTTCAGATGACAGAGATTTTTTTTCTTCAACATCAAAACCTAAACCGTCATCTTTCACCACAAGCACGATTTCTTGGTCGGCGAACTCTACCTTGACATCAATCTGACTGCAAGAAGAGTGCTTAATTGCATTGTTGATCGACTCTTGTGCCAAACGGAAAAGAGCTATTTCTATTGGACCTGAAAGCCTGACCTCTTTGCCGAGGACAGTAACATTAATGAGTGCAGATGTGTTTTTTTGAACAGTACTAGTGAATCTCTGCAGCGCTGGTATCAGACCCAAGTCGTCCAAGGACATCGGTCTTAGGTTGAAGATGATCTGGCGCATCTCGATCAGGCAGTCCTGAACGAGCTTTTTGATCTCGTTAAGTTCATCGGCAACTTCAGCTTTAGAATCTGCCTTTGTCTCATGAAGTCTCTGACAGTAGTCTGCTCTCATGGCAACATTCGCCAAAGACTGCACCGGCCCATCATGAATTTCTCGTGCTACTCGTTTGCGTTCCTCTTCTTGAGCAACCAAAACTTTCACACCGTACTGGTACCTCTGGTGCATGTCCAAAAAGACTCTTGAAGCTTCTTCAAAGTTCCCCCGCAGTAGCTCTGCTGCCACAGTCATTTGGGAGGTCATTTTCTGAGCCTTGTCTACCATATCTTTTAACCTGCGTTCTGTTCTTTCCAGGTCATTACGGCTCTTTTTCAGCTCCCTCTCCCTAGCTCTAAGGGCTGAGAGCCTGACTTGATAGTCTTGAGCCTCATCGTAAACTTTTTCGACCTCTTCTTCGGTGTACTTTGAACGGGCTTTAGTCATATGCATGAGCTTAATTCTGGTTTTTTGGAAAAGATGTTCAAGCTCATCCACTTCAACAATGGTCTTTTCCAACTCAACCCGAATCGTACTCAAAAGCTCAGAGATTCTTCGGTACTCTTGCTGGGCAGCACTGGCAATCTCATCAAGGTCTTCTTTGCCTTTCTCCACAGCCGCCACAGCTTTCTTGAAGATCTCATCAAGCGCTGCGATGTCAAAGACATATGAGTTCAAGGTGCCGCCCCTTTCTATAACAGTAATGATAACGATAATTAATAACAACCATGGCTATTAATACTTCCTGCAATTTATCTATAATTTCCATTTTTGGCACTTTCTTCCTGCCGCCAAAATAACTTTTACACCATGTTTTTGCACTGGAATTAAGAAAATGATACTAAAGACCCGACAAGAAGTATTCTACATGGTAATAATAACTATTACTATATCTGTCCTCAAAATATCAATCTCGCCACTTGATTACTTTGGCGGATCCTCTTCAAAGTCTTTAAGTTGAAGGTTGATAGCGTCAATTGAGATGTAAAGTTCCACGATCAAAAGAGCGAGCGAGATCAGAAGAAGAATCAAGCTAGAGCCAAACACTACGTTGATGAGATTCTCTTTACCTGCAAAGATCAAAAACATGGCTACGACGCAAAAGAGAAAACTCAGAGCACCAAATAGCTGCATGTATTTGATGATCACAAGCCTACGCCTCAGGTTTTCGATTTGCCCTGCGATCAGCTGATTTGTCTCCTGTTTATACCTTGCGTGCAGCTCCCTTACGAGCTGTGCTAACGTTAGAAATCGGTTAGTATAGGCCAGCATCAAAAGAGAAATGGCCGGAAAAAGTAGTGCTGGAGTTGTTAGTTCCACAACAAACCACCTCCTAAAGCAAAAGATACTCTAGGACTATATACCCATTTTTTGAGATTTAACCATCAGCAGCATTGAATATCATCAATACTCTCAACCATTTTTACAATAAGCTGCTTTAGCTTGTCGATGTTTGCTGCAAATACCTCAAGTACCGCTTCGTGCTCTACAGGAGGAATGTCGTCCCGGCCTTCAAGCCCAGCATCGTAATCTGTAATCATAGCGATGTTGACGTAGCAGATCCCCAACTCTTTTGCGAGATAACCCTCTGGATACTGAGTCATATTTATTACTTGCCCGCCGATCATGGAAAAATAACGGCTTTCAGCTCTGGTAGAAAACCTGGGACCGTTGACAACGACAATGGTACCTTTATCGTGGATGGAAATGCCCAGCTCTCTACCTTTCTGGAAGGCAAGTGCCCTGAGGCTTTCACAGTAGGGATCTGCAGCAGAGACGTGGGTGACATTGGGGCCGTCGAAGAAAGTATCAGCCCGTCCGCTTGTAGCATTGATAAACTGGTCCACAACAACAAAGTCCCCTGGTTTAAACTCCGGGATGAGACTGCCAGCGGCGCAAGGACCGATAATCTTCTTTACTCCTAGCTCTTTCATAGCCCAGAGGTTGGCGCGGTAGTTGATCTTATGCGGTGGAATAGAGTGGTCTTTGCCGTGACGGGGCAAAAACGCTACTTTTTTCCCTTTCAGCAAACCAATAGCCAGCTTGTCCGATGGAGGACCATAAGGAGTATCGATAGCTACTTCCTCAACGTCATCCATCAAAGAGTAGAACCCGGATCCTCCGAAGACACCGATATCCGCTCTATGTTTCATGTTTATACCTCCTAACTTTGATTAAAAAGTTAGTTTCAAACCGTCGTAAGCTAGATCCACTTCGATATCCTCAACCCGGAGCTCGCAAAGCCTTGCCGAGATCCTTTCGTGCTCCAAGTCGTGGCTGATGTGGGTCAAATAAGTTTTTCTTGGTTTTAGCCTGCGCACTATCTCCAATGCTTCATCAAGGTTGAAATGAGTAGAATGCCTACGATGACGCAAAGCACCTAACACTAACAATTCCAAACCTTCCAGTTTTGCCAAAGACTGTTCGGGGATGAAGCTTACATCGGTCACGTAAGCCATATTACCAATTCGATATCCTGTAACCGGGACTTTACCGTGCCAGACGGGTATGGGCTCCACCTTTACACCGCTAATGGTAAAGGTTTCTTCTGCTAGGTTCAGCTCGATCTGAGGTAGGCCGCCGCCTACTTGGGGAGCATCGCCGAAAATGTAAGAGAAGTTCTTTCTGATAATATCGCAGGACTGGCGGCTTCCCCACACCCTGATGGGCTCGCCAGTGATGAAGTTAAATGCTCTCAGATCATCGAAACCTGCAATGTGATCTGCGTGAGTGTGGGTGATCAGCACTCCATCAACCCGAGAAAGCCCCGCACGCAGCGCTTGGATGCGAAACTCAGGTCCTGTATCAATAATGATGACTTTACCTCCCACATCGACTTTCACCGATGCTCGGAGACGCACATTTTTAGGGTTATCCGAAAGGCACACTTTGCACTGACAGCCGATAAGAGGAATTCCTGTAGAAGTTCCCGTGCCCAAAAACTCCAGCTCGCCCATGTTCTCACCTGCTAATCTTGTGGATATGCAAAAGGGATATATCTCTGTATACTACCCCAATAAACACTTAAGATTCGTTCTTATTCTGCCTGTAGTCGGCTCAAGCTATTTGCCTGCGCTTTGTACGTATTGCCAAGTTTTGTAAACTGACCTCTGATGAGTTGTTCTTTAAAGACGAAACCTTGTCCTTCTTTTGGGCCCGGTGGAACTTGCAGGTGTTCTGCACCGTTTTAGCTCCTAAGGAAGCCAACGCCCACCTGCTTGAGGGCTTTCTCCATAGCAGTTTCGCCGTAGTCGATTACCTCTTTCAGTCTGGAAAACTCCTTAAGTCCCACCCCTCTAACACCAGCTTTAACCACCTTATCTGCGTAGAGCCGCAGTTCTTCCCTGTTTTTGCGGTAGTTCAGAAGGTCGTAGGACCGCATCAAAACCTCGAGGAAGTTGTCAGGCAGCGGAGAGTTATCGATATCTACGGATACATCTACTGCAACAACCATTGGCAAGCCCAGTCTTTTCAATAGCCTAGCAGGGTTTACCGAAGCGATCCCCCCATCGATAAGCCTCCGTCCCCTCCATTTGAAAGGAACAAAGATCCCCGGAAGAGAGATGCTTGCTCGCACCGCTTCCCAGAGGTGGCCGTCTGTGGAGTAGTCCTGAATGCGTAGGAGGTTGATCTCCCCGTTGGTAAAGACCACTTCATCTCCTGTGTCCAAGTCCACGGCATTGATGATCGTGGTCATTTGTAAATCGCTGAAACGTTTTCCGCCAGTTCGCTTTGCGATCTCCTCTGCGATGTAGTCACCTTTGAAGAGTCCGTCGGGCGCCTTGATTTTGGGATTGAAGCCTGCAAAATCCCCAATGATTTTGGCGAGTACCAAAGGATACTGCCACGCTTTTATGGCCTTATCAAAGACTTTTTTAGGGTCAAGGCTTAAAGCGAAGGCTTCCATCTGTTCTCCTGTAAGCCCCGAAGCATATAGCGCCGCAACGATGGAACCTGCAGATGTACCGGCAATAGCACTTGGCCTGAGACCATGTCGGTCCAGTACCTTAATGGCACCAATGTGGGCTGCTCCCCGAAGGGAACCGCCGCTAAGAGACAGCCCCCAACGCATATCTATCCCTCCCACTATTGCATATGAACAGGGGAGCTTGACCAAGAACAAAACATCACCTGTTTTAGCAGGATATCCCTGCTCCGACACGAAGAAGTGTAGAGGAAAATTGCTGTGAGGTGAACTGAATGAAAATCGTTTTACATTCCTATACTTTCCGTGGTTATTCGGTAGAAAGGGCTTTCTATAAAGCTGCTGAGTACGGCTACGACGGCGTTGAGCTATCGGTTGTACACTTCAAAGATGAAGCGGACATCGAAAAAGCTGTTGCGCTTTCCAAGAAGTATCAGGTGCCCATCGTAGCTCTCGACGGAGGTACAGACCTTCTCAACGAGGGCAACGCCGATGCTTCCATCGAAAGAATGAAATGGCTTATCGACATGGCCGCAAAATACAACGTGCCCATGATCAACGGCGGTATCGCTTCCAAGTACGGACCCGATCCAGGCAACTACGGTGCAAATGGCTCTGTGCTTCTCTCTGATGCCGACTACGAGTACATGGCAGAGAAGTATCAAGAAGTCGCCAAGTACGCGGAAGCCAACCAGATCCTCATCGTCTTTGAGATTCACATGAATACTCCACACGACACCGGCGCTGCAACGCTCAAACTTATTGAGATGATCAACTCCGATTGGGTCAAAGCCAATCCCGATCCGGGCAACATCTTTGCTACAAGCAGCAGCGAAGGTCCATACGCTGCTGTGGCAAAAGTCATCGATCACGTTGCGTTCTTCCACGCCAAAAACTGCAGAAGAACCGCTCTGGGCAACGGCTATGACTACAGCTGGCTTTTGGAAAACGGCGCCATCGACTACTACCGCATCGTCTGTCAGCTAGTCGAGTACGGTTACGACGGCTACATCTGCATCGAGTACTGCGGCGAAGGCGACCCTGCAATTGCAGCTGAGAAGGATATCGTCTACCTCAGAAGACTGATTAAGGACGCTTTACTTTCCAACTGCCTGAAATGAGAAAAGTAGTTCTTGTTTTGCTTGTTATCTGCTGTTTCGGCGGATGGGCGTTGGCTGAAGAGGCTGGGTTTTCAAACTTGATCTACGGGGTTGTCCAAGGAACAAAAGACTTGAAAGCAGTCTACAGTCAGCCTGTGCGCGTAGACTACAAAAAAAGCGCCCTGGCTTTCCTTGGCACTTTTACCGCAAGTCTCCTTGACAAGTCGGTCTTTGCTGCTTCGTCATCTTTAAATTTCTTAGACCCTGTAGCGGAGATCATCACCAAAACCGTAGAGCCCATAGGCCTCGGAATCATGTACACTGCATTTGGCTGGAAGAACAAAGAACTTGCCCGCAAAATCGTTGGTTCATCGCTTTTTACGGCAATCAACACGGTAAGTTTAAAGCATTTGATCGGGAAAGCCCGACCATATGCCAGCAGCCGGCCTTTGTACATCGGGCCCAATCTGAAAACAGACTACAACTCTTTTCCGTCCGGCCATACCTCTTTAAGCTTCAGTTTGGCAACTGTCTTGAGCAGCGAATACCCTGATTATTCCGTCTTGTTTTACAGCTGGTCTTCCTGCGTAGGACTGAGCCGGATTCTCTTGGAGCGCCACTGGATTGGAGATGTTGTAGGAGGAGCAATTACAGGAACTGCTTCAGCAAGATTTTATCTGGAATCTGTACGCGAGGAGCCGTAAATCCTGCGAAAGCGTCGAAAAACAATAAACAAGACAAAAGAAGGACTGCACTAAGTCGGCCTTGTTGCTGACATGTGCAGTCCTTTGTTTGTGAACGTAAAAGCACTAACACAAAACCTTTTACTAACAACTTCTGTACTTTAAGAAACCCTTCTTAATGGGCATTGCACCAGGAACAGTATCGAGCAAATGGGCAAGTTTTACTCTACCTGAGTGCAGTTTGCTCAAAGCACAGAATCAGTGCAAAAAAAATCTATCCTAGCGGATAGATCGATGCTTTAGCAACTGCGTAAATGGTGGAGGTGAGCGGGATCGAACCGCCGACCTTTAGCTTGCGAAGCTAACGCTCTCCCAACTGAGCTACACCCCCGTCGAGGAAATTATACCACCGAGAAAAAAGCCGTTCAAGAAAGAAAAAACACCTGCTTTGAGATTCCTTCAACCTACTCCCGCACGCAGAAGTACGTTGAGGAAAACCACTGTATTAAAGAAAACATGCGCACCAACAGCTGCCCACAGGTTCTCGTTCAGAGCAATGTAGCAGAGAACAAGGCTGAGAAGGAAAATAGGAATGGAGTTGATTAGGTACAAGTGGGGCAGCACAAAGAACAGGGAAGTCAAAAGATACCCTACAGTTTGCGAATAGGTGTGTACAGCCCTAGACAGGAAAAATCCCCTGAAAAACAGTTCCTCGCTGATGGGACCAACAACGCAGACCATAATGGTAGCAACTACCAACCGCCAAGAGCTAAGAAGGAAGATGTTGACTCTTGAAGTTTCCTGGAGCAGAATCGACTGCAGCCTGTCAGCTCCGAGCAGCGGAGTGAACAGTTGCGTAGAAAGAACGATTCCCAATACATTGATAAGAACAATCGCAGGAACCCACAAAAGACTCCTCCAAAAAGCCTTCCATTCGAACCTGGTATCTAAGATGTCTGTGGGGTGAACAGGGTGTCTTTTCTTAAGGATAAACGTTCCCAAGAGAAATCCAACCTGCTGGAGAACCATGGCGAGAATGATGATGTTTTCTTGAGAAAGCCCGAACACGCCAAGGGACTTTAAGGCAAGCGGGAGCAAGACCAGGACAAAAAGCACCAAAAGCGGAGCTTCCATAAGCCAGCTGGGCAATGATTTTTTTGACACAAAAAACACGCTAAGAGAACCGTGGCTCTTGGCGTTTTCACCTCCTGTATCTTGTAGTCAGGTGCCATGGCATTAACTAGATTATTTAATCTAAAGGCCTTAGATTCCTTCAGTGGAGTGAAAACGATTTTACTGTGTCACACGTAATCGAACTTCAAAACAGCAAAAAAGGGCTGCGGAGCAGCCCTTTTTGTTAAATGCTGTAGTTTGGTGCTTCTTTGGTAATGTGCACATCGTGCGGATGATTTTCTCTGAGACCCGCTGCTGTAATGCGCATAAACTGAGTCTTCTCTTTCATTTCGCCAATGTCTTTGCAGCCGCAGTAGCCCATACCGGCCCGGAGACCTCCGAGCAGCTGGAAAATGGTCTCGGAGACGGGACCTTTGTAGGGAACTCTGCCTTCGATGCCTTCTGGAACGAGCTTCTTCTCGTCTTCTTGGAAGTAGCGGTCCTTGCTGCCCTTCTTCATAGCGCCTAGAGAGCCCATACCTCTGTAGACTTTGAAGCTACGGCCTTGATAGATCTCTGTCTCTCCTGGGCTTTCCTCGCAACCTGCAAAGAGGTTGCCTATCATGACGGTGTCTGCACCTGCCGCGATGGCTTTGGCAACATCACCGGAATACTTGATGCCGCCATCTGCAATAATGGGAACTCCGTACTCTTTGGCCACCACGTAGGCGTCGTTTACAGCTGTAATTTGAGGCACGCCAATGCCGGCGATGACTCTGGTGGTGCAGATAGAACCGGGACCAATGCCAACTTTAACTGCATCTGCTCCTGCTTCAATCAGCGCCTTCGTGGCTTCGCCGGTTGCAACGTTACCTGCGATAAGATCGACGTGAGGATAAGTCCGTTTCAGTTTCTTTACAGCCTCGATTACGCCAATGGAGTGTCCGTGAGCAGTGTCGACTACAAGGATGTCGACTCCTGCATCTACAAGGAGACCTGCCCTTTCATCTAGATCGGAGCCTACGCCAACTGCTGCAGCTGCTAGGAGCCTTCCCTGACCGTCTTTAGCTGAGTTGGGGTACTTTCTTGCTTTCTCAATGTCCTTGATGGTAATCAGACCTTTGAGATGAAACTTTTCATCTACAAGAGGCAGCTTCTCGATTCTGTGCTCCTGCAAAATGGCTTTGGCTTCCTCAAGTGTAGTACCTACCTTACCGGTGATTAGGTTCTCTTTGGTCATGACCTCATAAATTGGTCTGGTGAAGTCCTCTTCAAACCTAAGGTCCCTGTTGGTGAGAATTCCTACCAGCTTCCCGTCGTCATCGACGATGGGCACCCCGGAGATCCGGTAGTGGCTCATAATTTCTAAAGCATCTTCCAAAATGTTATCTGGTTTTAAGTATATCGGATCGACAATTACTCCGCTTTCAGAACGTTTAACTTTGTCTACTTCAGTGGCTTGGGCTTCGGGGCTCATGTTCTTGTGAATGACGCCTAGTCCGCCTTCTCTAGCCATGGCAATAGCCATGCGTGCTTCCGTCACCGTATCCATACCTGCACTAAGTAGAGGGATGTTCAGCGAGATGTTGCGAGTAACCCTCGTCTTCAGATCAACATCTCTGGGCAGAACGTAGCTCTCTGCAGGTATCAGCAAAACATCGTCAAACGTCAATCCAACTTTGGCAAAACGTTCCTCTTGCAAGCAATTCCACCTCGTTTGTTATTGTGCGAAAATCGTAACTGCACCTGTAAATTGTGGTTATTATATCAGACCTAGTTTGCAGCGTCAACTATAGGAGGACCCTCCAAAATCGTCTCTGTATCAACAAAAAGATAGACTTTAGATCCTTCCTTAAGAGATTGACCTAGCTTAGGTTCCTGGTCCAAAACTTTCGTCCCCTGTCCGACAACTTCCGGCATCAAGGAACTGCTGCGCATGATGTTTTGCGCTTCCAAAACGCTTTTGCCAATTACATCCGGTACCGGAACAATTGCTTTCGCTACCCTTTTGTTTGGTCCTCCCCACGGATTGGTGACCAGCTCCTCGGGTACCGGCTCGATACCCAGTGCAGGCAGCATCTCCGCGACAATCTCAGCAAAGACCGGTCCTGCAACCTGCCCTCCGTACTGCATAGTTCTCGGCTCATGGATGGCGATTATCCCTGCGATTGCAGGATTTTCGGCTGGTGCAATGCCCACAAACGACGCTATCACTGAGGTGTGGCTGTAACGGCCATCTACCACCATCTGAGCAGTACCGGTCTTGCCTCCTGCAGTGTAGCCTTCCATCTGCGCCGTCCTGCCGGACCCGTTTTCCACAACGGAAAACATCATTTCTCTTAGTATTTCCGCTGTGGCTTCGTCCAAGATTCTGGTTCCCTTGGGTTCGAAAGCCCCTTCGCCCTCGATTTCCTTGACCAGATGGGGAACGTACAGAACACCACCGTTGGCGACCGCTGCTGCAAAGCTCACAAGCTGGAGAGGCGTGATGCTGATCGATTGACCAAAGCCGATGTTCGCCCAAGTCACTAAAGGAACGTCAGGTCCGGGGCTGTAGAGAATGCCAGTAGCTTCTCCAGGAAAATCAATACCAGTCTTCTTACCAAAACCGTACTTTTTAGCATAGTTGATCAGCTTGCTTCCAAGCTCCATACCTAATGTGGCAAAAGCAATGTTGCAGCTGTTTTCCAATGCTTCCGTTAGGTTTTGGCTACCATGTCCTCCTGCCCTCCAGCACCTAACTCTCCACCCGGAAACCACAATATACCCGGGATCAAAAAACCTCCGGCTTACCGTCGCGATGCCTTCTTCTATGGCAGCCGCGGCGGTGACGATCTTAAACGTAGATCCCGGTTCGTAAAGGTCTGTGACGGCAATATTTCGCCTGTTAGCTTGGGGATAATCCTGGTAGTTTTCAGGATCGAAAGTAGGCCATGAAGCCATGGCTAGAATCTCTCCGTTTGTAACATCTACGAAGATCACAAGGCCCGATGTGGCTTGGGTCTCTTCAATCCTCTTGGCAAGAGCTTTTTCAGCGATTGCTTGAAAAGAAGCGTCGATGGTTAAGCGTAGGGTTTTTCCCTTTTTCGGCTCTTCGTAGACTTTGGTTGCCCCAGGCACTTCTCTCCCACTGGCGTCTCTTTCCACCATGAAGCTGCCCCGCTCTCCGGTGAGATACCGATCGTACACCAGCTCAAGGCCTTCGAGACCTTGATTGTCTATACCGGAGATGCCGATGACGTGCGCCGCAAGACTCCCGTAGGGGTACACCCGCTTAGGTGCCTCTACAACACCAATGCCTCTAATACCCAACTCTCTTATTTGCAACTCTTCTTCTTTGGTGATGCGTTTTTTCAGCCAAACTGCTGCAGCTCTTTTTTGGAGTCTCTCCAAAACTACCTCTGGCTCTAAGTCCAAGACTCTTCCCAATAGCTCCGCGTTTTTTTCTTTGTCCGGAACTTCAGCAGGAATTGCGTATACCGATGCCAGTTCCTCCGAACCTGCAAGAAGAATACCATTTCTATCCAAGATGTCGCCTCTTGCTCCATCGACGGGGATCGGTCGAAGCCTTTGTGAAAGAGCTTTGGTGCCTAACTCCTCAGCTCTTACTACCTGCAGAAGAAACAGCCGCACCCAAAGCATTACACTAGCGGCGATGAAGCAGATGAGCATGAGGAGGATTCTTCTTTTTTCTCCAAGCTTAGACAAACGCATAACCGTACACCTCCTGTAGAAGTGTACGGTTATCAGCTTTCTCGTATGATATTAAAAACTCAGCTCTGGCAGTTTCACGCCTTTTTCGTATGTGACGATCTCTCCCGGAGCCATAACCCAGATCACGCCGATTTCGTCAAAACCATTTTCGTTCAAGAACGCTTTGCCATCTTCGGGACCTAAGACAAACAACAGCGTTGAAAGGATATCTGCCAGCGTGCTGCTTTTGGTTAGCACGCTTGTGGCATAGACGTCTTGGCCGGGATATCCCGTTCTGCCGTCAAGGATGTGGTGATACCTTTTGGAATCCTGAATGAAGTACCTTTCGTAGTCACCTGATGTACCGAGAGACCAGCCGTCCTCAAGCTCAATTACTCCAAGCAACTTATTAGTATCCCTTGGATGCCGCAGGCCTATACGCCAAGGCCTCTTTTCGGGATGTTCACCCCAACAGGCAACAGAACTTCCCCCTCCTACAATCAGGCCGGCTTTTGCAGTTCGCTTCATAACGTTTCTTGCCTGTTCTATGGCATAACCCTTAGCTACTGCTCCCAAGTCCAAAATGACGTCAGCAGGGAGAGTTACGGTGCTGTTGTTAATCTCAATGTCTCCAGACGGCAGAACTTTGGCGATCTGCACCTCGGAAGGTACGCTTCTCCTGTTCGAACCAAAACCCCAAAGGTCAACCAAGCGACCAAGACGAGCATCATACGCATTGCCGCTTTTATGACGGTACTCTTCCGAAATCTCAATTAGGTGCAAAAGATCCTTGCTGACCGCAAGCGTCCTTTCCTTGTTCAGTTTGGAAAGCTCGCTATCACCAATGTAGCGATTGGTGAGGGTATCAACCCGGCGCAGCTCCTCAAAACCTCTGTCTAAAGTTTCTTGTGCGACACCTTCTTTAGCTACAACTGTAATAGTAATGACGGTATCCATGAGCAGCCTGCTGTCCTGCTGTACCACGTATGTTTCGTTAGGAAAACGCAGCCAAATCTGCCATGCAGCAAGTATTACCAGTGCTGCAACTAAAATCCAAGTAATAGCTTTTTTTTGCTTCATTGTCGACTACCTTAGAGGTGTTCAACTCCTTTCAGATTAGGCGCATTTATGACCTACTGATTATATCAAGTTCTTGCCTTAACTTCACTATAGAATTATCCGGAACAACACCTCGAACAAAAGCCAAAGGATAGACAGCACAGTTCTTACCAATAACCGTACCTGGAGCAGTTACTGCGTTGCAACCCAGCTTGCTGCCATTGCCAATAAAAGCACCAACCTTGGTCATGCCCGTATCACTACCGCCGACAAAAATCACAGACCCATCGTTTTTGAAGTTGGAGATCTTTACACCCGCACCGAGGTTGACGTTGGCACCCAAAACGCTATCGCCAACGTAATTGAAGTGTGAAGCGCTGCAATTCTTAAGAAGGAGGGAGCGTTTGACCTCTGTGGCATGTCCCACGATAACGCCTTCGCTGAGGTATACTTCGCCTCTCAAGTATGCCCCATGGCGAATAACAGATTTAGGTCCAATATATGCCGGACCGATAATCGTTGCACCGCTCTCAATTTGAGCATCATCTGCAATGTAAACATTGCCTCTAATCTCTACCTTGCCTGCCTTGTCCTTGTTTTGCAGCAGCCAAGTGTGTGCATTGTAGCCGGTAAACCTTGCAAAAAAGCGATCCAGTCCGTCTAGAATAGCCCAGGGATACTCTTCTTCTACAGGAAAAGGCAGCTTTTCAAACAAGTCCTGCCAAGAAAGCCGCATGAAAGTAAAACCTCCATTTACAGTTCGATACGAAAGATTTCCTGCCGTTCCATCTCCTCGAGTGGGAGTTTGCTCTTCAACCTTTCAAAATGCTCTTCAATAAGCAGGCTTCTTACTCTAGCATACCCAAAATGATAGGCCAATGTGAGAAGAGTCCAGATATGTTCCGCTCTAATGTCCGTATCGGACCAAGCATAAACATTGGCCATATCTCCACAATAAACGTGCGGATAAAATATAGCCAATATCTCTTGGCCGTCTGTGCTCGCTCTCCCAGTGTGAATCGGTTCTCTGGTAAACTCAGGCAGGGCAAACTGATTACGGTGGAAAATCTGCCAGATCTGTGCAGACGACTGCTCCTGTCCCATAATGAAGCGCGAGAACTTTTTCTTGTTGAAGTAGGTGTTATCTTCTTCCCACGTGATCCTGGCAACGTATGGACTGGCCTCAGCGGTAAAGACAACTGTCTTCAGCCACTCTCCAAAACCGAGGTTTTTGTAATAATCTTTTAAACCTTCCCTGGGCCTTACCGTCAGGTAGTAGGCACCGCGTTTTCTTGCGTAGTTGATCGCCTCTTTGATGAGCAAAGCTCCAATACCCTTGCGCTGGTGGTCTTTATGAACTTGAACAACCCCGATATGCGCATAGAGATTACCGTCGCTTTCCCAACCGAAAAACAGCTCCAGTTCTCCAACGATCAACCCGTTTTGCTCGGCCACTAAAGGTATATGACCTTCTAGTAGTAAATTGTTAATATATACCGCGCAGAGTTCGGGACTCATCCACGAGCCGCCGTTCAGCCAGCGCTCATACAGAGAAAGAGAAGTCGGTCCCTCGACCTCTTCTCGCACTCCGCCTTTAAAGCTGTACCAGGTGCCGTCCAACTCTGAACAGTGGACATCAACAATCCCGGCAACATCCTTGAGCTCGCCTCTGCGAATCACTAATTCGCTCATATGTCCACCTACCATATCTATAGTCCGAGCTCGTCAGAGATCTTCTGCATTGCTTCAAGACCAATAGAGATAAACTCCTCCAGATCAAGACCTAGAGAAGTGCACGACTTAATCTGCTCCCTGTTTGCACCTCTCGCAAATGATTTCACCCCAAAACGGTTCATAACAAACTGCGTGTCTATTGAAGCAAGCTTCTTGTCTTGATGAATCAAAGCCGCTGCAACGATAAGCCCGGTAAGGGGATCGACTGCATACAGGGCTTTATCCAGGTCGGTTTTTAGCTCCAACATACCCGAATGGGCTTTGATGGCATAGATGACATGTTCTGGCAGGTTGTATTCCTGTAGAAGCTCGGCAGCCAACAAGCCGTGCTGCTCTGGAGTGTCCGCCGTCTGCTCGTAGTCGATATCGTGGAGCAAGCCGGCAAGACCCCACTCTTCGCTGTCACCGCCAAAACGAGGAGCGAGTTCTCTGAGAATTGCTTCTGCAGCTAGCATGTGCTTTTGCAAATTGGCGTTTTTAACTTGGCTTTTCATCAACGCTAAGTAATCCTGGCGATTCAACTTCATTCACTCCCTGTAGAAACTAGGAGGGGATACTGTGCCGAAATGGAAAAAACTTGCCAAACAACTTGGTTTTCTGGAACCCACAAGCTGCTCGTTAAGCCAGCTTGAATCCATCGCCAAGCATTTAGACGGCAGAGAAAACTATCTAGATCCCCATGTTCTTAAAAACTTCGCTGATTTTCGCTTTCCGGAAAAAAAGTTCCCCAATGGTAAGTTCGCAATATCCCTTGCGCTACCCTACTATCATAAACCAATCTTCAACTCTATGGGGGAATATCCATCTTTTTCCATATACTGCCAAGGAAAAGACTACCACTTTGTCATTAAGTATCTACTGCAGGAATACCTTCTGGATCTGAAAAAGGCCTATCCGGGGCATTTCTTTGAGGGTTACTGTGACACTGGCCCGATCCTCGATAGAGCGGTAGCTCTAGCATCTGGGCTCGGGTATCTCGGCTTCAACACCTGCATCATTCATGAAGCGCGCGGATCATTTGTATTCCTTGCAACGGTACTGACAGATCTGCCTCTGGACGAAGGGGAGTCTCTTGGGCCGTGTCAAAGATGCGGTGCGTGTATCAAGGCTTGTCCCACTGGTGCTATTAGAAAGCCGTATCTGGTAGACAACAACATCTGCATCTCCGCCCTGACCCAGACCAAAGGGTTTCTCACCTATGAACAGATGGAAATGATTAAAGGACACATCTTCGGCTGCGACATCTGCCAGCTGGTCTGTCCCCACAACCTAGGCATTCCTTCTAGTTCTATGATAACACCTTTTTACAAGCTGCAAAATCCATCCTTTATGAGCCTTGTAGTGCCAGATGCCGGACTTAGAAGGCTGATCAAAGAAAGCAGTGCAGGTTGGCGTGGCATCAACACCATTAGACGAAATGCCCTCATTGCCCTTGCTTTCAGCAACGAACACTTCGATCCCGAGGTAATAAAAAAAGTGGCCAGGGAAGACCCTAGCCACCTAATACGCGCTTATAGCTGTTTCTGTCTGCAAAAACGCACTGGAGATAAATCTCTCTGGACAGAACTCCTGTCTGACCCTAAAGCCCCTATTGAACTTCGGAGTTTCTATGAATCAGTCAAAGATTCCTGTGGATAAATACCTTTCTCCAGTGTCGGGGAGTACCACAACGATGTTTTTCCCAGCATACTCGTCTTTTTCGCTGAGCTGTAATGCGGCATATGCTGCTGCACCACTGGAAATGCCCACTAAAAGGCCGTTCGTCCGTGCCAGCATAACTGCTGTAGCCATGGCGTCTTCGTCTGCCACTTGGACGATTTCGTCGACAATGCTTAAATCTAGAACATCCGGAACGAAACCTGCTCCGATACCCTGTATCTTATGGGGACCTTTCTGTCCGCCGGAGAGAACAGGTGATTTGGTTGGCTCTACGGCAATCAGCTTCACAGTGGGTTTTTTCGACTTCAAATATCTGCCAGCACCGGTGATGGTTCCCCCTGTACCGACTCCAGACACCAGGACGTCAACCTGACCATCTGTATCGTTCCAGATCTCTACCCCAGTGGTCTTCTCGTGAATATCCGGGTTTGCTGAGTTTTTGAACTGCTGAGGCATAAAGCCGTCGTACTGTTCTCTCAGCTCTTCTGCTTTTTGGATAGCACCTGTCATTCCCAGGGCTCCATCGGTAAGGACAACAGTTGCGCCATACGCACTCAAAAGTCTTCTTCTTT
>Ga0208564_1000097_pt1 | contig 82424 bp, 79 predicted proteins | sample AD_UKC073_MetaG_FD_184439 | JGI IMG/M metagenome (GOLD analysis project Ga0208564, IMG submission 184439) | Active sludge microbial communities of municipal wastewater-treating anaerobic digesters from USA - AD_UKC073_MetaG (SPAdes) (version 2) | ecosystem: Engineered > Bioreactor > Anaerobic >... | reverse complement strand
AGGGATCGAATTATTTCCATGAAGATATCACCTCTCGAGTAGTCTTTTCGGAGATTACTCGTCCTTGGCAGGACGGTGATATCTTCTCTTTTTGTCTGTAAAACTCCTACAATAACTTTACACTAACCTCCAACTGAGGAACATAGGGTCACCCCCACATTCTATTGTTTCCATTATGCAACATATATACCAAGCGACAGAATAAGAAAAGTTTCCCTGTGTTCCTCTAGGGAACAGGTCATGACCCACTCCGGGAACAAAATAAAAAACAAAGCCTGTTGTTGTTTCATAAAGGTACAGACTTGTACAGGTACCGGTTTAATTTGATACAAATTCTTTATCAATTGACTTGAAAATGCACAATATAAACAAGTTCTACATACCTTGCCTATCCGAAACAAAAGATATTTGCATTTATTAAGGCTGACTCCCACTCCGCCGGCATTAAATAACATTAAATACAATTTACCTGAGGCAAATAAGGCTCTTTACTGCGGGTTTTGAAACTCTTATTTACCTGGGGTGGCTTCGGGACAATAACGCGGCAGGTCCAGCAGCGCAGCTGCTCCGGCGGCTGTTGTGCCGTAGAAAACCAGCGGCCTGCCGCTCTGGTAAAATGCATCCACAGTATTGTTACATATGGTGCTCCCGGTTGCAAAAATTACATCACAGGCAGCGAGCCCTTCAGACAAGCCAGCCGCTCCGTCATTAATCAACACACCGTTTTTTACTTTTCCGATGTTGTCCGGGTCCAGGTCCAGGACCACCAGGTTAAAGGCAGGATTCAAAGCTTCCGCCAGAGCCGGCTGGTAGCCAACCATCAAAATATTGGGTTGACCGAAGTTTTCCTTAAAATAAGCAACCACTTGGCGGGCGCACAATTCGGGCCCCTTGTCGCGGCAATGGATGGTATTGACAGCTTTGCCGGCATAGCAGGCGACTGCGTTGATAGAAGCAACATAAACAGCCCGTTGAAAATCATTATCCAATTGCATAGCCAGGACATCTTCCAGGGTTCCCTCAAAATCACCCTGGGCGCTTGTAAAGGACTGCCCCTTGCACCCCAGAATTTCGGCCTGCAGCAGGCGCTCCTTACCCTGGAGCAACACAAAATCTTTTCTTTTAGTGGCACCCAGGGCATCCTGAGGACTCAAGGCGGATGCCCTGACGGAAACCGGGACCTTTTTCAACTGGAGCTCATCCGCAAGGCGGTCCAGCTCCTGACGCAGGTTTTCAAAAAAAACTGAACGGGTGGACTGTTCCTTCATATCAAGTACACTCCCGACATTTTTGATCAATTTCATAACCCAAAATATAATTTCATTATTTCTTCATTATTTATTCCCGTCACGGTAAAGGTCAAAGTGGGTCCTGCCGTAAAACACGCTCCGTAACACAGGCTTCCTGGCAATTCCACTGCTGTAACGGCGGGCCGCCACGCGCCAGGCGGATATTGCCAGCAGGCACAAACAAGGCAACAGGTTCAGCAGTTTGCAGCAATGATTTACCTTGTATTACATTTGCACATAAGACGCGTTTTCAGCACACAAACCCCTGGAATAAGCGGTAAAAGATGTGGTCAGATCCCTCATTTTGCCCTTTTCCAGATGAATGACTTCATCCCCCAGGTAACTGGCATCTTCTTCATCGTGGGTAACCAGGATAAAAGGTATCTGCCACTGCTCGTGCAATTTCCTTAATTCCTTCCGGAGCCCCACCCTGGTTTTTTTATCGACAGCGCTGAAGGGCTCATCCAGCAGCAGTACCTGTGGCCGTACTGCCAGGGCCCTGGCCAGGGCCACCCTTTGTTTTTCACCTCCGGACAGCTGCCGGGGGTACCGGTCGAGGAGATGCCCGACACCAAAAGAATTTAGCAGTTCCACGGGATCCAGTAATGGTTCATCCCCTTTGCCTTTTTTACATTTCAGGCCGTAAAAAACATTTTGCCTGACCGTCATATGGGGGAAAAGTGCGTATTCCTGAAATAGATAGCCGATATTCCTTGCCTGTGGTGATACATTGACTTTTTCCGCATCTGAATAGAGCAGGCGTCCATTGACTTTAATAAAACCGGAATCCGGCTGTAGCAGGCCTGCTAAGAGGTGTAGAATGGTGGTTTTCCCGGAGCCTGAATGCCCCCATAAGAGAAGGATCTGATTATCAACCTTAAAATGAACATCGAGCTGAAAATGCCATAATTTTTTAGTTAGTTGAGCTTCCAACAAACTGATTCACCTCTAAATAAAGCCGTTATAGTTATGGGCAGACTACCCGGATTTCCGGCTCCGCTAAGTAAAATGATACAAAGCGGCTTACTCAACATATTCTTTACAGGTTATACCACCTTTAAGAAGGGTAACTATACTATATATAAAACTAACAAAAAACGGAAATTGCAGCCCACTGTAGATTCAAAGGCCGGCTGCCCCAGAACAGCGCGGCATCAGTCATTAAGTCCGGCCGTAGTCTCCTACAGCTTCAATGCTTTTGCTTTTTAGCCCAGCGGTTGACCCAGAAAACAACGAGAAAGCTGAATACCGTAATGATGGCCACCAGGGTCCTGGCTGTTTCGTACCTCCCTGATTCCACTGCGAAATAAATTGCCGTGGGGATGGTCTGGGTCTGGCCGGGGATATTACCCGCCACCATCAGGGTAGCGCCAAACTCGCCCAGGGCACGGGCAAAGGACAGCACCAGGCCGGCTAGAATACCGGGCCAGGCCAGGGGGAGGGTGACCGTGAAAAATATTCTCAGTTCTCCGGCCCCCAGGGTTCTGGCAGCCTTCTCCAGATTAACGTCAACACTTTGAAAAGCCGCCTTGGCGCTCTGGTACATCAAAGGAAACGCCACCACAGTTGCTGCCATAACCACTGCGTACCATGTAAAGACCAGCGTAACTCCCATACCTGCCAGAGCTTTACCTAAAAGCCCGTTTTTGCCTATAAATACGAGCAAGGCGTAACCTACTACAGAGGGCGGCAGCACCAGCGGCAACGTTATGGCGGCTTCTACAAACTCTTTGCCGTAAAACTCCCGGCGGGCCATCAATCTGGCCAGGGGCAAACCCAGAATGCTGATAATAACTACTGAGATAAAAGCCACCCGCAGGGATAGCAGTACCGGGAACCAGTCAGTCAGTTGCGTAAACATGTTTTAGCTGTTGGTTTCAAGGGGTTTGAAACCATATTTTTCAAAAACCCGGGCTGCTTCAGCACCCTGCAGAAAGCCGGCAAAGTCTTCAGCCTCTTTCTGGTATTTACTACCCTTTATTACAGCCATGGGGTAAACGATGGGTTTATGAGAGTCGGCTGGGGCGGCAGCAACAATTTTAATCCTATCGCTGCCCATTGTATCGGAACGGTAGACAAGGCCAGCATCTGCGTTGCTAGTTTCCACATATGTAAGCACCTGGCGCACGTCCTTGGCCAAAACGAGTTTCGATTCAATTTTGTCCCAAAGACCCAAATGCGTTAATGCTTCCTGGGCATATTTGCCGGCGGGTACCGTTTCCGGCGTACCGACAGCGATTTTGGCAACGCCCGCATCTGTTAATCCTTCAAAGCCGCTGAGGCTGCCGTCTTTCCCTGTTATTAAAACCAGTTCGTTGCCCAGAAGATCTCTACGGGAAGCATCTACAATCAATCCCTTTTCGGCCAGGGCATCCATTTGGGACTTGCCTGCGGATATAAATAAATCGGCCGGAGCACCTTCCTCAATTTGTTTCTGCAGGGTACCGGAGGAAGCAAAATTATATGTAATCTTAACCCCTGCCTGCTGCTGCTCGTAAATAGTCTTCAACTCTCCTGCAGCATCCTGAAGGCTGGCCGCTGCCGCAATGGTCAGATTCACCGGTTCCGCCCCGGCCCGGGCTTGTCCTTCGCCGCCGCCACAACCTGCAATAGCAACAGTTGTCAACACAATAAGCACAAGTCCCAACGACAGTAGTTTCTTCAATTTTTTACCCCCTTGAAACAATAACGTAACATAATAAAACTACACATAACATCACTAAAATCATGATAAGCCCTGGGTGTTATGTTTGTCAAGGATAATCCTGTACAGCCTATCTATTTGTTCATTATTCTCTTTATGTTTGATTGCCGAGCAGCGTTCCCGCCAGCTCGTCGTGCCCGGTTTGACATCTCTGGTCAGCTGTTTTATCATTGTCCAGGGAGCTTGCGTAATACCCTTAAAGCACTTTAAATTATGTTTTGTTAAGTTATGTTATGTAATGTTATGCTATACTATGCTATGCTATCAAGTAGTTTGCCTATTGCCGGCGCCGCTGCCACCGGCCTGGTCCGGCTGCACTAAGGGCAGTTAACCCTAATCATTTCTTTATCTTTAACAGGTTTAACATCTTCTCCTGGTTTATGTCTCAGGAGAACTTTGTCCGGCTTCATAATTTTCGATATAATTTGTTTTAACCATTTCACTCAGCAGGAACATTTAAGACATAATTTAACACCACAAAAGATTGTTGAGAAAAAAATGATATAATAATAAATGAATAAACGAAAGAAGCTCCTATGGAGGGGGAATATGAAAGAAAATATTTCTTTAACCCCGGAAGAAGTAGCCAATATTCTAAAAATTGCCAAGAATACAGTTTATGAACTGATCAAACGCGGAGCGTTGCCGGCCTACCGGATTGGACGTAAAATTCGGGTTGACCTGCGGGATGTGGAGGAGTTCAAGAGGCAGGGCAAAAAGATGGAGCAAGCCATATCAATGACCAATCCCGCCCCAACACCTCCCGCCGCAACACCCGCTCCTCCGGTACAGGCCCCCGTTACAGAGGAACCCTTCAGCGCCCCGCAGAGGGTGGTTATTTGCGGACAGGACGTCCTCCTTGATATACTAACCCGTTACCTGGAGCGGCATCCCAGTGGAATCAGCGCGTTGAGGCACAACGTCGGCAGTTTCAAGGGCCTCATGGCCCTTTACCAGGGAAAGGCCCATATGTCTGCGGTGCACCTCTGGGCGGGGGAAAGAAATCTCTATAACATCCCATACGTGCGCCGTCTGCTTCCCGGTATTCCTACGCTGATTGTCCACCTGGCCCAAAGAATGCAGGGGTTTTACGTAGCCAGGGGCAACCCAAAGGGCATTCAAAGCTGGGAGGACTTAACCCGTCCGGATGTGCGTTTTATTAACAGGGAAAAGGGCTGCGGCACCCGGATCCTGCTTGACGAGCAAATCCGCCGTCTGGGGCTGGACAGCAGGCAAATAAACGGGTACGAAAAAGAGGAATTCTCCCACTTTGCCGTGGCCAGTGCCGTTGCCCGGGGTGAAGCCGATGTGGGCCTGGGGAACGAAAAGACAGCCATGCAGGTCCGGGAAATTGATTTTGTGCCCTTGCAAAAGGAACGCTATGAACTGGTGATGAAGAAGGAAGACATGAACAAGCCTTATTTTCAAGCTGTCCTGGAAATCTTGCAATCACCTGAGTTCAAAAAGGAACTTCAGGGTCTGGGTGATTATGATTTAACGGATACAGGCAAAATTGTTGCTGATGTGTAGGTGACTGTGTTGCCGCCGCGTCGATTAAAGGACAAACAGGTAACTTTCACATTTGGCAAAACCAGGCACATGAAAAACCATTGCTCTAAATCTAAAATCAATAGAGGTCCGATAAATGGCTACTATTTTGGCTGAATTATTGAACCGCCCCTGGGACAAGGGGCGGTTCCACTTTAAGCGGGTTGTTTTATTTGCCAAGCATTACGGAACTTGCTTTTATAAGTACGTTCACCTGGTCTCCAACACTTAAACCCAAACGCTTAACTGAATCAGCTGTTAGACTGGAACACATTTCCTGTCCCCCTACGTCAAGGAGGACTTCAGCACTGATGTCATTTGTTTTGATGTCTTTAATGCGGGCCTTGAGATTGTTTCTGGCACTTAGCTCCATCACATTTTCCCTCCTGAATCAATTTTGTTTATATAATTTGCTGATCCAGGAATATTTATGCAGGATAATAACTAAAAAACAAAAAAAATATAAGAGGTATTCCAAGGATAGAATATGGATGGGAACTACCTTCAGTATAATTTATTTATAATTACCCTGAAGTGACGAAACTAACACTAATTTTTGGATAAATAAGATGACCTGGGGTCCGAGCGGGTTAATTCTTGTTTTATACAATCTACTGAACTTTATACAAATACCTCTCCGGTTTCTTTTCTTCCAGACCCATGAACTTTCCCTGGACATAGGGGTAAATTCTCTTGCCGGTGATATCCTTCATTGCCAAATCTATTAAATATTTCAAGGCAGGTTCGGGGTCCAGCCAGGCTTGTTTGAATTTTGGATGGGTTGTCATGTCGATAGAATATACAAATAGAGATACTTTTTTAAAATCCTTAAAGATCATCAGATCGTATCTTTCTGCCGGTCCTTCATTTTCCTTCACAGCATAAACACGGATCTCATAAGTTTCATTATTGTGCTTAAAATAAACAGACATGTATTTTTTAGTTAAACGCATAACTCCTCCTTCCTTAATCCCGTCGGTTCCCAGCCATTTCATCGTACTACAATATATATTCCGGGTCTGGTGCAGCTTAAAACAAAAAACCGCACAACGTGCGGTAGATAGCAAAAAAATTGTTGCTCCTTTCCACACGGGAGGCCCATTCGTTTCCCAATGGACCCTATCGGCCTGGCACCATAATGCTTCTCATCTTAGGCACCCAGACTCGGAGAACACAAATTTATATTTATATTTCGTTATTTTTATATTTCGATATTTTCAGACAAAATCCTTTAATTAGATCCGGTTAAGAGAAAAAATTTCATATAAAAAAGTAATACACCGGTTATTGAGGTTTTTATCCGTGGGAACCCGGACAATTAAGATCTTTCACGGAGAGTTTGCGCTAAAATAACAACAAGGGCACATTGCGCCCGTCTTCCTAACCACATTTGCTCAAACAACAATCCTACTCCGTCAATCCCCCTGGTACTTTTATTTCTTATCACGCTGATCCCGGATAACCCTCTTTTGTGGAGGCCAGAGTTCTTTTAAGGGCTCCACTCCTATAGGTGCCAGGATTAATTTTCCCTTCCTAATATTATTAATAATAACCGGAATGGAAAACAAAGCCTGTTCAATTAAAGCCGTTATATTTCCCGGCACTTTGCCAGCCACCTGAACGGTTATTTCCAGCCTGTCCCTGTTGTTATCCGTGCAAAGGGAGGCCTTGAAATTGGTAACACCCTTTACGGCAAACAAAGCCTCGTCCAGTAGGGACATACTGAGAAAGCCTCCTCCAGTCAGCGGAATTCTGCCTTTAACCCGGTCCTTTACCGGAGACAACCGCATCAATACTGTACCGCAGGGACAGGGTTCAGGAATAAACCTTGCAAGATCTCCGGTACGGTAGCGTATTAAAGGCATGCCCTGACGTGTAAGTGTCGTGAAGACAACTTCACCTTCCTCCCCTTCCGGTAAAACCTCACCGGATTCGGGGTCAACAACCTCAAACAGCAAATCTGCTTCCCGCAGGTGGTAGCCTGCCAGGGCCTCGCATTCAACTCCACCGCCCAGGCCCATTTCAGTCATACCATAGTGATTAAAAACCCGGCAGCCCCAGGCTTCCTGTAGATGTTTCGCCAGCACAGCCGGAACATGGTCTGTGCTGAGCAGGACGTTTTTTAAACAAATCTTATCCTTCTCCTGTTCAGCCCGTTCATGATAAGCGAGAGCCAGCACCTGGGTTGGAATGCCCACCAAAGAGTCAACCCTCTCCTTTGCCATTATTTCCAGGACTGTCTCAGGATTTTGCACCAGGCCGTGGGGAACGGGCACCACCTGCATGCGGCGCAAACCGTCCGCCAGCAAATCACCAACACTTCCAGGTAATGCCCCGGGCAGCAGGATCAGCACCCTATCACCCGGCTCAACCAGGGTAGACATGCCGTGGTGAAAAAAATCCCGGGTCAATTCCTGGTCCCCGGCTGTAAAGAATACTCTTTTGGGTTGCCCGGTGGTCCCAGAACTGTTCAATGTTACCACCCGGTTAATGGAATCCTGGGAAACACAGAGCATTTGCAGCGGATTCCGGCTTAGATCCCCGGTGGTTGTAAAGGGAAGTTGTTGAAAATCCTTGAAGGAGCGGACTTTTTCCACCGCACCCCGGCCCAGCCGGCGCTGGTAAAAGGGACTTTTCTCAGTGGCCAGGGCCAGGGTTTCCTTTAACTTCCGGATTTGATATTCCTCGATCATGGAACGGGTCAGTCCAGCCGGATCTCCCGGATTTCCTGTAATCTTGCCCAGAATCCAGGACTCCAAAGGAGTTTTTTTGTACATAGACGCCTACCTTCCCCTGTGAAGTGGTACCCCTTCACTGTTTGTAAGGTTATAAGCACAAAAGGGGATGAATTTACCATCCGGAGTAACTACGTGTACGCTGCAGTAGCGCAAGCGTTCCAGTTCCAGGTTCCAGACATCCTGGAAAGCCATCCCGGAAATGCAGAAGGTGTAATTCTTCATCCTTTCTAAAAAGAGGTCCAGGCTGTCCTTCTCTACCTTTTGGTTGCAACAACTTTTTTGCATCTGAGCAGACGGCTTGGGAGCCGACCAGCGGGACGCTATAAATTTACTTACTTGTTTAGGTTCACCCCAGATATCGTCCCGACACGAACCGTCGCAACAGTTTTCCAGGTAGCTTTTCTCATCATGCTTTGTGGTTGGCAGCAGCTCCCCGTCCGGCATTAGGACATAATTGGCGTGAAACGCACAGAGCCCGTCCCAGATACTGGAGGGCCGGAAATCCACCATCTTTATTTTTTCGGCTGTCTGCTGCACAATTCTTCTCATAACTTCGGGTATGGTTATACGCTGCTGCTCAGTGGGCTGGAAAGGATAGCGCCCGATATAGCTTATCGGCTGAAAATGCACGCCCCTTACCACCGGTATATTTTCCACAGCCAGTTGTATAATCTCACCAAGATTTTGGTCATTGACACCCGGAACCACCGTTGGCACCAGTACAACACCGACGCCAGCTTCTCCGCACAACTTGATTACTTCTAATTTCTCAGCTAAAATGTCCCTGCCTCGCAGCTGCAAATAAATATCACGCCGGGTCCCGTCAAACTGCAGAAACACCGTTGACAGCCCGGCCTGTTTTAAAGCTCCGAGGAATTCCGGTTCCCGGGAGAGCCTTAAACCATTGGTGTTTAGCTGGAAAAAGCTGAAGCCCAGGGACCGGCCAAGCGCTATAATCTCCGGCAGGTCGTCCCGCAGGGTCGGCTCCCCGCCGGACAGCTGGATATTATAGGGGCCACCTGAAGCAAGGAGTCGCTGGTACCAGCCCTTGATGGTTTCCAGGTCGGGGTCAGGAACTTCCTCCTCTCCAGCACTGGCAAAGCAGACAGGGCAATCCAAATTACAGCGGTTGGTAACTTCCAGGAGGACACTGCAGATAGACTGCCGGTGTTCCTGGCAATGACCGCATTCAAAGGGACAGCCCTGACCTCCGGAAATTGCAGCTGTTTCCACCCTTTTCCGGGGTTTGACCCAGGATTTATATGAAGGCTGTTGTCCCCTCCATACGGGAACTAAGAAATAGCCGTGCTCCGGACATGTTTTTTCCAGGTATATATCATCTCCCCACTCCACCCTTGCTGCGGGTATCCTTTGCAGGCAGTGGGGGCAAAGGCTTTCAGTGTTGGAAAGAATTTTTTTCCCCTGCACGTTATTCACCGGTTATATCAATATCATTTTCGCTTAAAATTTCTTCTACCTTTTGGTAAGTGTCGGCAATTAGCTGCGCGCATTTAGGGTTCGGTGTCCTGGTTGCCAGATCTTCGCCTATTATGTCGATACAATTGATCCCGCCGTAGGTCTCGGTAACTTCCGTTTTAAACCATGCCAGCAGCTCATCAACCATTGCAGAGAAGTTTTCATGTTCCTTCTCCTCCGGAGCCCCCTTGCCGGCATACAATCCCAGCAAACAGACTCCCGCAGTTAAACAACCACAGACATTCCCGGAAAAGCCGATCCCGCCACTAAGGCCGGTCATGGTCCTGACCACGTCAGGATTTTCTTTGCCCTGGGCCTCCAGTCCCAGCGCTAAAATGATCTGACTGCACCTAAAGCCATGGCGGCGAAGTTCCATCATTCTCATCAAATCAAATGGCATCTTTATAGTTACTCCTTTCGGCCCGGACCTTATCTTAAGGCCGGCTTTATAAATAGACTGTGACCAGCTTACATTTGTTTTTTATTCGGAACATGATTCATGAAACTTCCTTGTACCCTCTTTAACAGCAATTAGAAGAAAATAACCCGGCCTGGCTTTTTTAATTATCTTCCGGATGTCCTGACAACCGTCCGGGCCGCAGGGCGGCTTGCCCCAAAAGATATCCAGGGAGCTACCAGACAGGATTAATTGGGCCGTAAACGCAGCCAGGAGTTTGGAATGATCTTCCCATAAAACTATTTTATAACCGCTTGAAGTGAGCAAATCCTCCAATTCTGTCCTGGTCCTGGCGCCCCCCAGGCAGCCATAGAGGGGCAGGCTTCGCAACTGTGCAGTTTCTTCCGGGTTGCGGATGTAGATATCGGATATTACCAGCCTGCCGTTCGGTTTTAAAACCCTGTAAAACTCTCCTAAAGCCTGCCTTGCGTTCTTCAGCAGGGAAAAACTGCACTCCGCAAAAACCCCGTCAAACTCCCCGTCTGCAAAGGGCAGTTCTTCTCCCACTGCCTGGATTAGAGGCAATCCGGGGTTTTTCTGCTTTCCGCATTCCAGCAGCAGAGGCGAGGGATCAACACCGGTTGCCCTCAATTTGTAGTTGTTAATTAAATGCTCCACAGTAGCCCCTGTACCGCAACCTACATCCAGGATGCGGTCCTGGGGGGAGAAAGAACAAAAGGAAAGCGCCCTGTTTGTTAAGGTGAAACCGCCGGGCCGGATTGTATTTCCTGTTGCACGGCGAAGTTCTTCCCTCTCGTAGACCTGAACAGATTCTTGCGAGGTCAGATGCATAATAGAATTCCTGCCATTCGACATTTATCTTCGTCAATCTGCAATACAGCTATTTGATATGGATCCGAATGCAATCTACCAGGCCAACGTGGCTGTGCCTGGAAAAGTAAACGCAGGAAAGCCTGCGGAAAACCTGCAAAAAAAGCGAATTGCTCTAATAAATATCATAGTTAATATTAGTGTTTGTTTACTGATATTGTAAAAGCAAGGCTAATCGCAATTATGTTTTTTATTTGTCTTCCAAAGTCTGCTCGATTTCGAGCAGTTTGCGGATGGCCAGTTCTTCCGGAACGAGGCTTAAGCCGCACTGGGGACACCTTGGTAATTCCATGCTAAACTCGTTCCCCATATAGGATATTCTGGCTTTGCTCGGTTTTATGGGGACTTTACATTTATAACACTGCCATTCCTGCTTTTTAGCTTTATTTGATTGTCCGCTCATTTTTTCACATCCTCGACAATCTGCACCCTGTGGCTGTATGCGTTGTGGACTGCGTAACCATCACCCCGGGGGGAATACTCCACCCAGTAAGTTACGCTGACCGGCCTGTAACAGGCCATAAAATGCCCGGTCTCCTGGTTGTAGAACTTGTTTCCCGTCTTCTCGGCATAATCAATGACCTTTCGGATATCCTCCACCAGGATTAGCCGTTCCTCCATAACATCCTTCAGCTTATCATCGATCTCTAGCTTAATTGCTGGCTGAGCCTCTTCCACTTTTTCACCCCAGATCTCCCTGAGCAGTTTATTTTTTAAACGTGCCCTGTTTTCATGCCTTTGCGAATAACCCGGGTCTTTTTTTTCAGCCAGTTCTGCATTGCCGCCGCCGTAGATCAAATCCAGGAGGTGGAAGGTCCTTTTGCCCCTGGATGCGAATTTGTCCCGGCACATGGCGCAGTAAGCCACGTAATCAGTCTCGCTCTCCTTAATCCTCCGGTCGATGACCTTGCGCACAAGCTCCGGGTTGGCAATGGACATCAGACCACCGAAACCGCAGCACTCTGTTTTATCCCGGCTATATGCCAGTTCCTCCACCTCGTAACCAAGCCGTCCAAGAATTCTACGCACACTGTCGTGAACATCCTTCTCGTGCCGGGTGGTACAGGCGTCGTGCACAGCTACTTTTCCCATACCAGATTTACCGGTGGTGGCATCCGGCAACCCCAGGCGATCCATTACTTCCCACAGGGAAACTATTTCTATTTCTGGAAGATGATTCTGAAAAATCTGATAACAGGACGAACAGGCCAGAATAAACGAAGGTTTGCCCATTTCATTCCACAGCCTGAGGATTTCCTGGCGGCACTCCTGGAACTGTTCCTTTCTCCCAGACCAGTCAGCAGGGGCTCCGCAGCAGCGCAGCATCAAGCCGACTCCGCCGGTCAAGTTTTCCCTCAGATCAGCGTATACCCTATCGACGTATTCCGGGGACGATCCGCTTAACTGGCAGCCCGGGAAAAAGAGGTGTTTACAGCTATCCCGGCCGGGCTCAGTCCGGGCCAGGGCAAACATTTCGCTGTTGCAGAACTGCATGTCCCGCAGGGCAAAATCGTGCGCCGAGGGTGGCATCCTCCCTTTAGTGACCATGACTTCCCTGGAGAACCTGCATACTTCCCCCATATCGAATTCATAGGGGCAGATTTCCTTACAGAGACCGCACAGGCTACAGGAGTTAATCATCTTATTAGCCGTGTGAAGTCCCATAACCATCTTCAGGTTGTGGTTAATTTCCCGGAGATATTTTCTAGGATACCCTCCAAAGTGCGACAGATATTCACAGGCCTTCACACATTCCATACATTCACACTGGAGACAGCGCCCGGCTTCCTGGATTGCTTCCTCCCTGGTATAACCCTGGACGGGATCGGCCGGCACAACGGCAGGCAGTGGTTCTACCCCCTCTGTGCTGGTGAAAAGCCTGGACTCGTAAGGGCCTTCATCTTCCCGGGCAAGATACAGGGACGCCTTTTGCAGGTAGCGGTCAATCGATATTGCAGCCCTTTTGCCGTCGGACTGAGAAAGAATCGGCGAGTATTCCCCGCCAGTGCGCAGTCCTCCCCCGGCAAAAACCCCCTCCTGGCTGGTGCTAAAAGCTACCGGGTCGATCTGTATTCTTCCCTCCTGGGAGGTCTGCAGGTTGAAAGTATCCTGTGAGTGCCTTCCTGTGCCCATGTAAACTGCATCAAAGTCCCGGCATAGGTCCGCTAAGGAAATATCTTTACCTACGGTAGTATTGAACCGGATCTCTACACCCAGCTTCTCCAATACCGCAGTCTCACTTAGAATAACATCCCGCGGCAGGATCTGCTCAGGTATGTCCCAGAGGCTGCCACCCAGGCGGTCTTTAGACTCAAAAAGGACCACGCTGTAACCCTTTGTAGCCAGGTCGTGAGCTGCTGTAAGACCGCTTAACCCGCTCCCCACTACAGCAACACGTTTGTCCTTTTTAGTCTGAACAGATATTTTTACAGGCGGCTTTGAACTCATCATAACACACGCCTTTTCCAGAGCGGCTATAGAGATGGCTTCGCCCGCCTCCCGCCGCTTGCAGGCGTCCTGGCAGGGGTGGTCACAAATGCGGCCTATGATGCCCGGAAAAGGAAGAGCTTGTCGCAAGATCTTCATGGCCCGGTCAAAGCGCCCGGCCTTCATTTCTGCCAGAAAACCTTTCACATCCACATGAACGGGACAGGCTGCTGTGCAAGCTGGAGGTAAACCCTGGGTACATTTTTCTTCCCACGCAAACAGTTTTTGATGCTCCATATTACCCCACCATTTCCCATTAAATCCTTTACGAAACAACTTATTCTTTCTTGAGCCCAAAAAACAAGGTAACCTATTTAAGCCTAAAAAACAGGGTAACCTAAAACGAACTAAAAGCATGGTAACATTTTAGTTCGTTTTAGGTATTACACATCACGTCAATACACAAGCTGCTTTCTAGCCTGTCCGATATAGCATTTCTAAGTTATCTAGGCTTAAGCTCACTACCCTATACCGGATTAATTATAACAGCTCCGTCCTAGCAGTTCAATTGAGAATAGTGGCTATGAAACCAACTGCTAGAATGCCGGGTTCTTGATGGGCCGTCTCCGAATAGGAATTTCCTTACCCTGGAGTCCAGCCAGGATCTTATCCGGGGTAGCCGGGAGCTGGAGGATGCGCACGCCGCAAGCGTTGTAGATGGCGTTGGAGATAGCTGCGTGAGGCGAAGTCAGCGGCAGCTCGCCTACACCGGAGGCACCGTGCGGTCCCAGTTTACGCGGGTGATCCAGGTAAATGAGTTCGATATTGTCGGGTATATCCTTCGGATAGGGGATACCGCAGGCACGCATATCGACGTGTTTCTCCAGGTCTTCATAGTCTTCGGTCAGCGCCAAGCCGATACCCTGGGCAATACCGCCGTAAAGCTGGCCATCCACGACAGCCTTGTTGGCAATTCTACCAATATCCGCAGCCAGGGTCATCTTCAGAACCTGGACCTTGCCGGTCTTGGTATCCACTTCAACTTCAGCCAGGAAGGCACCGTACATGTAGGAGAGGAAGGGTTTACCTTGGCCTTTCTCGTCGCATGCGCTTGCGCCACCTTCAGCTGTACTCCACTTCCCAATGTACTTGGTCGGGATCTTGGCTGCCACAGCTTCTTCATAGGTCATGTAAGTCCCATCGGGCTTCTTCAGAGCCTTCAAGAGCTGCTCGCAACCGTTAACGATAGCGTTACCGATGACAAACTGGGAGCGGCTGCCGCCAGCCGGGCCGCCTGCCGGAGCCAAAGCCATATCGTTCATAACCAGCTTAATTTGTTCCGGCTTGATTCCCATGGGCCGCAGAGTTTCGTGGGATGTTGCCAGCAGTCCCATATCAGCGCCCTGACCGTGATCCTGCCAGTTGGTGCTTACCTGGACCCTGCCGTCCGGTAGAAGCTCAACCCATACTTCCGCTCCGTCTACACCGTCAAGGCCGCAGCCGTAAACACCGACGGAGACGCCAACGCCGCGCTTCTTCTCAGGCGTGGAAAGTCTCTTTGCCTCTTCCAGGGCAGCCTTATACTTGGGCTTGATGGCCTCTAGTGCATCTACCATGGAATAGACTTCGGGCTCCTGTCCGGATGGGTTGGTGTCGCCGGGACGGTAAGCGTTAATTAAGCGCAACTCAAGCGGGTCGATACCCATTTTCTCAGCGAGGATGTCCATCAGGATCTCGGAGGCATATAGGCTCTGGGGCGAACCGTAGGCACGGAAGGCAGAACCCCAGCAGTGGTTGGTGCAGACTGTGTAGCCGACGCTGCGGATATTGGGAATACCGTAGCCGGCGCCGATGAACTGGGCACCACGGACGGTGAGGAGGTCGCCGAACTCGGAGTAGGGACCGTGGTCCACAGCATAGTTGGCTTCCAGGGCAATAATCTTGCCGTCCTTATTGGCTCCGTATTTTATGTCAATAAAGAACGGTGAACGCTTGCCGGTATAGATCATTTGCTGGTAGTAGTTGTAGTTCAAGAAGCAGGGCTTGCCGGTGGCCATGGTTGCCACACCTACGAGAGCTTCAATGGTGGGGCTGAACTTGTAGCCGAAGGTTCCGCCGATACCGGGGAACTGGGCCATGACAAATCCTTCATGAGGCTTCAAGCCGATACCCTCGGCGATCATGTCAGCGTGGATGTCCAGACCGATACTCTTGGACATAATAACAAGGCGGCCTGTTTCATCATAGTAAGCCAGGGCAACGTCCGGCTCAATGGGCATGTGAGGTTGACGTCCTACATAGACGTCTTCCAGGGATACGACGTAATCCGCTTTCTCCATCAGAGGAGCGGTATCTTCACCCTTATGGTTAAATTGCCTGTAGTATACGTTGGGCGTGCCGGGGTGGATCTCGATGGCATCGGGTTCCATAGCAGCAGGCGCGCTCAAGTAAGCAGGCAGGACTTCCAATTCAACCTTAACCTTCTCCAAAGCGGCCTCAGCGTGTTCTTCAGTGTCCGCACAGACGATGGCAAGGGGGTCACCTAACTGGAAGACCTTTTCATCGCACAGAATGGGCCTGTCCCAGCTGTCGCCCTTGTTGCCCGGGAGATTCAAGCCGTTAATGCGGTTGTTCCCCTTGACATCCTTATAGGTGACAACCTTGTAAACACCCGGCATTTTTTCCGCTTCTGAAGTGTCAATGTTAAGTATCTTTGCGTGGGATACCTGGGCTTGGACCAGTTTGAGGTAAAGCGTGCCAGGGGGCATTTTCAATCCGAGGTCGGCGCCGTAATCAATGGTGCCGGTGACTTTACCGATAGCTGATGGACGCGGATAGTCAGTTCCCCAGATCTTGCCGTCAGCAGGCATCTTGAAGGTTAAGTCTTCTACGGTGATCTCGCCGCGCAGCAGGCGGGCGGCATCCATCACAGCGTCAACAATGGGAATGTAACCCGTGCAGCGGCAAACGTTTCTATGCTTCTGGAACCAGTCGCGCACTTCTTCCCGGGTGGGGTTGGGGTTTTGATCCAGGAGAACTTTGGCTGAAACGATGAAGCCGGGGGTGCAGAATCCGCACTGGGCAGCGCCGTGCTTGACCCAGGCCAGCTGCAGAGCGTGCAGGTTGTTCGGCTGTCCGATACCTTCGATGGTGGTGATGATAGCCTCATCGGGCACCCGCTTCATTTTGGTGGCACAGGCCATAGTCACCTTGCCGTTAATAATAACCGAGCAGGCACCACATAGAGCCTTGCCGCAGCCGACCTTGGTGCCGGTGAGGTGCAGCTGGCCCCGCAGGACATCTACCAGCCTGGCTTCCGGGTCTACAACCAGAGTGACTTTTGCGCCATTGATATTAACAAATTTCTTAATTAAACCCTTCACTCTCTTCACTCCAATACTGAATATTTTAGTTTTGCTTCAGGCCGTCGAATCTTGGAAGATAATCATCCCCGTTCACGGACCTTTGCGCCACGGCAAGTTACTACCCTGCCGCAGACTCAGATAATAGCCAGCCTATACCTTAAACCCTCTTTAACCTAGCCCTGAACACCCCCTCTCAAGTTAACAAGTTCCTCGTTAAGTACAATGCAGCATAACGGAAAACCTGAAAAAAGGCTCAAAATAAGCCCGGACAATGAATAGCAATGTTCGCAAAATTTTTAAGGGAGAAACCTTAAATGTGATTAATTTCGCGAACCAGCATTTTGAGATCGAGGCAAAAAAAACTATTATTGTATTATCGTTAATAATAACACATTTTTTGCCTCTCCTACATATATGTTTTTGCATACATAACGGAAATTATGCAATCCCTATGCCATTTATTTTAGGTTGATTTGACTATATCAGCTCCAAGAATTGTGTTTTATAAATGCCAATTGTTATTTAATTGCTTGTACAAAAAAAACACACCTGTTCCGGAATTGAGCAGATGTGTACTATATGATTACACTTCACAATCACAAGCTAAGATCTTTCTAATTAGAGGAATGTGTTTTCACCCTGATTAAAAAATAATCACTGCAACAATAACCTGAGGCAGCTTGAACAATTTCAGATTTTAAGCATCTCGTTCATGCTCCCGGTGCGGTAGCCCTGCAGATCCAGGGTGACGTAAGTATATCCTATTTCCCTGAATTTCTGTTCAATAGACCGGGATTTTTCCAGCACCGCCGGCATGGAATCTGGGGATACTTCAATTCTGGCCAGGTTGCCGTGATGCCTTACCCGGACCACAGTAAATCCCATTTCATGCAATGCTTTCTCAGCCTCTGCAACTTGCTTCAGCCCCTCCCTGGTAATATCCGTCCCGTAGGGAAAGCGTGAAGCAAGGCAGGGGTTGGCAGGCTTGTCTGCTGTTGGCAATCCCATTTCCCTGGAAACTGTCCGGATCTCCTCCTTAGTCAGGCCGGCCTCCAGCAAAGGGGATTTTATTCCCATTTCCACACCTGCCCGCAAGCCGGGACGGTAATCGCCGGCATCGTCGGCATTGGCCCCGTCCACCACATAATTCAGTCCCCTCTCCCGGGCAATCTTAAGGAGCTCTGCATATATATCCTTTTTACAGTGGTAGCAACGGTCAGGAGGGTTCCCGGCAAATGCGGGGCTTTCCAGCCCCCTTGCTTCAAAAACCAGGTGTTGACAGCCGATCAGCCGGGCCAGAGTGCTGGCGTCTTCTCCTTCACCGGGCGGATAGATTTCTGAAACGGCAGTTACGGCCAGAACCCTTTCGCCCAGAACATCATGGGCAACTTTGAGGAGCAGGGTACTGTCCACTCCCCCTGAAAAAGCAACCAGCACACTCTTATAGCCACTGAGGATCTCTTTTAAAGTGTTCACCTTTTTTAATAAATCTTCAGTCACCAAAACCCGACCTTCCTCTAAAGCTTTGCCCCTGTCAACCATGCATACCAAAGGTGGCCAGCCAGGATCCTGGATTATAACATGGCTTGTTTTATGCTTTTTTTTACTCGTTCTATACTTATAGTAAATTAGACTGCCAAACCGGATAATACCCTTGCCACCGGCCGCAGCTATTATTTTTCCTGTTTATGATCATGCTTGCTGTCCGTGGTCATGTTCATGCTCATGGTCATGAACATGCTTGTGTTCATGTTCATGTTCGTCACCCGGGATGCCTTCTCCCTCCGGATGCAAATGAGCATGACCGTGTTCATGAGCATGGGTATGGCTGAGTTGGCCGTGCTGGTGATTATGGGTGTGTACATGCACCGCCCCGCTGTGATCATGAGGGTGGCTATGGCAATGATCGTCATCATGATCATGAGGGTGATGCTCATGTCCATGGTGATGCTCATGACCATGGGGATGCTTATGAGCATGATGGTGATGTGGGTGATGATGCCCGCCATGACCGTGACCCTGTACGGTTAAACCGCCTTCGTCAAGTTCACCCAGGATTACCCTCAATAGGTTGGGATGCTCCATCATTTTTTTACCTGCTCCGTAACCAATCCCAACGACAGTTAAAGGCGGAAGGATGGTAAAGGATTCCGCCAGGGTGGAGATTAGGGCGGCCCCTGTTGGGGTAACCAGTTCCCCTTCAATGCCCGTTCCATAAATGGGAATACCCCGTAATATTTCCAGGGTGGCCGGAGCCGGTGAAGGAATGATCCCGTGCATGCACTTGATAAAACCCCTTCCCATGGGCAGGGGTGAGGCATAAACCTTCCGGACCCCCAGCAAATAGAGGCCCAGCACAGTTCCCACAATGTCTACAATGGCATCAACGGCTCCTACCTCGTGAAAGTGGATATGATCCGGGGTAGTATCATGAACAGCTGCCTCCGCCACCGCCAACCTGTTGAAAACCGCCTTGCTTTTTTCCTTAACTGCCTCCGGCAGCTCACTTTTATCGATAATCCCGTGTATGTCTGCAAGGCGTCTCTCAGGCTGTTCCACATCCAGCATGTCCACAAAAAAATTTGCAGATGTAATACCGTTGCGCCTGACCTTCTCCCAGCGGAGGGCATATCCCTCCACCGGCAGTTTAGCCAGCTCTTCCTTTAAGCGGTCGAAATCAAGCCCGGCACTGATTAATGCGCCCAGGCACATATCTCCGCTGATTCCCGAGAAACAATCAAAATAGGCGATCCTCATGCGCTTTCCCTCTTTACTACGCGCGGCTTGACACCAGTTGCGGGTTCTTCCAAGTCCTTCGTTTCAGCCGTTCTAACTCTTTCAAGCATCTGGGTTATGGCGTTGGCCATGGCGGCAGCGCCAAAACCGTTGTCAATGTTGACCACGCCCACTCCCGAGGCACAGCTGTTCAGCATGCAGAGAAGGGCTGATAAACCGTTAAAGCTGGCGCCGTAACCTACGCTGGTTGGAACTGCAATCATGGGCTGATCGCAAAGACCACCCACAACGCTGGCCAGGGCTCCCTCCATGCCAGCCACTACAATAACAACATGAGCCCAGCGAATGGTTTCCAGTTTGTCCAGGAGCCGGTGAATCCCCGCTACACCGACGTCATAGAGCCGTCGCACGTTGTTGCCCATAATTTCGGCGGTGATGGCAGCCTCTTCGGCCACCGGAATATCGGCCGTCCCTGCGCTCATGACCAGGATATTGCCCTTCTTTACGGGTGACTCGCCCCGTTGCACTACGATAATGCGGGCAAGCTCATGGTATACAGCGTCAGGGTAGATCTCCCGGACTGCTTCATAGGCCTCCCTGGAAGCCCTGGTGCCAAGAATGCTTCTCTTCCCTCCGCAGAGGGATTTAAAGATCTGGGCTACCTGATTGACCGTTTTACCCTGGCAAAACACCACTTCCGGAAATCCTTTGCGCAGTGCCCGGTGATGATCCAAAACTGCGAAGCCGAGGTCCTCGTAAGGCAAATTTTTCAACCTGTTCAAGGCATCTCCAACATCAACCCTATTGTTTTTTACATCCTCCAGTAATTGGCGCAGCTCATCTTTCACCATATTATAAGGCTCCTCACTATACTAATTATGTGTACTAGCAATATATTAATTTATGGCATTCAAGGCAAGTCTACTGCGAGTCTAATCCTACCTTTTAGCTTCCTGCTCGGAGATGATCTTCATGTTTAAAGCTATTTCCTTGAGGTCATCATGCAATGTAGCTTCTCCATATTCCCCCAGTTGATAACCCAGCTCGTCAACCAGGCCCTGCAATGTCTGCAATATTTTCCAGTGAGGAACGTATTTGGAGTCGGAAATCAATTCCCCCCAGTGTTCCGACATAACTTCCCGCACAGGGAAACTTGACAGAGCTGTCAAAAGGTCGTCCCTGGAAACCCGGCCGGAAAGAAATCGCTGAATAAGCGTTAAAGAACCTTTTCCCATTTCCATTACGGCTTCGTTAAGATCTTTCTTTTCAGCCGGCACACTCATTTTACATCAACCCCATCAACAATAATGTATAAAAAAACCGGGCTGTTGAACGTAAAAACAAACAATTTATTTTAGTAGGGTGAGCTGAATTCTTTTAGGTCATCCGGACGACCATTGTTCTGACTCTTTCCACAAGATAGGGAATATCCGTTTCAAGGGCAGCCAGCTTTTCTTCGTCGTTCGGATTATTCTTGAGCGCCTCGCTGTCTTCTACAGTTTTTTGAGTAACCTTTTCAGCCTTCTGGGTACGCATAAAAGTACGGTTGTCTTTAATCGGATCCAAAGCTTCAATCAATTTTTCAATTCTCGCTTTGGTATCCCCTTCGGCCTTTGCCAAAGCCTCTCTCAAGTTTGCCAGTGTAGTGGCAGCGTTTTCATGTGCAGGATAAACAGCAGCCATCAGTAATAACCCCCTTGAATAATTTATTGTGTATGTTTTTTTAGGACTTTTTTATTCTTCCTCTTCGTTGTAAAACGCTTCAACAGCCTCGGCCAATTGCTCAAAGAACATTTCTGGAGTTGTATTCTGATACTTCAGGATGGCCTGGCTTTCTTCCGTATCATACCAGTCAAACCAGCCGGGATGCTCCGAGTATTCGGCTTCCTCAATGGGGAAGTCTAACACAGCCAGGTGCTTTGCCGCCCACTCGTGGCCAAGCATCTGCCATTCCTTGCCCCCTGCAATATTAAAGATTTTGTTCCGGGCTTCCCGGGTCACCGCGGCGTTGTACAGAGCGGTAGCCACATCGTCACGGGCTATAAACTCAACCCTCTGGTCCTTTAAAAACTGCCAGGGATTGGGATCATAAAACTGGGGAATGACGACGCCGGTTATACGTAAAATAACGTAGGGAACACCGGATGCCAGAACAACTTTTTCGGCTTCGATCTTGCTTTCAGCGTAAAGGTCCATGCCCACCTGGGGATGGTCAATCTTGATCGGCGGAGTGTCTTCAGTGGTCCAGCCGTAGGTAGACACCGAAGAAGAAAAGACAAACTGTACATCACGGCCTTCTTTTTTCAGCGCGTCAAGGACGGTCTTGGTCCCGCCGACATTCACTTCCATGGTCTTTTCCCGGTCAGTGCACAGGTGGGTCATCAGCGCCGCCAGGTGAATAACCGCGTCGGCTCCTTTAACGGCCTGGGCTATGGCTTCGGCGTCAGTTACAAACCCCTTGACAACGGTGATGCCTTCCTTGCCTTCCAGACCCTCATAATTGGCCTGGGGAATATCGAAAACGGTTACCTCGTGGCCGGCTGCAAGCGATCTTCTGACCAGTTCACGGCCAATGTTGCCGGCTCCGCCGGTGATTAAAATTCTCAAGACTCCTTTTCCTCCTTCTCCTTCAGAATTGCCAGCATTTTATCTGTAACAGCCCGGAAAGCCACAGACACAGGTGAATCAGGATAGCGGAGCACCACTGGCACACCCTCGTCAGCTGCTTTTCCGGCCATCTCATTCAAAGGAATCCTGCCCAGAAAGGGAATTTTGTAAGTCCTGGCCAGATCTTCGCCCCTGCCTTTGCCAAGTAAGGCAATTTCTTTACCGCAGTGGGGACAGATGAAATCACTCATGTTTTCGATCAGTCCCAGCAGCCTGACACCTAGCTCATTGGCGCTGCTGATAGCCTTGCTGCAAACGGCCACTGATACTTCCTGGGGCGAAGTGACAACCACCACGCCGTCCAGCCCCGGAATTGACTTCATAATGGTGACCGGCTCGTCACCAGTCCCCGGAGGCAGATCGATCAGGAGAAAGTCCAGGTCGTCCCAGCGCACCGCGGCAAGCAACTGCCGGATTACCCGGGCCTTGTAATGACCCTTCCACATCACCGGTGTTGCTTCGCCCGGCCAGAACAAGCTGACGGACATCACCTTGATCCCGTCATCGGTCAGGACCGGTCTCATTCCCCAGGCTCCGTGCAAATCTGTTCGCTTATTCAAACCTGTCATCTTGGGGACGCTGGGTCCGTGCACGTCAGCGTCTAAAATTCCGACCTTGTAGCCCATTTCTTTTAAGCGAGAGGCGATATTGACGACCGCGCTGGTCTTGCCCACGCCGCCCTTACCGCTCAGGATGGCAATCTTATAGCGGACACCCCGTAAAGCATCCCTAATGGGCCCGTGCTGATCGATTAACTCTTTTTTTGCCTTTTCCCTCATGCTGATCATTTCGAATAGTTCCATATCCTGTGTCATCGGGGTATCACCTCCCTGCAATGAGTAACTGGTAGTCTCTCGAACCGACACCCAGACTCTCCGCGTGGGCCAGCATCACGGCCGGATCCGCGCCGGTGATGGCCTTGAACTTCTCCACCCCGCACTTCAGAGCGCCGGCGTCTTCAGCAGCAGAACCGGGAACACCGGGAGCCCTGGCCACCAGATCCACGCAAAAAGCATCCAGTGCCACCGGGTCGGTAGATGCCGCAAAACCCAGGTCCGGGACAAAGGGAACATCTGCCCAATGGTACCGGTAGGATTGGGGCACAATATCGATCAGGTAATTAAGGTAAATAATTGGTTTCTCCAGGGTCTTGGCAACAGCCGCCGAGGCCTCCGCAACCCTCCGCTGGAAGGCCACAATTTGCTCCGGCGAAAAACTCCTTGCCTTGTGTGGGCAAGAAACCAGGCAGCTGCCGCAACCAGCACAGCGCGACGGATCATAAGCAAGGACTCCGTCTGTATAGCTCAGTGCCTGCCACTGGCAGAAATCCACACAGGTGCCGCAGGACTCACATTTTTCCTTAAAGAATTCGGGCTTCAAACCATCGTAAACCCTGGCTTTGCCTGAATTATTCAGGCTTTCCAGACCAACATTAACAATGGCTCCGGACAAACCTGCCATGGGGTGGGCGGTCAGGTGGGAAGCAACTACGAGACAGGCAGCCTCGCGAATTGCCCTGGCCACTTCAACACCACCCAGTTCAGCCCCGCCGGTTGAGATAAACTCACCGTCGTCACCCTCATAACCGTTGGCCAGGACCCTTTCGCAGCCCAGAGCCATTTCGGAGTAACCCATCATGTCGGCGCCGGTAAACCATTGTTCTCCCACATACTTTCCCCTGGGGAAAAAGCCGGAGGTATCGGTAACAGCAGGATTGCCGCCATGGTCCCTGATGCTTTCCACCACCGCGGCCACCAGTACCGGCCGGATGTGTCTGGTATAACCGATCGGGCTGTAGTTGGCCTTAATAAAGGTCACCCTGGGGTTTTTAGGAATCATTTCTGCAAATCCTGGCGCTCTGAAAAGTAATCGTATTTTATCGATGTAGTTTTCTCTGACGCTGGCAGCCCTTGCGTCAACCAAAAAAACATCCGACATAAAGACCCCCCGCCTCTCTAGTTTAAACACTATTGAAAAATATATGAGAAAAAATATTTTCTGTCCAAACAAACATACCGTTAGTCCAAGATGAATCTTGGACTAACGGTTTGCAGTACAATCTTTTCAAAGAACCGTGATTATTATGCGAACTCTTTCCAGGCACCCTCAACAAACTTGACTCTCTTGAAGGGCTCGACACCAGCAACGTCTTTGGTGGGATGGCCGTACTTGAAGTGCTTGGCCAGAACGGTGGTGCAGACGACATCGTCCAGGATCTGGTGCTTGCCGATAGTTTCGGGTGAAAGTACCGGCTCCCAGGTCACCAGTTCATAGTCCATGGTACCAATGCCAAGCTTCTGGGCAGCCCTGAGCTGAATCCGCGGGGTGACCAGGTTCACGGCAGCAAACTTGTCGTCGCCGGGCTTGAGGCCAAGGGCGTCGGCACGGCTGCCGGGCATGCTCGGGGCGGCGTCGATCAGGTCGAGAGTTGCAGCATCCATAGCTACAATGTCCTTGCCGGCTGCAATTCCCACATCAGGAACGATGTACTGACCGTGCCACGGGAAGCAGTCACACTCGGGGGCAACGTCCATGATCAGGGACATATAGCCTACTTTTTCGGGATCAAACAGGGTCAACAGGCCAGCGGCGGCATCCGACATGGCAATTTGAGCAAATGGGAAGTAGTCATCCCGGAAACCGATGGCACTTTCACCGGTGAACATGCAGGTGACCTGGCAGCTGTAGCAGAGGCGGCACTTGCTGTAATCAAGATCCAGGCCTTTATCCGTAATGCTGATGGCTTCTTCGGGGCAACCCTGGATACAGAACTTGTGCCATTTGCAGTCCAGGCCGGCGCAGTTCTGCTTGTTGACCAGGGGATAACCGATGGCGTCGGCGGGATCGCCCCACATGGCCAGGTGAGTTACAAATTTACCCCGCTTGGACTGTCCGCCGATTCCGAAGTTCTTGATGCAACCGCCGAATGAGGTAATGGAGTGGCCTTTGGCGTGGGCCAGGTTAATAACCGCGTCAGCAGCACCCAGGGCCCGGCCGATGTAGGTTTCCTTCAGGATATTGCCGTTGGGAATATCAACCCGGATATCGTCATGGCCGATGAATCCGTCGGCAACGATGAAGGGAGCACCCAGGGAGTTCGGGTTAAAGCCGTGCCTGTAGGCACACTTCCTGATGTTGATCTCATCAAAACGGGAATTGTACAGGTGATAGGTCAGGGTTGTGGTGTCTGTTACGAATGGCTTGCCCCCGCACTTTTTAACCTCTTCCACGATGGCGGCGACATACTCCGGACGAAGGGAAGCGGTGCGGTTATACTCACCGCAGTGAATCTTAATAGCTACAGAATCGCCAGGCTTGATGCACTTGTCAAGCTCAGCCACGTAAAACATTTCCTTGGCCTTGACAATCATGCTTTCAACCCAGTTAGTTGCACCCGCAGGGGTAAAGTAGACTTTACTTTTTGCCATTATTACACCTCCATGGATTTTTGAAAAAAATTAGGTAACCAGTTGCTAACCTTTATTTCTCACCTCCTGTCAGAAATTTAAGCATGATTAGTAAACTTATAAAAATTAAAATATACAGGCAATTTATAAAACACGCAAGTTCGATGCCACTAAAATGTAGCCGGGGAACAAATCATTTCTTCAGAAAAGTAACCGGCATTAAAGAAATATCAACCCACCGGGCTGTCAGCCCGGTGGGTTGGACATATAACTGCAACAATCTCTTTTATTCTGTTAGAATAGTAAACAATCTTCTCTATTCAAATTGGAACGCATGTGCTATAACGGAACAAGTCCTTTATATCAGTAACCATCTATTCCAAAATAGAACGCTGCTGATTTGATGCAGGGGAATAAATACCCACCCCCTCGGGCCTAAAATTTAATACTGTAATCTTTCATCTTGCGATAAAAGGTATTTCTGCCGATGCCAAGGGCCTTAGCGGCAAGGGTGATATTTCCCCTGTAATAATTCAGTGCAGCCCGGATAGCCTCCGCTTCAGTCTCATTCAACGTCGCCGGAGGTGGCGTCGGGATTCCCTTCTTAACCATAGTTTCCAAAACCCTGTTTTCCAGCCGTCGCACTTGCTCCAGAATCCGGGGCAGGTAAGTTTCGTCCAACTGCTCCAGCACATTTTCACTGGTATAATGGTCCAAAAGGTCCGGCAAAGACTTCGGCTGCACAGGCACCTGGGGGTTACGGGCAGTTAAGGCGCCGGCAGCTCCCTTCTCAGGGTTAATAACTGCCGGGTTTTCGGCTTTAAGTTTACTGCTCAGGTGCTCCGGCAGAATAATTTTATCGTCGCAAAGGGCCACCGCCTGGCTGATGGTATTGGACAATTCCCTGATATTCCCCGGCCAGGAATAATTGCAGAGAAGGCGCATGGCTTCCATGGAAACGAAGAGTTCAGGATTTAGTTTTTTTACGAAATGCTCCACCAGCAGCGGAATATCTTCCAGCCGTTCCCTCAGCGGAGGCACCTCAAGACGGACCACATCAAGCCGGTAAAACAGGTCCTCCCGGAATGTTTTTTCTTTCAGGGCCTGCTCCAGATCAACGTTTGTGGCAGCAATAACCCGCACGTCTGTTTTAATCGGCTTTTCTCCGCCGACCCGCAAAAACTCACCTGTTTCCAGGACACGCAGGAGCTTCACCTGAATCGAGGGACTGGATTCCCCCACTTCATCCAAAAACAAAAACCCCCTGTTGGCCATCTCGAAAATGCCCCTGCGCATGCTCCCGGCGCCAGTAAAAGAGCCTTTCTCGTGGCCGAACAACTCACTCTCGAGAAGATTCTCCGGCAGCGCCCCGCAGTTCACAGGAATAAATACCTGGTCTGCCCGGTTACTGGCGGCATGGATAAACCTGGCCAGCACCTCCTTGCCTGTTCCGGTCTCTCCCTGGATTAGAACGTTGATATTTTTTTTGGCGATCTTATAGGCAATGGAAACCAGTTTCTGCATAGCCGGTGATACGCCGACCTGAAAACCTATTTTCTCGGCAATGGGCGCCCAATCGGCACTTATAGGCTTGCCGTCGCAGACCAGCACCCCGTATTCCAAGGCTTTCATAATCAGGTTTTCAACCGCGTCGATATCGTCAAAGGGCTTTTCAAGGTAGTCAAAGGCGCCCAGCTGAATAGCTTTTACCGCCGTCCTGGTTGTACTGTAACCTGTCATGATAATAACTTCACAAGCAGGCTGCACGCTTTTGATCTGTTGGAGGAGCGTCAGGCCATCGGTATCGGGAAGCTTCAGATCAACCATAGCCACATTAAAAGTTGTTTCCTTCAGGGCCTTGGTCGCCTCCACCCCGTTGACAGCCACGGTCAGCTGGTAGCCTTTTTTTTGCAGCAAACGTTTAAAAAAGATCCCCACATCAACTTCGTCGTCAATGATTAAAATTTTCTTATCGGGCAAATTCCTCACCCCCTAAAAGCTTATGTTAACTTAATTACTCTATCTGTTTAACTTAGTATTTGTTTGATTTAGTTATTATCAACCGGAAGCACCATCGAAAAGGTACTGCCCTCCCCGGGCACGCTATCAACTGTAATAGTGCCGCCATGGGCTTCTACAATACCAAGGCTCACGGTCAACCCAAGTCCGGTACCCCTGCTCGCCTCTTTGCTGGTGTAAAAGGGGTTAAATATTTTAGAAAGATTCTCAGGAGGAATCCCGATACCGTTGTCCTTTACGGAAACAACAATGTATTTCTGCCCGTCGCTTCCGGTATCTAACCTGGTTTGAATTTCAATCTTCTTTTCCCGCTCAACCGTATCCAGAGCATCCCGGGCATTTAAAATGAAATTAATTAAAACCTGCTGCAACTGGTGGCCGTTGGCAGTGAACTTGGGTAAATCCGGGCACAGGTCCTGGGTTATCTCGATATTATTACGGTTAATCTGGTATTGAATCAGACTCAAGACCCTCTGCACTTCTTCGTTAATATCCGTAGGAGCAAGGGGATACTCGTCCTGCCTGGAAAATGTTAGTAAATTTTGAATAATCTTTTTGCAGCGCAGCCCGCAATTCACGATATCGTTAAGTAATTCGCTCTCGGCTTTTCCCTCTTCGGTTTCTCTCAACATAAGCTGGGCTGTACCAATAATTACTGTCATCGGGTTATTCAACTCGTGGGCTACCCCGGCGGCCATTTCTCCTATGGCGGCGAGCTTTGCGGACTGCACCAGCTGTACCTCCATCTTGACTCGCTCGGTAACATCCTTCATGTGATGAATAACCGCGAAGATCTCGTTTTTCTCATCGTAAACCGGGTAGTAACAAATGTCGAGGATGAGGCCGGAATCCGCCTGGACCCGTTCATAAACGGGCTTCCCCGTCCTGGCAACCTCGTCCATGGGACAATTATCGCATTTCTCAGCCCGTCCCCAGATCCTCTGGTAACATTTTAAATTGTTCTGATTATCCCCTGAATCCCAGGCTGGATTCAGATTTAAAGGGAACCGGTTGTTGCTTCTGAGAATATTGTAGTTGGTATCAACTAAGACAATTGGCTCGGCCACAGCATTAAACGTCGCTTCCCATTCCCTCTTGGCCTGGGAAACCTGCTCATAAAGCCGTGCGTTTTGGATGCAGATGGCAAGTTGATCCGCCAGCTGTTGAATAAAACTCAACTCCGCCCGGGAGTAAGCAGTGAGCATTGCGCTGCCCACGAGTAAAACACCATTTGCCTGCGATCTGACAAAAAGCGGCGCAACAGCCAGAGAACTAATCTGGTCGGATAGGGCAGGATTCTCCAGGATAAAGGGGTCATCTTTGGATACGGGATCATAAACATGGACATCCCCAGTCTTAATACATTGCCAGAGTACAGAATCCTGGGGAATTGGGGGATAACCGTAGAGAATTTGGGGCATCATTGCGGTCATGCACAACTTGCCTTCCCTGAGCAAGGCCAGTCCTAAAAAATCACAGGGCACAGCAAGGGGCAGTTTTCCAAATACCCTTTTGATAATGTCTTCAATGGACATATCAATATTTATATCGCGCACCAGCTGATAAATAATCTCCAGACGGTTATTTTGCTTAACAATTTCCTTGTTTCTCTTCTTTAACTCAATGTAATAATTTAACTTGGAAGAGTTGACCCCTGTGAGAATTTCGATTAGTTTTTCTTTTTCATTAAACATATACCTCACCCCTTTCCTGAATCTCTTTTCCCACACCGAAAAGATAAGAATAACCAGGCTCTAGCTTGTTTATTGCCCCATCATTTGCTATAAAACCTGATAAAACAACTCGGCAATGTCGTTCTCATCGGCATCCCTGGGGTTGGTTATCAGACAAGCATCTTTAACGGCATTACGGCTGAGGGTAGGAATATGCTCCTCCTTCAGGCCGACCTCAGCCAGCCCCCTGCCCAAACCGATATCTTTAATCAGGCAGCGTACCGCATTGATTGCCTTTTCAGCAGCGGCGCGGGTACTTAAGCCCGTAACATCCTCGCCCAGAGCTATTGCAATCTGTTTAAATTTGTAGGGACAGGAGATCATATTGAATTCCATTACACAGGGCAACACACGGGCATTTGATTCACCGTGGTGCGTATCTAACAAACCGTCTATCTGGTGAACCATGGCATGGGTGGCGCCCAGGATGGCATTGGAAAAGGAAAGAGCAGCCTGCAGGCTGGCCACGGCCATGTTTTTCTTCGCCTCCATGTTGGTCTGACTGGCCACTGATTCCCTTAAATTCTGGGAAATTAACTTGATTGCGTTGAGAGCGTGGATTTCCGTAAGGGGCGTGGCCGCCAGGGAAATATAGGATTCAATGGAGTGAGATAATGCATCGATGCCCGTCGCTGCCGTCAGGCGGGCGCTTTTTGTTTGGAGCACCACCGGGTCAATAATAGCAATATCCGGCACGAGGGACTTAGAGATTATTGTCATTTTTAACTTCCTCTGCCTGTCCACTACAATGGCAAACTGGGTCATTTCCGAGCCGGAACCGGCTGTAGTGGTCACAGCCACCATAGGCGGAAGAGGCTTGTGTACCTTATTAACCCCCTCGTAGTCCTGGATTTTTCCACCGTTTGTGACCAGGATGGCAATCGCCTTGGCAACATCGGTGGGGCTCCCGCCTCCCACAGAAATGATTGCATCACAGCCCGATTCCAAATAACGAGCAGCCCCTTCAGTCACCTCATTGTCTTTGGGGTTGCTGGTAATATTGGAAAAAACTTCGTACTGCAGGCCTGCAGCCTTTATATAGTGCAGTATTTTTTCAACCCAGCCAGCGTTAATCACACCTTCATCGCTGACCAGGAAAACCTTATTGGCGCCCAGGCGGAGCGCACTTTCACCCACCTGGGAAATGGCACCCATTCCTAGAATAATCTCAGGCGATACGAACTTACTGATGTTCATCTCATTCCCCCGTTTAATACTTCAGGTATCAATAACCCAGGCATATTTATTGCACTTAAATTAAAGACCTGAAGAATTTTTAGATAAATGAAACATCTGCAGCTTGATTTGTTCTGTACTGGCATTCACCATGCAAATATTGTTCCATATCGACACAAAATAGTCAACCATTTTTATCAGAGAACCAGCTGGAAAATATTCGGGTTTAACCACTTAAAACCCTGGTGACAAGCGCAATAAGCCAGGCAAAAGCGGCTGTTAACCACCTGGGTATACTACTTGTCCAATAATAGAACACAAGGAGCCATATTTTTTTTAAAACAGGTTCCTAAACCATTTAAAAAAATTATCATTTTATAAAAATATTTTTTAATGTTTTATTTATTAGTCAAAACATATAACAACCTGCTTCAATCTATCAACTAAAAGTTCTGGTTATCGCAATGCTTAAAAAAACATTACGTCTGATTATTTCAGTTTTAATAGAACATGTTTTTTAGCAAATAAACTGAAAGACATTTGCCGTCTGCTCCAGCCAGCGGTTCTGGTATTCCCTGGGATGGACCGGTTGTCAGGTATAACATTTATATAAACTTTTTCCCTGATCTCTTCTCAGGAGAGTTAATTGCATGTACTGAAAATTAAAAATAAACAAAAATAACATAGAAGGAGGTTTAATCTGGTGGAATGCGTAATTAAACAAACAAACGGGACAATGGCTGTGGCGGTAGGCACACCAGCCGGCGTGGTTACAGGTGAACAGTTGGCTAAAATTGCCGAACTGGTCAAAGAGGGCGCCGGGGTAGCTAAATTTACCACCGGCCAGCGCATCGTCATCTTGACGAGCGCGGATAAAGTGCAAGCTGTCAGGGACGGCCTGGCAGAGGTGGGTTTAAAAATAGGGCCCGCCGGAAAAACCATCCGCAATGTCAAGGGCTGCGCAGGCAGTCTCTGTAGATATTCGGTGCAGGACGGCATGAAGGACGCGATGGCCCTGGATAAAATCTTTGCCGGCCGGAGCATGCCCGCTGCCCTTAAGATTGCTGTAAGCGGCTGTCCCAGGAACTGCATGGAAGCCCAGAGTAATGATATAGGCTTTATAGGAACACCTTCAGGTTACAAGGTATATGTCGGCGGCAGGGGCGGCCGCAAACAGGTCCTGGGGCAAATGATTAAAGAAGGCGTAAAACCTGAAGAGATGCCGGCACTTGTTGAAGAAATCATTAACAAGTATCTATCCTCTACAAATGGAAAGGAACGCATTTCCCACGTTGTGCAAAGGCTTGGTGCTGAAATATTTAAATAAGGACATGGTAACCAATACCAACGCCCGTATCCGGGAAATATGATGCGGGCTTTTTTAATTTATTATGATTATTTTGTTTTTGAAACAATGAAAATTTTTTACGGGAGACGTATTTTCCCGCAATTTAGTAGTGCCAGAGATATATTAAATAGTATTTCCATTGCTGCCCCTAAGATAAGTCCCGGGGATGGAAAAAGGCCGGTTAAATTTTATAGTTTTTTATCTAACAGGACAGCTTCAATAAAGCTGGCTGCGCCAGATATGTCATCCGGCCAGAAATGCGGCAAGTCAGGTTGATTGGAAGGAATGTCACTGACTATACCTAATAACTCGTCTTTGGGAACTTGTACCCGTTCCTTCATGCCGCTCCGGTAAAATTCCAGTTTGGGCCAACGGCCCCGTTTGTATCCTTCGATCAGGATCAGGTCAACATCATCAACAAGGGCCAGGACATCTTCCGGGGCGGGGCTGGAATCCATTTTTTTTGCTAGAAAGACGCCATCCGGCGAGGCCAGGGCTACAACATCAGCTCCGGCCCGGACGTGCCGCCAGGTGTCCTTGCCAGGCTGATCAAATTCCACCTGGTGGTGAGTATGCTTAATCACGCCCACCCTGTAGCCACGCCTCTTTAATTCAGCAATCAACTTCTCCAAAAAGGTTGTTTTGCCGGAGCCGGAATAACCGGCCAGGCCAAGTATAGGTATATCTTTTCGCATGGCATACCTGGTTTCTAAACTGAACAAATATCGTTTACTGGAGTTACTCTCCCTTTGTTCAACGTAGAGGCAGTGTCTCAGATTTCAGCCTTATAGGCAAAAGCTAAGGCACCTGCACCATTCTGGTGGCGCCTTTTTTACTTGCCACCTGGCCAAAAGGCCCTTTTATGTCGTAAGGGATCTTACCCACCGGCCAGGTTTCTTCCTGAGCCACAAAGGCAGCTAACCTCGCCATACGCCTGTAATACAATCATAAAGCGAAGGTTATTGCCAATCCCGGTAATTACCTCTGAGCCAAACTGCCAAGAAACCGGGCTTTACACCTCCCTCTGGTTTTTCATCAACTCAGCCACGGCCTGTTTTATAATACAGATTACTCTACTAAAAGATAGGGATTACTTAATGGTAATTTATCATGCTTACCCAGGCTGTAGAGGCGGATAAGTAAACCACGTATAGTAAGGGTCCCATGATTATGATCAAACCAGCTACCCTGTATCAAGGTTATTCTTCAGCCAAACCAGGGCTGCCTGTCCCATTATTACCTAAAGCTTGGAACAGCTATCTGTGAAGTTTTCTAAGTTGCCCAATTCCATTATCCAGGATTCTCTACCTGCTCGCTAATCCCGGCGTAAAGAATAAAGGAGCGTTTCCTGATTTACATTATACAGGATCTCTTCTAAAGCCGCCACTTTCATCCGGAACCCAAATCCTTAGTGGCAGCTGACTGTCCCCCTTTTCCTTGAATTTTGCTCCAACCCTCTCCGTGAATTTCTTCTGGAACGCCATCGCTGGTGAGCCTCTCCTTTGCGTTGTCTTCCTGCCCGTTTAATACCGGGGTTTCTTTCCTCACCCGGCATTTTAGTAAGCAGGGTTAACGCCAAAAAGCATTGCCCGGCTTTTCAACCGGGCAATGCTAAGCATGCCATAAAGGAGATTCTAAATTGCACTGATATATATAAGGGAGCTCCCTTTTAGCTCACTTTCTCGATCTTCACCGCGCAGACCTTGTACTCGGGGATCTTGGCGATGGGGCAGCGAACCGGGTTGGTCAACTTGTTGATCGGCACATCCGGATACTGGAATGAAGTAAAGACCAGGCCCGGAACTACTCTGTCAGTAATCTTGGCTGCAACTTCAACAGTCCCGCGGCGGGAGGAAACCCTCAAAATATCCCCGTCGCAGATGCCAAGCTTTTCAGCATCTTCGCAACTTATCTCCAGGAATTCCGTTGGATAGAATACTTCCAAAGCGCCCGTCCGGTGAGTCATGGTTCCGGTATGGTAGTGATATCTCCTGCGGCCTGTGCTGAGGACGAACGGGTACTCCTCATCTGGCATTTCAGCAGGAGGTATATGCTCTACCGCATGGAATTTGCCGAGGCCCCTGGCAAATTTACCGGCATGCAGGAACTTGGTCCCGGGATGGTCGGGTGTCGGGCAAGGCCACTGCAGGCCACCCTCCTGCTCCAGGCGCTTATGGCTGATTCCGGCGTAGGACGGAGTAAGCTTGGCCATTTCATCAAATATTTCCGCAGGTGAATTGTATCTCATGGGATAGCCCATAGCTGTTGCTATCAGGCATATAATCTCACAATCGGGTTTGGCCTGTCCAATAGGCTCAATGGCCTTCCGTACCAGCTGGACACGGCGCTCGGTGTTGCTGAAGGTACCGTCCTTTTCAGCAAAGCTGGCTGCAGGCAGGACCACATCGGCCAGTTGGGCTGTTTCGGTCAGGAAAATGTCCTGCACCACCAGGAAGTCCAGGGACTCTAAAGCATGGATCACATGGTTGGCGTCTGGGTCGGACAGAACCGGGTTTTCGCCCATGATGTAGATGGCCTTAATGGTCTTCCCGGCTTGATCGAAAATTTCACCCACGGTAAGGCCGGGTTTGGACGGAAGTTCTTCCACGCCCCAGGCGGCGGCAAACTTGGCCCGGTTGGCTTCATTCGCCACAGGTTGATAGGCCGTGTAGAATGCCGGTAGCGCACCCATATCGCAGGCGCCCTGGACGTTGTTCTGGCCCCGCAGGGGGTTAACGCCGCTGGACTCTTTACCAATATGCCCGCAGAGCATGGTCAGGTTGGCCACGGCGAAAACGTTGTGGGTACCGCAGACGTGCTGGGTGAGACCCATGGTGTAGAGAATTGACGCCTTCTTTGCTTTTGCGTAGCCCCGGGCAACTTCTTTGATTGTATCGGCGGGAACACCTGTAATTTCTTCCACGTATTCGGGTGTATACTTGGCCACAACTTCTTTAAAGGCCTCAAAGTCCTCAGTGCGCTCCTGAACAAACTCCTTGTTCCAGAGTCCCTCGTTAATGATAACGTTGGCCAGACCATTTAAAAGCGCTATATCCGTACCGGACTTGATCTGGAGATGGTAATGCGCCAGCTCGGCAATTTCTGTTCTGCGTGGATCAATGACAGCCAGGGTGGCTCCATTGCGGAGGGCCTTTTTAACCTGGATGCCGATTACAGGGTGACCTTCAGTGGTGTTTGTTCCTGTTGTGAGAATAAAGTCTGCATCGGCAATTTCAGCTATGCTGTTGGTCATAGCACCGCTTCCAAAGGCTGCCGCCAGACCGGCGACAGTGGGAGCGTGTCAGAGACGGGCGCAGTGGTCGATACTGTTGGTACCGAGCACCGCCCTGGCGAATTTGTTCATGAGATAGTTTTCTTCGTTTGTGCAACGGGCTGAAGAAAGAACACCGATTGCTTCTCCGCCGTACTGTTCTTTCACAGCGCCAAGCTTTTCTGCCACCAGGGCGATTGCCTCGTCCCAGGAAGCCTCAACAAACTTTCCATCTTTTTTAATTAGAGGAGTGGTCAAGCGGTCAGGATGATGGATGAAACCGTAACCGAAACGTCCCTTTACGCACAGGAAACGTCCATTAACATCACCATCGGCCGAGGTTACGCCGATAACTCTGCCGTCTTTGACGTTCAAATTAAATTGGCAGCCAACGCCGCAATAGGGGCAAGTGGTCTTGACCTTTTTAACCTCCCACTGGCGGCCTTTACCGATCATGGCTTTTTCAGTCAAAGCTCCCACCGGGCAAACCGCGACGCAGTTGCCGCAAAACACGCAGTTGGATATATCCGTATCACTGAGCGTGGTATTCATTGCAGGTGTAACAACAGCGCTAAAACCCCTGAAGGCAAAATCAAGGACGTTATTACCCTGAATTTCCTGGCATACCCTTACACACTTGCCGCAAAGGATGCACTTGTTCATATCGCGAACGATAAAGGGGTTGTCCTCCTCGACGGGGTAGTCGTGTTTTTCACCCGAGAAGGCTTCAGCCTTTACACCGTAAAAGTAAGCGTATTCCTGAAGGCGACAGTCACCGTTTTTATGACAGGTCAGGCAATCCTCGGGGTGGTTTGCCAGGAGAAGTTCTAAGTTCGTTTTGCGCGCTTCAATAACAGCCTCGGAAGCAGTATAGACAACCATACCTTCCGTGGCCTCGGTCACGCAGGCAGCCGGCAGGTTGCGCGCTCCGGGGATCTCCACCACACAGATACGGCAGGCGCCCGGTTTGCTCAGCTCTGGATCATGGCAGAAGGTGGGAATAAATATACCCACACTCTCGGCCGCTTCCAGGACCGTTGTCCCCTTGGGAACGGTAACCTGAATACCATCAATGGTAAGCGTTACAGTTGTCACCAGTCAAATCCTCCCTTCAATATCACTCCTTTCCAGTGTGGGAGGCGTAGTCGTTTCCCACTACGCCCTGACGGCCACCCACCATGCCTTGTAAGGTTTAGGTAAGATGGCTCGGAGTTTGCTGATTAATTATTTGGAAATCGTATAATCCTATTCTCCCAGTTCCTTGATCCTGGCCAGTACATCTTCCAGACCCAGGGCTTCAGGCCAGGAAACTTCAACATACTTATCGTCTTTCTTGAGCATAGGTGTAACCGGCTTGTCAACATAGCGCAGTTCCATACCCAGCCTTCCCTTCAGGCAAAGGGGGCGCCCTTCGCCGGGAGCATTGGGTGTAACAGCTATGACTTTGCCGCCCTTGTAGTTCAGGTCAAACTTGCAACCCGCTTCACAGAAGGAACAGGTAACTGTTTCCTTTCTGAATTCATAAGTCCGGCCCTTACCGGTCAGGGAGGTGAATGTAAGGGCGCCCACAGGGCACACCGCCACACAGCGGCCGCAGGAAACGCAGTCCGATTCACCCAGGCTGGTGTCCATGGCCGGGGCCACCTTGGTATTAAAACCGCGGTAGGCAAAATCAAGGACCTGCCGGTCATCTACCTGGGCGCAGGTACGCACGCACCTGGCGCACAGGACGCATTTATTCAAATCCCGGGTGATGTACGGGTTGGAATTGTCAATTGGATAGCTGTGCCTTTCTCCCTCGAAGCCGGACTTTCTGATACCGTAGCGATAAGCATAATCCTGCAGCCGGCAGTCGCCGTTCTTTTCGCAGGTCAGGCAGTCCGTGGGGTGATTGGCCAGAAGCAGTTCTATGATCGTTTTCCGTGCCTCCTGAACCGCCGGTGACTCGGTTTCAACCACCATGCCGTTTGCTGCTTCCGTTGCACAGGATGCCACCAGCGCCCGGGCCCCTTTTACCTCCACCACGCAGATACGGCAGCCACCATAACCCGGGTTGGCCGGGTCATGACAGAGCGTGGGGATGAAGAAACCTGCCCCCGTGGCGGCGTCCAGCAGGCTTGTGCCGGCAGGCACTGTTACCTGTACGCCGTTAATCGTCAGGGTTACGTTCGCCAATTAGTTCCCTCCTTAGGCCTTTTTAATTGCGTCGAACTTACACTTGGTAATGCAGGCGCCGCACTTAATACACTTGGCAACGTCGATGCTGTGGGGCTGCTTCTTCTCTCCGGTGATGGCTCCCGCCGGGCAAGCCCTCAGGCAGGCGCCGCAACCGGTGCACTTCTCCGCATCGATTACGTATACCAGCAGTGCTGCACAGACGCCGGCCGGGCAACGCTTGTCCACAATATGTGCCTCGTACTCAGACCTGAAGTACCTCAAGGTTGTCAGAATGGGGTTGGGACAGGTCTGCCCGAGTCCGCAGAGGGCGGAATTCTTGATCACTCTGGCCAGGCGCTCCAGGGTATCGATGTCCTTCAATTCGCCTTTGCCGTCGCATATCTTCTGCAGCAGCTCCAGCATCCGCTTTGTGCCTTCACGGCAAGGAGTACATTTACCGCAGGATTCCAGCTGGGTAAAGTTCAGGAAGAACTTCGCCACGTCCACCATGCAGGTGGTCTCGTCCATAACAACCAGACCGCCGGAACCCATGATCGATCCGATGGCTGCCAGGGATTCATAGTCAATGGGGGTGTCCAGGTGCTCCGAGGGTATGCAGCCGCCGGAGGGACCACCGCTCTGCACAGCCTTGAACTTTTTGCCGCCCTGAATGCCGCCGGCAATATTGAAAATGATCTCCCTCAGGGTGATTCCCATGGGCACTTCGGCCAGACCGGTTTTGTTGATTTTTCCGGTAAGGCAGAACACCTTGCTGCCCTTGCTCTTTTCGGTTCCCATTTGGGCGAACCAGTCAGCTCCGTTGCGGATAATATTGGGCACGTTGGCGTAGGTCTCCACGTTGTTCAAGCAGGTCGGCTTGCCCCACAGTCCTTTATTGGCAGGGAAGGGCGGCCGTACCCTGGGCATCCCCCGCTGGCCTTCAATGGAGTTCAGGAGGGCTGTTTCTTCGCCGCAGACAAAGGCACCTGCGCCAGCCTTGATTCTAATCCGGAAACTGAAGTTGCTGCCCAGGATGTTGTCTCCCAGGATACCGTACTTTTCTGCCTGGGCGATGGCCAGGTTAAGACGGCGGATAGCAAGGGGGTATTCAGCCCTGCAGTAAATACACCCTTCGTCGGCACCGATGGCCAGGCCGGCAATCATCATGCCTTCCAGAACCGCATGGGGATCTCCCTCCAGGATACTGCGGTCCATGAATGCGCCCGGGTCGCCCTCGTCGGCGTTACATACGGCATATTTCTTATCGCCCTGGGCGTTGTAAACAAACTGCCATTTATTACCTGTGGGGAAGCCGCCGCCGCCCCGGCCCCGCAGGCCGGACTTCTTGATCTCATCAATTATGGCCTGGCGTTCCATTGAGAGGCACTTTTCAAAGGCTTCGTACCCGCCGGTTGCAATATACTCTTCAATACTTTCCGGGTTTGTCCGCCCGAGACGCGCGGTTACCGAACGCACCTGCTTCTCATAATAGGGTGCCTTTTCCATAACATCGATACCCTCTAGAGGAGTGGCGTCGCCCGGGATTTGGATGTATGCCCACTCGTAAACGGGCTTCTTGTTCACCACATGGCTCTCCAGCAACTGGGGAACTTTTTCCGGGAAAATATTCCCGTACACGACACTGGGCATGCCGGGTATGGCCACTTCTACCATGGGCTCGGCGTAGCACATCCCGATACAGCTGGTGAAATCGACATCCACATCCAGGCCCTTAGCTGCGACTTCCTCTTGAATAGCTTTCATAACCCTGTCGCCGCCGGAAGCGATACCGCAGGTTCCGAGGCCAACAACCACACGGGGCCGGCTTAGCTTCTTCTCGTATATTTCTTTACACTTGGCACGCAATTCGTTCAAATTGTTCATTCTCGTCCCTCCCCTACTCGTACCTGTCCAAAATCTCGCCAACGGCTTCTGGAGTCAGACGGCCGTGGGTATCGTCGTTGATCATCATGCAGGGCGACAGACCGCAGGCGCCGATGCAGGCCACTGTTTCCAAAGTAAACCGCAGGTCATCCGTAGTTCCCCCTGCTTCAACCCCCAGGTGCTCCTTGGCGGCTTCGAATATCTTAGCGCCGCCCCGGACGTGGCAGGCAGTGCCCAGGCAAATCCGGGCGATATAACGGCCACGCGGCTTCAGGTGGAACTGGGCATAAAATGTAACCACTCCAAAAACCTTGCTGAACGGAATTTTCAGTTCTTTTGATATCTTCTGGAGAGCTTCTTTGGGCAGGTAGCCATAGATATTCTGGGCTTCCTGCAGGACCGGAATAAGCCCTCCTTTGTAGTCGCGGTACTGGTCCAACAGTTGAGCCAGCGCCGCATCTTCTTTTGTCAGATCAACTTTTTCACAGGCACAAGCTGACAATGGCTGTTCCTCCTTTTACATTTTCTTGTAAGGAAATAAGCGGGAATTTACCCGTCCCCTACGCTAAACAAGACATAAGCACAGGTCAATCCAAAAAAACCTAAGATTGACCACTCATTTAATTGGTGAGCATCTTTTCTCTTGTTTTTTAGCTGCTAAGTTTCACAACTCTAACCCCAAATACCTTCTTCTGCCCTGATTTTCCAAAATTCCTCAGGGTCCCGGCGGCTTCGATGGTATCGCCGGGTTTAATATCCTCCTGCGCAGCCGTAAACAACATAACTCCAATTCTGCCGCTGCCGTCATTAATCCTGAAATGAGGCCGGTTAAGCCATTTTAATGACATCGCCTCGACCTTGCCGCGCAGGCGAACCGGGGCACCCGGGTTAAGCCTGGATAGATCCTTGATTGAATAAAGCTTGAAGCTTTCCATGTCTACACTTTCCGCCTGGCGCCTGTTCATAATATTTAAAATGATGGGAATGCCTGCGAACACAGCGAGCATCGGAAGCGTAATTAGCAAAAAGGATGGATCAGGATTCAAGGCAAAGGTAAACAAAACCAGGGCAGTGGCAAAAATCAGGCAGAAGTAAACAGGTACGGACATGCGCATTGAGGATCCCCCCTGTTCCGTTTGCTTTGGCTGAGAGCAGACACCCAGAGATTAGGCGTCTGCTCTTTCTTTATGAGGATTATTTCATAAGTTCTTCCGGAAACTCGCTGCGGAAGCAGAAGTAATAAACGAATCCGATGAATACCATACCGCCTACAATGTTACCCAGAGTTGCTGGAATGATATTCCATAACCATACATCTCCCCAGGTAAGCCCGCCGAATTGGTGCAAAAGGGGATTCCAGTAGGTAACTGTGCCATCTGCAGCCGTCGAGGCAACTTTGTCTTTAATGCCCGGAAATGCCTGGTACAGCCAGAGGCCAGCGGGCAGGAAATACATATTGGCCACACAGTGCTCGAAGCCTGTGGCAACGAAGGCCATGATCGGGAACCAGATACCGAAGAACTTTCCGATAAAATCCTTGGCCGTAATACCCAGCATGATGGCTACGTTAACCAGGAAGTTACAACCAATGGCTGCCAGGAAACAGGACCATAGCCCCATACTGCCGTTTGCTTTATAGGCCAGGGTCTTGCTCACAGCGATTGAAACCGCGTTCAAGCCAAAGGCATTGGGCTCCGCCGCTGAAAAAGCGCCCTGGGTGAAAGGTCCGTTAACCATAATATAAGCATAAGCCAGTGAACCAATCAGGTTGCCGATATATACCCAGAACCAGTTATTCAGAATCTTACCCCAACCGATTTTACCCTGCAGGTAAGCCAGTGGTCCAAGCATCGCGTCGCCGGTGAATAATTCCATACCGGTCAACACGATGGAAATCAGGCCTACGGGGAAGACGGCGCCCGAAATGAGTTTAGCTGCGCCAGCCCCCAAATAAGGAGCTACTCCGGTACCACAAACTGTACACAGGCCAGCACCGACCGCAATATATGCTCCAGCCATGATTCCGCGTAAGAGAAGCTGTCCTACTGGCAAAGATGATTTGTATCTGCCGACGTTTCCCGCCAGGCAGACTGTTACTGCTGGAGGATTTGGCATAAATATAATACCCCCTTTTTTTTATAAAAGGAATTATTTCTTGAGGGAAACGTTAATCTCGGACCCCAACTTCATTATTTAGACCCTATAACTAGACCCTATAAACGGATCTTGACCGTTTTTGATGCGGTCGTTTTTGGAACACACTTATTTTTGTCAGCCACCTTAACTTGTTTCGTGTTAATACTTTTTCGGTTAATACTTCACCACCTTTCATAGTAGTTTTCTGGCAGCCGCCCTATTTCTTTTTTCTCTGACGTGCCATCACCACCTCCCCAAGTAATCCGGCACAAGGGCAGCCCCCTGCATAACCCCTTCCTTTACCAGCATTTTACATTTTAGTGGAATCCTCATTTACCATATACCTATATTTTAGGTTTATTAGCGGAATCCTTCATTGCTCTCAAGATGTTTTTAAAAATAAAGCAAGAACTTGAATTAATATTACTTTTTAAACATTCAACACAAGGCTCTTAAAATCCTTTTCAACAGCCCGTATGAATTAAGCCATAAACCACCATAAGGTATACCTGCACATAGAAAACCCTTTAGGCAAAGTTAATCACACTTTGCCAAGCGATTCCTGCGCAGGCCCAACTGCGCCGGGATGGATAATGCGACCTGGCCTGTCATAAGCAGGACAGTCGTTTTCTGTAGATTGAAACCGCAGAATAAATAGGCCGGCAGCCCTTACCCCCGCAAGGACTACCGGCCTATCGTTGTTCGATTCGACCTTTACTATTGAGTTAACCCCTATTAAATTCACTAATATGCTAGCATGTTCTTAAAGAGGTGTCAACTTAATGAAGTACTTCAACATCATTTACTATTATCCTGCCAGCAACTTAAAGATTTACAACAAAGAATAATAGCATTAAATGCATATCTTACCACCGGCATGTTTTAATACTTTAAAAATTTGCAATTTTTGTGCCATTAAACTTAAATTAAACCGCTTTGCCAGTTTCCTGCTTCTAAACTTATAACTCATCACCATTTTATACATCATTCTCCCGGCCCTAACCAATATCAGGCGAATCCCTTAAATAAACTAATTTGGCCGGCATTAATTGATTCGGATTACTCGTTCCTCTGTAATTAAACAGTGCATCCTTACGTCCTGACTGCTCGAGGGCACCCTGTCACATAATTGCATTTCATAGGCAAGGGCAATAAATAACGCTTGCGGGCTGGTCCTAAGGAGAAAACGGTCATAAAACCCTCCCCCGTAACCCAGACGGTTCCCCCTCATGTCAAAGGCTACCCCTGGAACGACAATCAGATCCAGTTCACGGGGGTCCAGTGGCCTCACACAATTAGGCTTGGGTTCTAAAATCCCCCAGGCTCCCGGTTCAAGATCATCCGGGTAAAAATTTAAGGATGACGCCGTTAACATGCAGCTTGAGGGATCTGCCAGGGGAACAGCCACCCTCTTTCCATCAGACATTGCCCTTTTAACCAGTTCTCCGGTTTGGACCTCGTTGCGAAAGTCAAGATAAGTCATAATGGTGGATGCATACCTGTACTCATCCAACTCCAAAAACCTCTGGATAATTCGTGCGCTTTTTTCAGCAACCACATGGGGGGGCAAGGCGATCCTTGCCTCTAATACTTCTTTTCTCAGTTTATGCTTTAACTGGTGTGCCGTATTCAAGAATACGCTCCACTTCGGCAATGATTAACACTCATCCGCGGGTATTTCTTAAAGGTTTATAAAGCCTTGCAAATGGGATTTGTCAAAAGGGTGCATAATAACTCATTTTTCTAAATTATTTTAACACAGCAGCTAGAAGCTTACAATATTTTTAATAATTTTGTGAATAAAGTTAACACCAATGCATGAGCAAAGGTTAGCACAATCAGCCGGGCCTCTTCAAATCTGCCTTAAGCTTTTCCTGCCTTAAAAGTACCAGCCGGCTGCGGGGGCTCAAGTTATGCAATTTACAACTGGTAGACCTCTTCTTCACTTAGGAGGCGGACGCCATTTTCCTGGAGTACCCTGACCGCCTCATCCAACTGCTCTACCCTGAAAACCACCAGGGCTGCGCTGGAAGCTTTCTGGACAAAGGCATAGAGATACTCTATATTAATACCTGCCCGTTCCAGGATCTGGAGGGTCTGGTAAAGACCTCCCGGTACATCGGGCACCTCCACCGCAATCACATCCGTGGTGCCCAGGGTAAACCCTGCCTCCTTTAAAACTTTATAGGCCTTGTCAGGGTCATTTACAATTAATCTTAAAATACCGAAATCAGTGGTATCGGCGATAGAAAGTGCCCTGATATTGATTCCGTTTTCCCCCAACACCTTGGTCACCTTTGCCAGCCGCCCGGATTTGTTTTCTAAAAAGATGGAAATCTGTTTAACCTTCATCAACTGAAAACCCCCTTTCCTTTGTTATCTATATTCAACACTACCGGGTGCTTCCCTGCAGTTTTGCCTGAAGCTTTACAGAAAAATCTCAAGCATCCAGCGCATCACAGGACCTCACAGGGTAACCCGAACCGCTCCTCCAGTTCCAGGTAAGATCTTCCCGTGATATCTTTGCCCCGGCTGTCGAAGGCAACACCGGGCAAAAGAACCAGGGGCGGCTTTTGACGGGACTCCCTTTCCAGAAATGCAGCCAAAGCTGCCTCAAAATCTGCCACGGTCAAGAGTCCTGCCACGCATATATTCCCGCCAAAAAAAGGGTTTTTTACAGCAATAACTTCTAACTTTCCTTCCTCTTTACAGAATTGCCGGAGAGCCAGGTCCAGCAGCGGCCCCGCCAGCTCCGACGTTAAAACCAGCGCACGCTCAACCCTTTTGCGCTGCAAGGCACGGGCCAGGTCATCGAGCAGGGCCGGATCCAGATCATAGTCCAGCACCAGACCGGACCTCTGGCCGGGTTTCTTTTGAACCTGAACAGTTAAAGGATATCCTTCTCTTCTTAGTCCGAGCAGGGGCGACCCGCTCCTGGTGATTTTCCTGAAAGCCTGTACCCGGGTATGAACCCTGGAACCGTTCACGGTTTCAATAATGTCACCGGTCCGAATCCCCGCCAGTTCTGCCGGTGAAGCTGCAATCACACCTGCAACTTCCGCTTCAAGTCCTTCCAGCAGGGGCGGCTCACAGGTGACTGGCGCCCTGACCTCCCCTCTAAGATTTTTAATAAACATCTTGATTTCTTGCCACAGGGAAGGCTTAAACTTAAGTTCCGGGGCTGCCAGGGAAGAAAAAGCGGGCAGGAAAACACGAACGGTCTCAGCCCCGCAGGCGCTCAGGTATTTTACCGTCTTTGCAAGGTCCTCCCACCCCACCAGGTGGGGCAGGGCCACAACACTGCCATGAAAGGGCACCCCGTACTCTTGCAGGAGGACTGCACTTTGAATAGCTTGCAGGGACTGCCGGTCAGCCATTAAAGCCATCCTGCCCTTGATCGCTGCGCTGTTTAACGAGAGATAAACAACCACGTTGCCCAGTTTTTTTAACATCTCCACTTTTTTCCGGTCAAGCAGGCTGCCGTTGGTTGTTATTTGAACGGGCGTGCGGGGAAAGTGAAGGCGAAGCATTTGGAGAATTTCCGCCAGGGCGGGATGGGTAAAGGGCTCCCCTTCGATGATTTTGGTGGCTGATTCACCAATGATAATTGGCCTTGCGGGGTCAAGGGCGCATAGGTCTTTTTCCACATCTTCCAGGCTGCGGGGGGGGATGCGGTAGACCTCTACCCCGGGTGGGTTATTCCGGTGGGAACAAAATACACAGCGAACGTTGCAGCTGGAGGTAAGGGGCAGGATATTAGCTGCGGCGGCCTCGCAAAGGAGCTGTTTTACAGCGTCCGGAGCATTTTTTGTTTCCATATATTCACCCACAGGCAAACCCCTTGAATACCAAGTTATTAACAGACTTATACACATTATCCACAGGAATAACCAACCACAGAACTATTGTTTTAACCTTTTTACATAGATTATCCTAAGTTGTTTTAGTGATCTGTGGGCATATTCAACACCACAGCCTGGGGATAATTTGGATACTCCAGTATCCTTATATTAATCTAATTCAGGCAAAAAGACGGCAAAAGAAAAAACCGGAGAAAGCTATTAATAAACCTGCTTTAGCTATTTAGCTATACTGGTCCGTCCTGTACACCCTTCCCCGGAAATTACCCTCGTATCTTTCCTCACCAAGCTTGAGGTCCGGCACAGCATTCAGGGTCAGGGGAGCAAAATCGCCCCGCAGGTATTTGAAATAGGCGGCACAGGCAACCATAGCGGCATTGTCTGTGCAAAGCAGCGGCGCCGGGATTACCACACGGCGGGATTCCCGGCTGGCCCTTGACACAAGGTCGGACCGCAGCCCTGCATTAGCTGCTACCCCCCCGGCCAGTAAAATAGTTGAAACCTCCAATTCCCTCGCCGCTAACAGGGTTTTGTCAACCAGCACATCGATAACTGCCTTCTGGAAAGATGCCGCCAGATCTTCTTTCTTTATCTCCTGACCTTGCTGTAAGGCGCGGTTCAATATATTGATGACTGCTGACTTTAGGCCGCTGAAACTGAAATCAAAACTGCCCTCCTCCAGGTAGGCCCTGGGCAGGCTGATAGCTTCCGGGTCACCCATCTGGGCCAGACGGTCGATCTGGGGCCCCCCGGGATAGCCCAGGCCCATGGTCCTGGCCACCTTGTCAAAGGCCTCACCCGCCGCATCATCTCTGGTACTACCCAGAACCCGGTAACTGCCGTGTTCCTGGATATAAACCAGGTCGGTATGGCCGCCGGAAACCACCAGGCAGAGTAAAGGGAACTCCAGCTCCGGCTCAGTCAAAAAATTAGCATAAATATGACCCTCCAGGTGGTTTACCCCCAGCAGGGGAATGTCCAGGCCAAAAGCCATGGCTTTTGCCGCCGAAACACCCACAAGAAGCGCCCCTACCAGCCCGGGCCCGTACGTAACCGCCACTGCATCAAGGTCTTTGAAGTCCAGGCCCGCTGTTGAAAGAGCTTCCGCCACAACCTGGTTAATTCGCTCCAGGTGCTTCCGGGAAGCCACTTCAGGCACAACCCCGCCGAACTTTTTATGGACGTCTACCTGGGAGGAGATGATATTGGACAGCACCTGTCTCCCATCGACAACCACAGCCGCCGCAGTTTCGTCACAGGACGTTTCCAGGGCAAGAATTACAACGCTCATAACTCCCTAACCCACCCCTGCTCATTATCTTTGGCCACGCTCAACAAAATCTCCCGTCCTTCCTTGCACCAGCAACAGCTGTGTTTATTTTCCTGTATTATAACATAAAAAGCAGGTCTCAATACCTTGCCAGGCAGATCAAACAGGGCTGGACAACAGAATGGCCGGACCCAAGAAATAAAAGTTTTATGTTCCAGAATATGCATAAAAAGGAGCTACCGGTTAAAACTAAGATCATCAAGGGATAAAGGAGTGAATAATTTATGGGTATGTTTAACCTGGCCAACTCAAACTGGGAAAGCTGGAAAAAAACACTGGGGCAAGCTGTAGAATTTGCCGAGGAACTGGGTATATCAAGGAGTCAAATCAGTTCCATAGCCCAGCAGGTGGGAGATCTGCTGGCGCAGAACGTGCCGCCGGCAAATCCGGAGCAAAAAGCGGTTAAGGAACTCTGGGAGGTAGCCAACCAGGAGGAAAGGCAGGTACTGGCAAACCTCATGACCAGGCTGGCAACCCGGCATTAAATTTAGAAACCGCCCATCCCCTGATGGAGCGGTTTCTTTCTAATTGCTTGCACTGTTTCATACTCAGGGCTAGCCCGGCAAGTTTTATCCGTTCCAGCATTTCAACAGCTCCGTGGCAATGATCCTAAGTCCTTCTTCTTTTTTGAAATACTCACTGTGCCCTTTAATAGGATCAAAAAGGTTAATTGTGAATTCAATATTTTGATCCAGTCCCCCAATCACCCCGGGCACAGCCTGGGGCCAGGCGATATCCAGAATGCCGGCAACATTACTGAAACGCCCTACCGCAGGTCTTGATTCCAGGTCTACACACTCAGCCACAGCTGCTTTGAACCAGTAAAGGGGGCTGCCCACCATGATTAACTGGGAGACCCTTTGGGCCATCTCCTTGTTTTCTTTGAGCGCGCAATAACAGACAAGGGATCCCAGACTGTAGCCAATCAGGTGAACCGGCCCGCTGCTGGCGTCAATGGCCTCGTAGAGACGGTCGTTTACTGCAATGCGGGTATTCTCCCAGTACAGATAAGTAAATATATCACCAAAATTATCAATTATATGATCGGCAAGCTTTTTGACAGCCTCAATTCCCTTGGCAAAGGGGGCGCGCAGTATACCCAGCTCGCCGATAGCCCTTTCCCTTAAACCCAGCAGCTGGATTTGCACCCGTTCCTCATTAACTCCAGTTTTCCCGGGACCCGGCACCAGGTCGTAATAATAAACACCCCCGAATTGCTCTTCACCTAATTCGAGGCCCTTTTCAGCCAGCTTGATTCTAAGGGTCGCCGCCCAGTCTTTCCAGTAAAACCTGTCAAAACTGTGGCCCATTCCGTGCACAAAAAGAACTATCCCATTTAGTTACCCCCCCCGTATCTTTAGCTAATACAGTATATTCGGAGATTAATCCCAGGTTCAGGGCTCTCGCCTTAAATAAAAATCCCTACGCGGTCACGCCGGCAAAACATGCTCTTTTAGATGGAAGGGTACATATTTTATACGGCCGGATAAGCCGGGGAAAACTAAATATAATAATCAGGAAACAGGCTATCCTGGTATGTTATAAAAACACTTCGCGAAACCATGAGAAATAAGGGTACTAATCATTTAGGAAAGTCTATTTAGGGAGGTGAGCGTTTTGGAAGGAAAAAATGGTTTAAAAAATTTGGAAGCCAGTGAAGAAGCTTCGCAGGATTATCTAAGAATCATTGAAGAAGCTGAAGAGGAGGAAATCTTTGACTGGTTTTAAATGAACATGCCTGTCCGGTTTTTCCCCTTCCTTTCCGGGGTAACCGGATTTTTTTTAAAGAGCCGCCAGCAGGTTGGCACAACAAAAAACCCTGCTCTCAAGCAGAGTTGGGTAGGGAATGTTTTAACAATATGGAACCCCTGTTGCAGGCTACTAAATCTTCTCTAATATCTCCACACTGCTTGCATACAACGGTTAGAATATCACAGAGATCGCCCTGGGAAACATAAACGTCAAAGAGATTGGGATCGTCATTGCCGCATTCACAAAGGTATCTGATCAATTTTCCACCTCCGCTCTGGTTGCTACAGCCGCAAACAGGCTATCAACCGGGCTTTATTAAACAAGGACGGCAACCTGGTAAACAATCAAATCAAAAAAGCCGCTTATTTTAAGCCGGAACAATGTAACCCAACTAAGCCATTGTATCTATGTAAAAAAGTATACTACCCCCGGACCCCAAAAATCACCCGGCAATTTCTGGTTCGGAGCGGTGGTTTTCTAGATTCTGGGATAGTAGTGCCGGCGAGCGAAAATTCTTACCAGCAACATCCCGGCTATAAACCCCCCAATATGCGCCCAGAAGGCAACGCCCTGGGCTGCCTGGGCTGTAAGACTGGCTGTTCCGCTAAGAAGCTGCAGGATAAACCAGGCCCCCAGAAAGACCACGGCCGGAATCGGGATAATTTGAATAAAGATAAAAAAGAAAACCAGGGTGAAAACTCTAGCTCGCGGGTAAAGGATCAGGTAAGCGCCCAGAACCCCTGCAATGGCTCCGCTGGCACCGATTAAAGGCAATTCTGAGAAGGGCGCATAGAGAACATGGGCAATGGTTGCAATATATCCGGTCAAAAAGTAAAAAACCAGGTAGTTTAAATGGCCCATCCGGTCTTCCACATTATCCCCAAAGATCCAGAGGTAGAGCATGTTGCTCAAGGCATGAAACCAGCCCCCGTGCAGGAACATAGCTGTTGTAAGCCAGACCAATTGCTCTGAAGTAAAACCCTCGGCTACCAGGTGCGCGGGGATAACCCCGTAGGTAAAGATATAGCTGTCCACGTTTCTGCCCAGGGATAATTGATAGAAAAAAACCGCCAGATTAATCGAAATCAGGAGCACATTTACGACCGGGTAACGCCGGGAAGGAATATCGTCCTTTAAGGGTATTATGAACGTTCACCCCTTTTTCTTTTTCTTTTTCTATCATAGTATTCTGTCTTTTTCAGTTTTTCCTTCCCTCTTTAAATAAACTTTTTTCTCCAAGAAACAAACTTTTTCTCCAAAATTCCTGCAGGATAATATTTGAATGAAGGTATTATTCTTTGTCCAGGGCTGCCAGCAAGTCGGTCATAACCTGTCCCGCCTTGCCGTTAATCACAAGATTCGCCCGCTGGTCCCAGGGCGTTTGGCCTTCATTGATAATGACAAGCTGCCTGGCCCGTTCCGGAAGCGAAGCCACAGGGTATACCTGGAGGCTGCTGCCGATTACAAGCAGCAGATTGCATCCCGTCATGGCGCGGGTAGCGTGGAGGAAATCCTCTCCCATGGGATCCTCAAATAAAACCACATCCGGACGAAGCACACCCCGGCACCTGTCACAAACGGGCGGAACGGTTCCGGCCCGGTACTGGCTGGCAAGATGGTCAAAGGAATAGCTCTCCCCGCAATGAAGGCAGTGGCAGGTACGCAGGTGTCCGTGCACTTCCCAGACCTTTTGAGAACCGGCTGCCAAATGAAGGCCGTCTATGTTCTGAGTGATCACACCTGCCAGAAGGCCGTCCCTCTCCAAACGGGCCAGTGCGTAATGGGCAGCGTTGGGCTTGGCTTTTGTAAAGTCAATCCAGCGCTCCAGGTTTATTCTGTAAAAAGTCGCCGGGTCCCGCAGAAGGGCGGAAACTGTGGCAACCTTAATGGGATCATGCTTTGTCCAGAGACCCGTGCCGGGGCTGCGGAAGTCGGGAATACCGCTTTCGGTGCTGATGCCAGCACCGGTAAGGGCAAAGGTACGGTTGGAATTCCTTAACATGTTGGCCAAAGCCAAAATCTTCTGCTGGTAATACACCTTTTCACCTCTTTCTGTAGTTTCCTAAACTCCTTTAATATTTCTTTAGCCTTGCGGATTTGTTATTTGAAAACTCTGCCACTACCAATGGTACCGCCGCACCTTACTAAATTCTCATGTTCAGTTTTTGGGCTGGATTTCCGGCCACAAATTACGCCGGTCGAAGTTCTTCAGGGCGTTTAAAAAACGCGAGTGTAAATCTGGGTACCGCTCCACCAGTTCGGTCACCAGTTCCCTGACTTCTTCCCTCTTGGTATGCCCGCTGGCCGGGCAGGGGTTCGGCAGGGCTAGCAGCTTTTCCAGTTCCACCCAGGTCCGGACTTCATCCCCTGAAACATAAATCAGGGGCCTGATCATAGTCAGGCCGGTGCGGTCTAAAAACGTCGCAGGGGCAAAGGTTCGCAGCTGCCCGGTATAAAAGAGGCTCATAAAGAATGTTTCAATAACATCATCCAGCTGGTGTCCCAGGGCGATCTTATTGCATCCCAGTTCCAGGGCCTTGTTGTGGAAAGCTCCCCGGCGCAGGTGGGCACAGATGGCGCAGGGATTTTTACCTCCCCTGGCTTGAAAAACGATTTCAGCAATACTGGTTTTCACCACATGGAAATCCACCCCTCTGGAACGGCAGAAATCCTCCAGTAAAGACACGTCCACTGAAGGTACTCCCTCAGGCCAGCCCAGATCTATATATACCGCTTCCAGCCCGAACTTGACCGGCGCCGCGCGGCTGATCAAGGTCAGGGCATGCAGCAGGGACGTGCTGTCCTTTCCACCGGACATTCCCACCGCCACCCGGTCTCCATCAACGATCATGCCGTAGTCGGTTATGGCTTTTTTAATCTTACCGAGAAATAACTTGCGAAAGTCTTTAACCATAAATTAACTCCTTTTTAACTTCTTAGATTATACGCCTGATAAAGGCCATAGACAAGCCCCGGCCAGGATGCCGGGACGGGAGCTTAAGTTTAATCCTACAGCGTAATCCATAAAGCTCGTCGGGGCAATCCCGGGCTCCGGAGACTTGAGCCCTTCCCTGCTCCGGCAAAATACTTTCAGCCTGGGCTGGACTCTTTGCTCTTTCAGTTTTCCAGGAGCCAGGATGAATAGCCTCATAAACTGGCAAACCTGCCTTCTTAAAAAGGCAAGCTGCTGTCTCAAGAACTCTACCCGGTCCCAAAGACCATGTCGAATAACCATCCTGCTTGTAGTTTCTACAGAAAAGGATATTTCCAGTACCAGCTCAAAATCTTTTACAGCACGACGCAAGTGTAACATTATGGTATGGGTATGTTTCTTAGGCGGCAAAACATACCGGTACAGCAGCACTGAAGGACCTGGTCAGGCCTGGCGGAGTATAGTACTGTCACCTGAAAATAGACATTTTCAAACTCTACGGGTGCCATGTCGCAACATGAGTTATCTAATCCTGAATTAGCAGCTATACTTTTGGAAGAACCAGTTCGTATCTAAAAATGTTGGACTTGCCAGTTTTCTGTGCTCTTCGTGGAAAATTTCTCAAAATACTTAACTGACTAATTGCATGGTTATTCGACAACGTTTATAGTATAGGTATAGATAGGTATAGTGTTATGAAAGGAACCCCTCCTGATGATTTACAAATACATCCTGCTTCTTATGCTGAACTTCCTCCTCCTGGGCGGTTGCAACACAGCACCCCCCATCCCCCTTGCACCTCCTACTGAACCGCTGACCCTGGCCGAAGCTGCGCCGGCCGTTGAAGAGGAGACCGTAATTCCGGCGGAACCTCTGAAGAAAGTATATCTGACCTTTGACGACGGTCCCAATTCATATTATACCGGGCAAATTTTAGACATCTTAAGGGATTACGGGATTAAAGCAAGCTTTGCCGTCCTGGGCGTCAACATAGACAAGAACCCGGATGTCCTCCGGAGAATCATGGACGAGGGACACGGGATCATCAACCACTCTTACAGCCATGACTATAAGAGGGTTTACAGCAGCCCGGAGGCTTTTCTGAAAGAACTGGAGAGATGTAACGAGTCCATAGCCAGGGTTACCGGGAGCGGAGTTAAAATATTCCGGGCGCCCGGCGGCCCGTCTAATCTGAACAAAAAAACCCTTGAACTCTTAAGACAGCACGGCTATATTTCCATCAGCTGGAACGTGGCCAGCGCCGACACGGATCCCAATGGAGTAAGTAAGGAGCAAATAGTAGAGAATGTTAAGAGGGGAATTTTGCAGATAGAAAGCCTGGGTAAAACCCCCATTGTGCTTATGCACGACGGCACGGAGATTAACCGCAGCGGAGCCGCTCCGGGCAGCGCCCTGGCCAATTATATCTTCAACAGGGAAAGTGGCGTGGCTGCCCTGCCTGAGATAATAGAGTTTCTCATGGAGCGAAACTACACCTTCGCCGTTGTTGATGAAAATACCCCGCCAGCCTGGTAATTGGACCGGCGGGGTTAAGTCGTTTATTTCCTTTGACCGAGCCCCTCCAGGGGATCGATTTCCTCCAGTTGCCTGCCGAAAAAAAGGCTGTACGCACCGCAGCCAAAATTCAGCAGGGCAAAAAACAGGTAGAGCAGGCTTAAAGCCGTGCTGTTTTTTAATAGGAGATAACCCGCGAAAAGCAGCAGTCCGTACAAAAAATAGCTCTTTGCTCTCTTCCGGGAGCCAAAGGCTGAATCACGCAGGGCAGTCAGGATTGCCGCCCGCTTACCCGATACAGCCAGTGACCTGGCCCCTCCGGCAAGCCCGTCTTCCTGGAATACACCCGCCCCTGCCAGGCGGGCCAGCTCCATTAGCCGGTATTTATTGACGGGCTTAACCTGCACACCTTTGCGCTCTGCCTCTCTCACTGCGCTGATGACACCGGTTTCAAACTCGCCGTTTGTTATATAAAGACCGTGCTTATATCCCCCCTGCTGAAGCGCCCGGGTAAACTCCCTTATTTCATCGGGAAGTACTTTTTTGTCCCCTTCCTGGAGCACACAGCGGACGGCAACCCGGGAGCCCTGGTATACCCCCTCCAGGTCAACCCCCTGGCTCCCTTGCCCCCCGGTGAGCCTCACTTCCTCAAATCCAAGCGCTGCCAGAAGATCCCGAAGATAGGGACAGAATTCCCTTTGCGGGTCCATCTTGCTGATTTCAGCCAGAAACTTTTGCCCGGCATGGTAAAGCCTTTGTTCGAGCCGGCGCCTCTTCTCCCGCAAAGCCCGGTACCTTTGCCAAACCAGGACTTCAATAACCAGCAGGGGCAGGGAAATGGCCAGCGAAGCCGCCGGCCGGTTGGTCAAAATGGAAAGTAGCAAAAAACTTGCCAGCCAGATCAGGAAAATCCCCACTAAAACGTCGATCCTTTTACCCAAAGAGGTCCTGCTGTCCTCTTTAGGCTTCAGGAAGTAGCGCAGTGGTGAACCTTTACGCAGGCGCTCCTGCCATTTCGTAAAACTCAATTTAAAATTCCGGCCTTTAAAACTAAAATACTTCTTTGCTCTCATCCAGTAACTAACCAGCCTTTCCTTTTATCTACATTAATAATTTAACCATTTAGAGCACAGTTTAACGTCAAAATCAAAAACCTTGACAGGTAAAAGCAAAATCAGAGAACCTGTCCGGGGAGCCTCCAAAAATAAAAATAAGCCCCGTTAATAGTGTTTGAGGACCTTTTCCCTTTACACCCGGCAAAGCTTTGTTGTTTAATAGTAGATATATATGCTTTCTTTCGGACACCTCCAGAAAATGAGTTCATCTTCCTTTTCAGTTCCGGTGGGTGTCCGGCAGATAATTTTACGGAGTGATGAAAATGTTGTACAAAAGCACCAGGGGACAATACAGGGAAGTATCTGCAGCAGAAGCCATCAAAATGGGTATAGCTCCGGACGGGGGTCTGTTTGTTCCCAGCGAAGAGGTCAGGGTTTCTCGAGACCAGCTCAAGGAATGGGCCGGGCTTGACTACCGGGGAAAAGCCGTCCGCATCTTAAAGGAATACCTGACGGACTTCACAGTGGAAGAGATTACTGAATGCGTATCCCTTGCCTACAACACCGGCCGGTTTGACACACCAGAAATCGCCCCCGTGCATAAACTGGAAGATTCGCTGCATGTCCTGGAACTGTGGCACGGCCCGACCAGCGCCTTTAAGGACCTGGCCCTGCAAATCATGCCCCACCTTCTCACAAGGGCAGCAGCTAAAACAGGCGAAGAAGCGGCAATTGTAATCCTAGTGGCCACCTCCGGAGATACCGGAAAGGCCGCTTTGGAAGGCTTTAAAAACGTCCCGGGTACCAGAATAATCGTGTTTTACCCTGAGCAGGGCGTCAGCGAGATGCAAAAACTGCAGATGATTACCCAGGAAGGCAATAACGTGGCGGTAGTAGCAGTCCGGGGAAATTTTGACGACGCCCAAAGCGGGGTTAAGGATATTTTCGGGGATAAGCTCTTCAACAGGGAACTGCAAGCTAAAAAGTTCATCCTATCCTCAGCCAACTCAATCAACTGGGGCAGGCTCGTACCCCAGATCGTCTACTATTTTTCGGCCTACCTGGACCTGGTTTCGCAAGGTGTAATTACCCTGGGTGAAGGGATTAATTTTGTTGTGCCCACCGGCAACTTTGGAAACATCCTGGCAGCCTTTTACGCCAGGGAAATGGGGCTGCCTGTAAAAAGGCTGATTTGCGCCGCCAACGCCAATAACGTCCTGGTAGACTTTATCCGCACGGGCATCTATGACCGGCGCCGGCCATTTCAAAAAACCATATCCCCCTCCATGGACATCCTCATCTCCAGCAACCTGGAACGTCTCCTTTACCATCTTTCAGGGTGCGACGCCGAACGTGTCCGGGAGTGGATGACCAGTCTGAACCAGGTAGGTGCTTACCGTATTGACGAAACAACCCACAGACGGGTCAAGGAAATTTTCTGGTCGGATTTTGCAGATGACTCCGAAACCACGGCAACCATACGCTCCGCTTATAAACGTTACGGCTACCTGCTGGATCCCCATACAGCCGTAGGCCTGTGCGTTTACGATAAATACACCGCTGCTACAGGTGACACCACTGTGACAATCCTGGCATCCACAGCCAGTCCCTTTAAATTCAATGCCAGCGTGGCCAGGGCCATCCTGGGGGAAGAGGCTGTGAGGGATAAGGACGAGTTTAAACTCCTGGAGGCCTTGTCCTCTGCCAGCAACCTGGAGATACCCGCAGGACTCAAGGATCTGAACAAGAAGCAGGTGCGGCATAGGGAAGTCACCTCCAAAGAACAGATGCGCAAATCCGTTCAAAACATCCTGAACTCCCAATAACTTAATTAAATGTACAGGTACGATTTCTAAGTTAATTGCATTAATTAGTGTTTTGCAATTAATAACCCGGGCGGCATTAATGCCGTCCGGGCTACGTTCTGGAAACACCTCTGCTTGATAAAAAGATCTGAACAGGCCTGCCCCCTCAGCTTTGTTACTCCATAGAAAAAAAGACGTGTTCAGATTTTGGACACGATAAAAGCAGGCCTATAATTTTCCGCTATCGCAACTAATTTCAGAAGACGGTTATAAAAAACTTAAAATTACAATCCCTTGTATTAAAACCCTAAGTCCTACTACTGGTTCTGGGGAACCTGATCACGATCCAGATTTACGTATAAAGAATTCTCTTTTTCGTCATATTTTGCGTAAAACTTACCCTTAGCAGAGATATTAAAGTGATTAAAAAACCCCCTGCCAAAAACCTTTGTTTTTTTGATGTTTTGCCCGTCTTCTGTGCCTCTTATCCGGATTGTGTTTGTTTCCCGGTCAAAAGCTAGTTCGACCTTATCCACATTTAATTTCTCACGGGCATACTTATTAAGCACTATGGAATTCTTTGAAAGTGTTACTAAGGGTAACTTAGGTACTCTTTCACCACGTGGCTTATAAACTTCAAATGCCATTACTCACACCCCTATTTTTGGATTCATGTTAGATTATAAACAAAGTTGCATTACTTGTCAAACCTGGATCTTAATTTTTGAAAAAACTATTGTTTAGTAATTCTACAACAAAAAATCACTCCTATTCAAGTAACCTGCCAACTTAAAGAATTTCAAAATTCAATTATATAAATACTCTAGGCTGAATCAACATGTTACCCGGATAATTAAAACAGAATAGATTGATTAGTACCCTTTACATAGGATCTTGTCCCGGCAGCAACTTTTAAAACTTAAAAAATGGCGAGGAAAGCAAAAACACAAAAAACAGGCTTTTTTCCACAGGTTGTCATTTACCACCAAATTACAACACACAACTACCCTAATACACAGATAATGCATTAGGAAACAATAAAACAAATATAAGATTCTAATTATAAAACTTTACCTCAAAAAGTTTGGGATATTTATAAATACCAGCTCACCCCTTCAGCCAGGAAATTACCTAACTAAATAAAAAGGAATTTACCTGAGATATTAAGAATATTCTAAAAGTTAATTAATAAATTAGCTGTCTCCAAGGGGGTCAAGAGATGGATTTTACAGAAATGACAATTGCAGAGAGGGCCAACCATTGTCTGAATATCTACACCACGGCAGAGGGTTCCATACCCAGGTGCGCTGACAACTTCAACGATAATTCAGCCTGCGGCTTTATCTGCTGCGGTCATTGCCCGGATTATAACCGCTGCGACAGGGGAAAATGTGAGCGGGTATGGATTAATCCCAAATTAATTATGAATAACCCTGCAGGCAGAATCATCTATGTTGTTTTAGCAACCGGCCGCCTGGTTTCGGGTTCTGTCCCCTGTATTATCAGTGATGCCTATGATGATAGCGAGCATATTTAAAACCAGGCACCATGCTGCTAACGCATACCAGCAGGAAGGTGAAAAATCTCTATTTTAAGGATAGTCTGGAGTTTATTAAAAAATGCGTTCTGATTTTTTGTATATGATGGTTACCGTGCTCTGCACCATGGGGGTTTATTACCTCTGGTCTTTTAAACTGGGCTTGAACGAGAACACAGGGTTGTTGATTTGCGCTCCAGTGGCCATACTGGTCTCTTACCTGTTCTCTAGGTTCAATAAAAGGTGAAGCATTAGCTAAAACCATCCTGGGCATGCTAAAAACATCATTAATACCACAATAGTTTATTCACCCGAAATACCACAATAGTTTATTCACCCGATAGCTTTTCTGGTATGATAATCAGCATTTAACTGCAGGGGCGCTAAATGAAAATCAGATTCGGCTATGTGGCCATGTCAGTAATTCTTGAAAAAGCTTCCCCTTCCAAAAACGTTACAATCAAGACCTACAGCCGGCTGGCGGAAGTAGACCCCCGGGCAGCCCTTAGCAAGGTGCGCCGGGCGGCCTCTGAAAACCTGGCCAACACCCTGCGCCTGCTCCGCCATAACAGGGCGTCCGGTGTGAGTATCTACCGCTTTTCCTCAAAACTAATACCCCTGGCCACCCACCCCCTGCTATCCGGCTGGAACTATACCGGCGAATTTAAAGAAGAACTGGCCACCATCGGCAGCTTTGTGCGGGATAACAGGATGAGGGTCTCCTTTCATCCGGATCACTATACTTTGATTAATTCACCCAGGGAGGAAGTCCTCCTGTCCTCCCTGAAGGACCTGGAACACCACTGCCTGCTCCTGGAGGCAATGGGCCTTGGGCCAGTCGCCAGGCTGGTCACCCATGTGGGCGGAGGATATAAAGATAAAGCAAAATCCCTGGAGAGGTTTCTGGATAACTGGACCAGGGTACCACCCCGCATCGCTTCCAGGCTCACCCTGGAGAATGACGACAAAACCTTTACAGCCGGTGAAGTCCTGTACCTGTGCCGCAAACTGACCCTACCAATGATCCTGGATCTCCATCACTTCAGATACAACACCGGGTCTGACAGTCTTGAGGAAATTTTGCCCGGCTTTTTGGCATCCTGGAAGGGCACTTCACTGCCCACCAAGATCCATGTCTCCAGCCCCAGGAGCCCGGAGGACTGCCGGAGTCACCACGATTATGTCAACCCCGCCGATCTTTATCCTTTCCTGAAGCTGGTCCGGGAGTTCGGGCAAGACCTGGACGTGATGGTTGAGGCTAAGCAAAAGGACCGGGCCATGTTTCAGCTGGTCAAGGACCTGGCAGCCTATCCCATGATCCGGCAAACCGGCCCCGCTTCGTTAAGCTTTACCTGAGAGCTTGCCTGTTCTGCTGAAAAAGGTTCTCCCTAAACTGATTTCAGGCCTTTAGCAAAAGGGGGGTGATTGGAAATGCCAAAGAAAAAGAAGGGCAAACAAAAAAAAGAGCCGGTCACAGCTCCCGGCGACGAAGAAATCCTGACCAGGAGCGCTTCAAAGGAGGAGATCCGCAGGGGTGATTTTACCCGGGTTACAACCCTTTCCCTGGACGAAGTGGATCCCAGTTGAACCTGAAGGTGTTTATATGTTTTAGAGCCGGGCAGCATCCCGCGCGGTAAGCGCAGTTTTCCGGACCCTTGTAAGAGCCCGCCCCCTTGTTGTAAACTGGATAGGTGAAGGGGGTGAGGCAACTATGATTCTTTTACAGGCAGCCCGTGTCTCTAAATCCTTCGGGGCCCGGCAGATCCTGGCGGACGTAAACTTTACCATCCAGGAAAAAGAGCGGGCCGGTATTGTCGGCAGCAACGGCGCGGGCAAATCTACCCTTCTCAAAATACTTACAGGTTCCCTGCCTCCGGATACCGGAGAGGTGGTCAGGGCCAAGGATCTGAAAATATCCTACCTGGCCCAGGATGGTGGCCTGGAATCCTCTCAAAGCATTTGGCAGGAAATGCTAACCGTATTTGCTCCCCTGCTTGACCTGGAAAAGCAGCTGAGAGAAATGGAAGACAAAATGTCTGATCCTGCCCTGAGGGCCGATGAACGGGCCTATAATCAACTCCTTCAGGCTTATGACAACCTGTCCCTGGTTTTTAAAAACCGGGGCGGGTTTGAATATGAGGCCAGTATTCGCGGAGTACTGCGCGGGCTCAGCTTTGCCGAGTCTGATCTGAATACCCCTGTGGGAACCTTAAGCGGCGGTCAGAAGACAAGGCTGGCCCTGGCCCGCTGTCTCCTGGGAGAACCGGACCTGCTGGTCCTGGACGAACCGACCAACTTCCTGGACCTGGATAACCTGGCCTGGCTGGAACAATACCTGCGCTCATACCGCGGCGCCGTTCTGGTTGTTTCCCACGACCGTTACTTCCTGGACACCCTGGCCGAGGTTATCTACGAGCTGGAGCGCGGCAGTCTTACACGCTATACAGGCAATTATACGCGCTTTGTCCAGCAAAAAGCAGAGGCAGTGGAGCAGCAAAGCAAAGAATACAAGCGCCAGCAAAGGGAAATAGCCCGGATGGAGGAATTTGTGCGGCGCAATATCGCTGCTAAAGACACCACCCGGCGCGCCCAGAGCCGGCTCAAAGCGCTGGAAAAAATGGAACGGCTGGAGCGGCCGGTCAAGGAAACCCGGACCAGTGTTTCCTTCAACATCAGCCGGCCAAGCGGCCAGGAAGTCCTCAAGGCTGAAGATCTCTGCATCGGCTATCCCGGGCTGACCCTGGCCAGCGGCCTTAATTTTGAAATCAACAGGGGTGAGCGGGTTGCCCTGGTGGGACCCAACGGCGTTGGCAAGTCGACCCTGCTTAAAACTATCGCCGGCAGGCTTATGCCCCGGGGAGGCAGGCTGAGGCAGGGCATCCAGGTGCAAATGGGCTATTACGACCAGGAGCAGCAGGAACTGAATGACGGGAAACAGGTGCTGCAGGAACTATGGGACCGCTACCCCCAGATGAATGAAGTGGATGTCCGTAAGGTACTGGGAAAATTTCTGTTTCGCGGCGACGATGTTTTCAAACAGGTGGCAGATTTAAGTGGCGGGGAAAAATCACGGCTGGCCCTGGCCTCCCTGATGCTGCAAAAAGCCAATTTTTTAGTCCTGGACGAACCAACCAACCACCTGGACCTCCCTGGCCGGGAAGCGCTGGAAGACGCCCTAACCGGCTACCCGGGCACAATTCTTTTTGTCTCCCACGACCGCTACTTCATCAACAAAATCGCCACGAAGGTGCTGGAACTGACCCCTGAGGGCGTAACCAGCTGGTTGGGTAACTACGACGATTATCTCTCCAGGAAAGCAGAACAGGCACCTCCGGAAGCTACGGAGCAGCAATCCCGGGAAAGGGAACGCAGCAGGGTGTCGGCTGAAAAAGAAAAGTACCTGCAAAAAAAAGAGGAAGAACGCCAAAAACGCCGGCGCCAGCGCCAGCTCCAGGAACTTGAACAGGCTATCGCCGACCTGGAAGAAACCATCTCCCGCCTGGAGGAGGAACTTACCCTGCCGGAAATCTACCAGGATTACCAGGCCTGCCTGGAGCGGCAGAACCAGCTGGAACAGGCCCGGTCGTCCCTTGATGGTCACCTGGAAAAATGGCTGGTACTGGCCGGGGATGAGAACTGCTAATGCCGGTGCCGCCGGATTAGGGGAAGAAAATAAGCAGATGGCGGGCCCCCCCCTGCTGGAGCAATTTATAGCACCATAATTTTTATGACACCACAGTTCGAGGCGATATAACTTTTCAATAGGGGTATACTAACGGCAGGAGGTGTCTTCAGTGAAAATCGAAAAGGTTAGAAAAAACTCCCAGGGGGATATCACCGACGTTATGATAAACGGTAATATCTACAGTATCGACGATGCCGTTAGAATGGCCAAAGAGGGTATGCTGGAAGGGGTTAACGTGGGCAGAGCCAGGAACGGCAGGGAGTACCTGAGAGCCAACCCTGACGGCAATGAAGCAAACAACCTGGATAACCTGCCGCTATTTTGATTATTAAATCCGAATTGTGAATTCAGGATACAGGGTAGTCCGGTTAAACCCAACCGGCTACCCTGTGTTTGATCTGAGCCTTTGCTTACAGCCATCATTCCTGCCGGTTCCGGCCAGTCGACCTGACCAGTCCTAAACCGCTGTTGCCTGTGCAGCCTGCCTGTTAAGGCTGCTGGGAAACCCCTCCGGTAGTGACCTTTCCCCTGGCTAAAGAAGCAAAAATACCGCCAAAGCAGGTCAGCGCAAAGATGCAGAAGGAAACCTTGACGCTTTTGGTAATCAGTTCCGCCTGAGCCGGGCTCACTTCCGCGCCGCCCAGGTAGAGGGTCACGATCAGGGTCGCAATGGCCATGCTGATGGCCTGTCCGGTAAGTCTCATGGTACCCAGGGTGGAAGAGGCCACACCGTAAAACCTTTTCTCCACCGACCCCATAATCGCATTGCTGTTCGGGGAGGAAAAGAGGGCAAAACCCGTACCGATCAGGAAAAGATTAACAATAATCAGCCACAGGGGAGTTTGTACAGTTAAAAAACTAAAAATGAAAAGTCCGGCTGTGGTCAGACCCATGCCCCAGGAAGCGACCACCCGGGGTTCTATCCGGTCGGAGAGTGTTCCGGCAAAGGGGGAGAGCAGGGCCATAATTACGGGTTGGGACAGCAGGATCAGGCCCGCTGTCTGGGAATCGAAGCCTGCCACCACCTGCAGGTAAAGAGAAAGGAGAAAACCCACCGCAAAGGTGGCGCTGTAGTTAATGAGAGCTGCCAGGTTGGAAAAAGCGAAGGAAGCACTCCGGGTAAACAGGCGAATATTCAAGATCGGCTGTTCCAGCCTGATTTCGTAGCGGACAAAAAGGACCAGCAGGAGCAAGCCCGCAATAAGAATGTATTTGGCCCAGGACGAGGCGGCATAGGAAGATATGCCGTACATAAAGGCTGTCACACCGCTGACATACAGAAGCGAACCTCCCAGGTCAAAACTTTCCCCCCTGGCGCCGGCCCATTCCCCCTTCAGCTTCATAAAGGTCAGAAGCATGACCAGGCAACCCAGGAACACATTAAGGTAAAAGATTGACTGCCAGCCCAGATGCTGGTTCATGGCACCTCCCAGCACCGGGCCCAGGGATAGCCCTGTGTAGACGGCAGCCACATTGATTCCCAGCACCTTTCCCCTTTCCTGGGGCGGGTAAACCGAGGTGAGAATAGCCATGCTGGTGCCGAAAAGCATCGCCCCTCCTATTCCCTGTATCACCCTGAAAGCTATGAGGGCCTGGATCGACCCGGCCAAGCCACAGAGCAGGGATGTTAAGGAGAAAATGGCGACACCTAAAATAAAGACCTTTTTTCTGCCGATGATGTCGGCATACCTTCCGACGGGCAACAGGAACGCTGCCGAGGTAAGCAGATAGCTGGTGACAACCCAGCCCAGGAGCAGGGCACTGCTGTTGAATTCTTTCCCGATGGAAGGAATGGCCAGGTTCACGGCGCTGCCCATAAAAGGCGTTAAGAACGAAGCCAGTGTTACTGTGATCAAAGCATATTTTTTAACGGACGTATCCTGGTTCATATTAACCCCCCGTTTCCCGCTTTATACATTACTTACTATTATAAATTAAGCCCGCTGATTATTAAACATAATATTTATTTTAGGATAATAGCACCGTATTTTTTATTATTTTAGACATTCTTGAAAAAAGAACCGTACCGTGCAAACCGGTACGGGAATCGCTAAAAATTTAAGAAACATTTAACTGGTTTTTACTTTTTCGCAAGTAATTAATAGATTTATGCTGCTAAAGGTTGCCATCCAACTGTTGTTGTTAATTACTTTTCCTGTTTCCAGAGGTGGCTTAACTTGTTTTCCCAGAGCAGGGGGTTATCGGGTTTTACTTCAATTGGAACCAGGGGACCCTGCAGGACCATAAATGCTCCCTCATCAGCCCAGGGATTTTCAATAACCTTGGCAGGTGACCACAAAGCATTTTCCTGCACCACTGTATCGCCAATCTTGGGAATACCCTTACCTGTTTTTAGATCATAGAGGTACTGTACCGCCAGTTCCGCTGAATCAAGGGCAGGTTGTCCGACAATAGCCTTAATCTTGCCTTCTTTGATCAGCTCCAGGCCTTCCGGTCCCATACAGATTCCCGTAATTCCGTAGTCAGCCGGGTTAAGACCAGCAGCCTCAATGGCGGTGACAACCCCGGGTCCCATAATATCGGGCGTATGGACGTAAATCCCAAGGACTTCTTTCCCGTAACGGGTCAATAAATCGCTTGTCCTCTGGTGGGAATCATCATTGTTCCACTTTCCTTCACCCTGCACCACAGTCAACTGCGGGTACTGGCTGATCACAGACTGAAATCCCTTATTACAAGCATGGGTAAACATATCTTCCAATGCTCCGGTTATTTCAATCACAACGCCCTTGGGTACTTCTCCGTTATTCCTCTCCTTGATGCCCTCGACAAATACCTCCGCAGCTCTTTTACTGGACTCTTCAATGTCAAAGGAAATAAACAGGTCAACCTTACCGCCCTCCGGGGATGTATCAAGGGCAATAATGGGGATGCCAGCTTCATTTAATCTTTTAACGCCGGGCACAATTGCCTTCAGGTCAACGGCCCCGGCCATAATTAATCCATCCACCTTTTGTACGATGAAATTATCCATCAATTCCATGATTTTTAAGGAATCGGCCTGACCGTCCTTGATATCCACCTTTACTCCCAATTCCTTGGCCTTCTGCTCCGCGCCATTAATAAAAGCCTGGATATAAGGAGCTGTGGGGTTTTTCACAATCATCCCAAAAACATACTGCTCACCCGCAGCCTTTTCTCCTGGTCCGGACTCACCGGATTTTTGTTCTGTTTGCCCCCCGCAGCCCGCCACCAGAGCAGCAATAATGAGAATGAGCAGCAGGGCTCTAAGCCACTTTAAACGCATCTTCTTGCCTCCTTTTGTTGTTGTTTTTTTAGGTTGTTCTTGTTATAAAGTCTTTTTTGTAAAGCATATAATCCGACACAAGCAGAAAACTGAGTCTTTAAAACATCCTCTTTACCCCAACACCTCCCCATGTTTGAGTTTTTTCCTGCAGACTCGTCAAAGAATAAGGGTTTCCACTTGTATTTAAACTGTAGCTGTCAGGTTTGGGTCCTGCTTTTCCCGGTCCAATAATTTTTGGACCTGTTCCTGGTGCAGCAGGTAGCCCCGGAATTTGACCCTGAGCCTGTCAATTACAATCGCTACAAAAATGAGGGCACCCTGTGTCGCATAAACAAGGTTGACACCCACACCCAGCAGGTTTAATGAGTTTGAGATCATGCCCAGAAGCAGGGCACCGCCCAGCATACCCAGAGGCGTTCCCTTTCCGCCTTCCAAGCTGGCGCCGCCTAAAATAGCGCCGGCAAAGGACAGCAAGACCATATTCTGGCCCATGGAATTCGAAATGGAACCCTGCCTCCCTGCCGCCAGGAGGCCCGCAATTGCCGCCAGAAGACCGCTGATCACAAAGGCGTAAATAACCACCCGCCTGGTATCGATCCCGGAAATGAAACTTGCCCGGGGATTACCTCCGGTGGCGACAAAGTACCTGCCGAAGGGCGTGTATTGCAGGATTATATGGAAGATTAAAAACACTACCAGCACAATGGGTATGGCCACGGGAATATTACCGGCCATCCTGGCCTGTCCGGCATATACGTAAATTTCGTCCAGAGGAAAGATGGAGAAGGGCACTAAAAACAGCACCAGGCCACGGAGCATAATCAGCATGGAAAGGGACTGCAGAAAAGGGTTGACTTTGATCTTCGCTATACAAAAACCGTTGAATAAACCAACCAGGGCACCCACAGCCAGGGTTAAGAAGATGCAGAGCACGGGGTGAAGCCCGCCCGGAATCCACTTGAGTGCAAGGAGCATGGCAATTCCCGGGGCAAAGGCAAGGGTGGATTCTATGGAGAGATCCAGGTGCCCGATAACCATAACCAGCCCCTGGGCCAAAACAAGCAAACTCATGATGGCGCTGTGATAAAAAATATTAACGAGATTATCATAGGTTGCAAATTTCGGGGTAACGATAGCGTTGATTAGAAAGAACAGAACCACGATAACCCATATTAAATTATCTAATAAAAATAACTGTACTTGTAGTCGATTGCGCATTGCTGGTACTCCTTCAACAAATATTGCGGGTTGGTTTAAAATTTAAAGGAAACCTATCTGGTTCATTTATTTCAGGTGATCGGCAAAAAAACCGTTTTTTCAAGCTCTACTGGAAGATCAAGCCGGTCACCTGGTTACGTTTTATACGTTTTAATTAACTGTACCCGTCTTGAGAATTCTGTTTTTAATTCCCGCCCTTTTTATCCCCTGAACAGCGTAAAACAGGTCGCTTTCCCGGAATTCCTCCCTCATGAACTCATCAATTATTTCCCCTCTGTAAAGAATCAGAATCCGGTCGCAGATCTGGATCAAATCCTCCAGCCCCGGGGAAGTCAGGATAATTCCCGCTGTTTCACTTAACTTATCCCTGATTATGGCCAAAATGCTCTCCCTGGTGGAAATATCCACACCCTTGGTGGGCTCATCCAGAAGCAGTATTTTGGGGTGGGTGGAAGCGATCCTACCTACCACAACCTTTTGCTTATTTCCACCGCTTAAATGGGCTACTTCCTGTTCAGGGGAAGCTGTTTTGATTCCGAACATATTGATGATTGAGGAAACTAACTCTTTTTCCCTTCGTTGATTGACTAGATGGCCCCTGCTCAGTTTTTTTATTGAGTTTAAAACCAGGTTTTCCCTCACGCTTAAAAGGCTGATGATACCCTCTCTCTCCCTGTCCTCCGGTAAATATACAATTCCGCTGCGCATGGCCTGGGAGGGGGTTGTAAAGCGCCTGACGGTATTCTCGACCCTGATCAAGCCTTCCTCCACCGGTTCAATACCCGCGATGCCTTTCAGCAGTTCGGTCCGGCCGCTGCCCCTGAGCCCAGCCAGGCCCAGGATTTCCCCCCGGTAGAGGTTAAAGGTTATGTTTTTATACAGGCCGAGTCTGGTCAGGTTTTCCACGGACAGCACCGGCTGGTCCGCTCCGCCCTTCCGGGGTTTAAACCGGCCCTGGGAAACGTTTATCAAAGGCAGGTCCTCTCCTACAATTAAAGAAGAAAGCTTGGCTTTGTCCAGGTCCGCACATTTCGCGGTGGCAACCGACTTCCCGTCACGAAGCACCGTAACCCTGTCACAAACCCTGAGCAGCTCGTCAGTCCGGTGGGAAATAAAGAGGATGGTACTTCCCTGCTTTTTTCTTTCCTCAATGATCCTGTACAAAGTTTTTTCATCTTCCTGGGAAAGAGATGCCGAAGCCTCATCCAGGATGATGATGCTGGATTCTTCCACATAACACGCTTTTATAACCAGTAAGAGCTGGCGTTCACTTATGGATAGATCCGCCGCTTTGGCGCGGACATTGAAATGAAGGTTGTTCTTCTGGATAATCTCCTCTGCCCTGGAATACAGCTCTTTCCAGTTTAAAAACCCATTTCTACAGGTGTAATCAGCTACAAACAGGTTTTCAGCCACGGTAAAATCCATGATCACCTGGGGGTCCTGGGGAACAATTGAAATCTTTTCCTTTTTAGCTATAATCCTGGTTAAAGTATCGAACTTCTTATTTCCAACATATATTTCGCCCCCTGTGGGCTCGATTATTCCTGCAATAATCCCCACCAGGGTCGACTTGCCGGCTCCATTTTTCCCTATGATGCCGTGGACTTCCCCTTTTTTCACATCCAGGTTGACATTGTGGAGAGCCACCGTGCCGGGATAGATTTTTGATATGTTGCGGAGCCGGAGTGCAGAACCTTCATTAACTTCTTTGTTTAGGATAGATTGCCGTTCGTTCATGCTCATTCCCTCTATCCAAAATTTTTATCAGTCTGCTATATTACGGCTGTTCTCGGAACTCCCTTTCAAGAACCTGCAGGGCTCAAAAGGATTTTTACAACATCAGGCGCCTGAGAGGTCAGAATCTCAAATGCCTCTGCAGCTGACTCCAGGGGTAGGACCCGGGAAATCAGCGGTGTAACGTCCACCTGACCGGAGGCAATGGCTTGAGCTGCCCTTTCCAAATCCAATCTCTCATAAGCATTAATCCCGTATATTTTTAATTCCTTTTCAAGAATAGCATTGGGGTTGACCAGTACGCTCTCTTCATACAGGCCGGCCAGGACAAGCCTTCCCCCAGGTTTCAGCAGTTTTAGAGCTCCCTGAAGGGTAGCATCCACCCCAACCGCTTCAATAACTGCATCCACCTGCTCCGGTACATCCGGCAGCTCCCGGGCAACCCGGTCGGCTCCCAGCCTGCGGGCCATATCCAGCCTGGCCGGAGCCCGGTCCACCACAAGGATTTGCTCAACCAGAGGCCTGGCCACGAGCAGCGTAAGGAGTCCCACCGGCCCGGCCCCGATGATGCCCAGGGTATCCCGGGAAGAGAGGCCAGCCCTGGCGGCGGCGTGAAGAGCCACTGCCAGGGGTTCAATCAGCGCCGCCCTGTCCAGTTCAAGACCAGGGGGCAGATTCAGCAAGCGGTCCTCATTTAAAACAAGGTACCCGGCAAAACAACCCGGACATATTTCCCCTATAAAACTGAGCTGCGGGCAGATGTTTTCTTTACCCTGCCGGCACCAGGGGCAGCTTCCGCAAGCGACCCGGGGGTCGCCCACCACGTGATCGCCGGGCTCAAAGCCCGTGACACCGGGACCAACATCCTCAACAATGCCGGAAAACTCATGGCCCATTGTTTCCGGTATTGATGAAACAAACATACCCTTTCTATAAATGTGCAGGTCCGAACCGCAGATTCCGGCATAGGCCACCTTTACCAGCACCTCTTTGGGCCCGCAGACTGGCCGCGGCAGCCTTTCTATTCGAATATCCCGGATCCCGTAATAACGGACAGCCAGCATTAATTTCTCCTCCTACCCTACTGTTCAATCCCTGGCGAAACGCTCCAGGATGGCGTTGCCGTGGGCGGGAAAACCTTCATAGTCAGCCAGTTTGACCATGGCATCCCGCAGGTTTGCCAGTCCCTCTTTGGAAAAATACTCGAAGGTAACTGCTTTGTAAAAATCTGCTGTCTTTAAGCCGCCGGAAACCATGGCCCTGCGGCCGGTGGGTAAAACGTGGTTGGGGCCCGAACCGAAGCAGCCGGTGCTGAGGGGTGTATAATGCCCCAGGTAAATCCCTCCTGCGTTTTTAATTTTCTGCATATCATGCAGGGGATCTTTGGTCATGATTTCCAGGTGTTCCACGGCGTACTCGTTGGCAAAGGCGATTGATTCTTCAAGGGAGTCGGTAATAATAATTGCCCCGTATTTTTTCAGCGATTCCACGACAAAGTTTTTGCGGTAATCATTGAGCCTCTCAATATGCCGGCCGATTCTCTCCTGAACCGCGTAGGCCAGCTCCTTCACGTGGGTAACCAAAACTCCCGCCGAATCCAGCCCGTGCTCCGCCTGGATGCAGATATCCGCAGCAGCGTATTCCGGGTCGGCGGACTCGTCCGCGATGATTAACCCTTCGCCGGGGCCGGCGTGAGTGCCGATTTCCACCTGGCCGTAAAGCAGCTTAAACGCGGCCAGCACCCACTTGCTGCCGGGACCCACAATTTTATCAACCTTGGGCACTGTTTGGGTACCGTGGGCCATAGCAGCTACCGCCTGGCTTCCGCCGATGCGAAAGACAGCGTCCGCCCCGCAAATGTCACAGGCGATTAAGGTACCCGGAGGAACGAACCCGTCAGGCGCGGACGGTGTGCAGACAATTACTTCGGGAACGCCGGCCACTTTGGCGGGTAAAACGGACATCATCACCGCAGAAGGGAACCAGCCCCTGCCGCCGGGGACGTAACACCCGACTTTCGCCAGGGGAATATGAATTTGTCCGGCAATCAATCCGGGGGAAACTTCCATGGACCACATTTTATTGGGCATCTGGGCTGCGTGAAAGCGCTTGACGTTGCCGGCCAGGGTCCGGATCGCCGCAATTGTTTCCTCGTCCACCTTTTCGTAGGCCGCTTTGATTTCTTCCGGGGAAACCTTTATTTGATCAATATTGATGGTAACCTCTTCAAACTGTCTGGTATAATCTACCAGGGCCTGGTCGCCGCGTGTTTTTACATCCTCGATGACCCTGGCAACATCGCTGATAATGGAATCTGTTTCCACTTCACTTCTCTTGAGAATTCTCTCGTAATCAGCTTTCTCCATGTCTTTTAAATTGTAGACCCGGATGTACATGGAATCCTTCCTCCTTTAAAGTCGACAAATTTGATAAAAAATAGGCAAAGCCCCTCAGGCTGGAGCCTGCCTCCTGGTGACTTTTGGGTAATTAACGTAAATCTAGCAATAAAGTAATTTTCTTGCTTTTATCGAAGATCATTGTTTAGACCCACAGTGAAGGCTTTTATTCAGGTCTGTTTAGAGAACCCGTTTATAATTTAGTTTTTAAAGGCGAACATACTCGCATTAATACTTTAACATGATAAAGTGAAATTGGGAATACTTTTTCGACAAAAAGAGGGTTAATTCCTCCATGAGGAAAAAGATTAAAAATTCCTTCATTCCCTGGAACACAGCCCAAATTCCGCTCTGTTTTTTTTACCGGAAATAAAGGATTAAACAGTTTCCCGGTAAATTAAAATATATACATTACTTTGGGGGTGTAAAGATGAGTGCAACCAACAATACGGCAGTCTCTGCAAATGAGGCTATACAAAGACTTGTCGATGGTAACAGGAGATTTGTAACAGGCCAGTTTGCCTTGAAAGATCTGGGCAACGACAGGCGGGAGGAACTGGTTAAGGGCCAAAAACCCTTTGCCGTAATCTTAACCTGCGCAGACTCCCGTGTACCGCCTGAGCATATCTTCGACCAGGGCCTTGGCGACCTTTTCGTTATCCGCAACGCGGGAAACGTCGTGGACCCTGTAAGCCTGGGCAGCATTGAATATGCCGTGGAACATCTTCTGGCGCCGCTTGTTGTGGTAATGGGACACGACTACTGTGGTGCCGTGAAAGCTGCCGTCGACGGCGGGGAAGTGCCCGGAAGCATCGGAGCCATCATTGCCAAATTGCAGCCTTCCGTGGAAAAAGCAAAGGCAACCGGGGCAACAGGACATGACCTCTATGAATTGGCCACCGATGAAAATATCAAGGCAACACTGGCAGAGATTAAAGAAAGCCCAATCATCAAGCATTTCCTGGAAGAAGGGAAGGTAACCCTGAAGGGTGCCAAATACTTCTTAAAAACAGGAGAGGTTGTCTTTTTTTAGTCCAGGACAGATAATTAAGTATCCCTAAAACAGTTAATACAAAACATATTTTATTTAGTTACCGCCCATGCTATATAGTGTCAAATCTATATGAAGGGCGGTTTATTTTATGTTCAAAAAACTTAAGAAAACCCTTTCCCTGGTCCGCCAGGAAACCGGTAAACCTCTCCACGCCGGTGAGGTTTATCATCTTTGGGAAACTTTAACCTCCAGTTATAACCTGGTTTCCCTTGTTGAAACCTATATGATGAACACCGGCGATAGAGAACTCCATCTCCTTCTGCAGGGCATAAGCAAGGGCACTGTTCTTACCCGAATCAACCGTCTGGAAAAAATTTTGAAAGAGGAAGGCTTCACTGTCCCGCCACGGCCCTCACCAAAAACGCTACAGGGAAAACCAGGTGCAGGCCAGGAAGTTAAGCTGGGTGACGACGAAGTCATCAGGAACCTGGCTGCCTGGGTACAGGTTCTGTTAATGCACGACGGCAGGGCCATCGGGACTGCTACCAGGGAATCGGTAAGAAAAGTCTTCACTGACATCGTCTTTACCGATATGAAAGCTTACACTATGATTATTAACCTTGGCCAGAAAAGGCAAGTATTCATCCCCCCTCCTCCCGCCACCGCCCGTCACAATAGCCTCAATATGAGTGAAGTGGCTGCAATCTGGGACGAGTTGGAAGCAAGGCATTTAAGTGTCATGAACCTGGAAACCTACCTGGCCAATACCGGAGACCCTGAACTGATCAGACTTTTAAAAACCGGTCTCAATGATGTGGTGCTTCCTCAACTAGAAAGGCTCGAGAATGTTCTCAAGGAAGAAGGATTCACCGTCCCCGCACGCCCCGTTCGTCGTATGCAGCAGGGACCGCCCGGCAGGGTCAATAAGATAACCTTGAGCGATGCGGAGGTTGTTCAGATTTTACTCGCTGCCATGCAGGTTTATATCATCCTGCACATCACCTCCTATTCAGCTTCTTTCAGGGAAGATATCAGAAATATGTTTAAATCTTTCCTTTCCACCGAGATCGAGTTTTTACAAAAAATGATGGACCTGGCTTCCAAGCGGAACGCTTTCAACAACCCACCGGTGGTTAGCTCCAAACGGGGTTAAACATAATTGGCGGTAAGAGATTTTAACTTGCAGTACAAACCGGCTATGATACCCTTTGACCAGGGAAAAGCAGGATATGCAGGTAGGGAATGTTCCCTTGTACAGGCTCTATTGACCATAATAGCGGAGAAGGGCTCCCGGAACACTTCTACCGGCAAAAAAAAAGCCGTTATCCGGCATCTCTCAATTTTAAGAAATCATAGCCCAGTTTGGTCAGACTGCAAATCTTGCTTTTTCCTTCCGTGGTCACATCCACCAGGCCCAGAGCATAGAGCTGGATAACAACGTGATCCAGCACGGCCCTTTTAACTTTGGCCGTCAGGGATAATTCCTCCTTGTTCATGGGACCCTGATCTTCCAGGGAGCGAATGACCCTCTCCGCTTCTTCCGGCAGGCGATTCCGGACCCCGTAAAAATATTCCACCAGTGTTGTTGTCACAATCTTCAAGCTCCTTTCCTGTGTTGTTCTAGACTTATTACTAGTATGGTCATTCAACCAATTATATAAACCTGCCGGATACAAAAATTTAAAAATATTGTTACAAAGAAGCAAACATAAGGGTTTTCCGAAATCTTTACACAAAAAAGTACCACTATTGTCTTGCGGAAAACACTATCAAATACCCGGATAGGCAACAGTTATTTGAAAATCTTCATAATTAACCCGGACATAAATTATTAAATCCCTGTTCATGCTAAAAGGGAAGAGTAATAGTGGGGAAAAGGCTAAAAAAATGCTACCCTTCGTGGTCCCCCGCGGGCGAGGTATATAGTCCTCGGTAACCAGGCTATAACCCTACTTACCTGAAGATAAACTTAAATGAGCAACACCAACAACAACGGTAGTAAATCATTGTTGTAAGAAAAATAAAAATTCAAAAAGGGGAAGTATTATTATGTTCGGCAGGTTTAGGTGGCGGAAAAGAATTTCCCTGATCGAGGAAGGGGAAAGAAAAATGGACCTTCTAGTTGAAGAGCCTGCTAAACCCCGGATTAAAAGGTTGTTCAGAGGTATCAAAAGCACACTTTTGGAGGCTTCCGTTAACAGCATCAAAAGCGGACTTGTAGCCTTCTTCGAAACCATATCAAACAATATTAAGAATGGTCTTAAATAGGCCTGTTTGGATCAATCAAACCGCTCCTTTCCGGGGAGCGGTTTGATTTATTTAGGGGGAGTAAATGTTAACCATTATTGTAAAAACTGTTTGATATCCACCAGCCCTTTATTGTTCCCGGGTGGCCAGGGCTTGCTCTATGATCTTGTAAATCCGATCCACCATGGCCCGGGGCTCAATCACAAGGCCGGCGGAAATCACGGCATTGTCGAAAACCTGCTCCGCAATGTTCCGAGCCAGGTCAGGGTCAGTCTCCCGCAGGGAGGAGAGCCGCTTAATTATATTATGCCGTGGATTTAATTCAAGCACCTTCCGTCCCAGGGAATCCAGATCCTTGTGCATAGCATACATCAACCGCTGCATGCTGCTGGTCATCATACCGTCAGGATTTAAAATCATGGCGGGACTATTCACCAGGCGGGTGGATTCCCTCACTTCGCTGACCTTATCCCCCAGGATTTCCTTAAACCATTGACTAAGGGCTTTGAGCGAAGCGGCGTCCAGGGGTTCGCTATCGCTCTCCGTTTCCAGTGCCGGTAGTTCCAGACCGGCCTGGTCGGCTGATCTAAATTTTTTTCCTTCGTACTCCATTAAGTTGCTTAAAACAAAATCGTCCACAGGCTCGTAGGTATAAATGACCTCCCAGCCCCGGGCCTTAAAAGCCTCAATGTAGGGACCCCCTTCGATGTGTTCTCTGGAGAGCCCGTTAATGAAGTAAATATCCTTCTGTCCTTCCTTCATCCTTGCTGTATAGTCCGCCAGGGAAACCAGCTTTCCAGGCTCCGAAGCGGAAGATTCAAACCGCAGCAACTTGACCAGTTCATCCCGGTGGGTGTAGTCGGAGGCAATCCCCTCCTTCAAAAAGATCCCAAATTCATTCCAAAATTCAGCGTACTTGTCCGGACCCTTTTCGGACTGCTCCTGGAGAAACTTGAGAAACCGGCCGGTCACAGCCTTCCGCAACCGCCTTATGAGCGCGCTATCCTGCATCGTTTCCCGGGAGATGTTGAGGGGAATATCTTCGCTGTCAACCACGCCCCGGACAAAGCGCAGCCATTCCGGCAGGATCTCTTCAGAATGTTGCTGGATCAATACTTTCTGGCAGTACAGGTTTACACCCGGCACCAGGCGTCCAAAACCAAAACGTTCCATATTCCGCTTGGGCACAAAGAGCAGGGCCTTGATGGACAATGGCGCGTCAGTTGTAAAATGCAGGTGGTAAAAGGGTTCGTCGAAGGCGTTGAATAAAAACTTGTAAAACTCGGTGTACTCCTCCCCGGTCACCTCGTTTTTATTGCGAACCCACAGGGCCTGCACGGTATTGACCTGTTCTCCGTTCACCTTGATCGGGAAGGGAACAAAACTAGAATACCGCCGGATAATCCCCTTGATCCTATCAGCTTTACTGAACTCCCGGGCATCCTCTTTGAGCTCGAGGATAATTTTAGTCCCGCGGCTAAGGCCTTTTGCCGGCCCAATGGTGTAAGTGCCGATACCGTCTGAAACCCATTCACAACCCTCCGCCCCGGAGCGGTAGGAACGCGTCAGGACGCGCACCCGGCTTGCCACCATGAAGGCGGAGTAAAAGCCTACCCCGAACTGGCCGATTAGATTCAAGTCCTTCCTGTCAGTTTCACTAAGGTGCCGGATAAATTCCCTGGAACCGGAGTGGGCAATGGTACCCAGGTTTTCCACCAGTTCTGCGGCGGTCATACCGATCCCCGTATCCGTTATGGTCAGGGTATGTTCTTTATCATCCACATCTATATTGATTTCCAGCGGGATTTCTTCGCCGGCCTCTTCCCTGTTGGTAAGGCTTTCATAGCGGTATTTTTCCAGGGCATCGGCGGCATTAGAAATCAGCTCCCGCAGGAAAATCTCACGATCCGTATAAAGAGAGTTTACCACAATGTCGAGAAGCTGTTTAACTTCCGCCTGAAATTCCCTGGTTTCAAGCGTCTGCTGCACAGTTCCAGACATAGTTTTAAAACACCTCCAAAACTCGGGAACCCGGCCTGCTAAACATAAAATCGCTCCCAAACCTGAGCCGGGATCTTTTTTTGATAATTATTGACTATTTCTGACCATTAGTATAGAATGCGTCTCTACGGGTGTCAAGACTTCAGAGCAGGCATCCCGCCATTGAAGAGGTGTTTTAAAATATTATGTATTATGGCTTTTAAGTGTTTAATTCACTTTAGTATATCCTGAATCAGCTTTTTGAATCTTGCCTGCAGTTCCTGCAGCGGTAATCCTTCCCCGGGGCTGCTCAACTCCTGTTCCATCTCCTGCAACTGCTTGAACAGCTTCTTATCCGTTGTCACATACACATTATACGACTGGTCCAGTTCTTTAACTCTGTCGTGGACTTCCTGCCGGATCTTCTTGAGCCGCAGCCGGTCAAAGCGCACCACCTTAACGGCAATAGCGATATCCCTGTCGATCACCACGGCGGTGCTTTCTTTTACACCCTTAACCGTCCCGGACGCCTCCCTGGCCCTTTCAGCCAGTTCAGTATTAACCTGGATCTGGCTTTCATCCCGGGCGTCCAGTTGAACCTGCCGTTTCTTTTGCGGCGTACCGCAGCCAGTCGCCATAACAAAGATCAAGAACACCGCCAGTAGGAGCAGGAAGTGCTGTTTCTTCAACATATCAACCTTCTCCTATCCCTTTGGCTTGAAGAACAGTGCCGCTAAAAAGCCAAAGATAATTGCGGAGGAAATGCCCGCACTGGTTACTTCAAATATTCCCGTCAGAATTCCGATCAGGCCCGTACTTTCGGCCTCCGTCAGCGCCCCGTGCACCAGGGCGTTTCCAAAGCTGGTGATGGGTACGGTAGCACCCGCGCCGGCAAAGTCGATTAGCGGTTCATAGAGTCCCAGGCCGTCCAGGACGGCGCCTGAAACCACCAAGATGCTCATGGTGTGGGCCGGGGTGAACCGCCCTACATCGAGCAGCAGCTGCCCCACAACACAGATAAGCCCGCCTACCACGAAAGCCCAGAAATAGGTTTCCAAAAGTACACCCCCTACATTATTCGGATTCTATGGAAACAGCATGGGCGATACAGGGAATACTCTCTTTTTGCTGGTAGGAAAGGGGGGATAAAAGTGCGCCTGTGGCCACAATCATAACCTTTTTCAACTCACCCCTTTTAAGCCTGTTCAGAATATGCCCGTAGACAACCGAGGCCGAACAGCCGCACCCGCTCCCCCCCGCCATGACAGCAGGCTGATCTTCGCCGTAAATCAGCAGGCCGCAGTCAACAAAAACTTTTTCGGGAATCTCCAGGCCATGTTTCTTTAAAAGATCCCCAGCAATTTTATAGCCGACCTTTCCCAGGTCACCGGTGGCGATCAGGTCGTAATACCCGGGTGAAATCTGCATGTCCCTGAAATGGGCCATGATTGTGTCTACAGCCGCCGGGGCCATGGCACCGCCCATGTTGAAGGGATCGTTTACCCCCATATCGACAACCCTGCCGATGGTGGCAGAGGTGACCTTCGGTCCGTCTCCCTCCGGACCGAGTAAGGCGGCGCCCGCGGCGGTCACCGTCCACTGGGCCGTGGGAGGCTTCTGGGAACCGTATTCCGTGGGATAGCGGTACTGCTTCTCAGCTGCCGAATTATGGCTGGATGTCCCGCAGAGCACGTAGCGGCCCGCCCGGCTGTCGACAATCAGGGAAGCCAGCGCCAGGCCTTCCATAGAAGTGGAGCAGGCGCCGTAGAGCCCTAAAAAGGGAACCGCCAGGGTCCTGGCGGTAAAACAACTGCTGATGATCTGGTTCAACAGATCCCCGCCGAGGAAAAACTGTATATCCTGCTTCTGCAGGCCAGCTTTGTGGATGGCCATTTCACAGGCCTCTTCCAGCATCTTTTTTTCCGCCTTCTCATAACTGTCCTGCCCCACCCACAGATCGCCGTGGAGAAGGTCAAAATCCTCCGCCAGGGGGCCTTCGGCCTCAAAGGGCCCTCCCACCACGGCTGAGGACAGGATAACCGGCCTGTTCAGAAAAACCCAGGTCTGATGTCCCTGCAGCATTCTAAAAACCCCCAAGCATGGTGATGCCAGTCTTGATCAGGCCGATGATAAAGGCAGCAAAGACTCCATAAACAATCACGGACCCAGCCAGTTTGAACATTTTGGCGCCAACACCGAGGACAAATCCCTCGGTCCTGTGCTCTATGGCCGATGAGGCAACTGAATTGGCAAATCCTGTAACAGGTACTGCCGTACCGGCGCCGGCCCACTGGGCAATATGGTCGTAAACACCCGCAACTGTCAGGATGACTGAGATCATAATCATTACGGCAACGGTGGGGTCCCCTGCTGTCTTTTCGGTAAAATCAAAGTTCCAGATAAAAAAATCCTGCACGGCCTGTCCCAAAAGACATATCCCGCCTCCCACTAAAAAGGCTTTGAGGCAGTTGAACAGGACCGGCCGCTTGGGTTCCCTGGCTTTGGCAAATTCTTGATATTCCTGTTGTACCGGTGTCAGCTTCTTCATTTTTTTGTCGGACATGGTCCACCCCTATCTTGTCAACAATGGCTCCAGTTCCCGCACAGCCTGCTCCAGCAGGCGGGCTGATTCGGCGTACATTTTCCCGGCCTCCGGGTTTCTTGTGGCCAGGGCGTACAATTCACAGTCCGCCTGGCATTTTTTCAGGCTGGCGTAAACCCTTTCCCTGGCCCTGGGTTTGGGCACCTGGATGGAGTCGTCAAAGAGGTCCAGGTAAAGCTGGCCCAGGGAGTCCACCTGGGCCAGGAAAACGTTTTCCGGCGCCACTCCGGCTTTAGCCAGCTCCGTATGCAGCCAGCGCCTGTTCAGCCCCATGGCCGCCAGCGGTTCATCCATGATGACGCCGTCCAGCATGACTGTCTGGGGCACGCTTTCCCGGCCCACATCAAGCCCAAGGGTCTTAGGTGTGGCGGGCTGCTTTTCTTTATTAAGCAGTACGCTGAGCTCCCCGTCCGGTTCCAGAACGGCAAACTCCACATCGGCAAAATTAAAGACATTCTTTTTCCGCAGCTGACCCAGCAAGTCCTCAGCGGTCAGCCGGGACTCCAGCAGCTTGTCTTCCAGGACTTTGCCGTGGTTAATTAAAACAATCTCTTTGCCCCGAAGGATGTCCCTGACCGCCTTGTACTTGATCCCCAGCAGGTAGAACAGTGCCGGGAATACAGTCCAAACCCCCAGGGCAACCAACCCTACGGTAAAGTTTTGGACCATATTCAAAGAAAGCGCGGCTGCAATCACCCCTATGGCGATCCCTGTAACCAGGTCAAAAAATGTCGGGCGGGAGGTCAGCCTCTTCCCTATCAGCCGGACCAGGAGCAGGGTTAGGATAAATAAGCCCGCGGAGCGAAGCAAAGTGTTTAGCCACTCTGACATGAGCTACCCCTTGTCTGGCAGTTTAAAAACCTTTATACTGGGGTTCCTCGAACTCTAGATTACTAAGCCTTTTTTCCATCTTCTCAATTACCTGGCCAACCCTCCGGGCATTTTTTAGAAGCAAAGCATTGGCCTCCTCGTTTCCACCTGACTGGGCAAAGGTTTCCAGGTTGGCCTGGATCCCTTTCAGTTCCGCCAGGGTTTGCTTGACCTGAGCACCGACGGTCATGGAGCAACACCTCTTAAACTTATTCTGTATTTTTAAAGGCCTTAATATGCAAATAGAAGTACCGGATCCTTTAAGATCCGGTAGAACGTGGAACAGGGTTACTGGTAACCCCTGTACTGGGGCTCTTCATTTTCAATTTCCGCGATTCTATGCTCCAGGGAGTCCACAAGAGCTTTGGCCTGCCGGGCAGCACTGCTGTAAAGCTCTTTGGCTTTCTGATTCTGGGTCTGGAGGGCAAAGCTCTCCAGGTTTGCCTGGGCGCTTTTTAAGCTGGCCAGGGTCTGCTTGACCTGGGATGAAACCGTCATAAACACGACCTCCTGAACGTTTTCTCCTCCCTAATGGTCCCCAGCAGAAAACTGTTTTATCCGCAGTTCAAATAATTAAACTGGGACTATCTAAATTCTCAATCTGCAAAATTTTACCCCTGTACCATTAAATATATTACAGCAGGAAAGGGGCAGCCGGCCTCCCTTTTATAAAGAAATAAGCCTCCCTATGCAGAGAGGCCTTCGCCAGCACTCACCCAATTACTTTGTTAGTAAGTCGGGCAGGAATGTCACTACCTGGGGAAAGGCAATGAGTACGGCCAGCAAGATGACGATGGCCGCCAGGAAAGGCCAGATCCCCTTAAAGATGACCTCCAGGGGCACATCAGGAGCGACCCCCTTAATCACATATACGTTCATACCTACAGGCGGCGTAATCACGCCCATAGCTACGACCAGGACGATGACCACCCCAAACCAGATCGGGTCGTAACCCAGCGTGTTAACCACAACGGGATAAAAAATGGGTATGGTCAGCAGGACCATGGCCAGGGCGTCGATAAAACAGCCCAGGACCAGGTAAATTAAAAGGATAACACCCACCACGGCAAAGGGAGGCAGGGACAGGGCACCGGCCCAGTTGGCCAGCTCAAAGGGGATCCTGCTCACGGCCAAAAACCGACCAAAAATGACGGCCCCGGCAACCATGAACATGATCATGGCCGTAGTCCGTGTGGCATCCAGCAGGGACCTTTTAAAATTCTCCCACGTAAGGCGCCTTCCCAGCAGGGATACCAGCAGCACCCCGCCAGCCCCGACGGCTCCCGCCTCCGTAGGGGTAAACCAGCCGGCAAAGAGGCCGCCGATGGAGAGAGTAAAAACTAACAGGACCTCCCCCAGTCCGCCTTTTAAAGCCTCCAGTCTTTCCTTCCAGCTTGACTTTGTTCCGGCCGGCGCCAGGGCTGGCTTGCGGGCGGCAAGCAGGTAGACCACTCCCATATACAGCAGCATCAACAGGATCCCCGGAACAATACCCGCCATAAAGAGCTTGCCGATGGATTGTTCCGTGGCCATGCCGTAAACAATAAAGATTACGCTGGGCGGGATCAGGATCCCCAGGACGCCGCCGGCCGCGACGCTGGCCGTGGCCAGTGAAGTATCATATTTGTATTTCTTCATTTCCGGCAGGGCGATGGCACCCATTGTTGCCGCCGTGGCCGTGTTTGAACCGCAGATGGCGCCGAAAATGGCGCACGCCGCCTGGGTAGCGATGGCCAGCCCGCCGGGATAGTTGCCAATCAGCTTGTAAGCAAAAACATAGAGCCTGCTCCCAATTCCGGAGTAATAAGCTAGAAAGCCCATCCAGACAAACATGCCAATTACGCTTAGGGAGTAGGATGAAAAGTTATTAAAGATCTCCTTGGCCACCATGCTGAAGGCCGCGGGTGTGGAAACCAGAAGGCTGAACCCGGCAAAGCCCACCAGGGCCATGGCGAAGGCAATGGGCATCCGCAGGACCAGCAGACCGAAGAAGGCCGCGATACCGGTAGCACCGGCTACGAGAGTGCTCATCGATTCAGAACCACCTTTTTAATCGATTCAATGGTTTTAACCAGCAGTACCAGACACAGGGCCAGGAGGCCCAGGGCTATAAGGTAGATAAAATAGTAGAAGGGCACCTGGGCCGTGGGTGAAACCACCCCATTGACCGCCATACTGTGGGCGTAGCTGCCGAGATGCCAGGCAGCCAGGCTCCAGAACAGGAAAGCACAGAGATTCACGGCGGCGTCCACGCAGGCCTGTGCTCTCCGGGGCAGCCGGTCAGCCACAAAGGTCACGGCAATATGGCCGTTCTGCACGGCACAGTAAGCCAGGGCCAGGCCAATCACCGCGGCCGTTAAATAGCCGGCAAGCTCGTAGGTCCCCAAAATCGGCCGTTTTAACAGACTCCGGGAGAGGATGTTGGTAATTATCAGGACCATTACAAACACCAGGCAAAATCCGGCCAGTCTGTCCAGCAAGCGGCTGAAGCCGGTGACGAATCCTGCGAATTGCTTCATTTCGGTTTACCTCCCAATTTCACTTTTTTCTAATCCTGCTCCGGTTTTCTTACTCTTGTTAATACTGCTGGTTGTATTTCTCCGCCAGTTCTTTAACCAGATCCAGCGTTTCCTGACCCGGCAGGCCTTTTTCCTTCATTCTTGAAACAAACTGTCCCTGGACGGGCGAAACAAGGCTAATCCAGCGGTCCGCCTCTTCCTGGGGCAGGTGGATTACTTCCATACCGTGGGTTTCAACAGCCCACTTCAGGGCGGCTTCATTCTGTTTATCCCACAGCCCCATGGCTACTTTTTCAAAATACTCTTCATTAACCCTTTCGATGGCCGCTTGAACTTCCAGAGTCAAAGCATTCCACTGGTCGAGGTTCATGGTAATAAAGAACAAAGTATTGTAAAGAAAAGGCGTTATGGTTAAATAATCGGTTACCTCGGCATGCTTCCAGCCCTGCAGCACTTCCACAGGACCAAGGTTCCCCTGGACCACTCCTTTGGACAGGGCTTCGTAGGCATCAGACTGGGGCATGGCAACCGGGTTTGCTCCCAGCAGCTGTAAAGTTTGAGCACTGAGACCGGTAGCCCTAATGGCCATTCCCTGAAGATCGCTGTGACTGCGGACCGGAACTTTGGTAAACAAGTCACCGGAACCCGTGGTGAAAACCATCATTAGTTTTGTGTCCTGAACTTCTGCGGGATTTAATTGCTTAATTCCTTCCCAGGCGACCTTGCTTGACACTTTGGAGTTTTTGTAAATCACACCCGGCAATTCGAAAGCCTCCAGCAACGGAAAGCGCCCCCTGGTATAGGAAAAGCAGGAAAGACCCAGATCGGCAATCCCGTTCACCACTCCGTCGTAAATCGCGTCCGCCTGCAGCAGGGTCTGATTCGGGTAGCTGGTAATCTTAACCTGGCCGTTAGTAGCCTCTTCAATGGCTTTAGCCCAGGGCTGGATCAGTTCCACCTCAGCCGGGTGGCTTCCCGGGAAAAAGTGCGCCAGTTTGAGTTCGACTGTGGCTTGACCTGCCCCCTGCGTTTGAGGTGACGACGAGCAGCCGCTAAAAGAAAGCAACAGCAGCAGCGCCAGGCCTATTACACCTGCCCTTTTGAATCCGGAGAACCTGCCTTCCTTACCCCAAAACCTTACCTTCACTTTTCCTCATCCTCCTTTTTTACCAAACAAAAAAAACTCCCGTAGGAGTTTCAAGAACTGCAGCCACGCCTTTATCCGGCTAAAATCAACGCCGGGTTAGATCTGGCGGAATGCCGCCTTTCCTGTTCCTACCGTCCTGCTATCCTACCATTTGTAAAAAATTTTGGGTCTGTCTTGCTACCGTCTGCTACCGTCCTACTTGTGAGCTACCCACTGCCGTCACTATAAAAGTGTTTACATCCTTCCTATGCCCATTTATATTTCGGCATTGACGATAAATTTCCTGCCATAGAAAAAAATTTATTTAAAATTTTATTATGGATGCCGTGTATTTGTTACTTATTGGCAGAGAGGCGTTACACAGACGTTTGCAGCAGGTGAGCCAGTAAGCTCTTTATTACTATAATTTATCAATGAATGAATATTTCTTTTCAATAATAACGTTTATATAAAAAATAACATTTATATAAAGAACCATGGTTAGTGTATAATTAAGTTCGCAATTTCATAAAAGGAAAAAGCCATCGGGACTCCGAAATGGTAAGTTGCTCAAAACAAACCCAAAAAGGAGTGTTGTCCGATGGCTTACCATAAGGATACCGCGAA
>Ga0208564_1000096_pt1 | contig 82535 bp, 52 predicted proteins | sample AD_UKC073_MetaG_FD_184439 | JGI IMG/M metagenome (GOLD analysis project Ga0208564, IMG submission 184439) | Active sludge microbial communities of municipal wastewater-treating anaerobic digesters from USA - AD_UKC073_MetaG (SPAdes) (version 2) | ecosystem: Engineered > Bioreactor > Anaerobic >... | reverse complement strand
GCCACCCCCACTTTTTGGCAGGGAGTAATGCATGAGCTGAGAGCTTATATCGGATCGTACACACACGATTACACCGAGATAGGGGACATCATGACAGAAGGAGAGGATTACAAGGAAAAGGACGCGCTCCACGTTTGGATCGGCATGGGGAGAGACCAGGCACAATCGCTCAAACGGATGATACAGAACTCGTTTACACCCGCTACCGGCATCCCTGTAAAGCTGCAGCTGGTCAACGATATGGGAGGGCTGCTCGTGCCCGCAATCCTGGCAGGGACTGCTCCTGATGTGGCTATCGGGGCCGCAAACATGGACCTTGCATTCAGGGGCGCACTGGTTGACCTATCCGAGTTCGAAGATTTCGAAGAGGTAGCTCAGCGGTTCTACAAGAGTGCCTTCGTACCTTACAGGTTTAGAGATAGTGTCTACGGGTTGCCGGAGACACAAAGCTTCCCAGTGCTGTTTTACCGCGAAGATGTGCTGAATGATCTGGGCATTTCGATACCTCAGACGTGGGACGACGTCTTGGAGATCATCCCCGTGCTGCAGCGGCACCATATGGAGTTTGGCCTTACAGGGCTCAGCGGCGGCTCTATGCCCAACCTAAACACCCTCTTGATGCTCCTTTATCAAAAGGGAGTTGCAGTCTACAAGGAGGACAGTGTTGCGACGAACCTGGACTCGAGGGCGGTTGCATTCACATTCAAGCAGTTGACCGACTTCTTTACACTGTACAACGTCCCCTTGGAGTACAACATTGCAGATCGGTTCCGCTTGGGCGAAATGCCTTTGGTTGTCACAGACTACAGCCTCTACAACACGCTTCAGGTGTTTGCTCCTGAGTTGAGGGGCAAGTGGGGCTTTACTGTGGTTCCCGGGACCAGACAGCCCGATGGTTCGATCAATAGGTGTGTCCCAGCGTGGTCTACAGGCGCAGTGATCTTGAGCAAGTCGGACAAGAAAGAGCAGGCTTGGGAGTTTTTGAAGTGGTGGACTAGCAAGGAAACGCAGGTCGAATTCGGCAGAGAACTGGAGAGCCTGATGGGAAGTGCAGCACGTTATGCCAGCGCCAATGTCGCGGCAGTCAAGGAGCTGCCTTGGCGCCCGCATGAGATCAGGACACTGCTCGATCAGTGGGAGTGGGTAGAAGGAATCCCGCCGGTGCTCGGAGGGTACTATGTGACTCGGCAGTTTGACTGGCTGTTCAGAGCTGTAGTGCTTGATCACGAACTGCTGTGGGAGTCTATACAGGACTACGACGAAGCAGCCAACAAAGAGATAGAGAGAAAACGCAGAGAGTTCGGGTACGAGACAGACTTGGATGATATAGACGAGACATGGAAGCAGTTGTACTGGGATCAGTACACGCACGTTTACAGGTTGGAGTTGAGTGATGAAGAGCTACGCTTCTATGGATTGATTCCGTAGATCAATGCCATCCCAGTTCGAAGGAGGCAAAGCCGTGAGAGCAGAAGCGATCATGACTCGCGACAAGCCCGGGTTTTGGCAAAGGGTAGCAAATCGATTTGCAGCGGAGTGGAGAAGGTCCAAGACCTCCTATGCATTCATCGCTCCGTTCATGATTCTATTCACTGTCTTCTCCGTTGTCCCTGTGCTCGTATCGATAGCTTTGAGTTTTACGTATTTCAACACACTTCAGCCGCCGCAGTGGGTTGGGATCGACAACTATATTAGGCTGTTCCTTGATGACGATATCTTTCTCATCGCGGTCAAGAACACGTTCATTTTTGCTGCTGTGACAGGTCCGCTGAGCTACTTCCTTTGCTTCATAATGGCGTGGTTGATCAATGAACTGCAACCAAAGGTGAGAGCTGTTCTTACTCTGCTGCTCTATGCGCCATCAATCTCTGGCAATGCCTACATGATTTGGCTGTACATGTTTAGCGGCGACATGTATGGTTACCTCAACGGGCTTCTGCTCAACTGGGGCATAATCGACAAGCCGATTCAATGGTTGATCGACCCTGAGTATATGATGCCCATAGTCATTATCGTGACGCTGTGGATGAGCCTTGGGACCAGTTTCCTCGCGTTTATCGCAGGCCTGCAAGGGATGGACCACACTCTGTTTGAGGCCGGAGCCATAGACGGAGTGAAAAATCGCTGGCAGGAGCTTTGGTACATCACTCTGCCGAGTATGAGAGAGTACCTGATGTTTGGAGCCATTGTGACGATCACGAACTCATTTGCTGCCGCCGGGCAGATCACGGCTCTTGTCGGATACCCCAGCACGGACTATGCAGTCCATACTGTCATGCAGCATCTCCAGGACTATGGCGGCATTCGATACGAGATGGGGTACGCGTCGACTATTGCAGTAGTGCTGTTTTTCTCTATGGTAGGTGCGCAGCAAATCGTGCAAAAGCTCTTGGCCAAACTAGGCAACTAGAGCTTTGAGTAGGGGGGCTGTGGAGTGAAGCAGACGCTCTATAAGAAGCGGATAAACCGAAGCCTCGTCGGTGACCTGGGCATCTTTGTGTTCTTGGGTGCCGGTGCAGCATTTACTGCTCTGCCTCTGGTATTCGCTGTAAGCAACGCGTTCAAGCCGCTCAATGAGTTGTTCTTGTTCCCACCGCAGTTTTTTGTGAGGAACCCTACTCTGCAGAACTTCGCGGACTTGTTTACGCTCATGGGGCAGTCGTGGATCCCAATGACGCGCTACATCTCAAACTCGCTCCTGATCATCATCTTGGGGATGGCCGGGAACTTGTTCTTTGGATCTCTTGCTGCCTATGCCTTGTCAAAGCACGATTTTTTCGGCAAACAGACGATCAACGCCCTGATCGTCTTGTCGCTGATGTTTGCACCTGCAGTCCTTAGAATACCGAACTACCTGACAATCGCGTTCCTAGGTTGGATCGATACATACTGGGCGGTTATTGTTCCCGCTTGGTCCAGCACGCTCGGCCTGTATCTTTTGAGGAATTTCATGAACGCCATGGTGCCGATTGACCTACTGGAATCTGCTCGGCTCGATGGTGCGAGCGAATTCTGCATTTACTGGAACATAGTAATGCCGATCGTCAAGCCTGCCTGGCTGACTTTGATAATCCTGACATTTCAGCAGCTCTGGGGACTTACGGGCGGGGAGTACATCTACTCTGAGTCCCTCAAACCCCTCCCCTATGCTCTCGATCAGATCGTCAAAGGTGGAGTTGCTCGCCAAGGAGTTGGTTCAGCAGCTGCGTTGATAATGATGATAGTGCCAATCATTGTGTTCATTATCAATCAGAGCAAGATCGTAGAGACGATGAGCACTTCGGGGATCAAGTAGGAGGGGACTGATGTCTGTGAGAAGATGCACCGCTACAGCAATGGCGAGAATGGTTGGCGTTCGTGTATCTGTCTCTGTGGCGCTCTTGATTGTGCTGTTTGTGCAGCCTGCATCTGCTAGCGATCAGCCATATCAGAGCTACATCTTTGATCAGTGGGGCAACCCGGTCCCGACTCCTGCTCCCTATGTACCTGTTGATGTAATCAGGGGTGAGGAACTAGGCGCAGGTAAGTTCAACGGCCCGCAGGACTTGTTTATCGCTGATGATGGCTCGATATACATAGCTGATTCGAAGAACAACCGGATTGTGCATATCTCCAAGGACTTGTCCCTGCTTCGAGAGATAACCGGATTTGAATCAGAGGATGGGCCGCAGAGACTTACGAACCCCGCCTGCATCTTTGTTGACAGCGACGGATCAATGTTCATTGGAGATATGGGCAACCAACGAGTTGTCAAACTGGATCACGAGGAGAATCTGAAGCAGATTATCACCTACACAAAACCGGAAGGAATAGATGTACAGATCGTTGAGTTTCTCCCTGCTCGAATCGTAGTCGACCCGGTTGGCAGAATCTTCGTCGCAGCTCGCAACGTCTTTGAAGGTTTGATGGAGTTCAACAGCGACGGTGAATTCGTAGGGTTCGTAGGCGCTCCGTTGGTTCGGCCGAGTCTCTATGATCTCTTTTGGTACAGGTTTGCCACAAAGGAACAGCGTGAGCGTAGGGCACTGTTCCTGCCTATCGAGTATACAAGCGTCACTCTTGATCGCGCCGGGTTTATATACGCTGTAGCCAAGGATGAAGTAAGGCGGCTGAATCCTACAGGGCTGGACGTGCTAAACCGTCAAGGACTCTGGCCCATAGAAGGAGACGTCAACCTGCCTGCAGGTACAAATGCCTCTTTCTTGACTGACATTACCGTTGATGACTACGGAATTTACCACGTGCTGGATTCTGAAAGAGGCCGGGTGTTTGCCTATGACGACAGTGGCAATCTCCTCTACACATTTGGCACAGTAGGGCCCTATGCCGGCGCATTTAGCAGGCCGCGAGCGATCGACGGCGATGGTGAACGTCTGTTTGTGCTTGACGAGCAGAGAGCCGAGATCACAGTATTTGCCCCTACGGAGTATGGGCAACTGATCCACTTGGCAAACAAGCACTATGTGCTCGGTGACTTCGAGGCATCGACAGAGGTGTGGTACCAAGTTCTCAAGTACAACAACCATCTGCCACTCGCCTACAATGGGCTCGGGATGTCGCATCTGCGCCAACGTGATTACTCTACCGCTATGCACTATCTCCGTCTCGGCAATAACAGGACTCAGTATTCAAAGGCGTTTGCCAAGTATCGAAAAGAGGTAGTAGAGCAGAACTTCCTTTGGATCATGATTGCTGTCGTCTTGCTCGTGGTGGCGATTATAGTCTGGTACAAGCGTCGCAGCATTGAGCCTGAGATACGAAAGGTCTACGATGCTTCGTCCGTTCGAGGCTGGCGAAGAATAGCGAGCGGGTTGCAATATGCACTGCATGTGATCGTAAATCCCGTTGACGGATTTTGGGATCTCAGATACGAGGACAGGGGCAATATGCCGGCAGCCATGATCATATTGCTCTTGGCCAGCCTCAGTTTGGTTTTCATGAAGCAATATACAGGGTATTTGTTTAACCCGCGTGATGTTAGTCAGATCAACGTATTTGGAGAGGTAGGAACCACTGTTGCTACATTTTTCTTGTGGTGTGCGATTAACTGGGCTTTGACTACGCTCATGGAGGGCAAGGGGAGCTTCTCTGACATAGTGATGGCTACGGCATACGCTTTGACACCGTTGATATTGATCAACGTACCGATTACAATACTTAGCAATTTCATGACTCTCGAGGAAGGCTCCTACTACTACTTCTTCCGTGGTTTGAGCGTGCTGTGGACCGGCATCTTGATTTTCTTCGCTACGATGATCACCCATCACTACACTCCAGGAAAGACCGCAGGGACCTGTGTGCTCAACATTGTTGGAATGGGTGTTGTAGTATTCCTCGGACTGTTGTTCTTTAACATGGTGAGCATGCTTACTGAGTACACCGTCACGGTCTACCGCGAAATCGTGTTTAGGCTCTAGGAGCGGGAGTCAGGCTTGTGTATCCACACGAAAACGGGGGGACTCATGTGAAGAGACAGGGTGTGGTGCTATCCATAGTGCTATCGCTGACACTGATGTTCACCTCGGTCTGCCGTGCTGACAGTGGTGCCCATGAAGTACCCGGCAACATGGAGTTGGTTGCGCAGAACGAGTTCCTGTCGCTCTACATAGACCGTGCCACTACTGAGATAGCTGTCTTAGAGCACTCTTCAGGACGCGTCTGGTATTCCAACCCTCAGGATTGGAATAAGCTTGAGACCCAGGCTCGCGGCACTGCCAAGGAGCAGCTCGGTGCGCAGCTCTTGATCACTTATGACAGATCTGACAGGCGCAATCGTGAGATGAACAACTACTCGGACAGTATCATGCACGGGCTGTTTGAAATCAGAGAAATAGAGAACGGAGTGAGGGTAGACTACACTCTAGGCAGAAGATGGAAAGATGAGGACTACCTCCCCGTTGTTATTGAGAAGACGAGGCTCGAAGAGAGAATTCTCAGCAGTGTCTCGGAAAAAGAGGCCAGGGAGTTCACTCAACGCTACCACCTTGTCTACTTGAGGCAGCCAACCGGCATAGCTCCGCTTGAGTTGCAAGGCATGGACATGAAGGCATTGCTCGGCGGCTATGAGTTTGTCGTAGTGACTGATCAAGCAGAGGCCTTGACTGCTCAGATTTTGGACTTGCGAGCTAAGCTAAATACAGCTACCGAGCCCGAAAAGGAGGAGCTGACAAGCCAGATTGTACGGCTGGAGAGCCAGCTAAACAGCATCAAGTCCAAGGTTGCATGGGAGATCCTAGAGGTGATCTATAGCAACAGGGCAGACCTTGAGAGCATGAGCGAAGTGCGGTTTGAACACCTCGAGCACTTGATTGACACACCGACCTACTACATGGGCAGAGTCCCGGTGTTTGCTCGGACCAATCTGATCGACGCGGTCAAAACGACTGATTACAGTCCCGATGATGCTAGCGATGACCGGGTTGCGTGCAATCTCGATCCGTTGCAGCCAAACCTCGAGACTTTCTTTATTCCTATCGAGTACAGGCTGGATAAAGACTCGCTGGTAGTCCGGGTTCCTATGAGCGAGGTCATCTATCCTCTAGAAGTACTGGATAATCAGGGCGCTAAACACACGTATCCGCTTCACACCATAGCCCTGCTTCCGTACTTCGGAGCTGCTCATCGAGACAAAAATGGCTACATATTCATGCCCGACGGCTCGGGCGCTCTCATACGTTTTGGCAGTCCGAAGTACACTTTGACCTACTTGAGCACTCCAGTGTACGGGAGGGATCTCACAGAGGACAATAGAGCGCAACAGCTTGTTTTGACCGAGCAGGTTTGTATGCCTGTCTATGGTATGAAGACTGAAGATACTGCGTTTATAGCAATTATCGAAAAAGGAGAGCCGTTGGCGAGAATCAGCGCAGTCAAGGCAGGGTTTTCGAATTCGTTCAACAGTGTCTGCCCGCAGTTTAACGTGATACCGCGAGCAGATCTGTCTCTTGGGCCGATAGGTTCGGTAGTCGTGTATCAGAAACGGATCTATCAGGGGGATATCCAGGTTAGGTTTAAGTTCCTTGTGGGTGAAGACGCGGACTACGTCGGTATGGCTCGGTCATACCAAGAGTACTTGGTAAGCCAAGGTCATTTAAGGAGGCTTGAACCGGATCGGGATTTGCCTTTTTACCTGAGTGTAGTCGGCAGTATTGCGAGAGATGAGCCGGTGTTGGGAGTGCCTAGAGAGGTCATCCGTTCGCTGACAACATTTGAGCAAGCATCTGAGATTGTGGAGAGGCTGCTGCAGTCAGGTGTGCGCAACATCAAAGTGAGGTATCAGGGTTGGCTCAAAGGAGGCCCTGAGCACATCTTTCCTGATCGGGTAGAGATAGAGCGCGCAGTGGGGAGCAAGGAAGGCTTAGTTAACCTTGCAACCATGCTCGAGGGCAACGGAGTTGAGTTTTATCCTGAGGTCAACTTCCTTGCAGTGTTTCGCAACAGTATGTTTGATGGGTTCAACACCAGGCGTGATGCTGCTCAGTACTTTGACAACAGGCCCAAACGGATCACAGAGTATGACATCGCATTTGGGATTTCTTCGAGTTCCGAGAAGTACCTATTGTCCCCGAGGAGCCTGTCTAGAGTAGTCAGCTCGTTCTTTGAGGACTATTCGGAGTATGGCATTGGCGGAATTGGGCTGCAATGCCTAGGGAGCATGGTCAACTCAGATTTCCGCAACAAGCCTGAGACAGTAATAGATAGACAGCAGTCGGCTGATATCATTCGAGAGCAGTTGGCGCAGATCAATGCGGCAGGCTATGACGTCTTGGTCGTGGGCGGAAACGCACTGTCTTACCCATTTGCCAAGAGCATAGTTGGAGCGCCTTTTAGGAGCTCTTATCACGATATATTCGATGAGACGGTTCCTTTCTACCAGTTGGTCCTAAGCGGCCATATGGAGTATGCCGGGAGACCGTTGAACATGGTTTCCGACTACCGAAAAACACTGCTGCAGAGCATCTCTTTTGGGGCCGGGCTTCACTTTGAGTGGGCTTATGGGAACACTGACCTCTTGATCAATACGGATTTCGATCACTTGTACGCGATTAGCTTTGAGGATTGGTTTGAACAGGCTGTTGCCGACTATCAAAAAGCCAGCGCGATCTTTGCAATGATACGCGATGCACAGATCTTAGATTACATCGAGCTCGGCGACGGGGAGTATGTGACGAAATACGATAACGGGTGCAGCATTTCAGTGAACTACAGGCAGGGCACTGTAACTGTTCATCGCGAGTCGAGTGAGTCGGTAGTCTACGAGTTCTAGTTTTTGCGTGCGAGGTTCCTTGATGGAGGGAGTGCTAGAGCAATGAAGCTGCCGAAATTGGGGTTGACCACAAAAAAGAGCCTTAAGGGGTACTTGTATGTGTCTCCGTTTCTCATCGGGTTCTTCGCGTTCTTTCTGATACCGTTGATCCAAACAGTGGTGTTCAGCTTGAGTGAGCTCAAGATAGTGACCACAGGGTACACGATAACCCCTGTAGGTTTGGACAACTACAATACTGCGCTTTTTGTGGATCCGGATTTCGTCCCGACGCTGACAAACACTGTGATCAACACGCTGATAGACATACCTGCCATACTGATTTTTAGCTTTTTCATTGCTGTTGTCTTGAATCAGAAGTTCCGAGGGAGGACCCTGGCTCGATTGATATTCTTTCTCCCCGTTATATTGACATCCGGAGTAGTTGCACAGATGGAGATCAACGATGTGATGAACCAGGCCTTGGTACAGGATGCGGAGTTCATGTTGGGCGGCCAGCATTTTGTCAGCTTTCTGCTTGGGCTAAACCTTCCGCCTGCTTTCGTACAATACATAGTCACTGTGGTAGATCGGATTGGACCTGTGATAGAAGCGAGTGCAATACCTATACTGATTTTCTTGGCAGGCCTGCAATCAATCCCGCCAGATCTCTATGAAGTCGCCGACGTCGAAGGCATCACCGGCTGGGAGAAGTTCTGGATGATCACCTTTCCACTCGTAAGTCCTATGATCTTGACCAACGCAATCTTTATCATTATCAACTCGTTTACCTCACCTCGAAACGAGATGGTTCGTTTCATCGGAGAGAATACCTGGAGCCGAGGAGGTTACGGGGTGAGCGCTGCGATGGCGCTGCTCTACTTCCTGTCTATAGGTGCGATTTTGGCGTTGGTTGTGTTGGTGACCAGTAGACGAGTTGTGTATCTGGAGTAGAGCATTAGGATTGCGCGAAAGGGAGGCTGTGAAATGTCAGTCGCATACAAGTACCGTGTCCGCCGGATCGAAAACATCAAGCTGGCAGCGTTCATAACCAAGTGCAGCGGATGGATTTGGACTGTAGTTCGCGCAGTGCTGCTGATAGGCCTCTGTTTCATGATACTTTACCCGCTGATCGTCAAGTTCACGTCTTCAATTATGCACGTTGACGATATGTATGATGCCAGTGTGCGATTTGTCCCGCGCCGTACGACGTTGCAGCAGTATCGAATCGCTTGGGAATGGATGAACTACCCCAGGGTGCTACTGAACACAACTACTCTGACACTGGTTGTAAGTCTCCTGCAGTTGGCCTCTTGCACTATTGTGGGTTACGGACTCGGGAGGTTCGACTTCAAGGGCCGAAATATCGTGTTTGGCCTTGTCCTGCTGACGCTTGTGGTCCCGCCGGAGATGGTCATGATCCCACTGTTTCTTAACTTCAGGTTTTTTGACCTCTTTGGCCTTATACCCGAACCCGGAATCAACCTGCTTGGGTCGTACTGGCCGTTTGTCTTAACCTCGTGTACGTCTATGGGATTGAAAAATGGTCTATTCATCTACATCATGACACACTTCTTCCGCGGCATGCCTCACAGCCTTGAGGAGGCGGCAGAAATCGACGGAGCTAGCTCATTTCAGACGTTCTACAAGATAATGCTTCCGGGGGCGAAGCCTGCGATGATCATTGTGTTCCTTTTCTCCTTCGTTTGGCAGTGGAATGATAGGTTTTACACTGATCTGTTCTTGCGAAACAGTGAGAGCTACTTATCCTATGCTTTGCAGACTTTCGCTGCAAGATTTTCCAGCAACAGTCCAATACGTCGTCAGTTCCCGTATCACTATGGGTCACTTCTCAACAACGCAGGGATGATGATGTTCATGGCCCCGCTTCTCGTCTTGTACTTGTTCATGCAGAGGCACTTCGTTGAGAGCATTGAAAGGACGGGATTGGTCGGCTGATCACCCACACGAGCCTTTCTTCTACTGCGTCGTCGATACCTGACTCGAGATCACCCAGATATGGCCGAACACGTGCGTCCACACGCTGTACCTCCATTGATTGGACTTATGATCTGGTGTTCCCGGATCAAGGGCGGATAGATCGTTTTGGCCTGTTTCCTAAACGGATTGAGTAGTTCCTCGAGTCCTAACCCTCAGTGTCCTTCATGTTCGCGAGCTCACCGCTGTCATAAGTAAAGTGATTCTGAGTTATGGCTAACGTGAGAAACATGTGGTATTCTTCACCATGTAGAGTTGTTTGCAGCAAATGAAGCCGAGGCGGCCTCTTTTGGCCAAGCATACGGCAGGCTTTGACGCTAGAGGATGTCGAGTGAATGAAGATCATAGTCGTTGGCGCAGGAAAAGTCGGCTACAATATCTCTCGCGTCTTGTCTGAAGACCATGACATAGTGGTCGTGGACAAGGACCCTGTTGCGCTCCAATCGGTGTACGATAACCTGGACGTCATGGGTGTCGAAGGCAACGGTGCCAGTGCTCGAGTGCTCGAGCAGGTGGGTGTCCATGACGCAGATATGGTCATCGCAGTCACTGACAACGATGAATTGAACATGATTGCCTGCATGACTGCCAAACAGTGCGGAGTCCGCACTACAGTGGCAAGGGTGAGGAATCCAGACTACACATCATCTCAGCCTTTTGGCCTTTCGTATACTCGCTTTGGGATAGATGTGATGATAAGCCCGGAAGACCTGGCAGCGCAGGAGATATTCCGCCTCATCGAGGTTCCCATGGCCAGTGACGTAGAGTACTTCGCACAGGGGCGCTTAGGCCTGATTGGCATAAAGGTGAGCGAGTGGTTTCATATAGCCGGAAAGCGGATCCGCGATCTGGGCCTTGACAGGTTTACTGTTGTATCAGTTGTAAGAGAAGGAAGAACTCTCATTCCGGATGGAGATACAACGATACTGCCCGAAGACCGTGTGTTTGTTTTGGGCCAGACTTCTGGTTTTCATAGCCTGGAGGAGTTGACCAGTCGCCACATACATGTGGTCAACAGAATTGTGATTGCAGGCGGAGGGATGATCGAGGAACCGCTCGTTGAGCTTCTTGATTCCCGGCGCACAGGCCCGAGGGTCCACATCATCGACAAGGATCCGGAGAGATGCTCGAGGCTCGCGTCCAAGTACAGCAGTTGCTCGGTCGCATGTGTGGACCCGACCAGAATGGATCTCCTAGATGAGGAGTCTGTAGGTGCCGGAGACGTCTTCGTTGCTGTCACGGGGTCTGACAACTCCAATCTGGTGAGCTGTATTGCTGCAAAGAGCTTGGGTGTTGATCAGATCATCTGTGAGGTGAGCCGAGAGGACTACATAAAGCTGGCTGAAGCTGTAGGAGTCAGTGCTACCATCACTCCCCGGCTTCTTGCAGCTAACACTGTGCTCAAGCTGCTCAGGAGCACGAGTGTGCTGTCAGTGAATCTCCTCAGTTCGGGAGATGCAGAGATAATGGAGTTAATTGCAGCAGAGAATTCGCCCATAACCCGAGGCCCTATCAAGGATCTTAACATACCAAAAGGCGTGGTCATTGGGTCGGTAATACACGAGGGACAGATAGTTGTGCCTCGCGGAGACACTGAGATCAAACCGGGCGACCACGCAATAGTCTTTGCTCTGCATTCCCTAGCCGGACATGCAGAAGCGCTATTTAGTTCTGAGGATGAAGGCAGTTCGCATGAATCCTAGACTAGTCGCTCACACACTCGGTGCTATAACCCTGTTGGTTGGCTCTACTATGATAACTGCGGCTGCCTGGGCCGCAGTGGACGGGTCACCTGATCTCATGCCCTTGATATACTCGTGCTTGGCGACGTGCCTCGTTGGCGGGGCACTGCTTCTTGTAAGGCCTCACGGCAGCTTCCGGGTAAGAGACGGATTTGCTATCGTAGGTATCGGCTGGCTCGTGATCGCAGCTTTGGGTGCGCTGCCCTACTACCTGTCAGACTACTGCCAGAGCTACGTCGATGCGTTTTTTGAGAGTGTCTCCGGTTTTACAACAACAGGGGCGACAGTCCTCGCCGACGTAGAGGCGCTTCCTCGAGGGTTGCTGTTTTGGCGCAGCCTGACTCAATGGTTGGGTGGAATGGGGATCATCGTCCTCTCCTTGGCGGTCTTTTCGGTCCTAAACACCGGCATGCCGCTTTATCGAGCAGAAGTCCCGGGATTTACGCATGATAGGCTCCTGCCTAGGCTGAGGCAGACGGCACTGACGCTCTGGATGATCTACATCGGTTTCACGTTAGTGGTGACAATCCTCCTGGTTGTAGCGGGACTGCCGTTTTTCGACGGTCTGACCCATGCGCTTGCGACCGTGGCTACCGGGGGATTCTCCACTAGGGCTTTGAGCGTCGAGGCGTTCGACAACCTTGCAGCCGAGATCGTCATCATCGTGTTTATGCTGCTGTCAGGGTTGAATTTCGCGCTGTATTTCCGAGTGATTCAGAGGAAGGGGATTCGCACTATCCTTGCTGACGCAGAGGCAAGGCTGTATCTTTGGATTCTGGCTATAGCTAGTGCAATAGTGGCAATATCCCTTGTTACTGCCATGGACCTTCCGCTTCTTGTAGCAATCAGGCAGTCGGTTTTTCAGGTAGTGTCGATTAACACGACCACAGGTTTCTCGACCACCAACTTCGACGCTTGGCCGAGTCTGGCCAAAGGGGTCCTGCTTGCATTGATGCTTATCGGAGGCTGTACTGGATCGACTGCCGGAGGCATAAAGGTAGGCAGGTTTCTTCTGCTCTTCAGCCAAGCCAGGAGGCACCTCCTGCAGTCTGCTAGGCCTCATCTTGTCGCCAAGGCGAGAGTAGGCGATTCTGTAGTGCAGGATTCGATAGTGAATGATGTGCTTACATTTTTCTTCATGTATATTATGCTCTACTGCGTTGGAGTCTTCACTGTACTGGCGGACGGCCAAGATTTGGTAACTTCACTGTCTGCCTCAGCTACCATGATCGGCAATGTCGGGCCTGGGTTTGGGGCAGTGGGTCCCTACCTCAACTTCGGAGGGCTGAGCAGCCTTACGAAGCTCATTTTGAGTGGCCTGATGGTAGCGGGAAGGCTAGAGATCGTGACTGTTTTGTTGATGTTCACTAGGGCTTTTTGGAGGAGGTAGGTACGCCCCGCGTCTGTGCCTATTGCCTTGAATGCCAGGTGAAGTGTGTGCTCAACGTACCCCTAATGATCTTGTCAGACGCCAGTGTTGCTGAATCCAGTTGTTTCCCAGCCTCAGCTAGATCGCGAACATACTCTTTAGGAAGCTTTAGTTTAGACGCTGTAAGAGCCCTGTCTACCACTATCCCCCTGCCCTCCTACTGTAGAGTATAGCTGGTATTTCCTAAGATTTCCGTATAGATGTAGGGCATTTTTGCAGGTGAGCTTGTCAACCGCGGCGAATTCCCGGGCTATGAGTTCACTCCGAGCACGTTACAGGAGGACTGATTGGTGGTAGAGATCAGACAGGTTAGAGGCTCTCGAGATCTGAGACGGTTTGTCGGATTTCCGCTTTGGCTTTATAGAGACAATCCGTACTATGTACCCCAGCTCCTATCGGATGAGATCAACACACTAAGCCCTGATCGAAATCCCGCGTTTGAGCATTGCGAGGCCCGGTACTGGCTTGCTATAAGGGATGGCCGTGTTGTGGGGAGAATTGCAGGCATTGTGAACCACAAGTTCCCTCTGGTATGGGGTAAGAAATGGGCCAGATTTGGCTGGATAGACTTCGTAGACGACTACGAGGTATCAGCAGCCTTGCTTGGAGCTGTCGAGGATTGGGCAAGGTCTTTGGGCATGGAGGCAGTGCATGGCCCAATGGGCTTTTGCGGTTTGGACAGAGAGGGCATGCTTATAAAGGGGTTTGATGAGCTGGGCACTATGGCGACGATCTACAACTACCCTTACTACCCTGTCCATCTTGAGAAACTTGGATATACCAAAGACACTGACATGGTTGAGTACGAACTCGACGCTGACAGCGTGCCAGAACGCGTCCACAGAATCGCTAGAATGGTTATGAACAGAGGCAGTTATAGGCTTCTCGACGCGAAAAGGCCTAAGGACCTGCTCCCATATGCAGACGAAGTCCTGTCACTCTTGGATGAGGCATACGCGCATCTATACGGTGCGGTTCCTCTGTCTGATCGCCAGAAGCAGGCACTGATCAAGCAGTATTTCTCGTACGTGAACCCGGACTACTGTAAGGTCGTGCTGGACGCTGAAGGCAGAATCGCCGCATTTGGGTTGGCTATGCCGTCGCTCTCCAGATCCCTCCAGAAGGCTAGGGGTAGGCTTGTTCCTTTTGGCTTTTTTCACATTCTGCGGGCATTGAAAAGAAACGACACGCTCGACCTTTATCTCATAGCTGTTAGGCCTGAGCTCCAAGGCAAAGGGATCAACGCAGTCATAATGTCTGAGATCGCAAGAGCGGCAAAAAAGCACGGCATAAGGAAGGCAGAGACTAATCCCGAATGGGAAGAGAACAACAAGGTGCAGTCTCAGTGGAAGGACTTCGCCGTGCGTCAGCATAAACTGCGTAGGATATATGTTAAGCATCTATAGCAGAAGGTGCGAGAAAGACGCCCCTGTAGCAGGGGCGAATGCTTAAGTCTTGTTAGTGGACCAAACGCCGTCGTTTCGATGCCTGGCTCTGAAACTCATCTACCAGTGATGCCAATTGCTCAGCCAGTTTGTCTCCACCCATTGGCAGGCCGTGACTTGAGATGATCATCTGCGGTCTGAGGTCTCGTAGGATCTCTAGAGACCGCTTGGCCAGGTCCCAGTCGGTGGTGAAATAGGCAGGCGGGCCACTGAGGACCCTCTCTCTAGACAGGATAGACTCTGCCGAATCTTGATCCAGCGTAGAAAGCACGTCCCCGGCTATGAGCAAGCCGTCGCTCTCTCTAAACAAGGAGACATGCCCTGGAGAGTGGCCGGGAGTGTGTATCCAACGCCATCCTGGCATCCAGGGCACGCTTCCATCACTGGGCAAAGCATGCACGCGTGCACCAAGATCAATGCCCCTGTTGGAAAACAGTGGCGATACCTGCGCGATCAGTCCTTCTCCAGCGAACGGGTTTGGTGGGGGGTAGTCCATCTGACCCGTCAGGTACGGGAGTTCGAGTTCGTGGACGTACACTTCTGTATTCCACTTATCTAGGAGCTCTAGGATCGCTCCTACATGGTCAAAGTGACCGTGGGTTAGCACGATCGCCCTCGGCACAGTCCCTAGGCCAAATCTCGCTTCAGCAGCCCGCGTTATGTCTCTGCCCATGTGGGCAGTGCCCGCATCTATTAGGACCCAGTCTCTTGTGACACTGTTTGGATTACCCACCATGCACACATTGACAAGCGGCAACTCAACGACGAATACATCAGGCGTGACTTCATCAAACGACAACGGTCTTGCTGTTATCTTTTGAAGCAGTTCTACTTCTTGCGCTTCCATAGGCACCTCCGTCTAGGTGTGTGAATCCGCGGTTTCTGTCTGCGGTTGTTAGTATGACCGAAAGAGCGTCGTCTATTGCCGACTCATGGATGCTAGTGCCAAGAGGCCTGGATGACCCAAGCTATTGGCAGGGTTGACTGAGCGTCTGTTTTCTTTTTGTCAAAAAGAAGGATATCAGAACTTGATGGAGTAATAAGAATATCACAATCGTTTGTGAAACAAACTAGGGTTGATTGGTTTGCCGACAATAAAGGACATAGCCCGCAAGGTTGGAGTGTCACCGAGTGTGGTGTCGCGGGCTTTGAACAACAAATACGGAGTCAAAGAAAGCACCAGACAGGCTGTTCTTCGGGCTGCAAAGGAATTGGGGTATCACCCCAACGTAGCTGCGCGCAGTCTCGTGACAAAGCGCACTGAGACGATTGGTGTCATCATACCGGACATCTCTGAGCCGTTCTACTCGCGCATGATCAAAGGTATGGAGTATGTTGCAAGCAAGACTGGCTATACCCTGCTGTTTTCAAATTCATATGAGAGCCTCGAGCAGAGCAAAGCCGTTGTGAAGATGGTTGAGGCTCAGCGGGTCGAAGGGCTCATAGTAGTCGGCAGCAGTCTGAAGGAAAGGGACTACATATACAGTCTCATAGACAAAGGCACGCCATTTGTTGTGATCGAGCGGCACTACTCGGATCCTCGAATGAACTGCATATGGGTTGACAACGTAGTTGGCGGGTATGTCGCAACCAAACACTTGATTCAATGCGGTCACACTCGAGTTGCCCACATTTCAGGCGATCTTGATGTCGAAGTGGCCGCCGAGAGGCTTAAGGGTTACAAGAAGGCCTTAGACGAAGCCGGGATACCTTTTTCACCAGACTTAGTTGTCTCAGGCGCGTTTGTCTGGCAGGATGGGTACCATGGGATGAAGGCATTGCTGAGCAGGACTCCACGCTGCACAGCGGTTTTCGCGGGCAATGACTCTATGGCATACGGCGCACTTCAAGCCATCGCCGAGGCAGGCTTATCTGTTCCGCAAGACATCTCCGTCATAGGCTTCGACGATCTTGAGTTCTCTTCACTGACCAACCCACCTCTGACGACAGTTAGGCAGCCACGGTATGAGATGGGCAGAGACGCTGCCAGGCTCCTGGTAACGTGCCTAGAGCAGTCCACCCAAGACAAAGGCATGAAGATCTGCTATCCTCCTGAGATAGTCATTCGACGTTCGACATCGGTTTACGACAGCACAGATAGGACACACGCTTGAGTTGATCACACAGTTGCATGGGCTCGTTTGAGGTTCGTTGTTGCTTGACCTCTATAACGGGCGTTTAATCAACGGTAGATCACAAACGTTTGTGTCTTACACAGTCTCTTCCTATGCGAGTCACCAGGTAACCGGGCGTTGTGCCGGAGAGTTGGAGAAACGTTGATCCGGCATGTCTTCGTCCGAAGGAGGTGAGTGATAGGACAGGGTAGTGTCTAGTAGCCTGTAGTTGTCAATAACCGACCGTCTCTGACAAATGACTAAGGAGGTATCCCAATGTTGAGGACAAGATCGATAGTCTTGGTTCTTGTTGTCATGGCAGCCGTTCTGATTGCCGGGATGGTACCTGCGTTGGCTCAGGACAGAGTCAAGCTGACAGTTTGGGGTAGAGACCTTCCTGACGATGATCCTGCTCACCAGTACATAAAGGCCCTAGTTGAGGGATTCCAGGCAGCAAACCCGGATATTGAGCTCGAGTACGTCGCATTGGGTGACCCTGGCCTTACTGACAAGGTCAAGGTCGTCATGGCCAGCAATTCAGGTCTACCGGATATCTTCCAGAGCTGGGGCGGCTCAGTCATGGGTGGATATGCAGATGCCGGCAGACTGCTCGACCTCACTGAGGAGCTTGCAGACATCGAGTGCAGCGAGGCCGCGAAGGCTGCGATGTCCTGGAAAGGCAGGACCTACGGCGTTGCACCGTTCTTCGCAGTCGCAGGTATATTCCTCAACGAGGCCATCTTTGAGAAGTATGGCCTTTCAGTTCCTACCACAATCGAAGAGCTCGAGGAAGTAGCAGACACTCTTCTCGCCAATGGTGTGCAGCCGTTCGCTTGCGGCGCCCGTGACGGATGGCCGGTTCTCGCACTCTACATGTATCTCACTGACCGCTACGGTGGGATCAATGCGTTCGCCGAGGCCCAGGCCAGACAGAGGCGTTTTGACAGCGAGCCGTTCGTTCAGGCCGCTTTGAAGTACCAAGAGTGGGTCAAGAAGGGCTACTTCGGTCCGACACCTCTCAGCGAGGCGTACGGTGACGCTCAGCAGTTGATGGCGACAGGCCAGGCCGCCATGCACGTCACAGGCTCCTGGATGTGCGCACAGTACGGTGATCCTACATTTACCGACCAGCCTCTCGGCTTCTATCCATTCCCGGAGATGCCGGGTGGACTTGGCAAGATCACTGACATTATGGGCCAGACTGACATCGGTTTTGCAGCCACTCACGTAGCTGTCGACAAGAAGGACGCGGTTGTAAGGTTTATGAAGTATGCGATGAGTGTAGAGGCGTGCTCCGCTGAGCTCGGGCGGATTTGCTCCGTGCCCGGCGTCCAGGCGCAAAACCGCCTGACTCAGATGGCGTCCGAAGTGTTCGGCAGTGCAGAGGCGATTCAGTTCTGGTGGGATCAGGATCTACCTCCGACCATCACAGCTCCGCTGAACGAAACGATCCAGAGCTTCTTCTTGCCAACCACAGACGTCAAAATGGCTCTTACTGCGTATGAGGAGCTCGTAGCTGATGAGGTGGGACCGGTCCGCTAAGACGCAGCTCTAGCGCCTAAGACTGGTTGGGGCGCAGCTCAATGCGCCCCAACCACGGCCGATTGTGATCTGGAAGCCTCCTGTGATCCTTTGCAAGGAGTTGGTTGAGGATGAAAAGCAGCGTCGATGCAGCCCCTATGACCCTGGCCGCAACGCACGACGGCAGACGCAAGAAGAGGCTTGACTACCGAAGACTGCTGTTTCAGATCGTCTTCCTCTTGCCAGCTGTAGGTTTCCTGGTGGTGTTTATGTTCTATCCGATCGAAGAGACGTTCCGGACGTCTATGATGCAGACATCGGCGTTGAGCCCGCCCACCTTCATTGGCTTTGAAAACTATCAAAGGTTGTTTGCGTCAGCCGAGTTTCGCAAGGGCCTTGCCAATGTATTGGCGTGGGCGTTTTGGAGCGTCGTCATCCAGATTCCGCTTGCCTTTTTCATCGCATTCTCACTTGTCGCCTACAGCAACAGGCTTACAAGCAAGCTTCGAGTGATCTACTACATGGCGAGCATAATGCCCTCTGCGATTGTAGCAATGCTCGGACGGTTCATCTTTGCTCCTAGGTTTGGTGTCATATCTACGATCGCTCAGAGGTTTGGCTGGGCCTGGCTGCAGAACGTCGATTTCCTGGGAGATCCAAGCAAAGTCTTTTGGTCGTTGTTTGCGATTGCTACATGGGCCTACATAGGATTTGGCATTGTGTACTTGATGGCCAATATCGAACAGATACCCATGGAGATCCGCGAGGCGGCTGAGCTCGATGGCGCCAATCGTTTGCAGTATGCTCTTTATGTCGTTCTTCCGATGGTGTCATACCCGATCCGAATACTGGCGATAATCAGCACTGTTGGCAGCCTCAAGCTCTTCGATGTCCCGTATCTCATGACGGGGGGCGGGCCTGTCTACTACTCAACGACACTCGCCATAATTCTCTACAAACAGGGCTTTGTCAACTGGAGATACGGCAGGGCGGCTGCTGTCGGCGTGATCATTTTTCTGCTCTCTTTGGCCTTCTCTATCGCCCAGTTCTCGATGCAGCGGAAGGGGGGCGAGTTGGATTGAGAAACATCGACTTGATAGCAGAGGAGTCCGCGATAAGGCATTTTGGGGGGCGCCGTGGGCGGCTCACAGTGTCTGAGCTGCTGATAATGGTAGTACTCATCATCTTGGCGCTGGCTGTGGTTCTTCCTCTCCTTCTGCCTTGGTTTTTCGTGTTCAAGACCCGTCTGGAGTTTTCATACAACCCGTGGAGTTTGCCAAAGCAGATCTCGTGGACGAACTTCAGAGAAGCGTGGATTGCCATACAAATTGGACAAGGTCTGCTCAACACACTCAAAGTATGCGTGGGTGCAGTCCTGTGCACGGTACCGTCTGCAGCTATGGCTGGGTACATATTCGCGAAGTACCGCAGCAGATGGACTGAGGTCGCGTTTTACGTTGTCCTTATGGGCTATTTCGTGCCGGTGCACATGGTACTGATCCCTCTTTATCAGTTGAACACGAAGTTCGGCTTGGTGGATTCGATGGCCGGGGTATTTCTGCCTATGACGGCTTTCGGGATTCCGTTTTGGACCATCATCTATAGATCGTTCTTTAGGAGTTTGCCTGACGACTTGGCTGAGGCTGCGAAAATAGACGGTGCAGGACACTTTGATGTGTTTTTGCGTGTGATGTTTCCACTTGCCAAACCAGCAACTGTGCTTGCTGTTTTGCTGGTCTTTATAGGGGCCTGGAGCGACTACCTGTTGAGCTTAATCATGATCAACAACCAGAGGCTCTTTACCATGCAACTGCGAATAGCACAGTTTATGAATGCTTACGGAGTAGACCACATGCCTAGGTATGCTGCAGCTGCTGTCATAGCGGCAGCACCCACGTTGATCTTGTATATCGTAGGACACCGCTGGATTCTCAGGGGGACCCTGGCCGGAGCATTGAAGGGATAATCACGAGGCAGGCTCGACGCAGCAACATCTCCAAGCCAAGAGCCACGGCTTGCGCTGAGCGACAAAGCCGTGGCTCTTGGGTATCTTAGGCGTCTAGTAGACAGTGACTTTACTGCATTATCCTTATCGCCACGAGATGAAACTGTCTTTGATCTGGTCGAAGTCTGCAGCAAACGAGTCCCACATAGCCTCCAGTGCAGAAAGAGTCACCACGTAGACTATGTCTTCAGATACCGCCACAATCGCGTCCTGAAGGACGCTGTTGCCGTCGGCGTCGATTCTCAGTCTCGCGGTTGACCCAGTCAGGTTACCCAGAGGTATTGAGCCGCTCGATATCACCTCAACCGGCATTGTAGCCGCAGCCTGTTGAATGGAAGCGAGGAGAACGTCGTCCGCCTTCATGCCAATAGGAGCTTCCAAGGTCATCAGAATCGCTGACGCTCCTCCTGCCTGGTGCTGCATCACCAGCATCCACTCACCTGCCTGCGTGACCTCAAACATCGCCCAGTTCTCGGGTACAGATATCTGGCAGGCGTACTCGAGGCTGGTATACTGGTTTTCATAGATGCCGGATTGAGCAGGGACACCCTCAGGCGCCTCGATCTCTTTTAGGGTGACACTGTCTATGTAGAAACGATGCCCGGTGAACACAGTTGTTGTTAGACTCTCGTCTCCGGTAAGGCTGGATGCATGAGCGACTTTGACAACAAGCGCGTCTGGAGCCATTTGGCCTTGAGTCGCATCTACCGCCACCCACTCGCCAATGTAGACCTCGTTCCACATGTGTCCGACCCAGGTCGTCCCATCGTAGCGGAAGCCGAGCGCCAAGCGGGAGGGAATACCTACAGCCCTAGTGAGAGAAGCAAACAGAATGGAAAACTCTGTACAGCGTCCCTGCCTAAGTTCGAAGATGTCCGGTGCAGAGAAAATCTCGAGCGTGATGTTGTAGTCAAGGTAATTGTGTGTGAAAGCGAGAAGTTTCTCTACTGCCCTGTAGACGTCAGTTTCATCGCCTATGACCTCTAGAGCTGCCTCCTTGATCGGCTCGTAGTCCGGAGTTATGTGCCTGGTAGTGCCGAGATACTCCTCTAGACCCTCATCAGTCACAGGTAGAGAAGCCCAGCCCGTGCGGTCAGTCGTGTCTACTGAGATCTCAACGACGACTTCGGAAACACCGTCCTCATTGATGGACTCGGACACAACACGTTGGCGGTTGTCTGTGAAGCTCGCCGCGCCAATCGGAAGCCCGTCAAAGCTGATCGTGATCCTGCTGTTGACCGAACGGAGCGGATGAGAGACTACAATATTGCCCCTCCCGCCCACCATGTCTAGGATCATGGGAGAAAACTTGCCGATCTTCTCGTCAGGATCTGTCAGCCTGCTCTGTACACCGATCAATGGAATCTCGTACTTGTAGGGAGTGCCATCTGGCGAAACCACCAGCTGAAGCGGCACTCCTTGTTCTGAAATGGATACCAGATAAGCGGGCATTTCCTGGCCTTGGTAATCGAACGTGGTCTCTCCAAGAACCTCTATGTGTGTGAGATCGAATATCTCTTGTTCGGCAGACCAGGTATAGATCTCGTCCTTGTACCCGGGTTTTAGGAGTCCAGACTCAGCCAAGTAGTCGAGGAGTGCCTCAGATGGGCAAAAGGCCCTTGCAGACACTTCAGCCTCTTGGGTGTACTCCCTGCCGGAGACTGTAGTCGTAGCGATTGCCTTGATCCCTTCTTCGTGCTGCTCAAACTGGGTCTCTACTGTAGTGACTACCCCAGACGACTCCGATATCTGAATCTGCGACTTTGGGTTGTATTCCTTGTCAACATAAACCTCATAGGCGTATGTAGTCTTGTCCTGAGATCCATCGAGAAGTGTTACGTAAACCATTGCCTCATTTGTATAAAGATAACCCTCAGGCGTTTCATACTTAAGGTACCGCTCATAACCGATGGGCGTGCCCTGTTGTTCTACGACGTACTCGGTCTCCCTGATAAGTACCTGTTCAGAACTAGCTACCGCAGCGACCGTTGCCAAGACCAAGAGAGTCACTGCAATAGACAGTATGCGTCGGCTCATCCGACAATACTTAGTCACGTCTACACTCACCTCGCAGCTTGTTGGTTGACAGCCAACCGTTTATTTACGCCATTGCATGATTATAACACTGCGGAAGCTGTGGGTCAACTTCTGCTGCAGCAGGCTGTCCGTCTGTTGCAGGTGCGCTGTACCAGCACTAACTCTGTCACGTATGAACTGCTAGACTGTAAACTGGTTCACGAGCGACTTGAGTTCAGCCGCTGTGCGGGACAACTCTTCTGCAGAGGAGGCCATTTCCTCTGTGGTTGCGCTCTGCTCTTCAGCAGCCGCTGCGATCTCCTGTGCATTGGCTGCGTTCTGCTCGGTCACTGTTGTCATAGAATCGATAACCTTGACTACCTCATCAGCGCTGGACGCCATCTCTTCTGCAGATGCACTCGATTCCTCTGTGATGACGGCTAAGTTCCTCATGGCCTCACCCGCATTTTGTCCTAACTGATTGAGCTCCTCTATCAGACTGAGCAGCTCGGCTATACTGTTATTGATAGTATGAGCGTCCGACTCGATCTCACGCAATATCTGGCCGGCGTCATCAGCAAGATGTGCACCTTTGTCTATCTCGTTGTTGTTTCTCTGAACGAACTCCACGGTCCGTTCTATAGCCGACATAAGCTGGGTGACAATCTGCGATATCTCATTCGTTGATTGGGATGAGCGTTCTGCGAGGCGCCTGACCTCATCTGCTACGACAGCGAACCCACGGCCTGCCTCGCCTGCTCTAGCAGCCTCTATGGCTGCGTTCAGAGCAAGGAGGTTCGTCTGGTCAGCTATTTCGTTGATAACTTCGACGATTTCGCCGATCTGCTTTGATCCCCTCTCGAGCTTCGCTACGCAGGCAAGGGTTTCCGCTGAGGCCTCTTTGATATGCCTCATCCCTTCGGTGACACTAGTGACAGAGTTGTTCCCCAAGGCAGCCCTCTCTTGGCTGTGTTCTGCCTCTTCGCGAACCTTTTCGAGAAGTTCGACAGCTCTAGCTAGCTTGTGAATCACGTCTTCTACTGTTGAGCTTGTCTTTTCGACTTCAACCGCAGACTCCTCGGCTCCCTTGGCGACCTGTTCTATGGCAGCTAGCAGCTGATGCATCCGGTCTCTGGCTTGCACACTGTCTTGGCTCTGCTGTTGGGCTCCTTGAGCTACTTGAGATATCATCGATGCCATCTGATCTGCTGAAGAAGCCTGTTGCTCTGTAGCTGAAGCCAACTGCTCTGCGTTCTCTTCAACATGAGCGCTCGACTTCATCACCTGTTTGATGATATCAGTGAGTCTCTCGACGAACGTATTGAACCACATCGCAAGCCGGCCGACCTCGTCCCTGGACGATACCTCGACGCGTTTTGTCAGGTCGCCTCTTCCTTCAGCCATGTCTCTAAGCATGTCCAGAGCAGCCCTGAGCGAGTGAGTAATGCTTCTGGTCAGCATGAGGCCTACGATTATTGATGCTAGCACGGCTAAGATCGAAGCTGCGAGTACGGTGGACCTTGCCCTGGCAGCCCGGTTCTCCGTAGCAGCTGATACTGAGCCGACATAGTCGACTTCCCAGGCAATGAGCTTCTCTATTGACTCGGACAGCTGTTCCATGTGCTGTTCGATGCTCTCAAGCATGAAGAGTGACATGTTTCTATCAATAAAGGCGGCAGTACTCAGAACCGGCGAGACGGCAGTTTGGTATGCCCGCATCTTGACCTCGACGTCGTCGAGCAAAACTCTGGCTTCTTCGTTCTCAACCAGCGTTTTGAGGGTTTCCAATACTTCATTGGCCTCGGCTCGGTTTTCCTCGAAATTCTGCCTGTATACATCGCTTTGGGTAGTCATAAATCCGAGGACAGCTGCTTCCTGGCCCAGAGCCTTGGCCTCGAGATGCCTTAGCTCTATCATCGCGACGTCTATCCTATTGCTGAGATCTTGATATTCTGCGACTACTGCAGTTAACGAAGTATAGCTTACGATTGTCACTATTCCCAGCAGTATTAGTACCAATGCGAAGCATAGCCCGAGCTTCTTCCCGATCGTGAGATTCGTACCAATGGCGAGTTTGCGCAGTGAGAGATTCATGATGTCACACTCCTGATCGATGAGATAACCGTACGTATAACTGCGGCTTGCAGCCACATCGCATAAGGTAAAGGGCAGCGTGATACACACCGCCCAAACCCTCGAGATGATCGGCGGTGTGCAGATCTGTCATCCATGCACCTTGTGCCCGGTGAACCGTGCTTGCTTGCAATGGGTCCCAGGTATGATGTGCAATGAGAGAAGAGGAGCAGTAACTGTACGACTGATCTTGCGCCCAATATATAAAGTATAAGAAACCAAACTTTGTAGATCAAGTTGAACGAAGACTCGATTGCTCCGCCGAGAGCAGGCTGTGCAACGGCCTCGCAGGGCTTAGCCGATTTCTTGCCAAGCCCGGTTGATCAGATTCACTGTCTGCTGAGCCAATCCGGAGATCTTCACTCGATGGTATCCGGCGACTCCTGTCTGCAATGTGTCGTTGAGCGGTGCTATCCATTTCTTTGGGAGATTGCTTGCGCCAAGCATCATTCCAAGGATTGAACCGACTGTGGCGCCGTTGCAGTCTGTGTCAAAGCATGCTTGGACTGCCGTGCAGATTCCTTTTTCAAAGTCAAGGTCACTCCACAGGAGGCCCATTGCTACGATTTGAGCGTTGCTTATCACGTGACACCAGTGATGGGGTATGAACTGGTTCCACCTCTTGTGAATGCGAGAAACAGCCTCATCGGGCGAAATCCCTTCTTCGTGCCAGCTCATCACGTCGTTGATTGCCTCTGCGAGTCGGGATCGGGCAGGGATCTCGGACAGCCCGGCCTGTATGACAGATTTGGGGTCTTGCTCGTGTGCAGCTGCAGCGAGCATTGCTGCCACCCACATTTCGCCATAGATTCCGTTCTTGATATGACTGATGCGAGCGTCTCTCCAGGCCAGCTCAGCTGCGAGTTCTGGATTCATCAGAGACACATAGCCGTAGAAATCGGCTCTTATCTGTGCACCGATCCATTCTCTATAAGGGTTTCGGAATGTTGCAGATTTGGGCGGCATGATAAGCGTTGAAAGATTGCGATACGCCACCCTCTCTGCTGTGCAAGTCTTGAGTAGTGGGATGTTGGTTAGCCAGAATTCCCCGACATTTTCTGAAGTGAAACCTATCCCGAACTCTTTGATGACACCAAGGCCTACTACAGTGTAGTTGGTGTCGTCGTCTTCAGGCATGTTTTGTACCTGATCGATGAACCCCCATCTTTTTGAGACTTCGTATTTATCGTCTATATCAGGTGGGACCTGTGAGATGAAGTAGTCGGATAGGGGATAGCGATCGAGGTCCTTCAGGTAACCCCACATCCTCTCAGTGTGCCAGCCTTCTATCGGCTTGCCAAGCAAACATCCTGCGCATCTGCCTAACCAGGCTCCGAGGATTTTGTCATAGGTCGTCTCATCAATTGGCGGCTTGTCAGAGTAGCGCCTAGGCCCGTCCGGCCTTTCCGCCCGGATCTCTTCGAGATCGTTGGGCTCAACGTACCTGTATTCCGCTACTTCAGGGAGTTCTTGGGCTTTGTCTAGGAGGGCTTGGGCCATTGACTGAAGACCTAGATCTGTATCAAGGTTGGAAGCGGAGATGCGTTCGAACTCATGTTCAAGCTCAGATATGTTTCGCCCTTCATCGATCAACTGCAAGCGTTCTGTGACAATATCGCTTCGTTTTACCCGCAACCAGTCGTCTTTCATAAGGAGATACCTCCACAAGTTAATGCTGAGTGATTTCGGCGGCCTCCGGTTCATACCTGCCCGTTAACGCCTGCATGTATCGAGTGCGCCGGACTTAGAGCCAAGAAACCATAGAAGCCAAGCACCCTTGTAAGCAGACCTTTGATATACTTAGAATCAAGAACCCTAGTGGGAGAGACGCTGAATGAGACGAGAGGTAAAGCAATCGCTCAGAAAAGCCCTTTCAATCCTACTCATATTTGCAGGCATTTTCTTGTTGGCCCAGCGGAAATGGCTCTTTGCTATCGGCGTACTCCTAGTCGCATATCTCGTGCTTGGTGATGGAGAGCCGCCTGTGACCCGTCCGCCGACTGATATGCAAGGCTTTTGACGGCAACCGTAGGGAGCGGGTCGTTGGTCACCTGGACAGCCCTGGTTTTGATCACGTACGAGCACTGAAAGAGCACAGGAAGCTCCTTGTCAAAAAGAGAGAACGCCTGGATCAACTGGTCAAGACCGTAGACAGGACCATGTCGAAGTACACTGAAGGTGATTGGGCTAGGATAACCAAGAGACAGAAAGAGATCTTCGATAAGTTTATCAGCCTCATGGATCGAGATCCTGCTGACCCGGACGTGCAGAGCGCAGTAGAGGAATGGCGTCAACACATAACCGACAACTTCTATGACTGCACTCCTGAGATACTGAGGGGGCTGGGGGAGATGTATGTATCCGATAGCCGCTTCACTGAGAGCATCGACAATGCCAAGCCTGGGCTGGCAGATTTCATGAGCAGGGCAATCCGTGCCTATTGTGACAAGCACTAGAGGCCGTCTCAACAGTCGTCTTGGATGCGTCGCCGCATGCGTCCGCAGTGGATTGACATCCTCCCCGCAGTGGTAGACAATCGGGTTGAGCCTGTGCCAGATTAGGCGCGCTATTGACACCTGGAGGCGGCATCATGAACAGCAGAGAGATTGTCCAGCGAGCTATAGAGATGAAGGGCCCGGAAAGGGTACCTATCTTGTTCTTTAACAAGGATTTGGAAAAGTCAGACATAGCGATGGTCGAGTATGCACCTGCAGCAGGTTTTGTGCCCAGCGAGGTCGGCGAGACCGAGTGGGGGTTTGTCTGGGAACGGCTGGACGACACTATGGGGCAACCTCGCAAGCCGCCCATTTTGTCTTGGGACGATTTTAGAAGCTATGAACCACCAGATCCCAATGCCAAGGGGAGATTCGACCATATTGAGGACTTCATCCGGTGCAAATCGGGCAAGTACCTGTTGGGGACGATGGGGATAACCGGTTTCAACCTCGTCACGTTTATGCGAGGTTTTGAGAGTGCACTAGTAGATCTCTATGTCAACCGAGACAGCATAGAGACGCTCATAGACATGGTGTTTTCCTTTGAGAAAGAGATCATAAGAAACTACGGCAGGTACGGCTTGGACGCAGTGGCGTTCTTCGACGACTGGGGAACTCAGGATAGGCTCATGATTTCTCCGACTCTGTGGAGAGAGGTCTTCAAGAGCAGATACAAGGAGCAGTTTGACCTAGTTCATGAGTTCGGCATGCATGTGTACTTCCACAGCTGCGGGTTCATCTATGACATCATCCCCGACCTCATCGAGATCGGTGTAGATGTCCTGAATCTCAACCAGCCTGATCTGTTTGGGATTGAGAGACTGGGTGAGGAGTTTGGCGGAAGAGTGTGTTTCAACTGTCCCGTGGATCACCAGACAGTAGCTATTAACGGGACTAGAGGCGAGATCTTTGAATACGTCGAAAGGCTCAATAGGCACCTTGGAAGCTACAATGGGGGCTTCATAGGTTATGTCGAGGAGTATCACAGTATCGGAATGAGCGACGAGAACTACAGGAATATCGTCGACGCGTTTGAGCGGTTGAACCGGTGAGTCGAACCCGCAAAACGCACATCTGACTGCGGACCTTCCCTTCCAGGTCTATGACATTGACGGAGACGGCCAAGACCTGATCTTGCTGAACGGGAATGTTGCAAGGCGAATGCGGGCGTGGCTGAGCGGTCGGACCAGTTTACTTATACCGCTGTTTCCGCCCTGTCGGTCTCCGGGTTGAACTGCTCGTCATAGAGCTTGCGGTACAGGCCTTCTTTTGCCAGGAGTTCTTGGTGCGTGCCGCACTCGACAATCCGACCGTCCTCTACGACTAGGATTTTGTCTGCGGCTAACACAGTTGAGAGCCTGTGAGCTATGACAAGGCTAGTTCTATTGGACAATAGCGGTGCCAAGGCGGCCTTGATCAGAGCCTCTGAGTGCGAGTCGAGCGACGAGGTCGCCTCGTCGAGTATGATGATTCTCGGATTTCTGAGGATAGCCCTCGCGATTGCAACCCTCTGTTTCTCACCGCCTGACAGCTTAATGCCCCGCTCACCGACTATGGTATCGTATCCGTTCTCCAGCGAGGAAATGAAGTCGTGGATTTGTGCCGCCTTGCAGGCCTGGATCATATCTTCCTCAGTCGCGTCTTTTCTGCCAAACATGATGTTCTCACGCAAGCTCGCGTTGAACAGAAACGTGTCCTGGGTGACAATGCCGATCTGCTCGCGCAGAGATCTCAGCGAAATCTGCTTGGCGTCTATTCCGTCGATCCTGACCACGCCTAAGTCAGGGTCGTATAGCCTTGGAACTAGATAAGTGATGGTGGTTTTGCCGGCTCCACTAGGCCCGACGAGAGCAACCATTTGCCCGGGCTCAACGCTGAAGCTTACATTCTTCAACACGGGGATTCCCGGCTTGTACGAGAAGCTCACGTCTTCAAATTCGATTCGGCCTTCTAGCTCTTTGACAGCCACTGATCCTGGCTCATCCAGAACTTCAGGTTCAAGGTCCAGGTATTCAAAGACCCGCTCAAAGAGTGCGAGTGACCGCGTAACGTCAACATGCATGGTGAACAGGCTCGTCACAGGGCCGAAGAGCCTTGTAAGGAGGCTGATAAACGCTACAATGGTCCCTACTGTAAGTTCTCCTCTGATCACAAGGTAACCGCCGTAAAAATAGATCAAGGCAGGGCCGATCGCGGAGAAGGTCCTGACAACCATGAAAAACCATCTCCCGACCAACGCCTCTCTTATCTGAAGTTTGACTACGTCTTCGCTAGCTGAGTAGAACCTTTCTTTCTGATCGTCTTCTCGTGTGAAGATCTTGACCAGGACTGCACCGGCTATCCCGAGCGTCTCCTGGATGATCTGATTGAGCTCAGCCAGTTTTTCCTGAGTTGTTCTTGCGATGTCCCAGCGAGCTTTGCCTACTCTCTTCGTAGGCAGTATAAAGGTCGGAATCATACACAGGCCTAGAAGCGAGAGGCGCCAGTCCATCGCGAATATCGTCACGAGCGTAAAGATGATAACGAGTACGTTTTGAACTGTACTGACAACGGTTCTCTGGAATACACCTTCAACTCCGGAGACGTCATTGTTGATCCTGGAGATGATGTCTCCGGTTTGGGTGTTAGCGAAAAACTTGAGGGGCATTCGTTGCAGCACGCCGTACATAGAGTTTCTGATGTCAAGGACGATCCTCTTTGAAATGAGTGTGTTGAGATAGCTTTCTCCAACCCCTATCAGGTGTATCAGAAACGAGATCCCGACATATCCGACTGTGTAGAGAGTGAGCAATCGGAAACTCCGCTTGATGAGAGCTTCGTCAATGATGGATCGAGTCAAGAGAGGAGGCAACAATCCAAGTACTGAGGTAACTCCAACGCATAGGAATACCAACACCATGAGTTTCCAGTGGGGCAAGAAGTACTTGAGGATGCGAAGAAGCATCTCTTTGGAGACGTTTGGCTTTTCCTTGATATCGTCGCCGAATCCTCTTCTCAGCCCTCTATGCCATCCGTGCATTCCCATGATCCAGTCCTCTCCATGATGTACAGTGCTGCGTTTATACCTTAGTGCTCCTTGTTTGTCTCGGTTGCCTCTAGGCTTCCAGGAGTTCGATGACTCGATCTAGCAAAGAGACAACCTCTTGCCAAACACGCTCGTCGAGCTCCTTAGCGTTGTGCAGAGTGCGGTGAAGCTTGCCAAAGCGCTTGCGGACGTCTCGGGGAACATGCTCTCCCAAACCGTGGTGACCGCGAAGGCCTTGCAGTGCATCCGTGCCGAACACCTTCTCAAACACCTGAGATGAGCGCTCGATGCTTCGACGCATTTGCTCTCTGGCTTCGGCAACTTCATTCAGCGCGTGCCTGCCCTTGTCTGTGAGGCGGTAGACTTTTCTTCTGTCTTCTGTCCTAAAGTCAATGAGCTTTAGCTCTTCTAGCGATTGTAGAAGCGGATACATAGACCCGGCTGAGGGTTTCCAAAAACCCGTCTCTTTGCTTATGGTCTGGATGAGATCATACCCGCTCTTTTCTCCTTCACTCAGGAGTTTGAGTATGTAAGCCTTTAGAAACCCTCGTTTTGCTCTGCCTCTCATGACTCGTACCTCTCATATATCGGTATCGATATATCGGCAACGATATAATGACACATCCACCAACTGTTGTCAAGAGATTGAGAGCGTGAAAAGCGCGTTGAACTAGTTCAGTAGACTTAAGGAATCAGCCTCGCTTGCACTTACCCTCGAACCATCGGCCTGAACACGCATTGAACATGTTGAACTGCAGGAACGTTGCTTGAACGCTCCTTGAGACAGAGCCTAGCGGACTCGCGGCGCTTTTCGATAGCGGCGTGTTGGTAGCTGTACCTGCGCTTGAGCTGTATCAGCTCAAGCGCGGATTTTGGGTGATGAAAAACCCGCAGACTTAGGAAGGAGATTCCGCACTCATCTCGAAATAGACCAAGTAAATGAACACGTTACATAACCCGTAGTTATAATAGACCGTCTCTGTTCCCTTGCCAAACTGCCGATATGCTGGGGCTTAAGACATGGCGCCCGGAGATTGGCGGGCGCCGGCCTGTTTAACAGTGATACGTTCGACGGTCCGGCGGGTTTCGCTAAGCTATTGTGATGGAGGTGGTTGTATGGCTATTTCGATGCGGCAATTGGCGAAGATTGCGGGCGTTTCAGTTGCTACAGTCTCGTATGCGTTGAGAGATGACCCTAGGATTAGCGCAGCCACTCGGCAACGGATCCAGAGCTTAGCGCGCAAGCACAACTGCAGAGTGAATGTGCAGGCTCGAGGCTTTTTCGAGGGAAGGTCCTTCTCGATAGCCGTGATCGTGCCAGATATTCGGTGCGGGTTCTACCCTCCCATTCTTCAAGGTATTGAGAGAGTCGCTGCAGACAGAGGCTATACGGTCTGCTTTGCAAACTCGTATAACGACCCTCAAACTGAGGCCAAAGTTATCCACACGTACATGCAGCACAGAATCGACGGGCTCATTGTCGCCCCTATTAGCGAAAGTGCTGACAACAGCCACTTTCTCGAACTGCAGCGTGAGGGTGTTCCTATAGTCGTGATCGATAGGCGGCTTGATTTTGTTGAGACGGACTTTGTCGGCTGTGATGACTACGCGGGAGCATTCGCTGCGACCGAATATTTGATATCGATGGGGCACAGGTATATCGCACATATCACCGGCTCTAGAGATGCGTGGACGACGATTCGCAGAAAGTCTGGGTACAGTGATGCACTAAAGAGGTCAGGAATCGAACTGCCTGAAGGATACAGCGTTGAGGTGGATTACCTAACCAACGCACTGCACGGATTTTCCGGTGCTGTCAGTGAGTCAGTTAAAGCCTTGTTTCAGATGGAACCAAGGCCGACTGCCCTGTTTGTCTCTAACGACCTGCTAGCGATCGAGGCGTACGGCGCGATCCGGAGGCTGGGCTATCGTATTCCGGATGATGTATCTGTTGTTGGATTTGCGGATCTTGACATCTCGCAGTACATTGATCCGCCACTCACAACCGTTCATCAGCCTGCAGAGAAGATGGGAGAAGTTGCAGCCAACATCCTCATAGACAAGATCGAGGCAAAAGGCTCTTCAGATACTGAATACAGAGGATGCATATCCAAGACCCTAGAGGTCGAGCTGAAGATCAGGAAATCTGTGGCTCGGGTGAGCCGATGATCAACTGGCCAATGCACTTTGCGCCACCCTTGCGTCGTGGACTGTTAGAGTCATCAACTTAGTTTCCTCGGAGAGGGGAGTAAACAGTGGACGGTATCCGAGAAAGAGCGGTTCTTGTAGTTGTGGTGGTGTTCGTCTGTATCATTTCCCTTTTCCATGTCGGCTTCGCCGCACCTTATCCTAGTTATGTGTACGACTTCTGGCACCAACCTGTCCCTGCGCCAGACGCTTACTTGCCTGTAAGAGCGGTGTCTGGAAGGGACCTCGGTATCGGGGATTTCAGTGACGCCCAAGACCTGGCTGTAGGCCGGGACGGCACTATCTATATAGTTGACACGGGTAATAACCGCCTGGTGCTTCTGGATGCCTCGTTCAGTCGGGTCCGCGTCATATCAGAGTTTGACAGGGATGGAGTCCCAGACAGGTTGTCTGCACCCTCCGGCATATTCGTGACGGGTGACGGAGAGGTTTATATTGGAAGGTACAGGTGGGTTACGACATATCTCGGATCCCTACAGAGGGCTGGAAGACTGTGAGGCTGCCGTACAAACAGCAACATGTGGATCACAACAGCCTCTGGTTTCAGACGCAGATCAGTATACCTGATGAACAGTGCAGGTATTATCTGAAGATTTCCGGACTGCAGTGCGATGCGATAGTGTTTGTAGATGATCAGCGGGTAGGCGAGATGAAGGGCTCGGAGGCACGCATAGATATTACGTCTGCAGTTGCACCCGGCAACGATGCCACAGTGAGCCTTTGGGTAACTCGTTGGTGGGAGGGTACTACCCTGACCTTTGAAACGGACTACATGAGGCGCGCCACTCTTACCTCCTCGGAGCTGGCAAGGCTGGTCTCTAGTGACCCAGAAGAGATTCGAAGGAGAGTAGTACTTGGCATTTCTGAAGGAGTGTGGCTGGAGGCGAGGCCTCTCTTAGCCGAGATAGAGAATGTTTTCGTTGCTACCAGCTATAGGAATTCAGAATTGACACTCTTTGTTGATGCTATAAGCCATGAAGATCTGACCGGTGCCAAGTTCGAGATACGAGTGACCGAATTGGATGGCACCTCCAATGGATTGCCATCGGGAGTCTTCCCCGTGTCCAGCGTGGGCGAAGGGCCGTTGTCGCAGCATACCATTACAATCCCATGGAAAGACCCTCAGTTGTGGGATATCGGTTCACCTTATCTCTATTACGTGAACGTCAGTCTCCTCGATTCGAACGACAATGTCATCCATGAATACCCACCCGTGCGGTTTGGGTTCAGAGAGATCTGGACCGAAGGCAAAGAACTCATACTCAACGGGCATCCGTTGCACCTGAAAATAGCGCCGTTTGTCCACAGCATTCCTGCGATGCTCTTTTTCGAGGGTATTGGCTTCAATGCAATGCTCGTTCAACCCAATTCGGACTACTGGTTTGGGGTAAAGGGCCACGGCCTGTTCCCTGATTCGACTACAGTCCGTCAGGCATCCAATCAGGAGTTGCTGGACGCTGCAGACGAGCGAGGGTGGGCAGTCTTGATGTCCGCTCCTACATTTAAGTACTCCGAAATGGAATTCTTCATGCCTGAAGCTCAGACGCAGTATATGGAGTATTTCAAGATGTGGATGCGCAAACTCGACAGGCAGAACCGGCCTTCGATCTTGACTTGGACACCTACTGTCAATACTGGAATCAACTACGATCCTGACAGATTGGGGAAAATCGACCCATCTCAGTCCTCAACTAGGGGCCTGGTTCACAGGGAAGGTACAAGGCTGATAAAAGAGGTAGACCCAACTCGGCTTGTGTACCACCACCAGGGCGCAGGAGCGTCGGAGCTTGGCGGACAGGTTGGTGACATCGAGGCTTCCAATATCTACCCCAACCACATGCCACTTCAGGAGCTAGAAGACTTCCTCGAAGAGTGGAGCAAGAACGGACAGCGGCCGTGGGGTTCAGTCGAGTACGGCGCCATTTGGGAAACCGACTTGTTCAACAACGGCAGGCTGATTCCACAATTCACTGAGTACTCTGCCAGGTACTTCGGAGACGAAGCCTATGAAGCAGAAAAGGACGAGTACGTCAAAGTGTCCCTCGATGTCGTTAAGAACCCTCCTGGAGACTGGCGCTCAGGCGAGAAGCACCTTGGCATGAAAGGCTTCCAACTGGCAGGGGCCATTCACCATCTGGTCGATTGGACTGCCTTTGGCAGACTGGTAGACCTAGTTGTCACGAATAACTACAGGTCATGGAGAGGCTTTGGCCTGAACTTCGGCACTTTCCCCTGGATTAACTATGGTTTTGGTATGCCGCCAAACTGGAGAAAGCCAACTGCAGCTGGAACAATGACGTACACCTACGACGAGCTGAGGCGGCTGCCTGACTGGGAGAATTTATACCTAAGGCCGGACTGGGCCAACGGCGTGTATGACACGTATGCCAAGGCTATGGCTCCTCTGATGGTCTACATAGGCGGGCCTGTCGAAAAGATCACTGCCAAAGATCACAATTACGTATCCGGTGAAACAGTAGAAAAGACCATAGTGGCGATTTGGGACGGCATTGGCAAGAGGAAGTTCCGTGTAGAGTGGCAGTTGGTTGTGGATGGCAAGGTTCTTGACTCCGGAAATGAGTTTTTCACAATGGGAGTCGGCGCCATAGAGAAAAGACTTATTGGTTTCACAGTGCCAAGAGTGGACGTCAGGACCGATGCACGACTGTCCATCACTGTGTATGATGCCGAAACAAAGGTAAGATTGACGGATGATAGCTTCGACATGGCCTTCTTCCCAGGCTTTGACAGGGTTGAGGATCTGAAAAGCCGATGGGGCATTTATGACCCGTTTGGAAGAACCGCTCCCGAGCTGGCAAAGATCGGGTTTGAGGCTGTGCCGGTCGAGATGGGTGATTCGCTCGAAGACATAGACGTATTGATCATCGGCCATAGGGCGGTCACTGTAACAGGAGAGCTGCCGTTCACCGCACAACAGGTTGAGGATGGCTTGAATGTCGTCTTCTTTGAGCAGGGCCTGCACGGCCTGGAGGCTTTGGGAATGAGGGGTCAGGATATAATCCCGCGCTACACATTCCCGAGGGTTAAGGATCATCCGATATTGGCAAACCTCGAGCCTGAGGATCTGATCAACTGGAGAGGTTCCGGGACACTGCTGCCTGAGAGATCCAAGGGCATGCGGCAGTGGGAGACTAGGAGGCCTCCGCACGTAGGCAATTACGGACCGGTCGCATCGGTTGTGATCGAGACGCCTCACCAAGGTGCGTTCACACCTATCGTAGAGTGCGAGTTCGACCTGGCCTACAGCCCCTTGGTGTCGTGGAAACATGGCAAGGGCGAGGTTATATTCTCCCAATTTGACATTACGGACCGCCTCGATGTCGAGCCGGTTGCATCGATACTGGCTGCGAACATCATCCGTTACGCGGACGACAAGAGTGTGACCGCATCTCAGGATGGGCGGATAGTGTTCCTGCAAGATACCGGCAGCAATGAGGAGGACATAGAGTTTATCAACAAGTTGGGCCTCGAGTGCGTAGTTGCTGGCGAGTTGGGGTCTCTTGAGGTCTCAGACGTAGTGGTCATAGGAAGAGACGGTATCGGAGCAATCACGGCAAACCTGGAGAGGCTAGAGGAGCATATAAGAGCAGGCGGCGCTGTGGTAGTACTGCCTCAAAAAGAAGACATCATGAACGCTGCCGACCTGCCGTGGGACGTCCAGGTTAGAGAGGAACGCTTGAGCAAGGCGCTGCTATCTGCATCTGACGAGGGAGACAGTGTCCTGCGAGGTATAGGGCCTCAGTTGGTGCATTGGAGGACATTCCTGGATTTGGCCGTGTTTACTAAGGTTCCTTCAGAAGGCAGATCGCTCCTGGAGGGCCTGGTGTTGGTCATAGATGAGGGAACAAATGGCGGTCAATGGATCTTCAGTCAGATCGATTGGACCGGGCTCTACGACAAGAGCTCTCTCGATATGATAGACCACCTGACTCGTCCGAGGTGGAATACGATAAAGCTCTACAGGCAACTGTTTGCCAATCTTGGGGTAAGAAGCTCGAGTGAGACTACCACAAGCCTGCTTGGGATTGTTAAGAAGACGTACAAGTCTGCAGAACTGCGGGAGCGCTACTACGGCGGCAGGCTTTATGAAGAGCCGCTCGACGCTGTCAAAGACCCGTATGAGTTCTTCGCATGGTGATCAACAACCGGGGAGTGAGTAAGTTGACTGCTATGAAACAGCAGCCATCAGGGTCCAACAACGCTCTGACATCGTCGGCAATCACTAATGTATTTGTCCAGACAAGCGTTAGAGAGCAGAGAATGCGCGTCCTTGTAGAGCACGAAGGGTTTGAGGCTGCCGACGATGCCTATCTGCAGATAGAGATCACGGAATTGGACGGCAAGCCGGCCGGGCCTGCGAGAGTGCAGTCGCGGCTGAGCGACCTGCCGCAGGCGTGCGAAATCGACAATCCGGACGCGGATCAAGACACTGCTTCACAGATGGCAAAAGATGCGGCTCTTGGGTCGACAAGTACAGCTATCTGCTCTGTGATGACAGTCCCTTGGGAGAATCCTCGTCTCTGGGGGATTGGCACACCTTACTTGTACATGCTGTACGTCAAGGTCGTCGATGCCGCGGGACAGGTATTAGCATCGTACAAGCCGGTCCGATTTGGATTCCGAGAGGTTTGGACAGAAGGCAGAGACCTGATCATCAACGGTCGTCCTGTCAAACTGAGAATCGCTCCGTATATCGAGAACCTCGCTCAAGCGTATTTTTACGAGGGTATGGGGTTCAACACTATGATATTCCAGCCACATCCCAACGTATGGGATGACGGGTTTCCAACCACCGTAATGCAAGCAGCCTCCGCGGAGCTCTTGGATTTTGCGGACGAGCGCGGTTGGGCAGTCCTGCTGCCATTGCCTTCGATAAACAAGATCAAGAGCTTGGACCCGGAGACAACCGCGAAGTACCTCAATAGCTGCAGAGCTTGGGTACGCCAGTTGGATCGCCAGAACAGGCCGTCCATTATAGTTTGGTTGCCCTCTATGAATCTAGACGGCACGATATGCCCGACCAATCTGACTATCCGGCCGGACAACGACTGGGGAAGAATTCCGTTGTTCAACGCAGTCAACGCGTTGCTCAAATCCAAAGACCCCACTAGGTTGATCGTTCATCACCACGGCGGTGCAGGTACAGGAGATATAGAGATGTCCAACGTGTATCTGTGCTTTTTGCCGCTGCAAGAGAGGGAGGAGTGGCTATCCTATTGGAGCGAGAACGGGCGGAAACCGTGGGGAGTAGCGGAGTTCGGTACTCCTTACACAGGTAATTTCTTCAAGGTGCGTCTTGGAGACCGGCTCGACGGGACTCCGTACTTCACCGAGTACTCAGCTATGTACCTGGGCGATAGGGCATACGAGCTCGAGAAGGACGACTATATTCATGCTATCCGGTCGATGAAGGAGTTTGAGATACCGCACGGCATGAAACCTAATGGCATCGGCTTCATTCTCCAGGGATACCTGCAGAAAATAGGCGAGTGGACCGGCTACTACGAGTTCATGGATCTCTTTATCCGTCAGACGTACAAGAGCTGGCGCGCGTGGGGCATGAATGCTGGAACATTGCCGTGGATCATGGACGTCGGTTTTGGAATCCAGGTTGAGAAGTACGAGCTTTCTCACGGTCGCTGCCTGCCGAACAACCACGTAACCGCCGCCGAGCTCAAACGCATGATCGAGAGTAAGGTCGAAGAAGGAATCGATCGGGAAACTGCGCTCTTGAGCCTGAAGCAGAGACCCGAATGGGCCAATCCGATCTACGATGCCTATCGCGATGTTTCACAACCTCTGATGGTTTTCATTGGTGGCCCGAGGGAACGGTTTACAGCCAAGGACCATAGCTTCACTTCGGGGGAGACAGTCGAGATGACGATAGTGGCGATCTGGGACGGACCCGGGGACAAGAGCATCGACGTTGACTGGAAGGTCACGTCAAGAGGATACGTCTTGGCCTATGGAACAGAGGCATTCAACCTTTCTCAAGCAGCGGTAGAGAAGCGGCCGATACACTTCGACGTTCCCGATGTATCAGAACGGACAGATGCGGAGCTAGAAATCGTAGTGAGAGATCCAGTCGTGAAAAATTCGGATGCTGTCTCAATAGACCGAATGAAAATGGCGTTTTTCCCACCTACTGCGGAGGTCGAGGGGCTCAGGTCCAACTGGGCCATTTACGATCCGGTAGGAAAGAGCACTGATGAGCTGACTAAGCTTGGAGTTAAGATTAGGCCGATTGCGATGGGAGACAGCCTGGAGGGTGTAGACGTGTTGGTCATCGGAAGCGAGGCGTTGGACGACGAGCATGCTATGCCATTCACTCCTGAGGACGTAGAGAAAGGCCTGCGGGTTATAGTACTTGAGCAGACTGCTGAGGCACTGGAGGTCTTTGGGTTTCGGGCCGAGGACGTAGTGCCGAGGTACGTGTTCCCCAGAGTGGACACTCATCCCGTGCTGAGAGGCGTTGCTGCCGAGGATCTCATCAATTGGAGGGGCGAGGGGAAGCTGGTTCCCAAGGAGAAGGAAAACTACTACCCATATCCGGATCACCGCTTGCACTGGGGCAACTACGGATCAGTAGCCTCTGTAATCATAGAGACTCCGCAGAAGGGCGCATTTACCCCGTTGCTGGAGGCCGAGTTTGACTTGTCATACAGCCCGCTGCTTGAGTGGAGACATGGGGAAGGCCTGGTTCTGTTTTCTCAGCTTGATTTCACGGGACGCATAGGTCTGGAGCCTGTAGCATCGATCCTGCTCAAGAACATGATCGAGTACATGGACGGGCTGGGTCGGGCTGCAGGTGAATGCGGCGAATGCGAGTCGGCGCAGTGCAACCGAGTGCTGTATGTAGGCTCAGACGCCTGTGAGACCGAATATTTGCAGTCACTTGGGTTTGAGTTCGAAGCTGTGAGCAGATTGGGTGGTCGGAGGATCAATCAGGACCAACTGGTTGTACTGGGCAAGGGCATGTTGATTGCATTAGACGACAACGAGCGCGAGATTCTAGCTGCTCATGTCAAGAATGGCGGCAAGGCCATGGTCCTCCCTCATTCAAGGGAACAGCTGGAGGGGGCGGAGTGGCCATGGCAGCTCAAGACTAGGCAGGCAAGTATTGCGAGGATCAGGTATGGATCGACTGCTCGAGACTCGGAAACAGTCACGGGTATCGGGCCTCAACTGCTGCACTGGCGTGACTTCCTGGACTTGACGCTGTTTGAGTCAGACCAGCAAGTGCCTGGTGCAAGAGCTTTGCTGGACGGCCTGGTATTGGAGGTCAAGGACGGGCAAGGATGCTGGGTCTTCAGTCAGATGGATTGGAGACAGCTGGACGAGAATGACGAAAATGTCAGGCTTCCTAGGTGGAATACTGCCAGGTTCTATCGTCAGCTGCTGACGAATCTCGGAGCGCGGACTTCGAGTGATGTAGCTCTGAAGATGTTCTACAAACCAAGCGATTGTGCTTCAATGGTCCCAATTTCGCAGTGGAAGGCGTATGAAGCGATAGACATGGTGCCGTGGGAACCGTTTTTCAAGTATACCACCGTCACGTTGAGGAGTTTGGAGTCAGGCGGGCTTGACCAGCTGTTTGATTCTGAAGCATGCATCAAGGTGAAGAGCGAGGGGTCTCGCGGCAAGATCCTGTGGGCTGCGGACGACGGATACGTCAAGTTGCCCGGCGTATCTGAGAGAGGATCAGTGAGCTACGCGATGACCTACGTGTACTCGGATACTGGTACCAGAATCCGGGCAAGCCTGATTTGAAGTGGAAAATGCATTTCATCGCCGTATCTCCTGGACTTGAGGCCGGCGGTGTAGTACTCGATGTGAATCGGGACGGCCGGCTAGATATAGTCGTGGGGCAACAAGGGTACGGAAACGAGCTCTACTGGTTTGAATGCCCCGAAGATCCGACGAAGCCGTGGACTCGACACATCATTGAGGACAGATTTTGCAAGTATCACGACCAAGCTGTCGGAGATATAGACGGAGACGGTGAGCCTGAGCTCCTCTTTGTATCGCAGCATAGCCGGGTGCTCGGGTACTACGATATCCCCAGAGATCCCTATGTGTCGCCGTGGCCCAGAGAGTGCTTCCATGTAATATCTACTGATTTCTCTGGAGAAGGCTTGGTCATAGCAGACATTGACGGCGATGGAGAGAATGAGGTCATAGCAGGCACAAGTATCTTTAAACGCCGCCCAACTTCAACAAGCCGATCGATCGAAAGGGGATACGAAGCCGATCAGCAGAAAGTGCTGTGGGACGAAACGGTGATCGTGGCTGGGCTTGTTGACACACGTGTGGCTGCTGCAGATCTCGATGGAGATGGCAGGTTGGAGATAGTGTTCGCTGAGGGAGAGAGTGATCCGGCTAGACTTGTGTGGTGTCACGCACCTGATTGGGAACCAAACCTTCTGAAGGGTGACCTGTTTCATCCCCATAGCCTGCAGATCGCTGACTTCGACGGCGACGGCAGACCTGACATCTTTGTGGGTGAGATGGGATTAGGCCGCCATGAGGGAGCAAGGCTGATCGTGTTCTTGAACAAGGGCGGCGGGATGTTCGAGGAGTCAGTCATAGATGTGGGAATCCCGACTCATGAAGCAAAGGTCGCTGATCTGACGGGCGATGGAAGACCGGATATTGTGGGGAAGCCATATCACCCGAAGCGGCAGATCGACGTCTGGTACAATGAGACCCCGCTATGAAGCACTTGGGCCCGATTGAGAGCAAGGTACCGTAGCAACGGTCAACCCGCGTATTTCCGGTACCTTGCTATGTTTAGGACTACTGGAAGGCGTTTGATTTAAGCCTGGTTCGGGTCAGTCTGGTACTCTGTTCGCACCTCGATATCTTGGTCGTAGTTGCCGAAACCTCTGCCAAACAGGTTAACTCCTCCACACCGCTCAGCATCTGGCGGCGCGGCTATGCGGAATCGGAGATCCTTGCCCGGGGCTATGGGGATCTGATCCAAAGCGACATCTGAGAGACGTACTCCGTCCAGCATAGTCCCTTCTTTGGTGACGCATATGGTTTTGAGCAGGCCGTGCTGAGTCCCGAGATTCCACCACTCAGGGGTGTATACACCTCTTTGTTTGCCGAAATCTCCCGGACAGGTCCATACGCCTAAGAGCACGTCGTCTAAATAAAAGTGGATGTCCGACGGCCATGTCTCGTTATAGACCGGGTACTCGGAACATATCTCCATAGATATAGATATCGAGCGCAAACTCGGGGGCCAGAGGACATAGCTGGGGATACGATACTCCACATACCCTGATGCGAACCAGAGAATTGCCGCTTCGAAGCGGTCAGGTGCGCTGAAGTATCTCGGGTCGTCGCACATGCCGATCAGTCCGCGAGTAGATGCGAGGCCACAGGTAGGCGTGACCTCATATGCGCTGTATTGCCCAATCGGGATGGATATCAAATGGTACTTGTGTGTCTCATCGGACGCTCTCTTGGAAAACTGCAAGGTGATGCTTTGCTCTATCGCATGACAAAGCTTTTGCAAACCTCTCTTTCCAGGCAGGCTCTCTGTCCGCACGAGTCCGGCCTTTTCCATCTTAGCTATATGTCTCGTCACTATCGCTGGCGAAATACCAAGTAGATTGGCCAGCTCTCCGATGTTCTTAGGCCCTTCGAAGAGTGATTCCAGTATCTTGATGCGAGTCGAAGACGCGAGACACTCAAAGAGCTCCATATGCTTTGTACTTACAGACAAGTTCATGTATCGGTCCCTACTTACAGTCGAGTCAGGATTGCATACACGGTTAGTGCATCAATGCGCTGTCAAGCCAACCCGCGCTGTCATTCGAGCCCCATTGATTTGAGATTGCGCAGGCTGATTGCCAGGCTCTCGAAAGGATCACGGTAGCATATGTCCTGCTCCACTGCATAATACTCGACACCGGCGTTCTTGCACGCCTCTATGATGCGAGGCCAATTGAGATTGCCTTCTCCGACCTCAAACATAGCTTGTTGTCCGTTCAGGACGCCCATGTCCTTGAAGTGCACTACGGGGATCCTGTTGTTGACTTTGTTGATCCACTCTGCAGGGTCACCGCCGCCGTGCTGTATCCAATATGTGTCGATCTCGAAGTAGAGGTATTTTGGGTCACTCTCTTCTATCAATATATCTAGGCCCAATCTGTCGCCGAACTTCTCAAGCTCAAAGCTGTGGTTGTGGTAGCTAAAGGTGAGGCCTGCTTCTGCGAGTTTTTGCCCAACAGCTGATGCTTCAGCAGCAAACCTGTAAAAGCCGTCCTTGTTTATGTACTCCCTGGGCATACTGCCAATAGCGACATTTGGACAGCCTAGCAGGAGGTGTTCATCTATTATCCGGGATGTGTCATTCTTCAGCGCCTCAAATCCCACGTGAGTAATGCAGACTTTCAGTCCTTCTCCATCCAGGATATTCTTTAACTCCATCACATCGATCGGGCCTAGAGCCGACAACTGCACTACTTCGTAGCCAATCTCCCTGACCTTCTTAAGCGTAGAGGCGATGTCTTTTGGTGTCTTGGTGTACTCCCTCAGTGTGAATAGCTGCGCTGCAATTCTGCTATTGCTCACTTCAACCATCCCTTCGATACCTTAATAGATCGAGGCCGGAGGCAGCATAAGTGTGACAACTGCCTCAATTCATTTACTACACGGTTCGACTGATCTCACCAATTTCCTCCCGTAAACATCCGTAAACATAATGATTGACACAGCACAAAACAGGGCGGATAATAGTATTGTATTGGTTTATAAGTTGATTTATGAGTTAACATTAAGGAGTTGGTCAGACGTGGCTTCTGAGTCGAGTGCCATCCCGAGACCGGAGTACCCGCGCCCGCAGATGGTGAGAGACCGTTGGGTGAATCTCAACGGCAGGTGGGAGTTTGAGATTGATCACGGAAAGAGCGGTCGCGCAAGGCAGCTTCATCAAGCACGGTCGCTCAAAGATAGCATAGTGGTGCCTTTTTGCCCTGAGAGCAAGCTGTCTGGGATCGCGAACAGGGACTTCATGGCTGCGGTTTGGTATCGAAGGGAGTTCATCGTACCAGACGACTGGATGTCTGGCCGCATCATCTTGCATTTTGGGGCTGTAGATTACGAAACAGAAGTGTGGATCAACGGCGTTCCAGCCGGCACTCATCGCGGAGGATACACGCCGTTCGCTTTGGATATCACTTCACTGGTAACCCCAGGCACCAACGTGGTGACAGTGGTAGCCGAGGACGATGTCCGCACAGGCTTGCAGCCGGGTGGAAAGCAGAGCCCCGCTTATGACTCACACGGATGTGTCTACACTAGGACTACGGGTATCTGGCAGACAGTATGGCTGGAGAGTGTGCCTCGGACGTACATATCTTCACTCAAATACATCCCGGATCCTGACAACAGCTCTCTGCATGTTGAGGCTAGAGTGGCCGGAGATCCTGCTAAATACCGGATAGAGGCTGTAGCACTGTATCAGGGCAGAGAGGTTGGCCGCTGCAGCGCTGCTAGCCAGACGAATCATGCTAACTTCTCTTTGAACCTCTCGGAAGTTCACTTGTGGGAGCCTGGAAATGCACGCCTGTATGACCTGGAACTGCGTCTGTGGACAGGTGATAAGTGCATAGACACAGTGAAGAGCTACTTTGGTTTGAGAACGGTGAGCTGGGATGACACCAAGATATACATCAATGGCAAACCTGTTTTCCAGCGACTTGTCTTAGATCAAGGATTTTACCCTGACGGTATTTATACAGCACCAACTGATGCAGACCTCAAGCGAGATATTGAGATCTCTATGGCGATGGGCTTCAACGGAGCCCGGTTGCACGAGAAGCTGTTTGAGCCGAGGTTTTTGTACTACGCAGACAAAATGGGGTATCTGGTCTGGGGAGAGTACGCCAACTGGGGGCTGGACATCACTACTCCTATGGGACTAGAGCGTTTCTTACCTGAGTGGCTCGAGGCTGTTCGGAGGGACTTCAATCATCCCGCGATCATCGGGTGGTGTCCGTTTAATGAGACGTGGAATGGCAAGCAAGGAGCACGGCAAGATGACGAGGTATTGAGGATCGTATACCGGACCACCAAGATGCTTGATCCTACACGCCCTGTCATAGATACCAGCGGTCACTTCCACGTAGAGACTGACATCTTTGACGTTCATGACTACGAGCAAGACGTCGAAAAGTTCGCAGGGCACTACGAGCCAATGAGGTCGGGTGGAGACGTCTATGTTACTTTCCCGGACCGTCAGAAGTATGAAGGGCAGCCATACTTTGTAAGCGAGTATGGTGGCATATGGTGGAATCCAGTCGACGAGAGTGGCTGGGGGTACGGGACGAGGCCTGCAAGCGAGGAGGAGTTCATTGACCGTTATCGAAAGTTAACGGAAATCTTACTGCAGAACCCTCGGATCTGCGCTTTCTGTTATACTCAGCTCTATGACGTAGAACAGGAAGTCAACGGCCTGTATACGTACGACCGCAAGCCTAAGTTTGACCCCGAGATCATTAGGACGATTAACAGCCAAAAAGCAGCCATAGAAGATTGACGCATCAGAGGGCATTGCAGACTCAAGAATCTGACTAGGACATACAACTGAGAGGTGATCTAATGCGGCAGTTCGTCTACAAGGATGAAAAGACGAGGGTTATTTCATTTCCACTCGGCGGGATTGGCACAGGTTGTATTGGTTTGGCCGGCAATGGAAGATTGATCGACTGGGAAATTTACAACAGACCTAACAAGGAGAGCCTCAACGGCTACAGCCACTTTGCAATCAAAGCAGAGACAGACGACAACAAGGTTGTGGATGCCCGGGTCCTCAACGGTGATTTGCCGCCTCATTATATAGGCGGGCCCAATCGCTGGAGAAACACGAGCTTCGGACACGGCCCGCAGCGAGGCACTTTGTGCGGAGTTCCCCACTTTAGGGATGTAGAGTTCGGCGGTGAGTTTCCGTTTGCAGACCTCAAGTTTATAGACGAGGACTTCCCTGCTGATGTTAGGATGACGGCGTTTAACCCGTTCATTCCGCTAAACGACCAGGATTCCAGCATCCCTGCTGCTTTCTTTGAGATAGAGGTCACAAACACGACGGATCAGCCACTGACGTACACTGTATGTGGCTCTCTCACCAATCCATTGAAGGTGGGAGGCGTTAACAAGTACGTCTCCAAGAAAGGACAACATGCCATTCACCTCTCCACTGTTAGTATTGATTCTAGAGATCCTGATTTTGGTTGTTTGACCATAGCCACTGATGCTGATAACGTCAGCTACCAGGAGTATTGGTACAGAGGCGCATGGTTCGACGATCTGGGAATATTCTGGAGACAGTTTGTATCTCCAGGCAAGCTGCAGAATAGGTCGTATGAGCCTTCAAAGGACAACAGGAGGAATGACACCTGTTCCTTGGCAGCACACATTCGACTGGCTCCCGGACAGACCGGCAAGGTCAGGTTCGTGATTTCGTGGAACTTCCCGAATTTCTACATATACTGGGAGCCCATGGGCTACGGCTTCACTGAGGAAGAGCGCAAGTATGTGAACCGCGTTTTCCGAAACTTCTACGCGACTCTTTTCAGAGATTCCTTGGACAGCGCAGATTACAGCCTGCGGAACTGGGAGCGGCTGTACGAGGAAACCCGCGCGTTCAAGGAGGCGTTGTTTAGCTCAAGCATTCCTCCGGTCTGCGTTGAGGCGGTATCTGCCAATATCTCGATCCTAAAGTCGCCGACCTGTGTCAGGATGGAGGACGGCTCTTTCTACGGATTCGAGGGCTGCAACGTCGACTGGGGCAGCTGTGACGGTTCATGTACACACGTTTGGAACTACGCATATGCTTTGCCGTTCCTGTTCCCGAAGCTTGAGCGCTCGATGAGAGATCTGGACTTCAGGTACAACCAGGCCGAGGACGGCGCCATGTCCTTTAGACTGCAGATGCCTGTGGGAAGCGGCAGGTGGAAACATCGCCCGTGCGCAGACGGCCAGTTCGGAGGAGTTATCAAGGCGTACCGCGACTGGAAGATCTCTGGAGATACCCAGTGGCTGCGCAAGAACTGGCTTGCCATCAAGAAGAGCATCGAGTACGCCTGGGCGGAGACGAACATCGATAAGTGGGATGCAGACAAGGACGGAGTGTTGGAGGGTTGGCAGCACCATACTCTCGACATGGAGCTCTACGGTCCTAACCCCTGGCTCACGGGCTTCTATCTCGCAGCTCTCAAAGCGGGAGCGGAGATGGCGGAGTTCCTAGGCGAGCACGACACTGCCGCCCTGTACCGGGATCTGTTTGAGAGAGGCAAGCAGTGGACAGATGAGAATCTGTTTAACGGCGAGTATTACTACCAGAAGATAGACCTCAAGGACAAGAGCGCAATTGATCGGTTCCAGTCGGAGACCAACGATATGGAGAGCCGTTATTGGAACGACGAGGCAAAGGAGATCAAGTATCAGATCGGCGAGGGTTGCGGAGTTGACCAGTTGCTGGCCCAGTGGCACGCAAACCTGTGCGGCCTAGGCGATATATTTGACAGGGAACAGCGAAAGAAGGCGCTCGAGTCGATCTACAAGTACAACTTCAAGCGAAGCTTGAGAAAGCATTTCAACCCGTGCCGTGTCTACGGTCTGAACGACGAGGCTGGAGTAGTAATCTGCGAGTGGCCCGAGGGCAGGTATAAGCCTATCGTTCCCGTTCCCTATTCGGAGGAAGTGTGGCCAGGGTGCGAGTACCAGGTCGCTTCTCACATGATACAAGAAGGGCTGGTTGACCAAGGGCTTGAGATTGTGCAGGCAGTCAGAGACAGGTATGACGGCGAGAAGCGCAACCCGTGGAGCGAGATCGAGTGCGGCAGCAACTACGCACGCTCGATGGCGAGCTATGCCTTGCTCAATGCGCTGAGCGGATTTGAGTTCGACATGGTGCGCGGCATGATCGGGTTTGACCCGGTTCGGATGGACGGAGACACGTTTAGGTGCTTCTGGTCTCTGGATTCTGGCTGGGGAGTTTTTGAGGCTAAGCCTGGTCAAGTCGTAATACAGATCCTCTACGGCCATCTCGATCTCAAGACAGTGCGACTGCCCTTTGCAGAGAAGGCACCCAAGGCCGTGCGTATTGACCAGACGCCTGTGGATTATGAATGGGACAGCGGAGAAGTCACCTTAGAGTCGTCGGTTCACATCAAGAGAGGATCTTGCCTTTGCATCGAATTCTAGGATGCAGCACGATATAGACTGAGATTGCGCACGAGCTAGTTACTTCGCACGAAGGCACCGTAGAAGCGAGCTCGTGCGCGTTCATTTGAGGAGGCTTTTGTCGTGGAACCTCTTTCTTTGCATCCCGAGAATCCGCACTACTTCCTTTTCCGGGGCAAGCCGGCTGTCCTCATCAGCTCAGGCGAGCATTACGGTGCTGTGCTCAATTTGGATTTTGACTATGTGACCTATCTCGACGAGCTGGAGTCAGTGGGCCTCAACCTTACCAGGGTGTTCATGGGTGTATACCACGAGTACCCCGGCTACTTCGGAATCGAAGGGAATAGCCTAGCACCGGACCCGGATAGGTTTATCAGTCCGTGGGTGAGAAGCGATGTCCCGGGTGCCGCAGACGGCGGAAATCGTTTTGACCTGGACAGGTGGAATGACGAGTACATGAGGCGTCTGGTAGATTTCTGCGAAGCTGCAAGCGCCAGCGGCATAGTCGTAGAGATCTGTCTATTTTGTCCGTTTTATTTCCACATGGTGGGAAATAGGCTGTGGGAGATCTGCCCCTTGCATCCCCAGAATAACATCAACCAAACGCCGGATGCAGGTAGAGAGGTCTACTCTCTGAAGCACTCGGTGCTGCTCAAATACCAGGAAAAGATGGTCAAGAAGATCGTCAAGGAGCTCAACAGATTTGACAATATCTACTACGAAATATGCAACGAACCGTGGGCGGACAACATCTCGATAGAGTGGCAGCACCACATAGCCGATGTGATTGCAGCTACAGAGGAGAGCTTACCCTACAAGCACTTGATCTCTCAGAATATCTCCAATGGATATGAGGAGGTCAAAGACCCATATCATCAGATCTCTATTCTCAACTTCCACTACGCACCGGGCGAGGCCGTAGCTTTGAACTACAGATTGGGCTTGGCTATTGGTTGCAACGAAACCGGGCTTTGCGGCACGGCTGATTTCGTCTATCGCTCGCAGGCATGGGAATTCATACTGTCCGGAGGTGCGCTTTTTAACAATCTCGACTACTCATTCTCACCCGGGTACGAGAGGGGGACGTACAAATATGGGCCAAGACAGCCGGGTGGCGGCAGCCCGAGCTTGAGAGCTCAGTTGAGCATCCTAAAGGACTTCGTGTACTCTCTAGACTTCATCCGGATGGCCCCCGACGCATCAGTAGTCAAACGCCTGCATACAATACATGGATCTGCCAGGGTCCTTGCTGAGCGGGGCAGGACGTACGGGATATACATAAGAGGCCGCTCTGTTGCAGAGATAAGTTTGGATATCCCGGAAGGGACCTATAGAGCTGAGTGGGTTGACGTTGAGAGCGGTAGAGTCACCAAGACCGAGGTGGTTAATCACGCTGGTGGATACATGGACTTGGTCTCGCCTAGCTTCGGTCAAGATATAGCCCTTAGAGTAGTGCGCAGCTGATCGGCAGATGTATGCCGATCACTGCGCCCACGCGTACTGCATCTGGTACAGGTCATGATATATGCCCTTTTTGGCGAGTAACTCGTCGTGACGGCCGATCTCACGTATGCGGCCTTTGTGAATGACGATGATCTTGTCCGCGTTTTTGATCGTCGACAGCCTGTGTGCGATTATCAGGGTAGTCCTGTTTTTTGAGATCTTCGCAAGCGACTCCTGGATGACCTTCTCTGTCTCAGTGTCTATGTTGGCGGTGGCCTCATCGAGCACCAGGATAGACGGGTTGAACGCTATAGCTCTGGCAAATGAAAGCAGCTGCTTTTGCCCAGTTGACAGCCTTGATCCCCTTTCATGTACTTCCTCATTGTACCTGTTTGGAAGTTCCTCTATGAACTGATGCGCATTCACGTACTGGGCTGCTCGTATAGCGTCTTCGTCAGTTATCGACTCGTTGTCCAGCCTGATATTGGACACTATGTCCCCGGAGAACAGGAATACGTCCTGCATGACGACAGCAATGCGCGACCTGAGGTCGCGAAGCTTGTACTCTCTAATATCCACTCCATCAAGGAGAATCTGTCCTTTCTGGATCTCGTAGAAGCGCCCAATCAAGTTGATGATGGTCGTCTTGCCCGATCCGGTAGCTCCGACAAATGCGACAGTCTGGCCCGGCTCTATAGTGAAGCTTACGTCTTTGAGGACCCAGTCTTCGCCTTTGTAAGCAAACCAGACGTTGCGAAACTCGATTCTGCCCTGCACGTCTGAGATCGGGCTGCCCAAGTCGAGGTCTTCTATTCCTTCATTGGTGTCCATGATCTCGAAGATCCTGTCTGCAGACACCATGCCGGACAACATCACATTGACTTTGTCAGCCAAGTCGTTGATAGGCCAGAAAAACTTCTTGATGTATGTTATGAAGGCGTAAAGCATTCCGACTTCGAGCGTTGACTGAAGCACGCTGGGAGCGCAGTACCAGATTAGTATCGAAATGCCGAGGTTATTGATTAGCTCGGCTGACGGCCGGAAGAAACCCATCAATTTGACGTCAATCAGACTCGCTTCGTTGTACTTGTCATTTAGCTCGCGGAACTCTCTGTATTTCTCCTTTTGCCTGTTAAAAATCTGTACTATCCGCATACCTGAGAGGTTCTCAGCAAGAAAACCGTTGATCTGGGCTATCAGCGCTCGCACTCTCCTGTAGTTGGCCACTGCTATGGGTTTGAAGAAAAATGTGACCAGTACAATCACAGGCACAACTGAAAAGCTGACTATGGCGAGCTTGACACTTAGACTGAACATAGCGACAGTGATTCCGATCAGCAATAGGATGTCTCTAAAAAGAGCTACCAGCACACCGGCGTACATCTCGTTTAGGGCTTCTACGTCATTAGTAACCCTTGTTAAGATCCTTCCTGACGAGTGCCGATCGAAGAAGGACATAGGCATGCGCTGAATGTGTGAAAACAGCTCCATTCTGATGGCATGAATGATCTTCTGCACGATCGTATTGAGCAGGATCGTATGCGCGTAGTTGCTGACCGATCCAACGGCTACGCTCGCGAAGTACAGCACGGCTATTGTGCCTATGCCCATATCCGCATTGTCTCCCATGATGTAGTCGTCGATCGCGATTTTCATGATGTACGGACTTACGAGTTCGGCAACATTTACGATAACAGCCATCAACCCGGCCAACGCGACAAGGCCGACAAAGGGCCGGAAGTACGAGAGCATCCGGATAAGGCGGTTTTTCCTTGAACCCATATCTATTGCTTGTATGCTTCTGATAGCACCGTCTGTCATACCGCGTCCACCCTCTTGTGGAAGTCGCTTTCTGCAAGCTGCAGGTTGTACAACCTGGTGTAGTAACCCTTCTTGGCGAGAAGCTCCGAATGAGACCCTTGTTCAATGATTTGTCCCTTGTCCAGCACAATGATCTGATCAGCGTGTTTGATAGTCGAGATCCTGTGAGCGATGATGATTCCGGTCCTGTTCTGAAGGACAGCTTGAACATTGCCAAGGATCTCCTCTTCAGTCTTGGTGTCCACAGCTGATAGACTGTCGTCCAGGATCAATATCGACGGGTCTTTGATTATGGCTCTGGCGATTGAGACCCGTTGTTTCTGGCCTCCCGAGAGCGTGATGCCTCTCTCACCGACCACGGTGTCAAAACCGTCAGGGAACTCTATGACATCGTTGTAGACACTGGCCATCTTTGCTGCTTTCTCGACTTCTGCCTGCGTGTGGCTGCTGTTGTAGAAGCGGATGTTTTCCCCAATGCTCGTGCTGAACAAGAAACCGTCCTGTGGAACACAACCGATGTTTTCTCTTACCACTTCGATTGGGATATCATTGATATCCCTGCCATCGAGGAAAATGCGGCCGCGCTCCACCGGGTAAAGCCTCAGCAGCAGGTTGATGAGCGTAGTCTTGCCACTGCCTGTAGGGCCGATGATCGCCAGCGTCTGTCCAGCTTTGAGATCGAAGCTTATGTCTTTGAGTGCTTGTGTCTTGGAGCCGGGGTAGGAAAAACTCAGGTTTCTTACGGTAATGTCTCCTCTTAGGCGCTTGTCTTGCACAGTATTTCCCCATTCGATTGCTTCCGGAGTATCCACTATGTCAGTCTTGCTCACAAACACCTCGTCCAGCCTATCCATAGATGCGAACGCGCTTTGCCAGACTTCCACAATCCGGCCTATGGTTGCAATAGGCCTCCTTAGCATCGTCAGATAGGTATTGAACGCCACGAAATCACCGAGGGTGATCAGGCCCTGAGATACATAAGATGATCCAATGAGCAAAACGAGGGTAAAACTGACTCCAAAGCATACCTCCACAACCGGTCCGAAGGACGCGGAAAGCTTCACGTAGTCTAGCATGGTATCGTATCTGTTGAGGCTGGTGTCCTCAAAACGCTTGATCTCGGCGTCCTCTTGGACGTACGCTTTGACTATGCGAATACCGGAGAGGTTTTCATGCGTGCGTTCAGAGACTTTGGCGTAGGCTTCTTGCACTGCCCTGAAGCGCTTTCTCAGTTGCTTTCTGAGTGCTGTGATCGCTACTAGCGCGATCAGCAATGGGCCTATACTTACTGCAGTCAGCCTCAGACTTATCATCCTAGCCATTACGACCAGCGAAAACGAGTTCATGATCACGCCATCGATCATGAAGACCAGCCCAAACGCGAAAGCTCGCCTGATCGCTCCAAGGTCGTTGGTCGCGTATGCCATGAGGTCACCGGTCTTGTGTGTGTTGTAGAACTTCACGGGTAGCGATTGCAGGTGCGAGAATAGTCTGTCTCTGAGGAAGCACTCTAGGTCTCTCGATCTGCCAACGATCAGGTAACGCCAACAGAACTTGAGCCCGAAGACAGCAACGGCCAGCCCGAGCATGCCAGCTGTCAGCCAGGATATCCTGGCCAAAGCAGCGGACCTAAGCGTTAGCAAGTCGATGATGTGCCCTAGCAGCTTAGGTATGGTCAATTGGAGAACCCCTGATGCTACAAGAGCGATGATGCCGAGGATGTAGTACCAGAGGTGTTGTTTGATGAAACCTTTGATAAGCTTCTTGACCATTTTCTAACTCCCCGTTGATCATTGAGCCTAGCTAGATTCCCGTGGCACGTATGACCACTCCAGTACAACAGGAGTCGTCGGAGCATGCCCTTCGATAATGTCAAACAACATCTTGCATCCGGCAGCCCCCATCTCATACAGCGGCCCTTCTATGGTAGATAAGGCAGGGACGGACAGGGGAGCAAACCTGGACGACCCAATCGCTACAACAGAGAGGTCCTGAGGAACTCGAATTCCGTTTCTTGCGGCATACCTCAGCAATCGAAACCCCATAGAGACTGTCTCGCACAGGACCGCCTGCGGCAGGCCAGAGTTCTTGCGAACGTACTCGTTGAGAGCTGACTCGATTTGTGCCTCTGAGTCGTCTGCGAGAGTAGAGAGGGGTGACTCAGGGGGCATTGTCACTCCGAGATGCGAAAGCGCATTGAGATAGCCTGCATACTTCCTGCTTCTGACGCTGCGGCGGGCACGGCCGAGAAAGGCGACCGTATCAGCGCCTTTGCTCTTGAGATCGGCAACGGCAGCTAGGATGGCGGAGTCAAGGTGGCTCCTCACAATATTTGGACGATCAAATCCTGGACTTGAGTGAATGACAACAAAGGGTATCTCATTCTCGATCAAGTAAGCCAGGTGGCTCTCAGACACAGCCGCCCAGACGAATATGGCTCCGTCGATTCTGCTGGCACGGAAATACTGGGCATGTTCTGCCTCATGATCGTCCTGCCATCTGCTAAAGCAAAAGGTCAGCGAGTAATTGCGATCAGCGAGCACGTCTTTTATTCCCTCAAGAACGCTCATAAACCTCGTGTTTGAGACGTCTTTGTCGGACACGACAGCAACTGACATAGCTTTCTTGAGACGCATTCCACGCGCACATTGGTTTGGAATGTAATTGAGCTTCTTGGCAGCAGCTAAAACAGCCTGGCGTGTATGGTCGCTGATCTTTACGCCCTGCGTGTTGTTGAAGACATATGAAACAGTAGCTTGCGAGACTCCGGCAAGACGAGCTACGTCTCTACTTGATACCTTTCTTATCCTGCCCACTACCTGGGCCTCCAGCCATTTATACGTATAAGTGACAGCGTTAGTTTACCCCAACCAACGGTCAAAGTCAATAGAAGCCTGTTTGTCTGCTATCGGTCTGGGATAATGTCACCTCGTAATCGGCCTGTGGTGACAACCGCGGGCAACGTGGACGTGCCCCCAGGATCCGAGATGCGTTGGCATTGATGATATGCCAGACCCGTATGGGGGATCCAACACAAGAAGAGGTTTTTTCTCATCGTATGCATTTCAACACATACGCAAACCAGACCTTATATATGGAGCTGTCCAGAACCAATCCCGGCTACTTGCTGCAGTTTGGACAGGCTTCCCCAGGAATGATAGAATTAATGCGCGAGCAGCCGCAGCTCATTGCGATGGATGGTGAAGCAGGCGATGAGGTTTATACATACTGCAGATTGGCAGATAGGCATGAAGGCGGCCAACGTTCCGCAGGTAGCGGACAAGGTGAGGATGGCACGCCTTGAAGTGATAGATAGGATTGGCCGTCTGGTTGAGGAGCGAGAGGCTGACTTCGTCGTTGTTGCAGGTGATGTGTTTGAGCACAACCAGGTCGGCCGGCAGTGTGCTCGAGATGTGCTGCGCAGACTGGGCTCATACCCGGTTGATGTGTACATAGTGCCTGGAAACCATGACTGCGCAGGAGCCGGCTCGATCTATACGACCAGTGCGTTTCTTGACACCCCGTCAAATGTCCACGTTCTAATAGAACGCGAGCCTGTTGTGATTGAGAGGCCGGGTGTGACTCTATATCCGTGTCCTGTTACACAGAAGAGAACGATGCTGGATCCGACTGACTGGATACTCTCGGAATCTTCCATGAACACGATAAGAATAGCAGTGGCGCACGGCTCTGTCCGCGAGCTCGGCATCGGCGATCCGGATGACAACCCGATTTCTCTTGCAGCTGTTGCCAGCAAGCGCATCGACTATCTCGCACTCGGGCATTGGCACAGCACGATGATGCTCAGCTCACGTGCCTACTACAGCGGCACACCGGAGCAGACAAGCTTCTCTGAGCGGGATAGCGGCAACGTGCTTGTCGTCTCAATCGATAGGCCGGGATCGGAACCTGTGATTGAGCCTGTCCGTGTCGGCAAGCTTGCATGGGTGGAAATCGAGCACGAATTGACAGGGCCATGGCAGGACAGTCTAGGCAGACTGCGCGATACTCTTGACTGCCTATCGAGTGATCCGTCCAATACGCTACTCAGGCTCAGGCTTACCGGCATCTCTGATGGCGAAACGCTGGCGAAGGTGGATGACCTTCTCGATGATTTCAGACCTGCATTCCTACACATAGACGTCAACAAGTCAGGGCTGCTGCTTGACATCGACGAGGACAAGCTATCCGAGTGGGCAAGCACCCGGCCACTGGCGTGGGCGGTGGTTTCTGATCTTAGGCGGCTTATGCGCCAAAGTGCCGCAGACGAGGCGGCAGCGGCTTTTGACATCGAAGATGCAGGTCTTGGCGATTCGCAGGTGGACCTGGCAGAAGTGCTTGAAAATGCAAAGCTGCCCGAAGATGAGGATTGGAAGATTACCCGGGAGGAAGTGCAGGCTGCGTTGGCTGAGATGCTCAAGGCACTGGGAGGGATCTCACGGTGAGGCTGTTGTCCCTACAAGTGAAGGGCGTTTCGTGTTTTCGCAATCCAATAAAGATAGAGGACTTCGACCCGCATATCAACATCATATACGGGCCTAACGAGATAGGTAAGAGCACGCTTGTAACGAGTTTGGCCAGGGCGTTCTTTGACAAGTCGAGCAGTCGAGGACAGGAGATCGAGAACCTGCGCCCATGGGGGACCTCGCTGTCACCTGAGATCGCAGTCGAGTTTGTCGCAGGCCACGACAAGAGATTTATGTTAGAAAAGGGGTTCCTCGACAATCCCTACACTCGACTCTCCGAATGGACAGGCCTTGGGTACGAACTCTTGGCAGATGGCGACCGAGCGGAAGAGATAGTCCGCAAGATGTGGAAGAGCTCGATACCGGGTAGAGGAGCGACGAAGATAGACCACTGGGGGCTTGCCAGGCTGCTGTGGTTTAGGCAAGAAAAAGAGAGATTTGACCCGCCAAGACTCAATGACGAGGTCTTGCTCAATGAGTTGCGACAGACTCTGGATATTATGACCATCAGCAAGGAAGAAGAGAAGCTGTTCGGCACGCTCGCTGCCGAGCTGGGAAGGATAGTCACAAGCAAGAGGCGCGATTTTGTAGCGGGTTCGAGGATAGCTGAGCTGATGAAGCAGAGAGACGAATTTAGGGAGAAGATCGTCTCTCTTGAAGGCAAACTGGATTTGGTTGAGACGCTTTCAGGAAGGATTTCGCAGCTAACGTCTGACATAGATGAGCGGGAGCGTGCCCGCGGAGCCAAGAACGCCAAGCTACAGAGTTTGAAGGGCGAGGTTGAAAGGGTTCGACAGTTGCGTGAAAACCTCAAGATAGCTGAGAGCGAACTTCAAGTGTTGCAGTCAAGGCAGGATGGGCTGCGCCGCGATCGAGAGACAATCAAGCAGGCGAGAGCACTGATCGAGGAGCTTGACTCCAGCATACACAAGACGCAGGAGCAGCTCGCAGGCACCCTCAAGGAACTCCAGGAGCTTGAAAATGATGCCGACGAAAAGGAGAAGGCGCTAAAGCAACTCAGTGAGAGAGTGAGACAGGCCAAGTCGGACCTTGAGCGCTGCAGACGAATTAGGCAGCTTCGCAGCTTGGCGAAGGAGCTCGAAGCCAAGCGCAGCCTTCTGAGCAAGCTGGAAAGGCTGTCAAGCGAACTCGACGCCACCAGAGCAGAGCTCCTTAGCATGAGCATTCCAACAGAAGCGGATGTGCGCAAGGCTGAGAGGCTCAAGGAAACAATTGCAGCATTAGAGGCCAAACTCGAGGCTGTCGGACTTAGCTTTGAGGTAGATGCGCATGCCGATATCGAGATAGTGTTTGAGTCCGAAACCGGAGAGGCCGAGACACGCAGTATTAGCAAAGGCGGATCAGAGAGCTTCTCTGCGTCGCGAGAGGCTGTTTTGAGTGTTCCTAACCTCTTAACAGTGACTGTCAAGTCCGGATCAGGCGAGGCTGTCTTGGTTCAGGAGGAGCTGCAGGATGCCAAAGACGAGCTCAGGGCGCTGCTAAACAAATACTCGGTAGACAGCACGACAGATATGCACAGAGCTATTGCAGCAGGTGACAGGCTCAAGGACAAGGAGAAGCGCCTCAAAGAAGAAATTGACAGCTTCGGAGTGACCGGAGTGGTCGATCTATTGGCAGAGATCAAGCAGCTCCAAAGCAGGCTCGAATTCGGGCTCAGCGACGAGGGGCTGGACATCACCGGATTACAGACAGCCGACCTCGACGATGAGGCTCAGCTATCTGCTAGGCTTGATGAGCTTGAGCGAGACCAGGGTTGTCTACAGGGCGAGCTTGCAAGACTCAGAGATGCTGCCTTTAGTCTCAAGGAGCACAGAAGCCTGTTGAGCTCTCAGATAGAAAACCTCAAAGACCAGATCGCTCGCGAGCGGGCAAGGATACATGACGTGCTGGAGAGTTATGACCGAGACGACAGTGTGCTCGATCAGCAATACGCGCGTCTCTGTCTTGATGTCGAGCAAAAGCAGAAGGCAATCGAAGCCCTTGGAAAGATGCTCCCCTCAGACAGTGATGATCCGGAGAAGCTGTCGAAAGCACTTGAGATCGAGATTCAGAACATAGACAAGGATCTCAGGCAGAAACAGGACGAGCTGAGTTGGACCCAGGGACAACTCGAGAATCTGGCTTCAGATGATTTGTACCTTGAGATGAGCCGTGCCGAAGAGCAACTGAAGATCACAGAACAGGAGCTTCACAGAGAGCTCGTAAAGGCCAGGGCTCTCAGTCTCATAATGACACTGCATGAGGCGCATAGGCAGGCAATGACAGTGGGCCTCGCCGCACCAATCGAGGACAGGGTGAGCAGCTATTGGAGGTTCGTGAGGGACAAAGACGGAGTCAGAGCAAAGTTGGGCCATGACATGGAGTTGTCGCTGCTCGACGCAGGAGGGGTTGATGTCGACCGAGACCTCTTCTCAGCCGGTGCCCGTGAGCAGCTCTATGTCGTGGTGCGGTTGGCAATCGCCGAACTCCTGAGCCAAAACGAGCCTCAAATAGTCGTCCTCGATGATGCACTCGTGTTTACAGACCGCTATAGGCATGCGCGCATGCTCGAGTTGATCGAGCGCTTGTCTGAGAGGTTGCAGGTGATCATACTGACCTCGCACTATGACCGCTTTGACAGCCTGCCCGGCCGCAGGTATGATTTGGCTGAGTTGCGGTACAGAGCATTGACCGGTTAACAGTTCTTTTGCTTGCCCCAATTCCTGTTTTGGAGTTCCTTCGCATGCCTAATCCCAATCTTGTAAGAGGAATCTAGACGAGGAAATAGAAGACCACATAGTGTCCGTAACAGTTACGGGAGAGAATCACTAAGACAACAGGTGTCAAGCGCTGCACAGAACGCTGATTCACGACGATTGGGCGGCTTTGGCTCAAAGAGGCGAGACAAGGCGCTTTGTTGACTTTAGCTGGGGATTTGTTGGCTTTGCAGCTCAAAGATGGAGAGATGGATGTTCAATCGCTAGGAGGATTTTGAGCAGCAAGACAGAATACCCAAATAGAGTTGGCTGTAACAGTTACGGTAAGGATTCCAGAAGCGCCAGCTTGGCGCACTTTGGTTGTAGGCCACGGGGTACCTGACATCGGTGAGAAGGGGGCTAGTGCTACGTGAAAAGGAGACTGTTCGGACTCGTAATACTAGTTGCAGTACTTGCAGTCGTTCAGGTGAGCGCTGTTGCAGTTGACGCACTTGATGCGGAGTTTGATCCTGCACAGGGAACTATCGAGGTGTGGATCAAGCCAAGCTGGAGCTATGACGAAGCAGCGTCGAATCACCAGATGGTCTTCTATTGGGGACCCCAGGGGTGGGTCAACGAGTTGCGGTTTTTTGTGTATAACCAGCAAGTCCTAGCTGCCCGCTGGATGGCCGATGGAAAGGTCATGAGTGCAGAGACACTTATCGGAGATTGGGTAGAGGGCGAGTGGCACTATGTAGTTACTACCTGGGACGGTGCTGCCGCTACAGCCAAACTCTACATAGACGGAGAGCTTGTGGCAGAAGTTAGTGACTGGGAAGTGCCAAGAGGAACGGCAGACTATTCCGTCGGGCATACTCCGGAAGGCGGGTCTGTGTTCATTGGCAAGTTGGAGGACATGAAGATCTCCACCGCTGTAAAGACAGCAGAGGAGATAAAGGCAACCTATGAGGCTGACCGCGGTAAGTACACGTCAGATCAGGCCGGCCAAGGACCGACTGATCAGGCTTTGGAGACTGCCGTTGAGAAGAAGTCCACAGCCGCCGACCTCGTATGGTGGGACCACTTCCCTTTGATCATAGAAACAACCAACATAACCTTGGCCAGTAAGTTCCCCACGGATGCGGTCATGGACGGTTTTGCCGTTGACCCTACCTGGGGAATATTTGCCCAGGCGCAGCGCACAATTGGTAGTTATACGGATGGTTCCAAGAGAACGGAGGCTCTTGGCCTGAAGTCCATCGGGTATTACGAAACGTTTGGCCAAGCAGCGACTTACTTGGCTGAGGTGGAGAAAACGGATGACGGAGAATGGGTGAGACATCCGTCTGGTGTGACTAGGATACTGCACAACCACTGGAACTGGCAGAATTACAGCGGGAAAGAAATCGTCTGGGTCGGTGTTCACAACTACTTCGATGACGAAGACTTCGCCCGTCCGTATACTCGGGTCCATGAGCGATACGGCGCACCTCCAATGAGATACCCGGACGGCACTGTTGCTACTGGGTATCTGGATGGAGAGAATCAAAACCCGCTTACCAGCCGCATTTTTGACGCGGGGGCTGCCAAAACCATCTTTGGCGATCTGGTATTTGAACCGTTCTATAACGAAGCTGTAAACGAGGTCGTTATGGAGCGGGGCAAGGCGCCCTACCTCAGAGGGCCGATAGACGGGACCGTGCAGCTCAGCAGTACAGATTATCACAGATACAGTAGTTTTAATATCTCAAAGGATGTCGCGTGCCCCAGCTGGATCGATTATGCATATGCGTCGGCGCTGTTTGCTGCTGACAACGGACAGAAGGGCATGTGGTCCGACAACTATTCCGCTTGGGACAGCTTTGGCTATCCGCCTGTCAATGTGGCTTTTGGCGACTGGTCCGAAGCTACCTTCCGTGAGTTCCTGAAGGACAACTTCACTCCTTCTGAGCTGGCTGAGATGGGTGTTGAAGATGTCGAGTCCTTCAGCATCAGCAAGGCTCTCATAGAGATCGCAGAAAACTGGGCGGGAAGGGAAGTCAACTCCACCAGGGACGCGATCTGGAAGGATGCTCGCTGGTTGGACGAGCCCTTGTGGCTTGCCTATATGATTCACAAGAGACAGATAGGCGAAAAAGGCTTGCGCAACTACTACAATGCCGTAAAGACGGCGGCGGCAGAAGCCGGTCAACCGGATTATTTGGTCATGGGCAATGACATCCCGTTCTTTAGCCTCGGTTGGCTCAGGGGTGACATGGACCTGGTCAGCACAGAGTTGAGCGTAGGGTACCATCCGGGGAGCGGATCGCGGGGCATCATGTATCCGCCTGTCGGCAGGTTTGCTCCGGTCTACAAGCTTGCTGTTGAGCATGCTAAAAGTAGATTTGTAAACGTGTGGATGTATTCTGCGGAAAAACCGGAGATGTCCAAAGTGCTCTACTACGAAGGACTGGCTACACATGCCTTGCCAAGGGCAGGGGTGCCGCAGGAGCCGCAGGCTGTTACTCGGGAGTTCTTTCAATTCGTCAAAGATACCAGAGACACGTTTGGAGCAAGAGTTCCTTTGGAGGATGTAGGCCTGTACTACTCCTCGTCGTCGCAACTGTCGTTCATGACTCCCGGCGGATATTTCGATATGGACAGACAGCCTCACATGTTTGCCTTCTGGGGATGGGGCACGGCTTTGACTGAGCTTCATTATCAGTACAGGGCGATACCCGAGTGGAAGCTTGATGCAGACACGTTGAGCACGCTCAAGGTGCTGATAATACCTAACGCGACCGTGCTTGATCCTCAAGACGTCGAACAGGTCTTGGAGCCTTGGGTCAAGGCTGGGGGCGCTCTGATCGTCACTGGAGAGAGCGGCCTGAGGAGAGGTGAGGCTTACAACTTCAGTATAAACCAGGCAGGGCTGTCACTCGCGACATTGACCGGCGTCTCCAGTGTTGAGGACGCACCTGTGCAGAAGCTCGCGAAGTATGGCGACGGAGTAGTGCTATACCTGAGAGACCCCGTTGGACTGGACTACTACGTCGATGAGAGAGCCAGAAGCGAGAAACTGGGTGCGTTTAGAGAGGCGATGGAGACAGTATCTCAGGGCAGGCAGCTGCTTGTCGACGCCAAGACAGTGCCCACTACAGTAGGGCTGACCCTATACGTTGACGAGGCTGCTGAGCGGCTGTTCATAGACTTGAACAACGTCGATATTGATGTCGCAACGGACACGGTGAAGGAGGCCTCATCGTTCCTGTTCGGTGTCGCTCTGCCGGAGTGGCTCAAGGACAAGCCACTGAAGGCTACAGTTCTTTCTCCGGAAGAGAGAAAACCCGTAGCCTCGATAGCCAAGACAGACGACGGAACATTAAGGGTTCTCGTCTCGCGCATCAAGTACTACGCGAGCATCATGATAGAGGCGAGATAGTGTTCAAGGGTGACATGCCAGACTCACACCAAGAACGGCATCTAGATTAGACCAGCAAGATTGACAACAGTGCACGGACATCAAGATGTGGCATCGCATGTCACCCTGATCACACTACAAAGCCATATCACATCAACAAACGCTAGAAGGTGAGCGGTTGGACGTGAAACGCAGGATTCTCAAGAAATACGAGGGCAATCCCGTGATGAGTCCTGACAGGATGCCTAAAGACGTTCTATATACCTTCAATCCTGGGGCGGTTAAGCATAACGGCGAGTACATCCTGCTGATGGATGTCACGACTCTGGATGACATTCACCGCCTTTGGATTGCTAGGAGCCGTGACGGGTATCACTTCGAGCCGGATCCGGAACCAGTGAACTGGCCTGAACCTGATCCGATTCATCCCGAGACTTGTGTGTACGATCCACGCATAACTAAGATCGGGGACGAGTACATCATCCTCTATGCGAGCGATCTATTTCAAAACCAAGTTAGGGTGGGCATAGTCAAGACCAAAGATTTCGTCACTTTTGAACGAGTTGCCATTGCCAGTGAGTTTGGCAACAGGAACGGCGCGCTTTTCCCGGAGAAGGTCGATGGACTCTATGTCAGGCTGGACCGCCCATTTGGCAATGAGCTTGACCCTTGCTACATGTGGGTGAGTTACTCCCCGGACTTGGTATTCTGGGGCAAGAGTCGGCCTGTTACCTACAAAGGAAAGCCGTTTCAGGATGGTCACAAGCTAGGTGCTGGTGCAGTCCCTATCAAGACCGAGCACGGATGGCTTGAGATTTATCATACTGTTTCGAGTACATGCAACGGGTTTATCTACAGGCTGAAAGCGTGTCTGCTTGACCTAGAGGATCCGTCCAAGATCATTGGTTACACCAGGGACTTCATCCTGTGGCCTGAGCATGACTACGAGATGAAGGGCAGAGTTATGAACGTGGTGTTTACCTGCAATGCGATCGCTGAAGACGACGGGTCGCTGAAGATTTATTACGGAGCAGCCGACACGAATATCGGCTTGGCCGAAGGGCGCATTGACGAACTGGTCGATGCGTGCTTGCGGGGTTAGCTATCGTGATTGGAGGAGGAGCGTAAGTGAGCGTTGCCAGACATTGTAGCACTGGTATAAGCCGTCTGTTGGTTATGCTCGTGTTGCTCGTCAATGTATTGCTGGTGCTTACCACGGCAAGCGTTCAGGCGGTTGTCCCTTATTCCAGTTACGTGTACGATGAGTGGGCCGACGATGTGCCGGCACCTCAGGCGTACGTGCCTAAGGCAGAAATAAGCGGCCGTGACCTTGGTGTTGGAGACTTCAAGGCACCCATGGATATCTGCGTAGGTCCGGACGGTGCCATATACATCTTGGACACCGGAAACAACCGAATTGTTCACTTGACCAGTGACTGGCAAGTTGTACGAGTGATTCAAAGCTTTGATCGCGGAGATGCCGAGGACAGGTTTAGAAACCCTGAAGGACTTGCTATATCCGCCGATGGTGATATATACGTGGCGGACACAGGCAATGGCAGGGTCCTTCATCTGGACAGCTCCGCAGTGCTCGTCAAGGAAATCAATGATCCCAAAGATGACGGCTCCGGGGTTATTCCACAAGGTTTTGTCTTTAGGCCAGCAAAGGTCGGTGTCGACGGCGTTGGCAGGGTTTTTGTAATATCCAAGGGTATGTATGAAGGCTTGATGGAGTTCGACTCCAACGGCAACTTCAGGGGATTCATGGGTGCCCCGCGTGTCACTCCGACTGCCGCCGACATCTTTTGGAGCAAGGTGGCTACGCGTGAGCAGCGTGAGCGACAGTCGTTGTTCTTGCCCACGGAGTTTAGTGCTATAGACGTTGATTCCAGGGGCTTCATATTCGTGACAAAGCAGGGTACTGCAGCATCACCTACCACTCCGCATGTCGTGAGTGCTCTAAAAGGCCAAGGCAAGGACGCAATAATGAAGCTCAATCCTGGCGGATCGGATGTGTTGATACGCAAAGGTTTCTTTCCGCCGTTTGGCGATGTAGCGTTTTCTCGCTATCCTGGCGTTACTGCAGTAGGCCCCTCCTATTTTAGAGACATAGTATCTCGTGAGAACGACATCTTTAGCGTATTGGATAGCAACAGAGGCCGTGTGTTTACGTATGACGGCAACGGCAAGCTTCTGTATGTCTTCGGCACAATAGGGTCGCAGACTGGCGCACTGCTAGGCCCGGTGGCGCTTGACTGTGTCGGGGATGACATCGTCATAGTAGATAGCCTCAAGAACGTCATCTCAGTGTACGCCCCGACGATTTACGCCAAGCGGATTCATGCAGCTATACTCCTATTTGAGAAGGGGTTCTACGACGCTGCAGAAGCCATGTGGAAGAGTGTTCTGAGTTTGAACGCCAACTATGAGCTAGCTTATGCAGGCGTCGGGAGCGCGAGGCTACTCAAAGAAGACTATGTCAACGCTATGAGATATTTCAAACTTGGAGCAGACAGAGACGGTTACTCCAAGGCATATCGGAAGTATCGCGAGGAGCTTGTTGACCGCTACTTCGGCATCGGAGCCAGTGTCATCGTTATTGCAGTGCTCTTGATCTATCTAGTCGTGCGCAGCGGAGTTGTTGCCAGGGCGGTTGACAGGATCAAGACTTGGGCGAGCGGTAGCGGATCCGGAAAGGCGCTGCTGCGAGAGCTAGCCTTTGCGTTTTTCGTCCTGTTCCACCCGTTTGACGGGTTCTGGCAGATCAAGCACGAAAAGAAGGCGAGCGTCAGATCAGCCTGTATTGTGCTTGCATTGGTGATAGCCACATATGTAGGCGTTCAGCAGTATACTGCCTTTATCTTCAACCCGCACGATGTGCAGCAAGTGAACTTCTTGTCCGAGGCGTTCACAGTACTGGTTCCGTTTGGCCTGTGGTGCTGCGTTAGCTGGGCGGTGACAACGCTTATGGACGGAGAAGGCACTATCAAAGACATTTTCATATCTTCTGCATATGCCTTGACACCCATCATTGTTGTCTATATCCCTCTGACAGCGTTGAGCCACGTGCTCGTCCAGGAGGAGGCTGCGTTTTATCAGCTATTCCAGGTGCTCGGGGCTGGATGGGCGCTAGTGTGGTTGTTCTTGGCAACGATGATTGTTCACGACTACAGCTTTGGCAAGACCGCAGGGGGTATAGCGATTACGGTTGTTGGGATGGCGTTTGCCCTGTTTTGCGCCTTGGTGTTCTACGACATCATCGGAGCGTTTACAGGGTTTGTGTCGGGCATATACAGAGAGATTGTATTCAGGATGTAGAGGGGGTTAGGGAGACATGGGCCGAAGGAGCATTTTCCGGATAGCGATAGTAGTTTTGGCCATCGTTGGATTCTCGGCTGTTCCTGTATCCCCATTCCTGTCGGCGCAGGCGGCTGACGAGCTTGAGGGCATGACGCTGGTCACCGAGAACGAGTATTTGGAGCTCTACTTGAACGAAGCGACTACTGAGGCTGCGGTGAGGGACAAGGCCTCCGGCGTCGTGTGGCGTACAAATCCCCTGAACGACAGGCGAGACGCTGCAAAGGCTCAGGTGGCCATCAAGTTTTATGCACCCGGTTCAGTAGAGTCCACAATGAACAGCTACACTGATAGTGCTGCTATAGGGCAGTTTGAGATCGTACCGATCGACAACGGAGTTCGTGTTGACTACACCATTGGAAGGCTGTATGACGAGTATGTCTTGTTGCCGGGCTTGATATCGGCCAGTCGAGTTGAAGAAATTCTCGCACGAATCGAGGACGATAAAGCTCGAAAGAACCTCGAGTCAATGATTGACAGGTACTTTCACTTGATAACCCTTGTTCCTGTTGAGAACGAGGAGGAGAAGATCACCTATTCCGCCAGCCTAAAGGTGTTTGACGGCCTCAGGCTGGAGGCAGAAGGGAAAAAGCTCACTACTAGCCAGACCAATGATATCCTTAGAAACCTGCTTGGCAGAATCGCAGGAGGCAGGCTTGAGTACAAGGAGATTATTGAGGTACAGCGCAGTGACTTCGAGCAGGTCATAGGTGGCAAGGTCTATATCTTGGACGGCAAGACCCCTTCGTTTATGCTAAAGAACATCCTGACTGCCTTTGAGGAGGCAGGGTACACGCTCGAAGACAGGGCAATCGACAATATCGAGAACAACCTTGATCCTCCGCGTCAGCGGTTGGAGGTCTTCAACGTATCTTTGGAGTACATCCTGGACGGCCACGAACTCGTCGTCAGGGTGCCTATGGATAGTGTCAAATTTCCTGAGAACGTTGTTGACTTGGATGGCAAGTACAGCCCGCGGAATACGGTCATCAGTTTGCCGATAAGCGCAATAAAGGTCCTACCATATTTCGGGGCAGCAGACACGCAGGCAAGCGGATATATCTTTGTGCCTGACGGCTCTGGAGCCATCATCAACCTTAACAGCGGAAAAACCCAAGTCAGCTCGTTTACCTCACAGGTCTACGGGTTGAACCCAGCATTGCACCAGCGTGCTGAAAAGGTGACAGATACGAGGCAAGTTCATCTTCCGGTATACGGGATGAAGCAGGGCGACGCTGCGTTCTTGGCAATCATCACCGAAGGTGACTCGTTGGCGACGATTGAGGCGAGCATCGCCTCGGGGAGCGGAGCGTTTAACACAGTAGGAGCCAACTTCGTCGTCCGGCCAGCCACTACCCTCAGCTTGACTTCTGACTGGCAGTATTCGCCGCAGATAGGTTGGGGAATGCTCGGCAAAATGAGCGTCCTTCAGAGTAGGATGGCCCGCGAAGACATTGAGATCAGGTATAGGTTCTTGCACGGCGAGGACGCAGACTACGTAGGCATGGCACACGCCTACCGCGACCATCTGATCGGGAGTGGAGTAGGCTCGGTTTCCCGGGATCAGCTCGATGAAGGCGTTCCGTTTATCGTGGGCTTTTTGGGAGCTACCTTGAAGAGGACCAATATCCTGGGCATTCCGAGGTATGTGTCCATTCCGCTTACTACCTACGATCAGGTAGCGACAGTAGCCGGGGCATTGCAGGAAGCAGGAGTTAACAACCTGGCTATTAGATACGCCGGATGGTTTAACGGCAGCGGAAATCACGACTACCCGGACCGTATCCGTCTGATCGGCGTCCTAGGCGGCGAAGAGGCTTTTGGCGAGCTCTGCGCTCGTTCGGAGGCCAATAGATGGGAGCTATATCCCGACGTAGCTTTTGTAAACGTCTATAGAGACCGCTTGTTCGACGGGTTTAGAGCAAGGAGCGATTCCGCCAGGACTATTGACCGCAAGGTCACTCGGTCGCTCGTGTATGATGTGCCCACATTTGTAGCGGTTGAGAAAGAGTCGGGCTACATCCTGAGCCCGGGCAAGCTGCCGGGCCTCATCAGCAAGTTCATGTCGAGCTTCAGCCGCTATGGCATTGGCGGGCTGTCGCTGAGAGACCTCGGCCGTGATTTGAGCTCCGACTACAGAGATGATCCTGAGAGGCTCATCGACCGGGCACAGGCTCAAGAGATCGTTACTGGGCAGTTGGCAAGGATGGCGGATGAGTTGAGTTTGGGACTGATGATTAGCGGTGCCAACTCCTATGCGCTGCCGTTCGCCAAGTATGTTGTTGATGTGCCCAACGACAGCAGCAACTACGACATCATTGACGAAAGCGTGCCGTTTTACCAGATTGCCCTTCATGGGCTAGTCGACTTCGCCGGAGAGGCGATCAACTTGGCGCCCGATCCGGTTGAGGCGATACTCAAGACAGTCGAGTATGGAGCAAGCCTCTATTTTGAGTGGATGTATGCAGATTCGAGCGAGATCAAAGACACAGACCACGAAGATCTTTACTCTCTGCAGTATCGCGACTGGTTTGATATAGCAGTGGACCTGTACAAGGAACTTCGACCGATTGCCGAGGCTACGAGAACTCAGGCGATTGTCGACCACTGCAGGGTAGAAGAGGGTGTGTACCGCACCCAATACGAGGACGGAAGTGCCGTTATAGTCAACTACAACGGCTACCCGGTGGAGGTCGATGGTGTGACAGTAGATGGCTTGTCCTATCGGCTGGTAGAGAGGGGTGCTGCTCAGTGAGAAAGATGTCCATGGATACGAGACGCGCCTTAACCGGAATCGTGTTCGTACTGCCGTTTGTGATAGGGTTTATTGCGTTCTTCTTATATCCGTTTATCCTGTCACTGATGTTCAGCTTCTCTGATGTATCGGTAGGAGCGTCCGGGTACGAACTTACCTCCGTCGGTCTGGAGAACTACGAGTCTGCCCTGCTGGTCCACGAAAGCTACGTGCGGACTCTGACTGAGACTGTTCAAAGCATGTTGGCAAACGTTCCTGCCATACTGATCTTTAGCTTGTTTGTTGCGGTGCTGCTAAATCAACCGTTTAGGGGCAGGGGCGTAGCTAGAGTAGTGTTCTTTCTGCCTGTGATATTCAACTGCGGAGCGGTGTTGTTGATCGAGAATTACGACTTCTTGACCAACACCTTGACCGGTGGTAGCGCTGCCAGCCCTGGGAGTGAGATCGTGACGTCACTGTTTTACGGTCTTAAGCTGCCGCAAGGGGTGCTTGGGTACATCATGAACGCGGTGAGGGCAGTCCCGGATATCATCAAAGCATCCGGTATTCAGATACTGGTTTTCTTGGCGGGATTGCAATCAGTTCCGGAATCTCTGTATGAGGCGTCTGCGATCGAAGGGGCGACCGGGTGGGAGACATTTTGGAAGGTGACTTTCCCGATCATTAGCCCGCTCATTCCTACGATGATCGTCTACACAGTGATAGATTCTTTTACTGCTCCCAACAACAGGATGATGGAATTGATTCAGAACACTGCCTTCCGAGGTATGGGTTACGGCGTGAGTTCGGCAATGGCTTGGATTTATTTCGTGGTGATAGCAGCCATACTCGCGTTTGTCGTTTGGCTGGTCTCAAAGTGGGTCTTCTATCAGGAGTAGACCAACGAGGATTGCGAGGGATTTTAGATGGCACAACCAATTACTGAGACTCATGGCAGCGATCTGCGCCGCAGATTTGAGAAGTCCAAGTTTCAAGGGCTTGTGTGGGCGATTGCAAGGACTCTGCTGCTGTTGGGCATGGCGTTTATCATAGTCAGCCCGCTGCTTGTGAAGATTTCTGGATCGTTCATGAGCTTAGAGGATGTCTACGACAGCAGTGTAGGCTGGATTCCGCGGCGGCCGACTCTGGAGCACTACCGTGTGGTGTTTCAGTTCATGAATTATCCTCGGTCACTCCTCCTAACGACATTGCTCGTGACAGCTGTCAGTCTGCTGCAGGTGATCTCGTGCACGTTCATCGGGTATGGGCTGGCGCGCTATGATTTCCCGTTCAAAGGACTCGTCTTTGGGTGCGTCCTTTTCACCCTAGTTGTTCCGCCCCAGCTACTGCTTGTCCCGCTGTATATCAACTTCAGGTACTTCGGGGCATTTGGGATGGGGCCGGGAGTCAATTTGCTCAACACGCCGCTACCGTTCTTGCTGATGGCGGGTACCGGTACAGGTATCAAGAATGGCTTGTTCATCTACATCATGCGTCAGTACTTCAAGGGTATGCCAAGGAGCCTCGAGGAGGCGGCCCATGTCGACGGAGCCGGGCCATTTAGGACGTTCTTCTCGATCATGCTTCCTGCGGCCCAGGCGCCTTTGCTAGTCATATTCGTGCTGTCATTTGCTTGGCAGTGGAACGACTATTTCTACACGACAACGATTTTCCAGGCCAAGAACGACTTGCTGGTTCACAGATACCTTGGAGTAGTTCAAGACTACATGCTGGCATTCCGAGAAGAGCACGGGTTCGACGCGCCGTTTGAAATGTCGACCATGATATTGAACACTGCTAGCTTGTACTACATCGTTCCACTGCTGGCACTGTTCGGTTTCTTGCAGGGACGGTTCATAGCAGGCATTGAACGAACAGGCCTAGTAGGTTGATGTCGATTTTGGATGACTTGGGGGAGTGGTGTTTTGCTGCTCCACCCCAGTCTAGACCACTAACCTGACACCAGGAGGTACATTATGAGCAAGAGACTGTTTGGGGTCTTGAGCGTTGTTGTATGTCTCGTACTCTTAAGCTCAGGTATGGCTTTTGCAATCGAGTACGACTTCGGCGGAAGGACCGTGGTGTTCGCTGGACAAAACTTGACGCCCCCGCCTGAGGGCAGTCAGGCATATGACAATTGGAAGGCTGCAGAGGAGCAGTTTAACGTAAAGATCGAGTTTAGGAAGGTTGACCAGGGGCAAATTGTTGACACTATCATGGCAGCCGTGCTTGCCGATAATCCTACGATAGACATTGTTCAGACAGCCAGCAATAGCTACGCGCCATTGGTCGCTCGCGGTGCACTGCGTCCGGTTGGCGATCTCTTGCCCGACAAATACTGGGAGAGCATTCCTGAACCTCTCCAGGGCCGCGTTGGCCTTAAGGAGTCCAGGACTATACTGGGTGAGTGCTATGGATTGCCAATGAGCTTCGGCGACCACATCATGGTGCATGTGATCGCGTGGAATAAGGACATGTTCAAGGAAGCAGGGCTACCCAGCCTTTACGACCTGATTGAGTCAGGCGAGTGGACATGGGAAAAGATGAGGGAGATTGCTGCTGCGCTAGTTGCAGACACTGATGGAGACGGCCAGATCGACAGGTATGGCGTTGGCGGCATGTTCCCAAACCACAGCCCCTGGAACACTCTTGTGCCTGTCCTCGCAACCAATGACGTCCAGCTGACCGCTGAGGTCAACGGAAGGGTAGTATTTGACCTTGATGCTGGCGGAAAGGCTTAGACTGTCCTTGACTACGTCAGACAGATGACAGTGTTTGACAAATCCGTCGACCTTGCGGGATGGAACCACGCTCAATATCTCAACGAAAAGGTCGGGATGTATGTCGTTCCGCTTTGGGCCAACGATGGCCTGGCAAGAGACGCTGAGTTTGAAACCGGCGTAGTTCCAATGCCCAAGGGGCCGGATGCCACTGACTATACAATGAGCGTTTCGTCAATCACCCAGGTTTGCATTCCAGTCTCTTCTGATGAAGACACTGAAGCCCTAATCGCACTGTGGAATGCCTACAACCAGCCCGACTTGGTCTGGGATGACGTTAACAGCAGGGTCTCGGCTGCTAGAGACCAGGAAAGCTACGACTTGCTGATGAGATGCATAACTGACTGGGAGCTCTTTAGCCCATATACAGGAGCCTTGAACAACCAGAACTTCTGGTTCCCGATGGGTGAGTTTACCTCCGGCCGCAGGACTGCAGCTGAGGTTATCGCAGAGACAACTCCGGCGGTGCAGGCCGCGCTGGACGACTTGCTTGGCCAGTAGCCTTGATGTAGTAGTCAGTGCCGACCGGAATCCGGCACTGACTGCGACAGTGGCCTTAGAGGGGGGATGCCTGTCTGAAGTGGTAGAAGCCTGAGAGAAGAGTCACGGGATGTGAGTACAAGTGGTCTACCCGGATTACCTCATTACCTTAAGGAGGTTATCACATGAGCAAGAAGTCTCTCAGTATCGTAAGTCTTTTGACATGTTTCGTGCTACTTGCAGGTTCATGCATGGCTCTAGCCGCTGATTACGACTTCGGCGGCAGAACAGTGGTATTCGCGGGCATGAACATGACTCCACCGCCGGAGGGCAGCCCTTACTACGACGCCTGGAAGGCTGCTGAAGAGGAGTTCAACGTAAAGATTGAGTTTAGGAAGATTGACGCTGGACAGATTGTTGATACGATTATGGCAGCTGTCTTGGCCGGTGACCCAACGATAGACATCGTACAGACTGACAGCGGCAGCTACGCGCCGTTGGTGACCCGCGGTGCCCTTCGTCCGATCGGACATTTGCTGCCTGACGAGTATTGGGAGAGCATCCCTGAGCCTCTTCAAGGCCGCGCAGGGTTCAAGGAGTCCAGGACGATTCTGGGGCAGTGCTACGGACTGCCTATGAGTTTTGGCGACTACATCGTGGTTCAGGTGATCGGTTGGAACAAAGACATGTTTGAGCGAGAGGGATTGCCCAGCCTGTATGACCTGGTCGAGTCAGGCGAGTGGACATGGGAGAAGATGAGGGAGATTGCAGCAGCGTTGACTGCCGACACCGACGGAGACGGCCAGATCGACAGGTATGGCGTCGGGGGCATGTTCCCGAACCACAGCCCTCAGAACACCCTCCTGCCTGTCCTTGCGACGAACGGTGTGGAGATGACCAGAGTTGTCGATGGCAAGGTCGTATTTGACCTTGATGCAGGCGGCAAGGCCTCTGCTGTGCTGGAATATGTCAGACAGATGATCGTCTTTGACAAGTCTGTCGATCCTGCGGGGTGGAATTTCGCTCAGTTCCACAATGAGAAGGTTGGAATGTACGTAGCGCCGTTCTGGGCTACCGACAGTCTCGCCAGCGAGTCGTTTACCTTTGGCGTCGTCTTGATGCCCAAGGGACCTGACGCGGACGACTACACTATGAACGTAACCACCCTCAACCAGGTTTGTATTCCAGTCTCCTCTGACGAGGACACCGAGGCCCTGATCGCGCTGTGGAACGCCTACAACCAGGCGGACTTGGTCTGGGAAGACGTCAACTCCCGTCTCAGCTTTGCTCAGGATGCAGAGAGCTACGAGCTGATGATGCGGTGCATGACCGACTGGGAGCTGTTCAGCCCGTACGTAGGAGCTCTGAACAACCAGAACTTCTGGTATCCAATGACTGAGTTCACCTCCGGCCGCAGGACCGCAGCTGAGATAATCGCGGAGATAACTCCGTCTGTTCAGGCCGTGTTGGATGACATGTTGGGTCAGTAGATGTCGGAGACCGATGTACGGGGTTGCACCCGTACATCGGTGTTCTTAGATGGGGCCGGTGTTCGGCAGGGACGAATCTCTCGCGGACACCACCTGCCCAGAATCAGGTGCAGGCCTGCGCTGTATCGCCTTTTTGTGATGATTCAGTCGGGCGCAGCCTGCTATCAGCAGCAAAGGAGGGATGGTCCCCCCTTAACTCCGGAGGTCTGAGTGAAGAACTATAGAGTGCGAGCTGAGGTCTAAGTTGAGGTTTAGCTGGATCGCCATTTCGCATTAGGAGGGTTATTGCATGAGCAAGAAGTCACTCAGAGTTGTAGGTCTTTTAGTCTGTTTCGTACTGGTCCTAGGCTTGAGTGTAGCGTCGGCTGCCAAGTATGACTTCGGCGGACGGACAGTAGTCATTGCCGGTCAGAACATGGAGCCTCCTCGTGAAGGTTCTCCAAACTACGACAGTTGGAAAGCTGTAGAAGAAGAGTTCAACGTCAAGATTGAGTTTAGGTTCCTAGATCAGGACCAGACTCTGGACACCATCATGGCTGCAGTGCTTGCTGGTGATCCAACCATCGACATTGTCCAAACCAATACTACCAGCTATGCGCCATTGGTAGCTCGCGGTGCACTGCACCCGATCGGAGATCTGGTGCCTGATGAGGTATGGGCAGAATACCCTGAGCCACTGCAGGGGCGTCACGGGTTCAAGGAATCCAGAAGCATTCAGGGACAGTGCTACGCGTTGCCGATGAGCTTCGGTGACTACATCAGCGTACACGTAGTGGCCTGGAATAAGGACATGTTTGAGCGAGAGGGATTGCCCAGCCTGTATGATCTGGTTGAGTCGGGCGAGTGGACATGGGAGAAGATGAGAGAGATCGCTGCAGCGTTGACTGCCGACACTGACGGAGACGGCCAGATTGACAGGTTCGGCGTTGGAGGTATGTTCCCGAACCACAGCCCGTGGAATACTCTCATGCCTGTTCTTGCCACCAACGATGTGCAGCTTACCAGAGTGGACGGCGACAAGGTCGTATTTGACCTTGATGCAGGTGGCAAGGCTTCTGCTGTCCTCGAGTACGTCAGACAGATGACTGTTTTCGATAAGTCCGCTGACCCTGCTGGATGGAACCACAGCCAGTTCCACAACGAGAAGGTCGGGATGTACGTGGTTCCTCTCTGGGCTACTGACAGCCTTGCCAGCGAGACATTCTCGTTTGGCGTTGTTCCGATGCCTAAGGGGCCGGATGCGTCTGACTACACGATGGCAGTTGGTATAGTCAGCCAGGTCTGCTTCCCAGTCTCCTCAGACGAGGACACGGAGGCCCTGATAGCGCTCTGGAATGCCTACAACCAGCCAGACTTGATCTGGAATGACGTGGATTACCGTGTCAGCGTTGCTCAGGACATGGAGACCTACGAGCTGTTGATGAGATGCATCACTGACTGGGAGCTCTTCAGCCCGTATGCCGGAGCTCTCAATGATGAGAACTTCTGGCATCCAATGGGCGAGTTTACCTCCGGACGCAGGACTGCAGCTGAGATAATCGCGGAGATAACTCCTGCTGTCCAAGCTACGTTGGATGACCTGCTTGGACAGTAGTTCCGAGCATGCTGATTCAGCATTCGACTTAACTATCGGGTGGTCTGGGAGGGCGCGGCCCTCTCAGACCACCACTTACCTTCGAGGCACTCCCTCAGAATCAGCCTCGTAAGACAATGCCTAGGAGGTATCGTATGAACAGGAGAGCATTTAGTATAGTTTGTCTGTTGGCCTGTTTGGTATTGCTTGCTGGTTCTACTGTGTCGTTGGCTGCGGAGTACGACTTCGGTGGACGGACAGTGGTCTTTGCCGGCGCCAATTTTGATCCGCCGCGAGAGGGTTCGTTCGTATACGACAGAAAGATCGCGGTCGAAGAGGAGTTTAATGTAAAGATCGAATTTAGGCAAGTCAGTGGAGACGTGATAGCTGACGTTGTGATGGCGGCTGTTCTTGCTGGCGATCCAACGCTTGACATAGTTCAAACTGATAGCACCAGCTATGCTCCGCTCGTGCTTCGAGGTGCTCTTCGTCCAATCGGAGACTTACTACCCGATGAATATTGGGAGTCTATACCTGAACCCTATCAGGGTCGTGAAGGCTTCAAGGAGTCCAGAACCATACAGGGGCAGTGTTATGCATTGCCTATGAGCTTCGGTGACTACATAAATGTCCAGGTAATCGCTTGGAACAAGGACATGTTCGAGGCGGAGGGCCTCCCCAGTCTATATGACCTAGTCGAGTCAGGCGAGTGGACCTGGGACAAGATGAGGGAGATCGCAGCTGCACTGACAGCCGACACTGATGGTGACGGCCAGATTGACCGCTATGGCATTGGCGGCATGTTCCCAAGCCACAGCCCCAAGAACACTCTCCTAGCTGCTCTTGCGAGTAACGAAGTTGAAATGACCAGGGTTGTCGATGGCAAGGTAATATTTGACCTTGACCAGGGAGGCAAGGCCTCTGCTGTTCTAGACTATGCAAGACAGATGTCGGTTTTTGACAAGTCTGTCGACCCTGCTGGATGGAATCACAGTCAGTTCCTGAATGGCAAGGTTGGGATGTATGTTTCACCGCTGTGGGCAACGGACAGCTATGCCAACGAATCCTTTGAGTTTGGTATCGTTCCGATGCCGAAGGGCCCGGACGCAACCGACTATGCAATGAGCGTCTATTCGGCAAACCAGGTTAGCGTCGTCACTACTTCAGACGAAGACACCGAGGCCCTAATCGCATTGTGGAATGCCTATAACCAACCGGACTTGGTCTGGGAAGACGTGGATTATCGACTTAGCCACGCTCAGGATGCAGAGAGCTACGAGCTCCTCATGAGATGCATCACTGACTGGAAGCTGTTCAGCCCCTATATTGGAGCGCTTAACAATGAGAACTTCTGGTTCCCAATGGAGCAGTTTACCTCAGGTCAGAGGACCGCTGCTGAAATGATCGCAGAAGTAACTCCGGCTGTGCAGGCTACGCTGGACGATCTGCTTGGTCAGTGATGATGCGGTGTAGCGAGTACTACTTCGAACTCGCTTAGGTGAAGAAAACAGCTGCCCGGGGAGGAGTCTTCTTCCCGGGCTGTATGGTCTCAAGGTGAGTCTCACAGCGTTGTGTCCATGGGATTGATTGACCCGAGTGATTTTCCTTTGTGGGGAGGAAGCTGTCATGGTAGAACTGGAAAGATATTGGGAAGAGCCGCCTAAGAAGTACAGGCCATTGCAGATTGTTCACTTTTATTTCCCCAAAACAGAGAGCGAGATGCTTGCGTATCTAAGACAAGCAGAAGAGCTTGCTCTAGGCGGGTTTGTGGTCAATGTCGATTGGACCGACGCTGACACATACCTTCGGGATGAAGCCGAATGGGAAAGACTGAAGCTTTTTGTCTCACTTGCCTTGGAGCACGGCTTTAACATCTGGCTCTATGATGAGAAGCTCTTCCCAAGTGGGTCTGCGGGCAAATGGGTGTATGAGGGAAACCCTGAGTATCAGGTTCAGGGCGTAATCTGCCAAAGAGCGGACGTTGGCGAGCAGTACAGGGGAGAAATGGAGTTGGCCGAAGGCAAACTCCTCTCAGTCGCAGCCTATCGGGTGATTGACGGTAAGATTTCGTTAGATAGCAAGACGGACTTATCCATGAGCGTCGAGGGCAGTAAGGTCAGGTGGGACCTGCCGGAAGGTCAATGGGCAGTTTTGGCCTTTCTAGTGCAGAAGCTTGACTGGGAGACGAGAGCCGGTACGCCATATGTGGACCTTCTAAACCCTGCCGCAATGCGGAAGTTCATTGACGTTACGTACCAGAGCTATCTGGATCACCTCGGGCCGGACATAATGAGCAAGATCGAGGCCATTTTTACTGACGAACCATCTCTTCCGGTTCATGGATGCGACTCCATATTTAGAGTCGACTACCCGGTGATACCGTGGACAGATGGGTTGGATCGCCGCTTTGAGCGTGAATACGGCTACGACATCGTGCCGTGCCTGCCTAAGATCTTCTTTGAGACTTGTGAAGAGTACCGCAAGACCCGACGAGATCTCTGGAGCCTCATCTCCAGGATGGTTCAGGAAAGCTTTTTCAAGCAGATTGCCGATTGGTGCGAGGAGAACGGCACGAGATTTACGGGCCACCTTTACGGTGAGGAGACTCTGTCAATGCAGGTCGGCCTCGAAGGCGACCTCTTTGGTGCGCTCAGGTACATGCAACTGCCGGGAGTGGATAGGCTGTACTGCACGAATCCCCAAGACCTGATACCTGAGAAAACAGCATCATCTGTAGCGCACCTATTAGGCAGAGAGCGGGTAATGAGCGAGTCCAGTGAGCATTTTGAGCGCACGCTCTGGAACAAACCCGTAGACGTTACCGATATGATCAACTCGTGCACTTATCAGTATGCCTTGGGACTCAACGTCATCGCGTCATACTTCCCGTTAGGGGTGGTGTCCCCTGAGGACAGAGCGAGATTTCAGATGTACATGGGCCGGCTTGCTGTTGCGTTGGCAGGCGGGAAGCACGTCGCACCGGTATTGGTACACCATCCAATAGGCGGGGCGTGGGAGCGTTATCAAGCGCCGCCGCGCAAGTACTGGCAAGTGGGTCCCGGGTATGCTTCTCTGACGCAGCCTGAACCCATGAGGCGCCTGGAAATCCAGTTCGGTGAGACGCTTTCGCACCTGATGGATTCGCAGTGGGATTTCGACTTGATCGACGATCAAGGGCTGGCCGGGTGCAAGGTAGTAGACGGGCAGCTTGATACTGGATATGAACAGTTCAAAGCACTCGTGCTGTTCGGTTCCAGCAGGCCGGATGACCCGGCGTTGCAGACTGCTCTCGGTTTTGCAGCAGCAGGTGGGACAGTCATTGTCATGAAAAGCGATGAGACGGAGCCCTTGAGCTGGATCGACGACTTGAAGGAAGCCGGAGCAGTCGTGGTTGATGTGCCTGACCTGTCCGACACCTTGGCCGGGTCGATTGATAGGGATGTAACCCTGTCAATTCCTGATGCGCATATTTGGTGTCTACATCGAACCCATGCGAGCCACGATGTTTATATGATATACAACCGCGATGAGCAGGCAAAGGATCTGGAGGTCACTCTCAGTGCAAAAGGAAACGTCCAACTCAGAGATCCGATGACTGGGGAGGTTCGAGATCTCGGAAGAACGAATCCTGTCGCCTTCACCGCGCCTGCCAAGTCCGCAGTGTTCTTGGTGGTGACACCCTTAGATAGAGATATGGTATAATAGTTCCGGAATGCATATTGTGGGAATGTCAGGTAATCAATCGGAGGGTGATAGCCTTGAACATCTACGATGTCGCGAAGGCGGCAGGAGTCTCTACTGCCACAGTGTCGAGGGTTATGAACGGCAAGCCCGACGTCAAACCTGAGACGCGACGCAAGGTGTTGAAGGTCATTAAGGCTATGAACTTCAAGCCGAGAGTCGGGCGCACCAAGCTCGATACGATCGCGATATTTGCACCCATGGATCAAGTGAGATTGAGCTATAGCACGTATTTCTCAGACTTGGTTTTGGGCATCAGCTACACGGTGTGTGACTACGATCTCAATCTCGAAGTGGTGTCGTTGCGCAAAATGCCAAAGGACCCATTGGACTTTGCTGTTTTTTGCAGGGAGCGGCGAATACGCGGCGGGATCTTTGCGATGACTCAGCAGACCGACCGCTATGTAGAAGAGTTGGCCAAGAGCGGCTCCTTTGTTGTAATAGGCAACCACTTCGGTGAAGACGTGCCCAGCGTCAGCACAGACAACTTCGGAGGAGCGTACAAGGCAGCCAAGTACTTGGTTGACATCGGGCATAGAAGGATTGGAGTAATCGTCACTGACATCAGATATCCCGACCACAAGAAGCGCGTAGAGGGGTACCGCCAGGCACTGACTGAGTGCGGCCTATCCATCGATGATGCTCATTACATAGATACCATGGGTGGCGATTTGTCAAATGCCGATACGGAGTTTAGGACACGGACCATGCTATCATCCTCAAATAGGCCTACAGCCCTGCTGATGACCAATACAGTCGTAGCTGCAGACATTGTTCGGATAATCCATTCAATGGGCATGAGGATACCTGAGGACATCTCGGTTGTGGCGTTTGACGATGATATTCTGGCAGTCCGGCTCAACCCTCCGCTGACTACGGTCAGGCAGCCCGTGTTCGAGCTCGGCCAGGTAGCGGCCAGAGAGGCGATCGCACTGTCGAATGGCGAGCGCACGTCCGAAGAGGTGTCAGTAGTGCTTGATACCGACCTGATTGTTAGAGGATCGACCGGTCCGCTTCAAGCAGCCACTGCGTGAGTGCGGCCTGATTCGAGCGATAAGTGCATGAAACCTGGAGCTTTGCTCAGCTAGTGCCGATGATTACTGTGACTAAGGCTGGAGTTTTGGAGGCGATCAGGTTGAGCTCAAGAGAGGAGCTCGAGGTAGCTACCTTGGCTGGCGGATGCTTTTGGTGCACTGAAGCCATTTTTCGAAGGCTAAAGGGTGTCAGCGAGGTAAGGCCCGGTTACTCAGGCGGCCACGTTGAGAATCCCTCGTATGAGGATGTGTGCACCGGTTCTACCGGCCATGCGGAGGCCGTCCAGATCCTATTTGACCCACAGACAGTCTCCTTCAGGCAGCTGCTGGAGGTGTTTTTTGCGGTCCACGATCCTACAACATTGAACCGCCAAGGCGAGGACGTGGGAACCCAATATCGTTCTGCGATTTTCTATCACACTCCGGAACAAGAAAGGACAGCTCGCGAGGTTGTCGACGAGCTCTCCAGATCCGGGAGATACGCATCTCCGATTGTCACAGAGTTGGTTCCGTTCCAAGCCTTCTATCCGGCTGAGGATTACCATTTGAACTACTTCGAAAGAAACCCGAGCCAGCCTTATTGCAGTATTACGATCGGGCCGAAAGTCGCGGCCTTTGAGAGGCAGTTCAGCTGTCTCCTGAAGGACTAGTACTTCAAGCGGGTAGCCGCTGAGGATCGGAGGGTACTAGATGAGGACCATCTACTACTGCTTTCCAGACGGCAGACACAAAGCCCTTACTATGAGTTACGACGACGGCAACATTGCCGACCGGCGACTAGTTGAGATCTTCAACACACATGGAGTTAAAGGCACCTTCCATCTCAACGCGGGGCTGCTTGATACAGGTGATCGGGTATCCTCAAGTGAAGTCAAAAACCTTTACACAGGCCACGAGGTAGCCGCACACGCCTATACCCATCCTACGCTTGAGCGATGTCCCAGCGAACAGGTCGTCCTTCAGCTTATGGAGGACAGAAAGGCCCTGGAGAGACTCGTCGGCTATCCGGTGCGGGGCCTGTCCTACCCTAACGGATCGCACAATCGCAGGATTAGGGATATACTCCCGCATGTTGGAATAGATTACTCAAGGGTTGTCGAGAGCACGAAATCTTTCTCGATACCTGACGATCTATACCAGTGGAGACCGACCTGCCACCACAATCACGACCTGATGCCACTCGCTAGAGCTTTCGTCAATCAATCCAAACCCGCCTATCTCATCTTGATGTATGTTTGGGGACATAGCTTCGAGTTCGATAGGCAGAATAACTGGGATTTGATCGAGGAGTTCTGTGAGTTCATTGGAGGCAGGCCAGACATCTGGTATGCGACCAATATAGAGATAGTGGACTACTTGGATACCCTGAAAAGGCTGAAGTTTTCAGCAGCAGGTGATTTGGTGTACAATCCATCTGTTGCGCCTGCGTGGATCAGCGTAGACGGTGAAGTCATGGAGATAAAAGGAGGTTCATGCATTAGTATCTAGCTAAACCATATCGCCACAAGATTTCGACAATCTAGACAAGATCCTTTATAGAGTCTATCGCATTACAGGTGTACAATATAATCACGGAAACACTTTCGGTGAGACTCCTCTGAGCTTTCTTGATCGAACTCACTGTCCACCGTTACAGCAAGACAGGACACAGTCAGAGATCGGGTGGCCAGTTTGCCTTATAGATCTTACATGTATGGCCTATGTAGCCTTGATTGGCTTATGTATATGGCAATAGCATTGGCATGTTAGGCATAACTGGAAGGGGAGAGCCGATTTGACTTACCGACTGCCTGCTAGATTATTTCGTTGGCTCGTGGTCTGTTGGTCCTGTATTCTGCTTTTCTCAATCGGGGCATGCGCGGCTACGCCGATATCGGCCCCCTATTACAGCTACACGTATGACTTTTGGGCTAACTGGGTTCCCTCTCCTCCTGCTTACCTACCAGATAGGGTCTACTCCGGAACTACCCTTGGCGTAGGTGCTCTGAACATCCCGCAAGACATCTTCGTAGCTCCGGATGGCAGGGTCTATCTAGCTGATACCGGCAATAATCGAATCATATGCATGGATTCCGACTACCGGGTAATTCAGGTTCTTACAGAGTTCTCAGACGGTTCATCCACTCATCGCTTCAATAGACCTGAGGGTTTGTTTGTCACCGAGTGGGGCGAGCTTTATATTGCCGATACCAACAACGGCCGAGTGGTTGTACTCGATCAGGATGGCGGTTTCTTGAGGATCATCGGGCCGCCCGTAGAGACCGACGATACAGAGGGTCTGTTGCCGAACAATTTCGTCTACAGGCCCAAGAAGCTGGTTGTGACTCCGTCTCGTCACATGTATGTCATCGCTCGTGATATACACGATGGGTTGCTCAAGTTCAATGCCGGGGGCGAGTTCGCAGGGTATATCGGAGCCCCCGAAGTAAAACCGTCTCTCTGGGAGATCATCTGGAGCAGGATCGGCACTCGAGAGCAGCGGGAGCGGCGAGCGCTTTTCCTTCCTATTGAGTATGCAAACATCGACGTGGACCACAAAGGCCTCATCATGGCCGTTCAGCCCGGAGTAGTTGAAAAAAAGAAGGAATCAATAAAGCGGCTCAATCAAGCGGGTGAGGACGTACTGATCCGAGCCGGTTTCCACGACCCTCTCGGGGACATATTATCAGACAAGAAGTCGAGTTTGTCACAGTTCATAGACATCGTGGCCAGAGAGGCCGGGACGTATTCGGTGTTGGACAAGGAGTACGGGCGGGTTTTTACATATGATTCGCTCGGCAATCTGCTATATGCATTTGGCGGTATGGGCGACACGGCAGGGCTGTTCCGCCAACCGATAGCTATTGATACAAATGGTCCGGATATAATCGTCCTTGATGCTGCAGGTTCTTTCACGGTCTTCAAGCCTACCGAATACGGGAAACTCATACTCGCAGCGCTCTTGCTCTACAATCAAGGTCTGTATGACGAGTCCGCCGAGATTTGGACACAGGTCTTGAAGTACAACGCCAACTATGACAAGGCCTACTCGGGGATTGGCCGGGCTTTGTTGCGGCAGGGCGACTACGTAGGCGCAATGACATATTACCAGCTCGGGCAGAACAGATCGGGCTATTCCGATGCCTATGGCATGTACAGGGAGCAGGTCATACAAGAAAAGGGCGGACGGTTCATGACCATCTTCTTGGCAGTGCTGTTTGCTCTGTATCTCTTCAGCAGGACAAGGGCATTTGCTGCAGTCAAACAGTTGTTGTCAATCAATGACACTGCCGCGACAAGTGCCTTAAGCGCTCCTGTGTCTGACGAAGGGCCAATGGCCGCCGAACTCACGCTGGTTGAGCGTCTTGCCCGGTGGGCCAAAGAGACGGGTCGGGCTCTCAAATACTCGTTTCATCTCCTTGCTCATCCGATAGACGGATTCTGGGAACTCAAGTATGAAAAGAAGGGTACTACGTCGGCAGCCTGGGTCATAATCCTTCTGGTCGTGTTCACACTGGTTCTTCATAGACAGTATACAGGGTTCATATTCAACAAGAACGACTTGGAGCGCATAAACCTCGTTATGCTCGCGTTAGGCGTTTTGGTTCCGTTCTTCCTTTGGTGTGGAGTCAACTGGGCATTGACAACGCTGTTGGAAGGGAAGGGGACGTTCAAGGACATTTTCATTGCTTCGGCTTACTCTCTGGTACCGCTGATATTAGTGATTATACCCACTATAGTGGTCAGCAACTTCCTCAGGGCTGAGGAAGGCGGAGTGTATCTCTTTGGGATGGCCTTGTCATTGGCATGGATGGGACTTATGTTGTTCATCGGGACCATGGTGACGCACGAGTACAGCTTCTTTAAGACTGCTGGTACATGCGTGCTCATTATCGCAGGTGTGGCAGTGGTGCTGTTTATAGGTCTGTTGTTCTCAACCGTCATCAATCAC